>WNGO01000860.1_pt1 | contig 19000 bp, 21 predicted proteins | sample 5400511 | NCBI WGS metagenome assembly WNGO01 (sample SAMN13153380, study PRJNA577476) | soil metagenome | isolation source: 20 cm soil or saprolite under Garry oak tree replicate 2 | place: USA:California | collected 2016-06-15 | reverse complement strand
GCGGCCCGGTCTGCTCTGCATAAAGCCCAAGATGATTCGCATAGCCCAGCACCCGTTCAAACAGCAATCTGGCCTGATCCAGCCTTTCGGGATACGCCAGGCCTGCGCGTGTCAGCGCTTCCACAAGCCAAAAGGAGCACATGTTAAAAGTACCTTCCTCGCCCGGGAGTCCGTCAATACGGGGATGCGGCGGATAGCGATGCACGAGGCTGTCGCTGACAAGGCCCCCGTGACTGGGGCTTTCAAGGATAGCGTCTATGGTGCTGAGCATCCGGGGATCGGTCGGAGCCATGAAGAAGACGAGCGGCATCATAAGGAGGGAGGCGTCGAGGTCCTCACTACCGTAAAACTGTGTAAATGACTTGCGCTTCTCGTTCCAGCCCTGGGTCATGACTTCTTCGTAGATGCGGTCCCTCTCGCGGATCCACTTTGCGCGGTCGGCTGGAAGAGCACGCTTGTCGGCCAAGCGAATACCCCGATCCAGAGCAACCCAGTTCATGACCTTCGAGTAGACAAAATGTTCCTGGCGATTGCGCATCTCCCAAATGCCGGCATCCGGAAGCTGCCAGTTCTCGCAGATCCACTCCATAATATTACGGATCTTTACCCACATATCGTACGGCGTCGGGCTGACATATTTATTGGATAGATACAGAGCGTCCATCAGTTCGCCATAGATGTCCCCTTGAAATTGCGAGACTGCCAAATTGCCGATTCGGACCGGGCGGGATCCCCGGTACCCTTCCCAGTCGTCCAAAGTCAGCTCGGGAATATGAGCCTCACCCTCGATCGTGAACATCACCGGACTGGGCGCGTTCCGCCGGGCGTGCTTGGACGCGTAATCCTCAAGCCAACCCAGGAAGGCCGCCGCTTCGCTTCGGAACCCGATGCGCAGAAATGCATAGACCGTAAAAGCGGCATCGCGCATCCAGGTGTAGCGATAATCCCAGTTGCGAACACCTCCGATGACCTCGGGCAAGCTCGTGGTTGGCGCAGCAATAATCGCCCCGGTAGGTTCGAACGTTAGAAGCTTTAACGCCAACGCCGACCTGTGCACTTGGTCCCGCCAGCGCCCGTGGTATGTGCAGCCGGAAAGCCAGTTATGCCAGAATTTCACGGTGCTCCGCAGCAGTTGCTCAGCACTTTCCTCCGACGGCGGAGTAGGACCACCGTCCCCGTCGCTGCTTTCGCCAAGAACGAAGGTCTGCGATTCTCCTTCGGTGAGCGCGAATTCGGCGGACACCCCACCTTGCCCGTCATCGCTGAGCGGCACGGTAGTTGAAAGAGCTAAGGTCAAGCTGTCTGACTTGAATCTCGCCCCGTTAGTCTCAATCACCGTCTCGTGAACTTGCCGTCCGTAATCAAAAGCCGGACGGCACGCAACCCAAATGCGCACTGCTCCCCTAACACAGCGAACGCGGCGGTAAATGTGATGGTACTCAAGGGAGTCGGAAGACAGTCCCGCCGGCATGAAGTCTTCAAGTTCGACAATTCCGTCTGGGAGCAGGAATCGAGTCACTAAGACATTGGTGGAAGGCCAATAAGATTGCTTGTGGCGCACCTCGTCCGGGCCAGCAGAAATTTGGAACCGCCCCCCCTTCTTATCATCCAAAATTGCCCCAAAAACGCTGGGCGAATCAAAGTGAGGATAACAGTACCAGTCGATCGAACCATTCATGCCTACGAGGGCGACAGTTCGCATGTTGCCGATGATTCCGTAGTTTTCGATAGGCTGATACGACATTTCGTTTCCTGTTGCGTCTAAATGAACTTTACATCGTCCCGACGATTCGATCTGACGAAGAACGGTTCGACCAGGCATCCGAACTGTCGAACCGTTAGTTGCAAGACGATATTGCTCACCTGCAGTGTATGGATGGCTCAGAGTCATTGCCATTCCCCACCGAGGTTTCTGTAGATGCTAACCAGACCTGCAAGCTCATTCAAGTGAACTTGAGACGGGAATTCCGGGAGTACCAGCAGCAACTGGCGCTCTCGGCGTCAAGACGCGGCGGAACTTTTTGAGATTCGCGCTATTGGGGCGAAACAGCGAGCAACGCGATTACAGAACTGGCGCCCTCGTGCAATCCAGAGTTTTGTGCAGCGGTAACGGGCAATCGTCGGTCGTGCAGTTCCGTCTGACGTGCAATTTCCTCGAGAGCACGAGTTCGCGCCGGAAGAACGTCCCGCCGTGCGCAGCCCAATAGGAGAGAACACTCGTGATCAGAATAGTGCTCGAGAACGGTCATCACATAGACGATGCGCTCGAAGGGCTCCAGTCCAAGAACTGCGGAAACCTCCACGTGCCGCTCCGCTGGTAGTGTCTTTTCGCTATCCACGGAAGCCGATCTCAAACGGCCACCTCCATCGCCCGGCCGGAGCTTGATAAGCCTCACCGCATTCTGGATGATCACGCGGCGAGCCCACGAGTGCGCCCATTCCTTAAAAACCGGGTTGCCTCCGACCGCGTCCTCAAGGCCGGAGACAAAGCACCGCTCAGCCCTTCTGTGGTCCGCCGTAAGCAGAAACGCGAGCAGGTAGAGACTGCTCATGTTTTCGTCAAAGATCCGGCGGAAATCATCGGTGGTTGCGTATTCCCCGGCTCTGGTGATTCGCTTTTGCTCCCGCATGGTCGGCTCCGTCTTTCACTTACTCGTCGTTTCAGGACCCCGAAAATCGACAAACAACATCGCCCGTCGTGTTTCCAGCCACTTTTTTCAGACAGCGTCCGGTTCGCATCGACATCTCCGGGCAAGTTGCTTGAGCACGTGTCGAGTAAGAACGCCGGCACAGGAGAACCTGGCGCCCTCCTTCATCAGATCGACGATCGCGTCTTCCCCATCCCGGCTGATAACGGTCAGGCTGCACAGGTCGATTACTAGCCTGCGTCCTTCCAAATCGCGGCTTGCGTTTCTGCAAGTGGTGCGAAGCTCAGCTACCCACGGACCGCTGAGCTTCCCCTCCACCACTAGCCTGCGTTGTGCCGGTGAATCGACGATGGAAATCCTGAACATATTGAATCGGACTACGCAGTGATGTACGCAATACGGATGCCATAGCCATAAACCCGCAAGATGCTGAAATCAATGACCGGAGCAAGACCGTCGCAGACTGGTGTCAGCAGATGTCAAAATCACAATTGACACTTGTCGAGACACGGTGACAAACGGACCTTCGCGGGAGGTACGAAATGCAGAAGCAACACTAGGGTGGTCGGACACCCGCCAAAATCTGGCGTCCGAGGTCGGACAGAATACTGCAATCAGCGAAGGCTGGAAGCTACTCCGCGCTTGCGCAGCCGTGGGAGATACTGTCTGACCTCCCGCTGCGATCGAACCCTACGACACTCGCCGTGGATCGATGCCTAGCTTTTTCATGCGGGCAATTAGGGTCGTACGTTTGAGGCTCATGCGGGCTGCTGCGCCCTCGGGTCCTGCCACTCGCCCATTCGTAGTTTTCAAAATGCGGACGATCTCATCCCGTTCATTGGCCTGGCGTGTCCCAGCCATCGGAGTAGTCGTTCCGTTATTGGTTAGTCCGGAGATTGGCACGTGCAACTCGATGCCGTGGGTAAGGATCACAGAACGCTCGATGAAGTTTTCCAGCTCGCGAATGTTTCCCGGCCAATGCCAAGTTGAGAGCTTCTTCATGGCATGGATGGGAACCGATTCGATCTTCTTGTTCATCAGGCGGGCATATTTCTGGGTGAAGTAGCGGACGAGCAGCGGAATATCCTCGGGCCGTTCGCGCAAGGGTGGAATGCGGATCGGAAACACGTTCAGCCGATAGTAAAGATCGCTGCGGAATTCACGATTCTCCATCATCTTTTCCAGGTCGCGATTGGTCGCTGCCACCAGCCGCACATCCACGTGCTGGGTTCGATTGCTGCCCAGTCTTTCAAATTCGCGTTCCTGTAAGGCTCTCAGCAGCTTTGGTTGGATCTCGACAGGTATGTCTCCAACCTCATCCAGGAACAGTGAGCCCCTGTCGGCCAGCTCGAGACGTCCGACCTTCTGTGCAATCGCGCCGGTGAAAGCGCCTCGCTCATGTCCAAAGAGCTCGCTCTCGAGCAATCCCGTTGGAATGGCGGCGCAGTTGAGCTTCACAAACGTCCGCTCCTTTCGCCGGCTGCGTTCATGGATCGCCCGCGCAATCAACTCCTTGCCCGTACCGGTTTCACCGAGAAGCAACACCGTTGAGTCGCTAGGGGCTACGGTTTCCACCAGCTTCAAAACATGGCGGAGAGCCGAACTCTGCCCCACGATCCCTTCGAAGTCCATCTCCCCCCGGATTTCATCTTCCAAATACAGCTTCTCCTGGGCGAGCTTGTCTTTGAGATCAGCGATCTCCCCGTACGCCAGCGCGTTCTCCACCCCAATCGCGACCTGCTGTGCGACCTGAGACAAGAATTCCGTTTCCTCCCGATCGAACGCATTCTCTTCCCGTTTCGCTACCGCAAGCACACCCAGCGTGCGGCCCCGGCTAATGAGGGGTAAGTCGCACAATGAATTCATGCCTTCTTTAGCAGCCTTGGCGTACATCTCCGGATGTTGTTCAGGGTCCAGCCGATTCACAATCCACGGTGCTCCGCTGCGGAAGGTTTCGCCCGGGGGCGTGCCTACAACGGGAATCAAGATGTCTGCTTTGAAGATTCCTTTGCTCTCTGGAAAGTCCAGAGCATGCACCCGGAGATGTGCGCCGTCGGGCTCTGGCAACATGATGGCTGCAGCGTCGTAACGCATGACCTCGCGAACACTTGCAGAAATTGTTCGCAGCAGTTCCTGAAAGTTCAGGTTCGACACGACCTGGTTCGTGAGACCAAGAATAAGTTTCAACCGATCCTGCGCCTGTCGGGACAAATAGAAGTTCACGGCAGCGTCAATGGCCAGTGCAATCTGGTCGGCAACCATGGAGAGGAAGCGAACTTCGTCTTCGGAATAGGCGTTCGCACGCGATGTGCCTACGCTTATCACACCGAGGCGGCGCTGTCCTCTGGCCAACGGAAGGACACACGTACCTGCAATACCGAGTGTGCTCAAGAATTGGCCGTACTCGCGAAAGCGTGGCTCCTCATTCCAATTGGCGACGACGAGAGCTTGCTGTGACGCGTGCACCGACTCAACCGGTGTGCCATTCACTACGACGTCCGCTAACCCCGAATGTTGCGTTACGCCGTTTGAATGAAGCAGATGCCATGTCACTGTCCAGCCGTCATTCTCGAATATGACAATCTCCAGATACTCGAAAACGATGACCCCACGCAGCTCTTCAACGATCGTCTCAGCAGCGGCATCACAGTCGCTACTAGTGCCAATCGCATTTGCTGCGCGCAGCAGGGCCTCGTAGCGCTGCGCGTGCTCCTCTAAGATGGTCGCGGATAAGGTGCTCATAGGCTCGTGCCGCTTCCCACAGGATTTTTACGAACAGGTCGGCCAGTGGAATCCGACTACCGGAAGGCGACCCTGTTCGGGATATGTTCCATCTGATGTGTGAAAACGCCAAAAAGCTTCGGCAAAATGTCATCGCCTTCGTCATCTGTCAAATCGGGTGTTCATAAGTTCGACAGGCACAGTGATCCGTCTGTAGCCCCATTTGTCCAATATGAGATTAATCAACGATTTCGGGACGGAGCTAGGCCGGCAGAGTTATGGCAACCAAGGTGCTTTAACGAATCGCGGGACGCGGTTCTCGTTCGACTCAGCAGCGCGATTGCGGGAATCGCGAGTACATATTGAAGTGTCAAAGGGGTTACACGATGCGTAGAACGGCTATTTTGCTCGCAGGTTTTGCCATGCTCTTGACTGTCGGGGCCACGGCTCAGGAAGACAGGTCGGAAATTAGTCTGCAAGGTACAGGCTTTTTCACCAAGGACACGAACGGACAGGGAATCTCTCGAACCGCAACCGACACTGGCGGATTTCAAGTCGGATACCGTTACAACTTCAACCGTTGGCTCGCCGCAGAAGCCGACTATGGGTACGACCGAAATACTGAAAAATATTTCGGCGGCAGCGTCGGGGAATCCAGAGTCCAGGCCAACGTGCACGCCGTCACGGGAGATGTGGTGGTGAAACTTCCACTTCGCCTCCGGGGGATCAATACTTATGCGCTCGCCGGAGGCGGCGGTCTGATCTTTGATCCCACGGGCAATTTCGGCGGATTTGTGCCTGGTGCAAGCACTCAAGGAAGAGGCGCCTTCCTCTACGGCGCCGGCGCCGATTATGCTTTTACGCGCCACTTGTCGCTGCGGGCTGAGTACAGAGGGTTCGTGTACAAGAATCCGGACTTCGGAATCGGTGCCCTCAACACTGACAGCTGGACGCACACGGCCCAACCGTCCGCCGGCTTCGTTTACCACTTTTAGTCGCGGTGGGGCAGCCGGGCAATCATGCCTTCCCTCGTCTTCCCCGGCTGCCCAACGGAAGAGTCCGAAAGATATCTATCACTAGTACGCAGACTTTGAGGCAAGTAGTCTATGGCCGGAGGACGGCGCAAAAGCTGGAGAGAGTTGTGCATCGCGGCACTCGATGCAAAGGATCCCGATGAGTTGCTGCGGATCCTGCAGGAACTTAACAGAGTCCTAAAAGACGAAGAACAAGTTCGTCATGATTTCAGGGATGCCACAAGAAGAGTCGTGCCTTACGAGGACACCGTAGAATATCGGCCTACCTGACGTCTTTATAAGCAGGACGTGCACGGAAATGAATCTTCTTGGCTGCCGATTGAATCTCAGGAGGAACTGGAGGGGCACAGAATGGGCGTGGTCCTGACCTCTACTTGTGTTGTCTTGATCGTAGTATCGCTAGCGACAATCCTTGGGAAGAAATGGAGTAGGGATCAACGTTGGACGATGGAGCAACACGCCATCTCTCCCGAACAACTCCATTCCCTGTTGGGCTCACATCAGGATGTGGCCCTCTTTGATGTCCGCCAGCCCCTCGATCTGTTAGCTCACTCCGAGATTATTCCAGGCGCTCGAAGAATTCCCCCCGCGGAAGTGCTGGCATCACCGAACCTGATCCCTAAGGACAAAGAGGCGATCGTTTACTGTACTTGTCCCGGGGATAAGACTAGCCGGACCGTATTGCGTCGAGCCTTGGACTTGCAGTTTTTCAAGATTAAATTCCTCAAAGGCGGCTTCGAAGCTTGGAAAGCAATGGGCTATCCGGTCGAGCCCTACCGGGAGGTTTTCCATCTTTATTCACCTAACCTTGCTCAGCATTGAGCTGGGCGGTAGGCAGTTTTCACATTCGGCGGCAAGATAGAGCACGGAAGAAAAGAGCTGAGTTCAAATGACATCTCACGAATTACCGGTGAAAGTTGCAATCAATTCCTGGCGGCTCGTGGTGGACAGAGCTGACCAGACATTTTCGCGACTGACGGAAGACCAACTCCTGCGGGAAGTGGCACCGGGAAAGAACCGTGTCATTTATCTGTGGGGACATCTTATTGCCGTTCACGACAAAATGTTTGAGATTCTCGGATTGGGGCCCCGGCTGCATCCAGACATGGATGCCGTATTCATAGACAATCCCGACAAAGCCGTAGCGGAGATACCTTCGGCGGAGCAGTTGAAACAATATTGGGATGAAGTAAACGCGAAATTGCTCTCGCAGTTTCAGAGTCTTTCCGCGGACGAGTGGTTGCTGCAGCACCGCGCCATGTCCGAGGAAGACTATGCCAAAGACCCGACCCGGAACCGATTGGCTGTCTTGCTGAGTCGAACGAATCACCTGTCTTACCATCTGGGACAGGTGACGTTGGCTCTCAAATAGTGAGTCCGACACGTCGTAGGCGTACCGGAGATCGAGCCGAACTAACTAATCTAGAAGCATTCTGCGCCCGGCACGACTCGTTAAGTTACTTCAGACTTGTCGTCGGATTTCTCCAGATGTCCGCCAAACTGATACGCATCGCCGATTACGGTCTCTTTGATGATTCGCGCCGCAGGCGCAGCTTCCGTCGATCGCGTGTTGTCTTCCCCGGCGAAGAACAGCCCTGGTCCAGCCGCAACCGCCGATATCGTCATATCCGCTCCTATTTACTATCGCCAACTGCGCGCTTTGTCTCTTCTTTGCGGCTATTTTCGGTTTTATGGGCTGGGCTGCCTTGAAACCCTCACCAGCGCTGTCATCAGCTCTTGACTGTCACTGACAGTTTCGACGTTTTCGACACTAGCGCCGGCCAATCTCTCGAACGAAATCCCTCTATTTCCGGGCATTAAGAGCACACCCTGTGCCCCCTTTCTTTGGAATGCCAGTTGCCTCTAATCAGTGTCGAGACATGACTCCGCAAATAAAACCCGCGTACGAGAACCTCAAGACTGAACGCGACCTCGTCAGCCCTTGCCTCTGGTCGTTTAATCAGTTGTTCATTCTGTGCGATTGGGACCGACAACGGAGATTGGTGAAACGGGCACCGGCGCTAGCCGTCGCGATTGTCATTGCAATGTTTCTCGCAACATCGGCAAGCGCGCAAGAACAGCAGCGTGCCTACAGCGAATACACATATTGGTTCGGCGGAGCTTTTGAAAATGGACATGCGTTTTCGAGCACCGTGGGTGCGAGGAATTATCAACTTGAGAGCCGCTACGAACGGCTTATCTACTGGAAGGAGCCCTTCGCCGTGCGTTGGGTTTTCGACGCAGTCCCCGTAGCACTGGTCGGCGACCCGCATACTCACAACGGTCACCGCGCCTATGCCAACGGCGTCGGGGGGAGCCCTATCGGTGCGCAAGTAAACTTCGTGCATTTCCACCGGGTCGAACCATTTCTCACCAGCGGCGGGGGCTTCCTTTACTTCAACCATCGGATGTTTGGAACCACTCAGCAGTTCAACTTTACTGCTCAACTTGGTGGTGGTGTGCAGTTGTTCACATCCAGCCGCCGCACCGCCATTGATCTCGGATACAAGTATCACCACATCTCGAACGCAAATCTGGGAAATCAAAATCCTGGATTGGACTCGCATATGTTGTTTGTCGGGTTGTCGTTGTTTCGATAAAGGGAGCTAGAGTTGAAACGCTTATATCTCGATCTCGGTGCCGCACTCGCTGTGGCGTTAGCGCGAGGGCGAACTCATTCCAGGGCCCAAGTCGAGCACCGAGGAGATCCGAGAACTTGCCAGATTGGCCTCGGCGAGTTTTGGACAAGCAGTTGGTATGTGCAAAATGGGTGTGGACAAACTTGCTGTTGTCGACCCTGATCTTCGCGTGCATGGCATTTTGGGTTTACACGTGGCGGACGCCTCCGTGATGCCACAGATCATTACCGGGCCGGGGACAAACGCGTCGGCCCACATGATTGCGGGCCGCGCAGCCGAGCTGAATCTCGGCTGACCAGAGGGGATCGCAAGGCTCTCCAGTACGCCTACATCCAGTACGCCTAACGATTGACAGCTAATTTATCGGCCCGCTAGACTTTCCCATCTGCCGGGCAAATCTTAGAGGGGCCCAGCGAACTGTTGATGAGAGGAGATAGCGAGCAATGAACAACATCGTTCTGGTCCACGGCGGCTTTGTGGATGGCTCTGGCTGGGAGGGCATCTACAGGAAACTAACAAAAGACGGCTATAACGTCAGCATCGTCCAGAACCCTACCTTATCGTTGGCGGACGATGTGGCGGTTACCAAGCGAACTCTCGCCTCGCAGGACGAACCTGCAATTCTCGTCGGCCATTCTTATGGTGGAGCGGTGATCACTGAAGCCGGAAACGATCCCAAGGTTGCAGGACTCGTGTACATCACGGCCTTTGCTCCGGACAAGGGCGAGTCCGTGGCCACGCTAATCACAGATCCGCCGCCCGGCGCACCCGTGCCGCCGATATTGCCTCCGCAAGACGGCTATTTGTTCCTCGACCGGGCGAAGTTCCCGGCTTCCTTCGCAGCCGATGTGGACGCAGAAAAAGCCGCTTTCATGGCTGACTCTCAAGTCCCGTGGGGCGTGGAGGCTCTCAGCGGCAAGATCAGTGAACCGGCGTGGAAGGCCAAGCCGAGTTGGTACTTAATCGCCACCGACGACAAGATGATCCCACCCGATGCCCAGCGTTCCATGTCCAAGCGGGCAGGTTCGACGGTCGTGGAGGTCAAGGGCAGCCATGCTATCTACGTGTCGCAGCCCGAGGCGGTCGCATCTCTTATCGAACAAGCTGCGAAGAGTGTGAAGACCTCCGCCGCTGCTTAGCATATCCCGGAGGAATTGCCGCTCGATGCCACTGGCGTATGTCACGGGGTGAGGGTCTGCCGCCCCTGGGCGCGCGTTTACTTGACTGGCCGTGAACCGGTGATGAGGATGTCCACCAGTCTCCTGGCGCTTTGCTGCCAGTCAGGACCGGAGGCCACATGGGAGACGCCGATCAGCGCGCGGAGCAGGTCGAATGGCTCCAGATCTCTACGAATGTCGCCGTTCTTGATTGCGCGCGTGACTAAAGAATCAATCGCTCCCTGGATCTGAGTGCGTGAACCTTCATACAGCTTCGAAGGCCCGCCCACGAGTGAATTGAGAGCGGGGCCGATGATCTGCTTGGTCGCGATGTGATCGACGAACAGCAACATCCACGCTCGCAAGGCCTCCACGGGAGGAAGTCGTTCGGAGAACTTCTTCTCGGCTGCGGCCACCTTTTCCACCTCAGTCCGATAGACCGCTTCGATAAGCGCATCGCGCGTAGGAAAGTGGCGATACAACGTCCCTGCCCCAACACCTGCCCCTTTGGCGATGTCGTCGAGGCTGGCGTTCGCCCCAGACCGAGTAAATGCCTCCTTTGCTACCTCCAGAATACGTTCGCGGTTCCGCTGCGCATCCGTGCGCGGCTTTCGTGGGGCAATTCTCTGATTCTTGGTCGGCATAAAAAAAGTTGCAACCGGAGACTGCCTCCGATTATCTTATCTACTGATTCGGAGACACTCTCCGTTTTAGTCGGAACCAGGCGGGCTGTCAATAGCGGTTCCGAGTTCTCGGACTTCGAGAGGTGAGGAATATGAATCCACGTGCTCGTTACAAACCATCAACAGATTTCAGCCCTGCTTGCACCGAGTTCATGACGATGGCGGAGCGGGAGTTGTCAGCATTCTTCAACGCCGTCACCCAGTTGTTCGGCTCAGAACAGGCGGAGCTCTCGGCGGAAGACTGGTTGCAGGAGTTGATCGAGATCGACGATCTGCCGACTTCAGTTCCGAAATGGAGATCAATCAGTGCGAACGTTTCGACTCGCCTGGCAAGCCGAGTGCGCGCTTCGTCCCTATCGCCAGAACCACAAATTGCTTAGGAGGGAAAAGATATGCGTGTTTTTGTCACTGGAGCTACAGGTTTTATCGGTTCTGCTATTGTCCGCGAACTCATCGACGCTGGTCATCAGGTGCTCGGCCTTGCGCGCTCGGATGAAGCAGCTAAATCTCTTCTCGCTGCGGGAGCCGACGTACATCGCGGTTCGCTCGAAGATCTCGAGAGCCTTCGCAGTGGCGCAGCGGCTGCCGGCGGAGTGATCCACACTGCTTTCATCCACGATTTCTCAAACTATGGGCCTGCCGCCGAGGCGGACAGGCGCGCTATCGAGACTCTCGGAGGCGCCCTCGCGGGCTCAGATCGCCCGTTCATTGTCACTTCCGGAACTTTGCTTGCTCAGCGCCAAGGACCCCTCGCAACAGAAGAGGACGCACACAATCCCAACTTCCCTCGCAAATCGGAAGATGCGGCGCTTGCGCTGGCGGAACGCGGAATCCGCGCATCTGTACTGCGGCTTTCCCCGTCGGTCCACGGCAGCGGTGATCACGGCTTTGTGCCACAGCTGATCAGCATCGCGCGTGAGAAGGGGGTTTCCGCATTTATTGGCGACGGTCTTAATCGCTGGCCCGCGGTGCATCGGCTCGATGCTGCTCATCTCTATCGGCTCGTGCTTGAGAAGGGTAGTGCTGGAGCCACCTATCACGGCGTGGCCGACGAGGGCGTTCCGACCCGAGAGATGGCAGAGGCAATCGGCCGGGGCCTGAACGTACCGGTCGTGAGCAAGTCTAGCGAGGAAGCCGCCGATCATTTTGGCTGGATCGCTCGCTTCTTTGGAATCGACGGCCCGGCTTCCAGTGCGCAAACGCAGCAACGGTTGGGATGGAAACCCGTTCAGCCTGGGCTCATTGCCGATCTGAACGAGGAGCACTATTTCGAACACACCGCGGACGCTGTAGCTTTGCGCGGCTAATGTGGGACGGAATTCATAAAACGCCAGATCGAACGTATCAGTACAAGGAGATAGGAAATGACGAACATACTTGAGGCTACATTTGGAGCAACTTCGACCGCAGATGATGTTTTGTCGGGCGTGAATCTGAAGGGTAAACGGATTCTCGTAACCGGTGTTTCAGCCGGAATCGGCGTGGAAACCGCGCGGTCGCTGGTCGCGCACGCCGCTCAGGTTGTAGGCGCGGCGCGGGATTTGAACAAAGCCAAAGCGGCAACGGAGCAGGTGAGCGAGGCCGCAGCGGCGAATGGCGGAAGCTTCTCACTGATTGAACTCGACCTCGCCAACCTGAAAAGCGTTCGTGCCTGCGCCGATCAAATACTGGCAAAGGGAGACGCATTCGATGTGGTCATCGCCAATGCCGGAGTAATGGCCACACCATTCGGCCACACTGCCGATGGCTTCGAAACGCAGTTTGGGACGAATCACCTGGGGCATTTTGTCTTGGTTAACCGGATAGCGTCTCTGATCCGCGATGGCGGGCGGCTCATCAGCTTGTCTTCTGCCGGCCATCGTTACTCAAACGTAGATCTGGAAGATCCTAACTTTGAGCGCACGACCTATGAGCCTTTCGTTGCTTATGGCCGATCCAAAACGGCGAACATCCTCTTCGCGGTCGCATTCGATAAACGTCACCGGGACCGGGGCGTTCGCGCGGCGGCTGTGCATCCGGGGGGCATAAAGACAGAGTTGGGCCGTTACGTGGAGCCCGGACGGTTGGAAAAAGTAATCGATGAGATCAATCAGCAACTCGCCGCGCAGGGGGAGGGGCCCTTTCAATGGAAGTCCATTCCCCAAGGAGCCGCAACCTCGGTGTGGGCGGCCGTAGTTGCCCCAGGTGACAACATCGGTGGGCGATATTGCGAGAATTGCCACGTAGGCAAGGTAGTGCCGGCCGACGCGACCATCACCGCCATCAGCGAAGGTGTGCGCGGTTATGCGGTCGACCCGAACACTGCCGAGGCACTCTGGAAGAAAAGTGAAGAACTGGTCGGAGAGTCGTTTTAGCTCTCTTTGCCGAATCCAATGTAGGTGTCTACGAATTGATGAACAAAGTCAGGAGAAACGCAATGATTGAACCAATACACCTAGCCGGCAGTTTCACTCTGCCTGGTGCATCAATGACCGTTAACCGCATGGGCTATGGGGCCATGCAACTGGCTGGCCCGGAAGTGTGGGGACCCCCACGCGACGTTGATGCTGCCATTGCTGTTTTGCGCGAGGCGGTCGAGTCCGGCGTGAACCACATCGATACCAGCGACTACTACGGTCCGCATGTGACCAATCAGCTAATCAAGAAGGCGCTCCATCCTTACCTCGATGGTCTCGTGATCGTCACCAAGGTTGGCGCACGCCGGGGTTCGGACAAATCATGGCTCCACGCTCTCTCCCGGCAGGAACTGTTGGATGCCGTCCATGACAACACCACATTTCATCCTGGAAACGGACGCGGGCCAAATCGTCACTTACTCGATCCGCGAAATCGAAAACTTGCGAGCGGATGTCAGGAATTCGATTTATCGATTTCGCGTTCCGTTCAGTCTTCGAAACTTCTTGCTCCGCCTTTCATTCGGTTCTTGACCAGATTCGTCCACACGAACTTAATCACTCGAGCGTCGTTGTAGCAGTACGCTAAATTGTGATTCAGCGTGGAAAAACAATGCTGCTGGCAGGTTTTCTTCATGCCGGCGAGCTGGCCGCCATCGAACTTGTGCTTATCGATGTTTCCCCAATCGTAGGTAGACGCATACATGGGGAAACAGGGAGCGACGGTCCCATCGGTTCGGATGATGACATTGTTCTGGCCGGCTCGACAGTTCCACTCGGCGAAGTGCAACTCGCCGTTGGCATCCTGGACGATTCCGGGAGTATCGACCAACCGCTTGGCAATGTTTCCATTGCCGCCGCTGCCGTCGCCGTTCCAGCCCAACCGCTTCAAATCTGCGCCGCTCGCCATTCGGATGAAGGCCTTGATCTCTTGCAGGCGCTGCACCGAATTGACCATCTGGTAGCCGGACTTGTTCTTCTCGATCAGCCAATTCACCAGCGAGTCGATCTCTGGCCAGTCCTTAGGTCGAATATACGTCGGATTGTCGCTCAGATGTTTGAAATGCTCGTCTTGCTCGAGCATAGGAGTCTCATTGATGTGATAGTCGGTAGCAATGCGATGGTCGTGTGCATACTCGGTGAGTTGTCGAATATCCAGCGTATTGTTCCGGCAGATGTTCATGTTGAGAAACACCATGTAGCCGTACACATACTGCTTCTTCAGCAGGTGCTCCAGGTGCTTGCGGACGGGTACGACGGCCTTCGGGAGGCTCGGCTTCTCGTCCCAGGAATCGACGGCGAAGTTAAAGACAGAGGCGCCAGCGTCTCCCAAACGGTCGGCAACATCGGGGCGCAAGAGCCGGCCGTTGGTACCGATGTAGATCCAGAATCCTTTCTTGGCTGCGTAATACACCACCCTGTGAGCGAATTGAGGGCGCAATAACGGCTCTCCACCCATCAGCGCGAGCACGCGGCATCCGTGGTCGTAGAGCCAGTCAATAGACCGCCGCGCCACACCCTCAGTCATTCCCTTTACTTTGTTGTTGTAGGCCCAGCAATACCAGCAGTCGAGATTGCATTTGTATTCAACGAACAGGTAGGCGGTAATGGGATGGAATTCGCCGAGCAACACGCGCGACCGTATGTAAGGAAAAAGTCATCCCCGCATGGCGCGATAGACGTTCGAAAGACTCCAGTCCCGTTTTTCGGGAACGATTTCCGGTCCGGGATCGGCCAGCTTTTCCGGATACCGCGGAAACACAGGTTCGGGCAGCGTCAGCCCCTTTTCGGCCGCGGGCTTAGCCACCTGCCGCGATGAATCCATCAGGAGATTGTGAATATCGACATCAATGCGAAACTTCGGAACTGTTGCCATGGATCTCTGGGTCCTCGATTGCAGAAATATGCGAACTCATTTTTCGTGACGAGTGGGTCGAGCCAACTGGTGCTATTTGGCTAGGAGTAGCTATCGTGCGTTGAGGTTTCATCTCTTTCGGGTCGCTTTTGTCCAAACCGGAGGTCCGCCACTCTCCCTCACGACGGAACATTTCTCCTACTCGCTGCCTTTGAGGTGGCCGCCTCTTCGGGTGAATCTGCCGAGAAGGAACTCCTGGGCCAGGCTTGCGCCAATCCGTTCGGCGGTGCCGATTGCAAAATTTCCGAAGACCATCCCGACACCACGATTGGATCTGGGATAGTAAAGGTTCCCGAGGGCTGAGGCCGCCAGGTTGCCACCGAGGCTTGAATAGTTCGGCTGCCACTTTCCATTGTCGCCTCTAGCGACAAAGGGACTAAACATTGCGTGACGAACTCGAGAACCGTTTGTGCCAGTGCCTTGATAAAAGTAGCGTGGGTCCTGATGCAATAACGACGGCAAGATAGCGCCACCGATCATGATGTCAGAGAAGCCATCTGTAGCGGTTACGCCCAACCGTTTTCCATACGCTGCCCAACCTTGCCCATAATTCGGGGTGTCTCCTGCCTGCTTGGCACTGGCCACAACGAGCACTCCCGCAGCAGTAATTGGGTCGGTTGACACTTTGAGGGCCAGCTTGAATTTCATCTTCGCTGTGAGCGGGGCAGGATCATTCTCATACGAGACGTAAAAATTCGGAATGATTCCAAAGACGCGTTGCTTTTCCTCGGCCTTGAGCTGCTCGGTAGCAACTTTGACAGGGTCGTAATGAACATCGACAGTGATGCGATAGGTTGCAATTCGCAGTTGGATGCCGGTCACAATTTTGAACTGGTCCGGATTGAGGAAGATCGGGGTAGACATCCAGTCTTCATAGTCCTTGGCGCTGATGCCGAGCTGATAGGTAATGCCTGGTGTCACATCGTGAAACTCGAACATCCCGTTCCCGGCTGTTAGGATCGTACGAGGGTCATTGCCTTCAACTTCTTTAAGGACGACGGTCGCGTTCGGGATAACATTGCCGTCGACATCAGTGACAGTGCCCATGACGGTTGCTGTCCGAGGAGCCTCTTGACCGATCTGGCCCAACGCAGGAAAGCAAAGGACTAACGCCACAGCGAGTGCGGCACCGAGATCGAGGTATAGGCGTTTCAACAAAGACCTCTATATACGTGTCATAGAAGAGCAACAGAGATGCCAAACCAACAAGTTTGCAACTGGCTTAATTTTCAACGTTTTGAGGCGGCGCGTCTGTGTCAAGTGCGGTTGACACTTGTCGCTTGACAACTCGACAGTGGAGCCTCGTTGAGTGGCGCAGCGTCCTACTTCGTGAACTTCGCTGAGGCTCTCGTCTGCACTAGCAGCAACGCAAGGAAGGTTGTCCGTGGGTCCATTCAACCGAACGAATCCGATAGCTCACGAGTGTGAGCACTTCTCCGGCGCCAGTACAGGATCGGCATGGACGACGAATCGTTTCGGAGCTGGACCTATGTAAGAAAACGGATAACAAGTGATGAGCGTAAGTTCGTTCTTGTTGTGAAATCTCAACGCGTTCACATTGCGAGGATCGACGACTTCGAACGAGCGCACTTGGTAATAATAGGTACGGGCAGACGTGGCGACGGACACTTCATCGCCAATCTCTATCTTCCGGAGTGGGCGAAAGAAAGTGTCACGGTGACCCGCGATGACCACATTTCCTGGTTGCCCCGGCCAGGACGTGCCCGGAACATGTCCGAGGCCGACGCGCAGAGTTTGAGGCCCGACCCCTTCTAGAAGAACTGACGAAAGGCCGAGCTTGGGAATCTCCAGACGGGCGACGAGCCTGCTCCCAGGGTGGGCAGGAGCCTTATTTCCATCCGCGGTTGAATGGTTCAAAGTGGCTTGGGCCGTGACATCCACGTGGGTTCTTGATTTCTCAAATGATCGGCTCAACTGCATTTGCGTGAGTGATGCATCGATACTTGTGAATCCGCGATACCCCAGAGCGCCGCATCCTGCGATCCAGAGCGCCCGCTCCAGCCAAGTCAGTATGCGGCGACGATGGATCCGTCTCGAGGTCATCAGAAGACAAAGACTTACACCTGGCGCACTGGTTGATGCGCCAGATGTAAGAAAGCAGGACTATATGGAGTTCAGGGCCAAACGGCGGATCCCAAAAGCTCCACCCAGGAGAAGGATTCCGCCCAGCGCAATCGAGGGCATTGCACTTGCTGTTTGTGGTAACTCTTCAGTTTCTACTGCAATGACTTCTGCAACTTCCATTGACTGCTGAGGGTCATCCACCACAGCAGCCGGGACAGGAACCACAGACTCCACGGCCGCAGTTTTCATTGACGCGGCATCCGTCACGTCTTCGCTCACCGAAAGCACTGGCTGCTGATTTGCCTGTGCCAGCTCTGTCGCCCTTTGCTTCGGGTAGACAAATTCCACGCCGAAGTTATCTCCGGGATAGAACCATGCCCTGAGGGCCTCGGGCTGGCCGGCAGGGCGCTCATCGAAACTGACGATGGTTGTATCCGGTGTCTTTTCGCGATAGTCTGCGACCGCAAAAATGGTGGTGATCAACCTCGTCTCATCTTCGTTCCATATCTGCACAATTGTGCGATCGCTAGTGTCGGCCAGCTTGAAGACGTAGATGCCGGCAGACAGCGTGGTCCCAGGAACCTGAACCGGTTCGTTGAAGGTAAGCGTCGTCTTCTTATCCCACTGATCGGCCCGTGCCTTAGGAAGGGTCAGGGCACCTAAGAGACAGAGTGTGATAAGAACACCGAAGCTATTTAATTTCATGAATTTCATCTATCAGTTCTCCTTTGAGCGTTGTGGTCGCGATGCCGAGCGGCAGGTGAATCAATTCGAGTTGGCGGTGTGTCGCCAAAAGCCAGAACCTCAAGCTCGTTCGTAGTCTGCGTCAATGCATCAGCAATGCAACGTCGTACAAGCACGTACCGTACCATTGGCGCAGCGCGTGTTCCTAGGGTAGAGTCGCATGATGTTGACGTGTCAAATTGATACCACGCATCACTGGCGGAACAGATGGGTGCCGCATGAGATGTTCGCGATGCTGAATGGGACTAGAGCAAGCTGGGATGCCGGATAGTACTAAGAAGAGATAAGGGCCCGAACTGTCGAGGAGAATACATTTCTTGAGTAGAAGAAGATGAGAGCCGCAGCGAGGCCGTTGTGCAGGAGATTACCCATGACTTTTGAAGCCCCCGAAAGCTCAAAGCCGCCGGCGAGTCGCCGCAATGCCGAACGACATTCGATCAAGAAGGTCATGCTTGGGTGGTGCAACGCCGTCTTCAGCTGTCGCTTCACGGAAGCCTTGGTCGTCACACAACGATCTATATTCCTGACGGCATCAGCACGAGAGGTGTAGCCGAGCCCCACAATGCTAGGTGCCGCGATGAGGTCCCGTAGGGTCTCTTCGTCAGGATATGCAATAACCAACCGCTCACGAGCAGGCTCGGACCGAAGGTTGATTACCGCGTATCGCCAAGTTGAGGTATCAACCAAATCGTTCACCACATCACCTTGAGCTGCGCACGTTAACGTGGGCTCACGCAACTGAGTCGTAGCACGTAACGGTCCAACGTACCAGGCTCCCCGATTGCATGTTCGAACCAGGAGTTTCAGCCTGCGTTCCATGGGGTCTCTTCTTAGATCATCTGGGCGGTGCGGCGGAGGGACTATGCGAGGGCGCAGTTGGATGATCCCCAGAGCTGCTCCACGAATTCGCCCTCTCAACAAGTCCAATTACTTATGCAACCGCTGAGGTGCACGAGATCTTGGTGCGAGCGCTGGCCGCAT
>WNGO01003894.1_pt1 | contig 19010 bp, 18 predicted proteins | sample 5400511 | NCBI WGS metagenome assembly WNGO01 (sample SAMN13153380, study PRJNA577476) | soil metagenome | isolation source: 20 cm soil or saprolite under Garry oak tree replicate 2 | place: USA:California | collected 2016-06-15 | reverse complement strand
AGGCCGCAAAATTTTGAGATCAGCTGGGGAATGAGACACGCTTGATCCTCCCCTGATCTGCTTCACTCTGCAACGATTGCGCTCCCGCGACAGCAGATCTCCAGCTTATTTCCATCGGGATCTTCAAAAAATAACGCGTAATAACCAGGACTGTACTCAGGCCAGATTCGCGGCCCTTCCAGGTTTTGTCCGCCGGCTTCGCGCACAATTTTGGTCACGCGGTCTATCTGTTCGCGCGTCTCCGCCCAAAAAGCGATCCGTGTCTCGTTTGGGCGATGATTAGCGTCTTCGGTAAATCCGAAAAATTCCGACGGTTTACCTCCGCCATCTTTTTCGAATGCGCCCCACTTTTCCGCGCTTTTGTCGAGAGTAAATCCAATCGCCGGCAAGATCTTGGCGAAAAACTCCTGCGCTCGCGTCCGGTTTCGCACGCGCAGATCGATATGATCAAAGAGGCGACTTTGCAAAGTTCCAGATTGTTTTTGTCCGCACAGAGTCGGGTTCGATCACGTTTCGCTTCCTAACAAAAAGTCAGACCGGCAAGGAGCGGCGAACTCGCCTAGTCGGTTTCGTCTTTCAGCAGCGAGCGAATCTCGCCGCGCAATTCCGCCGAATTCTCGTGGCCATGGGCCGAGACGGCGTGTTGTACTGCTGCATCGAGAACTTCTTCCTCGGTGCCGGAAATCTTCAACGAGCAGTTCTTCTCACTGGGATAGTCGCGACAGTCGATCGATTTTCGAGTCGCCATAAGTCAACTTTTCTTTAGTTCAGCCAAAGCTTGCAGTACTTCCTCGCTGTGGGTCTGTGGTTTTACTCCCGTAAATACTTTCGCGATTTTCCCTTCCGGGTTGATGATGAATGTATTGCGCGCCGACATCTTCTTCCCGTCGTAATCCTTCACCGAGCCATAGGCCTCCGACACCTTGGCATCGGTATCGGCCAGTAGCTTAAAGTTCAATCCTTCCTTTGCACAAAAGTTCTTGTGCGATTCGGCGTTGTCTACACTGACTCCGAGGATGATAGCACTGGCGTTTTGGTATTTAGCCAGATCGCGCTGAAAGTTTTGCGCTTCCAGGGTGCAACCACTGGTAAAATCCTTTGGGTAAAAATAGAGAACGACCCATTTGCCCTTGTAATCATTCAAACTAACCTGCCTGCCGTCGTTGGAAGGAAGAGTGACCGCGGGCGCGACCGCGCCGACTTGTGGTGTGGTTTGTGCCATGGTGAATGATGCTGCCGCCAGAAAAATGGTAGTTGCTATAGTGGTCTTCATGGTAAGGCTTCACTTAACTGCACGCCCACTTCTTCGCAAACGCTGTCCAGTAAGTTCCAGTAAGCATCCAGCGCTTCCTCCGCCGCATTCATGACCGCGCTCGGTGAGGTACCGGCATCGAGGCAGCGAGCGAGCGCGGCACGTTCGGCGGCGCGATGCTCCAGGTCAGCCGTGGCATGAACGGCAAAGTAGCTCAATGCTTCAGGACTTTTTATTTTATAGAATTCACGCAGCCCGCGCATCTTCTCACCGGCTACCTCTGGCTGCTGGGATTCGTAGGCGTAAAGGGCGGTGAGTCCGCTGGCGATGTCCTGGCTAGTTAAACGATCGAAGGTGGAGGTGGTGTTGGCTACTTTGGCAAGCGGTTGGGCTCGTTTGACTTTGTCTCGGTCTTGTCCGGTCGCTGTCGCAAAATCAAGCCATAGCTCGGGATGCGGCGCGGGATTCGTCAGTTCGTCGAGTAAATTCTCCTCCAGGGCGCCCCTGGTAGATGAATCGACTGCACAGTGAATCGCGTTCTCCAGATAAATCGGGAACGCCGCGACATGGGGATAATAGACGCGGGAGTAGGTTGCAAGCTGATCGCGGCTCAGCTCGCCGCGTTTCCAGACACGGTAGAACGGATGCCGCAGGATCGATCGCTCGCGAATCAAATCATCCAAGGCACGCAGGGTTTCTTCGGTTCTCATAGAGGTACAATGCTTCGGCGGCTCCTCGCCGGAACGCAAGTCTAAAAAATTTCTTCCACGTGCACGTGCTAGGCGACCCAGTTCCACTGGGAATGCATCAGCATGAACAGGGCAGCCACCATGGCCGAGGCGGTGACGTAGGCGAGATGAAAAGCGCGACTGTGAGCGCCGATGAGTGCGAGTACGATAAAGAGAGGAAAAATGACGAGGTCAAAGCGCGGAATGGACCCGAGTACACCCCAACAAGAAAAGAAGACGACTGCTGTCCAGATGTAAACGCTATAAGAGACCCGCAATCGTCGCAGGCCGGCTATAGCCGCGCCCAGCAATAAAAGAAGGAAACAAAAATCGAGTTTATCGTGGTGCTCTGGACTTAGTGCTGGTGCATGCCGTAAGAACCAAGCAAGAGGATGCCATGGCCACATCAAATGCCGTCCCCAGGTATTCTGGACATCGAACATGACGGTCCAGCTACCGAACTTCAGCTTTAAAAACAGCGCGAAGGCAAAGAGCGCAGCCGGAATTAGTGCAAAAGCTGCAATGTCCCATCCAACCTTTCGCAAGCTGAAGTTGCGTTCGCGGAAATACTCAATCAATAAAGGAAGAGCGAGAATGATTCCTTGAGAACGAGTCAGCGTTCCCAGAGCGGCGAAAATACAAGCCAGCAGCCACCGGTTATTGCGTGCGTAATAAAACGCACCCAAGGTCAATGTTAGGAACAATGATTCGCTGTAAACGCCGGAGAAGAAAAAGGTCGTCGGAAAGATTAAGAGATAAGTAATTGCGCGGGAAGCGATTTCCTCGTCGAAGTCCATCGCTAGAAGAGCTCGGAAGTAAGTAAGACCAATAAGCAAGGCGATGTTCGAAAGGGCGATGGCGGTTACTAACCACCAGTACTCGTTCGGAGGGAGAAAAAGCAGTGCATGAATAGCCCGGATAAGCAGCGGGTAAAGTGGGAAGAAAGCAGCGTTGCTGGGAGAGCCGGGCTCATAACGATACCGATCTCGCGCAATCTCGACATACCAGCCGGCATCCCAGCGCGATAACATGTTTACCCAGGGATGAGAAGTTGGAGAACTGCGATTGACCACGGTGTGCTTGTTGCCATCAGGGCCGATCTCCCAGGCTGAGGGAAACGTGACAGTAAGCGGAAGTAAACGAACCCCCAGCCATCCAACCAGCAAGAGAGCTAATCGGGTAATAGCAAACGGGGTGATTACATCGCCCCATTCAGGTATTTTGGAAAAGGCATTACCGATTCGCGCTTTCAAAACTTCCGGGCGAGTGATCAAAGGTGACGAGGATCTGGACAATCGGACATTCCACTCGAACAATCGAGGAGTTTATTGGCGCATTGCAGGCAAACGGAATTGAGCTCGTCGCCGATGTTCGCCTCTTACCAGGCTCGAAGCGCTATCCGCAGTTTAACAAAGAAGAGCTCGCGAAATCTCTAAGACAGGACGGGATTGGTTACGAACATTTCCCGGAACTAGGAGGGCGGCGAAAGGCATGGAAGGACTCGCATAACACCGCTTGGCGCAACGAATCATTTCGCGGTTACGCCGACCACATGGAAACAGCGGAATTCGCCAGTGGAATTGCACGGTTGCAGAAAATGGCAGACGGCCATGGCGCCACCGCAATCATGTGCGCCGAAGTGGTATGGTGGAGATGCCATCGCAGTCTGATTGCCGATTATTTGAAGGCACATGGTGTTGAAGTCATTCACATCATCGATGCCAGTAAAACCGAGCCGCATCCTTTTACTTCGGCAGCTAGGATTGTGGATGGAAGGCTTAGTTATTCCGGGAACCAGCCGGAGTTGTTGTAGAATGTCTGTGTCAGACGCAATCCAATGAAAGGGCCGTATGCCTATTGACTAGTCCGGCGGTCATAGACCGCCGCTACAGGGTCAACGCCAATTGCGGTGCGCTTTGTACGCAGGAATCGGCGGCGACGTTCTTTCGCGCTCCAACATCCTTTCCGCGAGCCAATGAAACCATTCGTTCCCGGTTTCCCGGTTCAGGGCCCGTCGCCATTCTTCAGAATAAACTTTCAGTTTCTGCCACGAGATCACAAGTGGACCGCTGAAGAAATCATCCACCAAATCAAGCGTCACCTCGCGGCGAAAAACAAGAACGCCAAGGCTTTCCCAGGTGAGCGAGACCAAATAGACCGCATCTTCGCCATCGGGTCCGAGCACTTCTCGTATTTTTGCAGCGTCGGCTCCATCGGGTAAGGAGAGGACGCGACGCAATGCAGCGGTAAACGCCGGGCTCTGAAATGACCGTACTAGTTCAAGCATGGCATCGCGCTGCCGCCGTTGCCGATACTGTCGGATTTGTGCCGCTGCGAAAATGACACCCGCGGTCACCGCGATGGCGTTAATCAAATTCGCGAGCGTGGAGATATCCATTGGCGTTGATTATAGAGAGCCCGATATTCCCGAAAAGTGTGAGTTGGGTCGGGTCGGGGCGATTGGACTTATAATTGGCATCCTTGATGCGAAATCGTAAGTGTCGTGGCCACCTGCCTGGTTTCCGTCATACAAACGTAACTTGCGATTATTTCGTTCCGGCGGGTAGTCTCAAATTCTTGCTATGAATCCGGCTGAATTGGTTAGTCGGGACGACGATCCGGTGCGTCTCGCTTCCGGTCAGACTCTGTTTCGCGAGGGCGAGACAGGTGATTGCATGTATGTCTTGCTCGAAGGGTCGGCTGATGTGTTCGTGGGCGAGGTTCTGGTCGAAAGCGCAACTCCCGGCGCCTTGCTCGGAGAAATGGCGCTGGTGGATTCAAGCCCGCGCACCGCCACGGTGGTTGCGACCATGCCAGCGCGCCTGGCCAGGATCGACGAGCGCCGCTTCCATTTTCTCGTTCAACAGACGCCCTATTTCGCCACGCACGTGATGAAAGTGCTGGCGGAACGGCTGCGTCATATGAACTCGATGACGAGAAATCAGGTGGTGGCCTAGGAGTATGTTTGGGTCGGCCGGGACTCGAACCCGGAACCAACGCCTTAAAAGGGCGCTGCTCTACCGATTGAGCTACCGACCCCGAGGGACTTTTTGTAATGCAGTTCGCAGATTGCTGCAAGAACGGTCGAGGGACTGTTCGATATCGTCCTGAGAAACAGGACGCGACAGTGTGCGTCCCTCCAAACTAAAAAATCGGCGGTCATAGACCGCCGCTACAGAAGAGGAATCAGATCGCGCAGGGAATTCTTGTTGCGATCTAATTTGAAGATCATCAGGCCTGCGCCAGCAGCGGTTTTCCAGTCGCGCTCGGGATCATCGCCGACGTGCAAGACGTGGCCGGGTTGCAGCTCGAGAAACTTGAGCGCGCGACGGAAAATTTCGGGGTTGGGTTTGTCGGCGCCGATCTCGCTCGAGATGAAGACGTGGCGGAAATATTTCGAAATGCCGAGACGCTCCAGAATAACGCGCAATCGGCCGTCAAAGTTTGAAACGACCGCCAGCTCAAAGCGTGGTCGCAGTTCCTCGAGAACGTCAACGACCTCGGGATACAACTCCCATACGCCGGCCTCGGCGAAATGCTCGTAAGCGACTTCAAAAAAATTGTCGCGATCTAATTCGTCAATGGTGGGCGCGGCTTCTTCCAGCACAAGATTAGCGAGCTCGCGCCACCAATCTTTGTCGTCGTTGTCGCGCGGGCCATTAATCGCCTCACGCGGCGGCATTTGTTTCCAGGCGGAGTGGAACGCGGCATCCAATTTCTTTGCATTCAAACTCAAGCCCACTTCTTCGGCGACGAATGCGTAATGGTCGCCAACGGTTTTTGTTAAATAGAAGAGAGTGCCAACGGCGTCGAAGAAGATTGTTTTGAGCATCGGTTTCGGGGCGCGAGCATTCTGCTCGTCCATTCGTAGCATCCCCTGCTGCGAACATTCGTGGAGGAAGAATATTCGGCAAGAATGCCGAATGTGGCGGGCGGAAACTGGCGGACTGCTCCTTTCGGCAGTTCGGAACATAGACCTCCAGGTCGGTGCGCCCAGCGGAGTTGCACTCCGCTTCTATGCCAGCGGAAAGCGGACAGAGTGTCCGCTTGGCGCACAGGCCGCTGGCCTGTGTTCCGTGCCGCTGGGCCGAAAAGATTTTTGGAGAATCGATTTGTTTAAGCCAATCCTTCTCGCTGGCAGGCTGGAAGCCTGCGCTCCCCAGAATTTGTGCGAGTTTAACGCTGCATGCTCCCGGTCGAGCACAACGATCCGATTAACGAAAAGATTCTCGCCATCTCAGAGGACAAAATCGAAGGGTTCGTGCGCGAGCCATTTCAGGAAATCGCGGAGCGCAGTGGCGTGGACGCCGATGTGGTGATGGCGCGGATCGCGGCGATGCTGCGCGCGGGGACGATTCGGCGGGTGCGTCAGACATTGCTCGCGACAAATCTGGCGGATGGCGCGCTGGTGGCCTGGAAAGTTCCCGAAGAAAAAATCGATGCCGCTTTCGATTTCATGTTCCAACGCGATCCGTTTTCCGGTCACGTCGTTTTGCGATCAACCGACACCCTGACGGCAGGCTCAGATTACAAATTGTGGACGACAGTGAAGGTGCCGCACGGTTTTTCCCTGGAAGAGCACTGCCGGTTGTTGGCCGGCAAGGCCGGCGCGGAACGGTTCCGGATTATGCCGGCGAAGGGAATTTTCACTCTTGGAGTCGGCCATGTCCGTCGCAAAACAATCGAGCCCGGAAGCCGGGCAGAATCACCGGCGAAAATGATCGAGGTGCGCGCGGTCGAATTAAGCGAGCGCGAGTGGAAGGTTTTGCTGGCACTGAAACGGGAATTCGCGCCGGAAGAAATTCGGCCGACGCCGTGGGCCTCACGCGCGAACGAATCTGGCGTTTCCCTCGAAGAATTTTATTGCGTAGCTGAAGAATTGAACGCCCGCAAAATCATCGGGCGCTTTTCCACTTTTCTCGAACACGTGAAGCCGAGTGCGGGAGGCGTGCGCGTAACACGTTTCAACGCGCTGTTTCATTGGGCGGTGCGGCCGGGCCGGGAGATTGAAGCGGGCGGCGAGGTCGGTCGTCACCATATTTTGACTCACTGTTACTGGCGAGAAGGCGGACCGGAGTTTCGCAACGTCAATATCATGGCAGTCGCGCATGGCACCGATAAAATGCGTCTCCTCGAACACAAAGCGGCGATCGATGCGCATCTGGCCGCGAAAAATATTCCGGTGTCCTACACCAATGTTTTTTGGGGTGGCCGCAGCGAAATCAAGCCATCGGAAATTTCGCCAATGCTTTACCGGGAATGGCTGGGCGAGATGACGCCGCAGGCGGCGTGATGCGGCGGCGCGATGACTTCGCTGATTGAAAAAATTCGCGCGGGCAACGATCTCTCTGCTTTCGACGTGCAGGAAGCGGCCGCTTTTTTGCTTTCCGATTCGATTGAAGCAAAAACGAAGGCTGATTTTCTGACCGTGCTCCATGACAAGGGCGAAAGCGCGCACGAGATCGCGAGTTTTGTGCGTGTGCTGCTGGAGCGCGCCGTGCCCTTGGAAATTGAGGAAATTGGCGGACCGATTATCGATGTTTGCGGGACAGGCGGCGACGGCATCGATCTATTCAATGTCTCGACTGCGGTAACGTTTGTTCTGGCGGCAGGCGGGGCGACGGTCGTGAAACACGGCAACCGCGGCGTTACTTCGCGCAGCGGCAGCGCCGACGTGCTGGAAGCGCTCGGGGTCGAAATTGATCTCGAGCCGGATGATTTGCGCGAGTGCATCAAACGGGTCGGCTGCGGATTTGTTTTCGCGCGAACCTATCACCCCGCGTTTCGGGTGCTGGCGGAAATGCGGCAGCAGTTGGCCAGAAGACATCAACGCACAATTTTTAACCTGCTTGGTCCGCTCTTGAATCCGGCGCGACCAAAACGCCAGCTGATCGGCGTTTTCTCTCCTCACCTGACGATGCTGTTCGCCGATGTCCTGCGGCAACTCGATTGCAAGCGTGCCTGGATAGTAAGTGGAACCGCGTTTGATACCCTAACCATCGATGATGTCTCGACGATCGGGCCGACGGTAGTCGCGGAAGTCAATTCGGGGAAAATTACCTCTGCGGTCCTGGACACACGCTGGCTCGGGATTCCGCAAGCAACATTGCCAGAACTGACTGGCGGGAACGCCAAGACAAATGCGGAAACGATCACCCAAATTCTCACAGGCACGGAAATGGGGCCAAAGCGCGACTTGGTGATTGCGAATGCGGCGGCGGGATTTGTGGTGGCGGGTTTGGCCAGCGAAATGAATGCGGGAATCGCGATGGCGCGCGAGCAAATTGCATCCGGTCGCGCCTTGGAAAAATTGAAGGCGTTGCAAAATTACGCTTTGTAGCGAGGGCCGATGGCTGTAGCTGCCGCCGTCTCCGGCGGCAGAATTGAAATGTTCTGTTATGCCGTGGAAAAAATTGTAGGGTAGGCGTTCCCGCCTGCCGATGCAGAGATGAGCAAGCGACGCGCTTGCCCCTGCACTGCCGTCATCCCGAGCCGCGAAGACGGCGAGGGACCTCGCCTTCGCAGATTAGGGCACACACAGGGCCACTTAGGGTGATCCATGACCGTATGAGAGGCCCCTCGCTTCGCTCGGGATGACGCCGTTATTATTTCGCAATGATCCCGCGTCGCATGCCAAACTTGGGATCGGCAGGCGGAAACGCCTGCCCTACAATTTTCTCTCTGCGCGACAGCTTAGAGAGAGCCAGCCAGGTAGAGTAAATTGAGATTGCGCAGTAGTGCGATGGCAAAGGAAGAACGGTTTATCGGGCCACGGCGAGCGATCGCGAGCGAGATTGCGTGTTCACGAAGTTCTTCCGAGAAATCGTGCGGCATTTGGTTCACGTTCACGCCAATGCCGAGAACGGCGAAATGCGGCGCTTTTGGTTGGGCGCGCATTTCTACCAATACTCCTGCGACCTTACGATCCTCCATATAAATGTCGTTAGGTAGCTTCACGACAGCGGAGAGATGAAATTCGCTCTGAATTGTTGTCGCCACTATTCGTGCGGTTCGTTGTGCCAATTCCACCGGATCGCTAATCGCGACTTTTGGCCGGAGCAGCACTGAAAACCAAAGACCTTTTCCCGCAGCCGATTCCCAAGTATTGCCGCGCTGGCCGCGCCCGGCGCTTTGGTGTTCAGCAAAAACAACGATGCCTTCCGGCGCACCACCGTTCGCCATTTGCAACACCACGTCATTAGTGGAGGTCGTTTGCTCGAGGACGATGATCTCCCGGCCAATCGTGCAAGGGCCGAGCTCGGCGCTTAATTTCTCCCCGCTCAAACGGTCAGCTACCAACATGGGTGAGCTCGAGCGACAAATCGATGGCGCGCGGCGAGTGGGTGAGCGCACCGACCGAAATGTAATCGACGTTGCGACCGAGCGCAATGGCTTCACGCATTTCCGCCGTCTCCATGTTGTCGAGCAGGATGACGTCGACCCCGTCCATTTGCACCAGCGCGCGCACCTGCTCGAGGTTATCCGCTTCTACTTCAATCTTCATCGATGGGTTCTGCGCCCTCGCCTGCCGAATCGCGGCCGCTAGTTTTTCGAAGTCCTGCTCCGCCGCCAAGTGATTGTCCTTCACCAAAATCCCGTCGAACAAACCGAAGCGATGATTACTGCCGCCGCCGGCGACAACCGCCGCTCGTTCGAGCGCGCGCAAGCCCGGCGTTGTCTTTCGGGTATCCATGATTTTGGCGGGATTTTTCCCAATCGCCTCCACGTACTCATGCGTCAGCGTCGCGATGCCGGAAAGTCGCTGCAAAAAATTCAAGGCGACCCGTTCTGCGGTAAGAATGCTCCGGGCCGCTCCTTGGATTTTGAGAATAGTTTCGCCGCCAAGCACGGCCGTTCCGTCCGTCAGTTCCACGGAAATCTTTAATCCTGGATCAACTCGGCGAAAAACTTCTGCCGCCGTCATCGTCCCGGCGATGATGGCTTTTTCTTGCGGCAAAATGCGGGCGTAGGCGCGACTATCGTCCGGTACGAGCAGCGTAGTTGTCACGTCCCCCCCGCCGATGTCTTCGCGAAGCGCGAGGTCGATCGGATCACCTTCACTCATCTTTGTGCTACCGGCGCTACCAGGGCGACACGTTCCCACCGCCGTTCGGGGTCGCAGGCGTGACTCGGCATTAAGGACTGTTTTCGCACTCTCTCCAGGCTGTCTATCAAACTCGGCTCAAGACTAGGCGCAATGGGGTATTTCAGATAATTGCGAATCCCCAAAAAAAAGATTCGGGCAGCGCACGCCAAGGAGAAACAGCAAATACAGTCAACGTGCGGCTACCCGAATCGCCTTAACCTGACTCCTTAGACAGCAGGCTTTTCGGCGTCGTTCGAAATTTCTCGGGCTTTTACGAAAAAATTTTGGCTCTTATAGCCTGAGCTCGACTTGGACCGTGGCAGCCCGCTTTGCTGCTTCCTCCCGGACTTCCTGTAGAAGCGATTTAAACTCGCACTTTTCCAGGGCCGCAATCAGTCCCGGGTAATCCGGGCGAACGCGAAGCTTATCGATCGCCACCGGCAGTTCCGTCATGCAATCAAGCTCGACCATTTTTCGGTTCTGGAAGATCTGCTCGTGCCCGTTTTGCAATTTCTCCCGCGTCTTTACGCTCTTGACCGCGGCAAGATTAGCCAGCAAAGGCTCCAGCCCCCCATGCTCACGAATCAGGCCGGCCGCAGTTTTTCGCCCAATTCCGACCCCGGGAATGTTATCGACCGTATCGCCTGAAATCGCCAGCACATCGCCGATTAACGCTGGCGGGACGCCCCATTTCATCGTGACTTCTTCCTCTCCGAGCAAGGCGAAGGCGTCTTTCGGCGAAGCTAGATCGGCCTTGGCCGTTGTGTAAACTTTCACGCACGGGCCAACGAGCTGATAAAGGTCTTTGTCGTTCGTCGCCAGCACCACCTCGATATTCTCCTTGCAGGCTGCGATTGAATAACATCCCATCAGATCGTCCGCTTCGGTATCAGGCAGCGCGATATTGGCGAATCCAAGCAATGGTGTGATGGTGCTGCGGATAAAATCCAACTGCGGAATCATCGGCCGAGGCATTTCCTTGCGCGTTTCCTTATAGGCGGGCTGCAATTCCACCCGGCGCTGCGGTAAGCCTTCGTCCCAAAACACCGCCCCTAGTTGCGGCTGCAAATGTTTCAGCATCAGCCTCAGCGTTTTGGTGAAACCGAAAATCGCATTGGTTGGTTCGCCGCGCGAGTTGCTCAGGTTCGGGATCGCGAAAAATGAGCGATAAACGTAATAATGCCCGTCGATCAAAAGCAGTTTCATGAAATGGAGAAGCTAAACTATTTCCCTCATTCTGGGTGAAAATGCCAGTCCGACTCGGACCGAGGGATCCCGTGTCCAGTCATTCCGAGCGCAAGTCGGGAGGAATCCCGTTGTGCTACCTTAAAGCTTTTATTGCGGGATCCCTCCCGACCTTCGCGTAAAGCTACGGCATGGCAGGCGACTTTCCCTCGGGATGACAGCATCGGTCTTTCGGGATAAATCTGGCTATGGCAGATCGATGGCTCGTGCGCGTCGGCGAAAAGGAATACGGGCCGGTTGAGCTCGGCACGCTTGACGACTGGAAACGTGAAGGCCGCTTGCTGCCGACAAATGAAGTGCGCCGTGAATCAGACAGCGTCTGGACCACGGCCAATACCATTCCGGAATTGTTCGGCCCACCGCCATTGCCAGCGCAGACAGGCCATCCGTTGGTGCGGCGGCGCAGTTTTGGCGAAATCATTCGGGACAGTTTCCGCATCTATAAATCGGCGTTCCTGCCGTTTTTTGTTGTGACTCTGTTGATCGCGATCCCGACGCTCATGCTGGAGCTCACTAGTCCTATATATGGGATTTTTCCACAAGTGGAAGGGGCCGGCCTGACGCGAGCCAGGGTCATTGCGTTGTTCGCTTTTATCACACTGGTGGTGGATTGGCCGGTCTTTCTTGCTGGTATCCAGATCGCCACCGTCGATGTGCTCGAAGGACACAAGGTGCGGGTAGGCGAACTGCTCCGGCGGGCGGCCAATTTTTTTCCCCGGTTTGCCCGGCTCAGTCTCATTGTTTACGGAAGTTATTTCCTTTGTACTGCCATCCCGGTCGCGATTATCCTGAGTCTTGCCAGCGAGAGTCCAACGATCCTCTCCCTTCTTCTGGCGCTCCTGATTTTGGCGGTGCAGGTGATAATGGTTGCGCGTTTGTGGGTGAACTTCCTCTTCTGGCAACAGTCTGCTTACATTTCAAATCTCGAAGGCGCCGCTGCGTTGCGCGAAAGCAAAATGCTGGCGCGCAGTCAGCGCCGCCCGCGGAAATCGACTCGTCCTCTTTGGCGCGGCGCTTTGCTCGCATCGCTCTGGGTCCTGCTCGTGCTTGGATTAAGCGCCGGCGCGGAAATTCCGCTGATCTTGCCGAAGTTGCAGAGCGTTTCGACTTCGTCTCCTGAAGAAATTATAAAAATGTGGCAGGATCTGAACGTGCCAAAGGTTGCCGATGCCATGTTAATCGGCAGCATGGCTATCAGCAGCTCAATCCGGGCACTGCTGCGGCCAATTCTCGGCATTGCATTTGTCCTGGTTTATTTGGATGCGCGCGCCGATTTCAGCGAGAGCGAGCTGGCGCCACCGGATGCTCCCCGCTAAGAATTGCCCTGGTGGAGTGATGGAGTATTGGAGTGTTAGCCGCAGCAAATCCATCACTCCATTACTCCGCTATTCCACTACTCCATAGCGTCACCTCGAATTTGGATCTTGGCGAATAGGTGTGTTCGATTGAAAGAAACTGAGAAGCTTCTCACCCAACGCGATTCCATCCTTGTTACTGCTTGAACGCGCTTTCGAAAGCGATTCCTGAATTGTGTTGATCGCTTCGCTAAAGTTTCCGGTCTCGGCATAAGCGGTAGCTAAAGTTGCGAGTAATATCGGATCGGTCCGTTTTGTCAGAGCACATGCATGTTCGGCCAGGCGCACCGCTTCCTGTCCGTCGCGCAAATCTTCACTTGGGTGAGTGGCGAAGACCCAGGCCAGATCGTCAAGCGCCGCGCTTGACTCGGGAATGGTGGATGCGACTTGGTGGAGAAGCTTTGGAGCGGCGGAAGAATTAATCAGCCCGAGCAGGGCACGATGAAGATCTGAGAGTGCTTCGTTCCCGTTTGGTTTCAGTAGAGCAGAATAGCTGAGTTGGTGGAAAGCTTCTGTCAAATCTCCCTTTCGCATCAATGCTGCGCCAAGCAGGTGATGCATCTCGGCGTTAAATGGCGAAACCGCCAGTGCCTCCCGCGCGGCATCTGCGGGATCGTCATCGTGATAGAACAAGGAAATCACCAGGAGAAAATGGGCGCCATTGTTTTCCGGCGCGGAAGCCACCGCCAGACCGGCTTCCTCAATTGCTCTCTCCAGCTTGTTCTGCTTGAACAACAGTGCCCCAAGTTCCAAATGAGCCGCGCCATCCAGCGGCGCAAGCTCAGTCGCATGCTCGGCCTCGGCCAGCGCTTCGCTGGATTGTCCCGCCTCCTCCAAAGTGATGGCCAGGGCTATCCTTGCTGCGGCATTAGAAGGATCGGCCTCTACCGCCTTTTTAGCTTTTGTCAGCGCCGCATCAGGCTTCCCATGGGCCGAAAGATGCATGGCGGCGTAGATGTGTTGGGCTACCGGATTGTAAATCCAGAACGAGGCGAAGCTGTTCATCGCCCAAACCACCAATAGAACCCCAATTGATAATTGAAGGAGTCTGGATCCGCGGGTGACGATGTTCCAGCCCGTTGCGACAAAGAAACCGAGCGGAATGACCGCGCATAATCCATAAAATGCTTTTACGGATGCGTAGCATGGGACTTTGAGATTGAAGTAGACCAGCGCCATTGCCAGGGCCAGGCATAGGCCTACCATGATGAAGACGTCCGAGCGGAGATCGCGAAACAGCTGCGCCAACGCTGTAACCGCACCTATTAAAAGAAGGGCTGTAGGCAATAACGAAAGCAGATAGCCGGCACACATCAGGTCATAGTTCCAAGGAGGGTCGAACCAGTAAAAATTCGATCCTCCACTGCATAACCCATCGCCCCACAAAGTAGAGTAGAGCCCATCCATGAATGAGGTCGTTGCGCTAAACAGGGGGCGGACCAGACTTTCACCAAAGCGGGCGAAGTAAGAGATTGTGTGATAGCCGTCGTCCTGCCACCAGACAAGGCCAGTCACGGGATCCCACCCGCCAACGAGTGGGCTTCCGAATTTCGAGACGCGAAAATAGTGCCAACTACACGTCAGCGCCGCGATCACAACCATGCTACCGAGGGTTGTTGTCCATTTTGCGGCGGAGGCTCGTGCGCGGGCAAGCTGCCTCGCTAAAGCCAGGATAATAAACGGGACGGCCAGGATAGCAGTCGCCTTTGTTAACAACGAAGCGCCCATCAGCAGTCCGAGGAGGTTATAGCTTTGCCACGAGCTAGTCCCGCTTGTTATCATTCGAAGCGCCAGATAAATAGAAGCGGAAACAAGCACTCCCGCCAAAGTCTCGTTAGTCGGATAATGCGACACGTAAAGGTGCATTGGCAGAAAAGCAGCCACCCCGGCACCGATCAGTTGAAGATTCGGCCGGCCGGGAAAGATGAGTCGCAGACTCGCGAAGACCAGGACGACCTGCGCGATACCAAATAGCATCGTAAGTGCGCGGAGAAGTAAGATTGCTGACGGATCCGTAGTAGATAGATGGAATAATGAGAGGACAACCGCCGCTACGACGTAGTAAAGCGGAGGCTGAAACATTTCGACTCCCTCTGCGGGTAGGGGAAGGCTGTGATGTTCCTGTAAATACTTGATGTAATCGAGGTGGTGCGACGCATCGAACCCAATCGCGTCGGGGAGAATTTGCGCGTTATGCCAAAAAAGAATCAGCCACAAGCTGGCGAAACCGAAAACAATGGCGGCCGTCGTCCAATCAGCGTTTATGGAACGGCGATGCAGCCACCAGTTCCCTCCCACACAAAAAACAAGGGCGACGGCACCGAACAGTAGCCAGAGCGGCCAGACTTTAGTGAGAGCAGTTAGCGTTCGCTCGCTGCTATCAATCGAATTACCCCGGCCCGGGAATCTTGGTGAAGTAGCAAGAGCAGCCCCTCGCCAGGCCGAGCCCGCGAACGAGGCAATCCAATTCTGATCGCTGCGGAGTGATAGTTGATCGCCTGTAAGTGACAACCATAAAGCAGGTGGGCCGTTGTCGTTAAATACTCTGGCCTCAATTGTGTTGGAGCCGTCTCGCAGCAACCCGGAAGCGTCAACCGTCGAGGTATCCTTCCAATTATGATTGGCGACGAGATCAACCTTTTGATCATTTATTGTTAACTGGACCTGTTTTGCCGCGCGAATACTAAGGAGCGCCCTCGGCGTCGACCGCTGGAGGGTGAACTCACGACGAAAAAGTGTGTCCAGATCGGCTACGCCACGCGCTTTGGCATCGACCGCGGACGGAAAAAAGATCCATTCTGCGCGTTTATCCGGTGGGAGGAAGTTGATTCCTGGATCGCGCCGGCAAAGCCAGGTTAGGCCGGCAACAGCTGTCACGCCAAAGATCGCAGCTAACGATATTAAGACCACTCTCACAATTTCTTGGAGAAAAGAAGCAGGCGCGGCGCTTTACCTGAGCGTAAGATACGGTAGCAAACCGTGCCGGCCACCTTCGCGGCCAAAACCGCTTTCCTTGTAGCCGCCGAATGGGCTCGACGGATCAAATTTGTTGTAGGTGTTCGCCCAAACCACCCCGGCGCGAAGCTGACTGACGATTTTGAAGATCTTGCTCCCTTTGTCCGTCCAGACGCCGGCGCTTAATCCGTAAGGCGTATTATTGGCGCGGGCGATTGCTTCCTCTGGGGTGCGGAACGTCATCACACTCAGGACCGGCCCGAAAATCTCTTCCTGCGCGACTCGATGTGAGGCTGTTACCCCGGTGAAAAAGCTAGGTGGATACCAGAAGCCTTTGGCCGGTAAACGGGCGCGGGCTTGCACCAGTTGCGCGCCTTGTTTCAATCCGCTGTCCACCAGCTCGCAAATCTTGTCCAACTGTGCACGGGAATTAATCGCGCCGATGTCGGTGTTTTTGTCGAGTGGATTGCCCAGGCGCAGAGTGGAAATGCGATCGCGCAACTTACGAATCACGTTTGAAAAAATGCTCTCCTGCACGAACAAACGCGAACCGGCGCAACAAACGTGGCCCTGATTAAAATAAATTCCGGCGATAATTCCTTCCACGGCCTGATCGATCGCTGCGTCTTCGAAAATGATGTTGGCCGCTTTGCCGCCAAGCTCGAGCGTCAATTTTTTCTTCGTTCCGGCAGTAGCTGACGCGATTCGTTTGCCAACTTCCGTCGAACCGGTGAACGCAATCTTATCGATATCGGCATGATTGACGAGCGCGCTGCCAGTTTCGCCGGCGCCGGTGAGGATGTTAACCACGCCATCGGGCAATTCCGCTTCCTGCAAAATTTGGGCGAGATGAAGAGCAGTGATGGAAGTAGTCTCGGCTGGCTTCAAGACACAGGTGTTTCCGCAAGCAAGCGCGGGAGCCAGCTTCCACGCCGCCATCAGCAACGGGAAATTCCAAGGAATGATCTGGCCGGCGACGCCGAGCGGCTGCGCTTTTCGGCCGGGAAAAGCGTATTCCAATTTGTCGGCCCAGCCTGCGTAGTAAAAAAAATGTGCCGCCACCAGTGGCAGATCGATGTCGCGCGATTCTTTGATAGTCTTGCCGCCATCCATGGTTTCGAGCACAGCCAACTCGCGCGCCTTTTCCTGAATCAAGCGCGCGATACGAAAAAGATATTTCCCGCGCTCGCGGCCTCGCATTTTTGACCAGACATTTTTGTAAGCGCGTCGCGCCGCTTTTACCGCGAGATCAACATCCTTTTCATTAGCGGAGCCGATCTCGGCCAGTTTCTCCTCCGTGGCAGGATTAATGGAATCGAAATACTCGCCAGACTTCGGCGCGACGAACCTGCCGTTGATGAAAAGCTGATACCGATCGCGCAATTTAATGTAGTTGTTCGCCTCCAGCGCGGGCGCGTAATTCCAGCGCCCACCGAAATCCAAGCTCCGATCCTTTTTTGCGATCGGTTCATCGGCCTCGCCATTTCGATCGACGATCGCGAGCTGAGAGTAGGATGATTTTCGTCGTGGCATAAAGCTAAGGTAAGGAAAAATAATCCGCGCTCTGGTAGTTGGCGTCGACCACTTTTACCAGTTGCATCAGGACATCGTTTAGGAGCGTGCTGGCGCCAAAGCGGAAAAGAGCGGGGGTGAGCCAGTCGTCGCCCAGCGTCTCCTTCACCATCACGAGGTAGGCCAGCGCTTCCTTGGCGGTGCGAATTGCGCCAGCTGGTTTCATCCCGATGCGAATCCCGGTCTCGTAAAAATAATCGCGAATCGCTTCCAGCATCACCAGCGTTACCGGCATGGTTGCGGCGGGTGAAATTTTTCCCGTTGAAGTCTTGATGAAATCCGCGCCTGCGCGCATCGCGATTTCGCTGGCCAGGCGAACGTTATCGTAGGTCTGCAGCTCGCCGGTTTCGAGAATCACTTTTAAATGTGCAGTCCCGCACGCTTCCCTGGTCGCGGCGATCTCGTCGAAAACGCGCTCGTATTCGCCCGCCAGAAAACCTGCGCGGTTGATCACCATGTCGATTTCGTCGGCGCCATCACGGACGGCGCCACGGACTTCGCGGAGTTTCAATTTTGCCGGCATCAATCCGGCCGGAAACGCGGTCGCGACTGAGGCGACTTTGACGCTGGAGTGTTCGAGAAATTTTTTCGCGATTCTAACGAGATTTGGATAGACGCAAACGGCCGCGCAACTCGGCACCTGGTAGCGGGGATCGAGTGGTTGCATCGCTTTGCGGCAGAGGAACGCGATTTTTCCCGGAGTATCGCTACCTTCCAGCGTTGTCAGGTCCGTCATCGAAACCACTAACTTCAGGCCCTCGAGCTTGGCCGAAGTCTTGATGCTTCGTCGGCCGAAGGCGGCAGCTCGTTCGTCCGCCATCACTTGATCAACCCTCGGCAGGCGCCAGCGCGATCGATTTCGAGCGGGTGATTTTAGAATAGTACGGGAACGGGTGAGTGCTTTCAGGTGAAAGCAATTATATACACTGCATTTGCCGACCAGGTCGAGTTGCACCTGCTCGTCCGTGTTGTTGAAAAACGGGAACGCGATCAGGATTGGCTCGCCGCTTCGTGGCTGTGCAAGATAAGGGGAGCAAGCCTGTTGTAGAATCGTGTCACGTAAAAGAGATAGATGAGAAACGAGAGCAACTGGGCCGCAATTAGCCAAACGTTGCCGGCGCGATCGATGAAAAAGTCCGGCCAGTGGTTAATGGCAAGCGCGCAGCAGAGGTTGAAAAAGAAAAGCAAGGGCATCAGCGCCCGGATATTGAGCGATTGATCCTCCATCGTGCGCTGATAGAGAGACCTCTCGGCCTCATTAGCGGCTTCGCGCAGACGCGCTCGAATCAGGCGCACATCATAGACGAAAAGCAACCAGACGAATGCGGCGTAGACGGTGGTCAAGCGGAACCAGGCTAGCGGTCGCTCGAGCCGGGTGAAGAGAATGGCTTCGCCCAAGGCGCAGGCGATGTAAAAAAAGTTGTGACCGAACTCGAGCGGCCACTTGATGAAGGTGAGGGTGTGAATGATCGAGCGCGACCAAAAAATAAAGATCACGCACAAGCCCGCGCTGATATAAAGAAGGGCTGGCCAGTTATTGAGCGATAATGCGGTGCGCGCGTTCTCGGTCAGGAAATAGAGCGCAACGCCCTGGATGATGCTGACGAGGGTGAGCTCGATGTTAACGACGGTGCTATCGAGTTCGCGTCGGGAAAGGCTCATGGGATAAGATGAGGAAATGGCGTGCCTGGAGGGATTCGAACCCCCAACCTTCTGATCCGAAGTTTTGCTATTGACATGCTTGGCAGTGTTCGATAGTGTGCCGATATGCACCACACAAAAGGCGATAATTCGCCACGCCCAAAGGTATTGCAATC
>WNGO01001474.1_pt1 | contig 19011 bp, 10 predicted proteins | sample 5400511 | NCBI WGS metagenome assembly WNGO01 (sample SAMN13153380, study PRJNA577476) | soil metagenome | isolation source: 20 cm soil or saprolite under Garry oak tree replicate 2 | place: USA:California | collected 2016-06-15 | reverse complement strand
GCCGAGAGTGCCAGCCTCCGATGTTGCTACGACCCACGCTCAAATAACTGGCCTCTTCCGCGAGGATGAGCGCCTGCAGGTCTTGATTCATCGCTTCGGCGTCTGGCACCCGCAACTGACCGATGACGGTGGGGAATGCTTTCGTAACTTCGAGTTCCATCGAACCGCCTTGATCAGCAGAGCGTTACCGAGCTTCGCTCCGGTCGCTCCGGTCTCCATGCATCTACTTTTCTTTTGGGTCCCCGGGTCCGCATTCACCGCCACGATTGCGACGAAATCAACCGGATGGCTGGGCCCAACCTCATTGCGGTCCCCTCCTCCGAAGTCCGCGAATGTCAGAAACTGAAGATTGTCTGAACAACCGGCGCCCAACCGGTCATACCTGCGGTGTACGGGGTAATAATGCTTCCATAAGAGGCTCTGTAAATCCGCATAACCTCTCCTTGGAGCCACACACGCTCAGTAGGAACGAAATGCCATTTGAAACCACCTGCATACTCAGAAGAGTTGCCAAACTGGCCAATTACTCCCGACGTGCGTGCCTCCAGCATGAACTTTTTCGGAACGACAAAATAGCTCGCCGACGCCTCATAGCCGCGGTCGAAAGTGGAGGCGAGGGGAAGTGGGCCGTCGGCAACGAAGTTGTCGAGCCAGCGAGAGTAGTATTGCCCATTGACCGCCAGCCCTCGCCACTTGATGCCGCCGTCGATTGCCAACATCCGGTATGTGGCCAAGTTGAGAGTCACACCTGGCGCAAATGCTCCGGTCGCGAAGGTTAGCACGCCGTCGGAATTGTGCATTGACGTGTTCTCCGGATTGTTTTGATCGAGATCTGAAAAACGGTCTTCCCGGGCTCTTGTGTAACTGAAGCCAACTCGAATGACAGGTTTCTCTGATTCAAAATAATCGTCGTACATATTTCGTGGTCTGCCCTCGGGCCCGTATGGTCCTAATGGCTCCCACCAGAAACTGCCGGCATATACCAGGCTCGTATCGAGCTTCGACGCAGAGATCGTCAGCGTGTTCAAACCGTTGCCGATGAACACAAAGTAGTTGAGCCTCTTCAAGGGTTCTCCGGTGAACCAAATTCCCTGGGTGAATCCAGGGCGAAAGAAGTTGTCCGCCAGGCTCCGCTCGGGTTGAGTAAAAAATGGAAACGTAAACGTCAGTGTTCGGGAACCTGGAACGCCCCAATAACCAGTATTCACCGTGAGGGCCTTGCCGAATCGCCAGCTGATGTTTCCGGACACGACCACTTGAGTGGTTGTTGCAGAAGTCCACGCGAAGAGACCGTACGTCAACCTCTTGTCGAACATATAGCCGGCAAACGTAAACATTTCGCGATTTACGTTGAGGTCATTGCGTTTCGCGACTGGCAGAACATTGCCCAAGTGGTCTGTAAAAGTGTAGTTGGTGGCCAGGGTATTGAGGTATCTGAATTGGGTAACATTATCAACGAACTTCAGCATGAACGGGATCTTTGCCTGGTCGCTCGTTTTTACGAGGACAATTCCATCTTGGTACCGATCATCCGTTCCGTCCGAGTCTAGCAAGGCTGAGCGTAGCGAAGATAATGAAGTCCCTTTTTTCGGCGGCGGCAGCACTAAGCTCTCCGTTGCTTCCGCCGGGTCCGGCGGCTGAGCGGGGGGTAACACCTCAGCTACTGTCGAGCCATCAAGCCTTCGCTCCAGACGGTCGACCAATTCCAGAAGTGTCTTCTGCTGCTCCTCCATCTTGCGCAGCTGTTCTCGAACAGCGGCGTTATCGGCTATCACAGCCGCGACTTCGTCCTCCAGGTCGATGGGGCGCGGTTTCTCTGGAAGGAATTTTTTCTCCGGCTTGCTAAACAGGGACGCTTGAGCCGCCGCGACTTCGTTGTCGTGGCTGCCTGGCGGGGTTGCTGGAGACTGTCCATACGCAGAAGTCACGAACAACGTTACTGACGTCAACGCCAATGCGACTGTGAGCCTAATGGATGCGCCTCGGATAATCATGCTAGAGCCCCTTCTTCGAAAGTGAGGTTCGGAGTGGAATGCGAACGAGGCGGGCCGCTTCAGCCTCTTCGTAATCATCGAATTACCAGCCACGTGTTGATGATGAGCAGGTGGGGCACCGAAGGCATTTCGAGGTCCATCGGTGGCCCCGCCCGATCAACACAGCGTTACGGACAAGGCAAGTCCGCCCTCACTGGTTTCTTTGTACTTACTGTTCATGTCCTTGGCGGTCTGAGCCATTGACGTGATCGTGGCGTCCAAATCGACCCGATGCCGGCTGGCGATTTCATTGCTGGCGATCGCATAAGCGGTCCATGCCTTGACCGCGCCGAATGCGCATCGCTCGATGCACGGAACCTGGACAAACCCGGCCACCGGATCGCAGGTCATTCCCAGGTGATGTTCCAGTGCGGACTCCGCGGCGTTCTCGACGACTCGGGATTCCGCGTCGTATGCAGTCGTGACCAATGCCGCCGCCATCGCCGACGCCACCCCGATTTCCGCCTGGCAGCCGCCCTCGGCAGCAGATAGCGTTGCATTGTGCTTGCACAGGTAACCAATAGCCGCCGCGGCAAGCATGCCCTGTCGAATCTTGTCTAGGGGAAGCTTGCGACCGCCTTCGCCCAGAGCATAGACCAGTGATGGCATGACTCCGGCGGAGCCGCCTGTCGGCGCGGTGATGACAAGGTGGCCCCGCCCGTTCTCTTCGGAGGCTGCCAGAGCGTATGCCGAAAGGACGCCAATTCCGCGATCCGCTTGGTATTTATCATCCATGGCGCGTTTGTAGACCGTTGCCGCTTTGCTATGCAGCTTGATTGGACCGGGCAAGACACTGTCATCCGGTACGGCAAGTCCTGACTTCACAGTGGCGACCATCGCGTTGATGATTTTGTCGATAAAGGCGTAGACTTCCGCCTCAGTTTTTCCCGGGATCGCCATCTCATTGGCAAGAATCACTTGCGCAATCGTCAGCTTGTTTTGATCCGCGTGCTGACGCAGTTCCTTCATTGTCGAATACGGATACTTTGGCGGATTCTTCTTCGGCGGCGTGTAACCTTTCCACTCGATGAATCCGCCGCCCACCGAATAGTACTCTTGCTCTAACAGCACTTTGTCGCCGGCCATGAGCTTGCACGTCATCGTGTTTGGGTGAGGAAAGTCACCTTTGACGGAGTCGAAGACGATGTCCTTGAGCGTTACATTCACGGTCTTCGCGCCAAGCTTGACTGGGAAGGACTGGTCGGGATTGTCGCGCAAGCCGTCGAGAAATGCGGGATCGACGGTTGCCGGTTCCTTTCCGACCAACCCCGCGAGGGAAGCTCGCTCTGTGCCGTGCCCCTTGCCTGTGGCGCTGAGGCTACCGAACAAATAAACCTTGAGCGCGGTCGCTTTGGCGAGTTGGTCCGCCGGCAGCTTGGTGCAGCGCTGGTAGAAATCGTAGGTAATGCGCATCGGACCGATTGTGTGAGAACTCGATGGCCCCGGCCCCACCTTGTAGAATTCATCCAGCGTCGTCATCACGGGTCCCTTTTCCTGTTTGACGACGTTCAGGTCAGCAGACAGAGGAGGCTCATCGGGTACGTTCCGCGCAGGTGCCGTGGCCCTGGCTGTTCTGTCCTGGCAAGACATTTGTGCGCCGGTAATCACGACCGTAGCACCCACCACAGCGCTGCGCATCAGGAAGGTGCGACGATCCACACCCGGAGGAATCGCCGCCGAGTCCAACTGGTCCGGGGGGCCGAGCGGATCATCCCGATCGGGTTCGCACGGTTGCTCGATCGAGCTGAGCTTGTCATCAGATATCTCATTTTCGTTTTTAAACATGATGGATCTCCTGACTTTCATCAATGGGAAGTTGTATTTGAACCCGAATTGAATCCGATAGTCGTCGGCGTAAAAACCGTCCCGGAAGTTCTGCCGGCGGCCCCATAAGAACTCAGCACCGAACATCGCATTATTGACCGGCGTGAAAAGCAGGTTGGTCGAACCGTAATAACCTCTATGGAAAGCGTCGTCCGTCTGTCCGTCCGAGTTCTCAATATTTACCATTGAGTATCCTATTGAGCTAGTGAATCTATTGCTCCAGTTGTGATCCAGGTAAGCTGAAAGGCCCAATGCCGGCAGAGCCACGCCTTGGATGGGGCGCCGCGCATTCGTCGAGTGTGTTAGCTCGATACCGACGTCAACGGGTGCGTCGTTCAGATAGTTTTCCTCGCCCGCGCCATAGACGATTTGGAAGCGGCCTACGTTGTTCTGGTTGAATCGGGGAGACGAGCTTACGGCAACGCCCCAGCCTACGGCGCTTCCGCCGAGGTCGACTGCGTCATTGGTTGTGTCCACCCACTTGAGTCTCTTCAGCAGCCCGCTAATCTGGATGTATCCCCAGTCTCGATTAAACCGCGCGTTCGCCGTGAAATCGGGCAAGTCGAACTTCGGCTTGACGCCCTGCAACTCGATCCGGTCGGAGAACTTACCATTGTCCGCGCTGGCGCCCGGACGCTCGACACCGATCGTTAGAGCGTTCTTTCCCATGATCGGCATCCAGCGGAACTGGACGTTGCGGAACCACACCAATCCGTTTGGTCCCCAGTACTCGATCGTATTCGGAAAGGCATCGGGGTCTACAAAAACGCTCCAGTTTTGCCCGGCGCCGAAATGGCCCAACTCACCGTAGGCGTGCCGCAGTCGAAAAATTGTCTCTCCCGCCTCAGCGCCAACACCAAATAGTTCGAATTCAAATATTGTCTTCAGCTCGCCAAACTTAGTCGGGGTGCTTGACTTCACACCGAAACGTGTCTGGCGAACACCGAGGTATACCTTACCGTTCGGAGCAAACTCGTTTGCGAAGGCCGGCAATTTTGTGGGCCTTACGACGTCGAACCAATTCGGATCGTTTTGATTGAAGTCATAGCCCGCGTCAAGCATTGCAAAGCCATAAACTTGAAATGTGCTCTCCCCTATGTTGGTACCCTGTGGGCGGGGGTTCGCGACAGACGGGGCCGGACCAGCAATTGGACCAGCAGGAGGGTCGGCTTTGGCAGAATAGGTCGCCTCGATGGCTTTTGGAGGTGGACTCTGCCTCCTTTGCTCGGTAGCTGCCGAATCACTCGTCTGGGTAGGCACATGTGAGATTGAGCCGCCGGCGTTCTGCGCCTGCTCCAGCGCGTCGATCTGCCCCTTTAGCTGCTGCATTACCTCGTCCACTTGCTGGAGCTGGTCTCTTAGTTGCTGGAGGTCTGAGGGTGCTTTCTGGGGCGCTTGGGCTTGCGCTGCAACGGAGTGCGGCGCAGACGCTAGTAGAACGATCGCCATGAAAGGCGCCCCCATCCTGATCCACCTCGTTTGGTGATTTGGTTCCATGCGCTCTCCTTTTCTTCGTTGAAGCGTCTAGTACCGCACCAACTCGAAATTCTCTAATCCCGTCGCAACAAAAATAGGTGCTGCGTACCTGATCGTTCCCACTAGCTCGACGTGGCAGCGACCGCCGAACTCTCGCCGGCTGCAGCCTGGACAACGGGTCCGAACTTCCGGGGGCGTCCTCGTTCGGTCAGCAATATCTCTATTCCTGATATGGCTGATGCTAGAAATCCTCGACAGGGGCCTGGCACATCCCGTAGCGTCTTACTTTTAAGATCATCAAAACTTTGTTCCAACTGTCAGTTCTACTAGGTCCGACCTATCTGAAAGGAGACCCGGGTTCGCGGAGAGCGGAAGTTACATTGCAGCCAAAAGCATGGCCATGCCACGGCAGACCAACACGCTTCTCAGGAGACGGCCTACAAACTTTCCTAATGCTGGGTACTTATATAATAATATCTTCCTTATAAATTAATACTACGGCTGAAAGCGACCGGTACGCATCTACGTCGGATGACCGCGACCTGCACATCCCGCCGGCGTCCATTTGGAAACGAACAACTGACAATGTGGGCGCCATAAATCTCGATTGGGTAGAACACTGTGGTTTTTGACAGTGTGCCGGCCCGTCCGCCGTGAACTATTGTGGAAAGAGTGGTATCGCCTTCAGTCCACTTAGCCCAGGAAAGAAGCCAATTTCAACTCCAAACAGAACTATAGGAGAAGAGACCCATGCCAGTAAAAAAACCTCAGGGAACTTTTTGTGATGCTTCTAAGTGACGTTCGGCAAAAGAGTGGGCTTGCGAGTTGATGGGCGTGGAGGTCTTTCGTGAACTTTCTGTACCCGTTGAGAGTGGCGTTCCGCGCGTATACCGCGTGCGCCTCGCAACGAACACTGGCATCACCCCGACCCATGAATTTCGTCCCTATCGACCTCAGTAAATTCAGGAAAGCAAGAGCAAAAGGGCCACCCTGCCGGTTCCTCTACCTGCATTTTTTTCACATTGGCCATTCCGTCCCAGTTTCATCAGCCTGCAGAAACAAAACAGCAGCCCTTCCCATTCCACATCACTCGCAGTTGACGCGGGCTCGTCATAAGAGGACCTGCCATGAAACATAATTTCATATTGCTCTGCCTTGCGATGCTTGTCGCTTCCCCGATCCTGGCGCGGGACAAAACCGACGTCATTCTGATGAAGAATGGCGACCGCTTCACCTGCGAAATTAAGGGGCTCAGTTCCAACATACTATATGTCAGTATCTCTTACATTCTCGGCACCGTATCCGTCGATTGGTCCAAGGTCGATCGCATTGAAAGCACGCAGTTATTCATGGTCAAGACCCAAGATGGAACAGTCTATACAGGTAGGCTCTCAACTCCGGAGACGGTCGGCGAACGCCCTATGCAGATTGAAATCCTGGAGGCCCCCGAGAATACGGTTACGCTCGAAAGAAATAGGATCGTTGAAGTGAAGGAAACCGCCAGCAATTTCTGGCAGCGTTTGAACGGTCAGATTGGCACGGGCTTTACGTATTCAAAAGGCAATCAATCTGCCCAATACAATCTAAATTCTGACGTCACCTATCCGGAGGAGCGCTGGTCCGCCACAGTGAGGTACAACTCTAATCTTACTTCCAACGCCGGGGCGAGCGCTTCGACGCAAAACGAAATCATGCTCTCTGCGCAGCGACTCCTACGATGGAAAAATTGGTATTACACAGGAATTACCGACTTCTTACAAAGCTCAGTCCAGGGCATCCGATTGCAGAGCACCTTCGGCGGTGGCATCGGGCGAAATATAAGGAACACGGGCGCCACCACCTTCACAGTCTATGGCGGTTTGGCCTGGCAGAAAATCGATTATCAGGATGCGATCCTCGCGGCCCGCCCCCAGCAAGTCACGTCGGGTTTGATCGGAAGCAGCCTAAAGCTCTTCCAGTTCGACAGGACCACGTTAACCGCCAGCGTCAATTTCCTTCCGGCCATTTCGCAGCCCGGGCGAATACACTTGAATCTGAGGTCAACCTACTATGTCAAGCTCTGGGGTAAGCTCAATTGGAATTTCACCGTCTATAATACCTTTGACAATCGCCCGCCCGCGGGCTTCGTCGGGAGCGACTACGGAACAAGCTCGGGCCTAAATTTGAGCTTTGGCAATCGCTAGATTAGCGCTTCAAGTATTCGCACCATCTCCCGCAATCTGCGCGCCAGTTGTCTTTGAACTGAGTTCATCCAGGCAGACCCGAAACATATTCCCCAGACTTTCGCCCGCAACAAAATCGAGCGTCCGTGCGGTATGCCCTGTCTATCCATCTTGATGTTTCAGCGTAAAAAATGACAGTGTGATCTGAAGCCTGCTCTAGTCAAACTTGTGGCGACTGTTTTGACGCAGCCGCTTGAAACAGCAGGTGGTCGCTCTCATCGTCCGAATTTCGGGCCGAGGAAAAATAGAATGAAATCCATCAGCCAGTCTCCACCTTCTACCATACCCGATCGTGGTGCGATGTCTGAGGTCCAGGCCGGCGCCAGCGCGCCTCTCGGCGCATCAGTCACTGCCGACGGCGTCAACTTCAGCGTGTTTTCGAAGCGCGCGACTGGGATCGATCTGCTGCTGTTCGAGCATGTCGACGACGAGAAGCCAGCCAGCGTAATCCATGTTCATCCGGCTTCCAACCGTACGTACCACTACTGGCACGTCTTTGTGCCGGCGCTGAAAGCGGGACAGATCTACGGCTATCGTGTTTACGGTCCGTTTGAACCGTCAAAGGGCTTCCGTTTCGACGCGACCAAGGTCCTTCTGGACCCGTATGGACGCGCCGTCGTGGTTCCCACCAGATACAACCGGGCGGCAGCACACGAGAAGGGCGACAATGCCGCAACTGCCATGAAGAGCGTCGTAGTCGACCCGAGCCTTTACGACTGGGAAAGCGACCGTCCACTCCACAGGTCGTCCTCGCAGACAATCGTGTACGAGATGCATGTGCGGGGATTCACGAAGGATCCAAGCTCAGGTCTGCCAGAGGCGACGCGTGGCACCTACTCTGGCGTCATCGAAAAGATACCATACCTGCAGGAACTCGGAGTCACGGCGGTCGAGCTCATGCCGGTGTTCCAGTTCGACGCACTCGACTGCCCGACAGGGCACGTCAATTACTGGGGTTACGCACCGGTCTCGTTCTTCGCGCCGCACCAGGCGTACAGCTCGCGGCAGGACCCGCTCGGTCCAGTCGACGAGTTCCGCGACATGGTGAAAGCACTGCACCGGGCCGGCATCGAAGTGATTCTTGACGTCGTGTTCAACCACACGGCCGAAGGCGATGACCACGGTCCGACGCTGTGTTTCCGCGGCTTCGAGGACAGGGCTTACTACTTGCTTGAGGGACCACAATCTCGGTACGCAAACTATACCGGCTGTGGCAATACGTTGAACGCGAATCATCCAGTTGTCCGCCGGCTGATCGAGGACAGCCTGCATTACTGGGTGCAGGAGATGCACATCGACGGCTTCCGATTCGACCTCGCCTCAGTCCTGTCGCGCGACCTGAACGGATATCCACTGCCCAACCCGCCGATTTTGTGGGATATCGAATCTGATCCAGTGCTCGCTGGAACAAAGCTCATTGCCGAAGCGTGGGATGCCGCCGGCCTCTATCAGGTGGGCAGCTTCATCGGCGACGCATGGAAGGAATGGAACGGCCGCTTCCGCGACGACCTTCGAAGTTTCCTGCGTGGCGACGACGGGTCTGTCGGGAAGATTGCGGATCGACTGCTGGGCAGCCCAGAGGTGTACGGGCACAAGCAACGCGAGGCCGAGGCGAGCATCAACTTCGTCAGCTGCCACGACGGGTTCACGCTAAACGATCTTGTTACCTACAACCAGAAGCACAATGAAGAGAACGGTGAGGGTAATCGCGACGGCGGCGACGACAACCGCAGCTGGAACTGCGGCGTCGAAGGACCGACCGACGATCCATCGATAGAGAAACTCCGCAATCGCCAAGTCAAGAACTTCCTGACGCTGACGATGCTCTCGCTCGGTATACCGATGATTCTCACGGGCGACGAAGTACGGCGGACGCAGTGCGGCAACAACAACGCCTATTGCCAGGACGACGAGTCGAGCTGGTTCGACTGGACACTAGTGCAGAGGCACGCGGACATCCATCGGTTCACGCAACTGCTCATCGCTCGCCGCGTGCTGCGCGACGTCTCATCGGAACGACAACGCGTGATGCTTACGACCTTGTTGCGTCAAGCGACGACCGCATGGCACGGCGTGAACCTGTGGCGGCCGGACTGGAGCTCCAATTCGCATAGTCTGGCACTTAGTGCCGATTTGCGCCGTGCGGGGCTCAAAATGCACCTGATTATGAACGCGTATTGGGAACCGCTCGACTTCGAGATACCGGCGCCCGAAGGTGGGAGAACGTGGCGGCGGTGGATTGACACGTCGCTCGACTCGCCCGACGACATCGTGCCGTGGCTGGATGCACCGGCTTTTACAGGTGCTGCGTATCGGGCCGCCCCGCGTTCGGTCATCGTCCTTTGGGCGCCGCTGGCCGTGGGTGAGGCGACTGCAGCGGGCTCCGCCGCTGCCTAGTTAACTGACATGGAAGCCGACCTCGGGCAGCGGACTGCGCAGGTTGGTCCACTCCTTTAGCGATTGCGTCGCGTGTCACGCGATATCCGGCCACGATGTTTCCCCGGATGGACTATACATCATGATCATCGTGGTACGCGGCTGGAGCAGGCCGTACAGCCACGCTGCCCAGGTTCCTTCTTCAAAAGTCCCGTGCAGGCTTCCATTTAACCCTTGGATAAACTGGAGAATCATGCTGGCCTTGGTTTCGATGACGCATTCTATCACCAGCTTGCCGGAGGAATCTAAAACCGCGATTGAGATGGCTTCCTTGTGAACCTCCGTCCCGATATACTCCGCCCTATTCATGTGCGTTACATCATCGTGCCCTTGCTCAGAAGATGACCTTGAGAAGTCGCGTCAGTAGTTCTTCGAGTGGCATAATTGTAACCAGCAGAGGCAAGACCGGTAATAGTGTTACGACGGCCAGTCGGGCTACGTCGTTGAGCGCAAAAGGCACTAGTCGCATTTCGCGCACGACCTCGTAACTGTTCGCGAGGTCAGCAAGCGACTGGATGTCAGCGGTGCCCAGAATTTCCTCGCCTTCCGCACCCCCGCAGATCCACTTCTGATCGAACTTGTCGACGTAGACCGAAGCCACCGTCCCGTATTCGTTCAAGCCATTCCGCTTGGTGCGGGCGAGATGGGGGGTGAACATAGTCAGCGGGCCAAGAATCACCAGGACGAAGAAAACGGTTAAGACGGCAATAGTCACTTTGAACGACGTAAGGGTCTGCCCCTGGTAAAAGATGCGGCTGGCGATCAGTCCTGCTAGCATCGCACCCTCCGCGAATAGAATCGGGCCAAAGGCGTAGCTAATCCCCCCAAGAAAGCCGATCCCGCCAGCACGGTCGGGGTGCGTGGGCAGCAAGTGCAGATTCAACCTGGACGCACGCCACAGAAACAGAAACCAGATCACAAGCCGCAGATACCAACGGAGCAAAATGAATTGGAAGATGGGGATACTCACGAAGCTATACCAGTAACCCGCTAGCGTAAGGTGTATATCCGTCCTGTCGGGGGCGGCATACCAGGTTGCCGCTCCCAAGGCGATCAGGTGCTGCCAGAACCAGTGGCCCACGGTAAGGGTAAAAACCAGCAGAGCGAACTCCAACCAGGAGGAGTCTCGCGCTCGCATGGTGGCTCCGAGGGCCGCATAGAATTTCGGAGTGTCTTCCTGAGTAACCACTCCGCGCTCGAGAAAGCACTTAACCACCGACCCGAGGCGGCGGTGGACCGGCAGCTCGGCAAGGATGAGGACCGGCAGTGCCACCAAAAAGCGAACATGGAGCTCAACGTCGCGCAGGAAGGTCAGATTCTGGCTGCCGAGCAGATGACCTTCGATGGCTGACAACACCGCAAGTGGCAACCACGCAAAGAGCGAGATGATCAGCACCCGACGTCGGAGAAGTTCCAGTGCTGAGCCGGATAGATGCGCCTGCCTGAATATCTGAAAGAGCGGGCCTCCCAAAACCAGTGAGAAGTCGGGCTGTTCCTGCAAAATTGCGGGGGCGGACATCGCGGATCATCCTTCCTCAATGGTGATCGTGTATATCGCAATCACCACGGCAATTGAAGAACGGTCCCATCCTGGATCTTGTGCGTTGCGATTTTTGTGATGGGTAGCGGAACGAACTCTTCTTCCGCAGGCGTCGGCTTGACAGCATTTTGGAGGTCGATCTCCTTCTTGAACGCTTGTCGTAGAACCGCCTGTTGGCATAATTATCAGCTTCTACTTATATGTGTTTAGTGGCACTCACCAACTGGCTAAAGTAACAGGCCCCGGCGTACACCAGATCGGAGCCGATACTCAGAACGATATTTTGAAAAGTGCGTGAGTTCCATAGCCGCGGCGCTATAAAGATTCACGGCGAACCGTATCACGGGATCCCGGGGCCGGAGCGGTGGACCGTCTGGAAAATCGCCGAAGAGGGTCCCCTCCAGGGTGCCATCCGTCTACAGCCTATTTCAAAACTGGGTACAAGAGTCTGAATTGATGATTCTTAAGCAGCCGAAAATGGGAGATAACTTCCCGCAGCAGCGCCAAAGGAGGACCGATGGCGCGATACGGTCGACTGCTGACCGGCGCCCAATGGGAAAAGATCGGTCCCTTGCTCCCGAAACGGCGCAACCGTCCCAAGGGGGAAGACCTCCCAAGGACGACCGCAAAGTGCTGGAAGGCATTTTGTGGATTCTGCGCAGCGGCGCTCGCTGGCAGGATCTGCCCGAGGAATTCCCCTCACCGTCCACCTGCTGGCGGCGGCTTCGAGACTGGGAAGGGCAAGGAGTCTGGCTCACCATTTGGCGCGCATTCCTGGCGGAATTGAACCAACACGGGCAACTCGATTGGGGAGAATCGTTTCTCGACGGCAGTTTCGCGTCGGCGAAAAAAGGGGCCCGAAAGTCGGAAAAACCAAGCGGGGCAAGGGCACGAAGTGGATGGTGGTGGTAGACGGCGAAGGTGTTCCTCCGGGAAAGCAGCTTTACTCTGCTTCCCCGAACGAAGTCCGGCTCGCCGAAGAGACGCTCGCGTCGGTCCGCATGACCCGGAGGCACCGTGGTGGACGCCCTCGTCAGAAACCCCGGCGTGTGATTGCCGATCGCGCCTACGACAGCGATCTGCTGCGCCAGCGTTTAGCGGCCCGAGGCATCGAATTGGTCGCCCCGCATCGCGGGAATCGCAGCAAGCCGCGCACCCAAGATGGCCGAGCGCTGCGCCGGTACAAGCGTCGGTGGAAGGTCGAACGAACCATTGCCTGGCTCGGCAATTTTCCCCGCCTCGTCGTTCGCTACGAGCGCTCGGACACCATCTACGAAGCATTCTTTAACATCGCTTGCTTCATGATCGTCTTACGGAGGGTTTTGAAATAGCTTGTAGGGTGTTGGGTTGACGACTGCATTCAAGACCTTGAGCGACTAAGTTATGGAGTGTCCTACATCCTGGCCAATCGCTCAAACACGCGGTAGAGGGGAATTTTCGCATTGTAAACACCCTCACAGATTTCCCGGAACTTCGGGCCAGAAAATCATGAAAGCTTCGATCCCCTCGCGTGTTGGCTGATCCACCTCTGTAGGTAACAAGACCTGTCAGAGTTGACAGTTTTGGCCAATCCCAACCCGCTTTAATATTTCCGGCGGTACGGTGCTGTTTGAAACATTTATACCAGGAGACTTCAGTGTCCCACGTCAATGCAGGTCCAGTCCCGGAGTCACCGAAAGTGTCAGTCACCCTCTGGAGATGCTCGAAATGCAGTACTTTCGTCTCAGTCGAATCATTGGAACCTGTTTCCGTCACAGTCTGTCCGGCCTGTCACCATGCGCCTCTTGACCTTTGCGGGAGTTTCTGCCACCTCCTAGACCTCCGATCGGTAGATGACACATGTTGTGACTATTATCCAAATGGTTGGTAAACAGAACGACGATCACTAACGCCGCGAAAATGAGAAAAGCCGCCATGAGTCCAGGCGGCTGATTATTCAGCAAGGAAAGAGGGACGTGTTATCGAGGGCCAATCGAGCTGCGAAAACCTACAGAAGATAATCCACTGAGAGGGGCACACCTTCCCTGGCGCCCGCCTATTTGGCTGATTCGCTCCGCGCACATCGATCGAGTGGGGGAGAGGTTGGCCGACAATCGTCCGTTCCTTCAGGCATCGGTTTCCCGGTTTGGGCAAGGAAACCAACATAGCAGCCATACGAGTACGCGTATTGCAAGATCACAATTCCTCTTGCACTGCTTTCTCTCTCGCAGAATTTTTTAAGTTAATGTTTCGCCAGATGAGGTTTTGACCCGACTTCGCTACCAGGCTGGAATATGCGTCCAGCGAGAACTTCGCGGAGCGCAAAGACCAAATCGGAGTTCATTCGGGATTTCAACACATAGCCGTCGCCGCCTGACTCAAAAGTGCACGTTACAAATGCCGGGTCATCGAGCGCAGACAAAACGACGATTTTGCTGTCTAGTCCCATCTTACGGATTTCTCGCATCGCTTGGATCCCGTCCATCACGGGCATAGAGATGTCCATCACCACGATATCTGGGTGAAGTCTCGCAACAGCAGCCACCGCCGCTGCGCCATCGCTCACAGCCCCCGCGATCTCAAAATCAAGAGACAGCAGCTGTGACAGCTTATCGAGGATAGCTGGATGATCGTCAGCCAAAAGGACGCTAGGCTTCGCCTGCGACATGGACTCTCCTGAGGAAACGCTTGTCCAGGGCCCCCGACTTCGGATAAGGCAGAGCTTAGTGCACAAATTCCTTGAGTCAATTAAAAACGATTGTCGTGTGCTGTGGAAATTACTGTCGTTGTGGAAAACTTGCGGCTCTCCTCGATCTGGTATGGCTTCAACGGGGAGTTTAGGCCATGTTTTCAATATTCGTCTCTCAGCCACGCTCGAACTTTGAAAGGCGAGGTCAGTATCGAAATCTCTTCCACGAGCGCGTTCATCCTTAAGACTTCAGCCTCCCGCTTGGGCCATTCCGATCTCGGTCGAAAGGGGAACTCGAATGTTTATCTCAGTGCCCCATTGCGGCTTCGACGTTATCAAAAACGTGCCCCCGACCAGGATAATTCGCTCGCGCATACTGATTAGGCCAAGACCTCGATTGTTCGTCAAGGCCTCATCGGAATCGAAGCCTCTACCGCGATCGCGAATTATGAGTTGGATCTCGCCTGATGCCCCCCGCATTTGCACTTCGAAGTGTCGCGCCCCGGAATGTTTCACTGCATTGTGCAGAGCTTCCTGTAAAACCCGAAATAGGCAAAGTGAGATCTCCTCTGGCAGTGTGGGCGGAATGTCTGCGTGGGTAAAGTCAATCGCCGCCTTGTGCTGCTCGGACAGCTCTTGGCAGAATCCTTTGGCAGCCGCCACGATGCCGAGATATTGCAGCTTCGAGGAGTGTAACCGGTGCGATATCGCCTGGACGTCGGTGCCAATCTCATGTACGCGCCTCAAATGTTCATGGATACGCTTACGGACTTCAACGGCCGAATCGGGAGGATCTTGTTCCATCATCTCGAGATCATTCGCCAGCAATGCGAGCCGTTGATTGATATCGTCGTGAAGTTCTCGTGCGATCCTTCTACGTTCCTCTTCCTGCGCTTCAATCAACCTGCCACCTACTTTTGAAATGGCCTCCTCCGCTAATTTGCGCCCGGTGACATCCGCCACCATGCCAATCATCCGGACCATCCTGCCTTGCTCGTCAAAGAAGGCATGTGCGGTTTTCTCCAACCAAAGTACCGAGCCATCAGGGCGCAACAAGCGGAAATTAATCTGGGTGTTTGGGCTCGCGGGAGTACGCTCGGTATTCGAGGCAATAAAGATTGCCCGGTCTTCGGGGTGAACACTGGCCAAGAATTGCTCGTGGCTAGAGCCAATCTGCTCGCTAGCGAAACCCAAGATTTGGCTGGCCTTCTCAGATCGCATGACCACACCGGTGGCCGCGTTCCAGTCAAAGGCGTACATCTTTCCCGCTTGAGCAGCCAAACGCAAACGCTCTTCGCTTTCACGCAGAGCCACCTCCATCAGTTTGCGCTCAGTGATGTCTACCGCCATGCCAAGCATGCGCTCAGGCGCACCGTTCGGTGAGTAGTAGAATTTTCCCTTGGCTGTCAGCCAGCGCACGGTACCGTCCGGCCAAAGGATGCGGAACTCTGCCGCATACGGTTTCTTGCCTTCCATGGCAATCGTAAGGGCTTCCAGGACCCGCCACCGGTCCTCCGGAGGTAGGTAACGATGGAGATCTTCGACGAGCCCGACGCAGTTCTCCGCCGGCAATCCAAAGATGGTTTGTAGGTCGCCGAACCAAGAATTTCGTCCATTCTTAATGTCCCAATCCCACCCCACTGATTTACCAGATTCCATCGCCAAACGAAGCCGATCGTTGGCTAGCGTAAGCTCTGTTTCCGCGAGCTTGCGCTCGGTTATGTCTTGAGCCGTGCCACGTAACCCAACGATGCCACCCGAAGTATCGCGCTGCACTTCGCCCCGCGCTCTGATCCATGTCGTGGGGCCATCAGGATGGACCATCTCAATGTCAAGTTCGTACGGTGTTCCGCTGCGCAGCGCTTCTTCGACGGCGCGTTGCAGTCGTTCCCAACTTTCAGCGGTGTAGAGCTCTGAGTGTTCCTTATAGCTGACTGCAGGCAGGTTGGGATCGCGGCCAGCGATTCGGTAAAGTTCCCTTGACCAAGCGACAGTGTCGGTCTGCGGGTCCCATTTCCAACTGCCAACTTGCGCCAAACGCTGCGCTTCCGAGAGTTCCATCTCTTTCTGACGCAGCGTTTCCTCCGTCAGTTTGCGCTCGGTAATGTCCGCCACCATGCCTACCATCCGCACCATCTTGCCGCGCTCATCAAAGAAGGCGTGCCCGCTTCTCTCCAACCAAAGTACTGAACCATCCGGACGCAAAAAGCGGAAGCTAATTCGGGTGATCGGGCTTTCCGGAGTAAGCTCGGCAACCGAGCTCATAAATGTTGCTCGGTCTTCAGGGTGAACACTGGCCAACATTTGCTGCAGGGTAAAGCCAGTCTGCGCGCCAGACAAACCGAGGATATGGGTGCTCTCCGCGGATCGAATGACCACATCGGTGGCCGCGTCCCAGTCAAAGGCGTACATCTTGCCCACTTGAGCAGCCAACCGCAAACGCTCTTCGCTCTCACGTAGAGCCACCTCCATCAGTTTGCGCTCAGTGATGTCTACGGCATTGCCAAGCATGCGCTCAGGCGCACCGTTCGGTGAGTAGTAGAATTTTCCCTTGGCTGTCAGCCAGCGCACGGTACCGTCCGGCCAAAGGATGCGGAACTCCGCCTCGTAAGGCTTCCGGGCCTGCATTGCATCATCGATCGCTCCCACAACCCACTCTCGGTCGTCCGGGTGCAAATAACGATGGAAATCTCCTACGCGCCCGATAAGGGTCTCCGATGGGATTCCAAAAATGCCTTGCAGGTCGCCAAACAAAATATCTCGTCCGCTCTTTACGTCGCGATCCCACCCCACTGATTTCCCGGATTCCAATGCCAAACGAAGCCGATCGTTGGCTAGCGCAAGCTCGTTCTCTGCGAGCTTGCGATCAGTAATATCCGCCACCATGCCTACCATCCGCACCATCTTGCCGCGCTCATCAAAGAAGGCGTGCCCGCTTCTCTCCAACCAAAGTACTGAACCATCGGGACGCAACAAGCGGTAGCTAATCTGCGCGTCCGGACTCCCGGGAGTACGCTCGGTATTCGAGGTAATAAATATTGCTCGGTCTTCGGGGTGAACACTGGCCAACAATTGCCGTTTGGTAAAACCAATCGGCCCGCCGCCAGCAAAACCGAGGATATGGGCGGCCTCCGCGGATCGAATGATCACATCAGTGGCCACGTCCCAGTCAAAGGCGTACATCTTGCCCACTTGAGCAGCCAAGCGCAAACGCTCTTCGCTCTCACGCAGAGCCACTTCCATCAGTTTGCGTTCAGTGATGTCTACCTTGATCCCAAGCATGCGCTCGGGCTCGCCGTCCGGGGAATAGTAGAATTTTCCCTTGGCTGTCACCCACCGAACAGTCCCGTCCGGCCAAAGGATGCGGAACTCCGCATCGTACGGTTTCTTGCTTTCCATGGCATCCTTGGCCGCCTCCATGACCCGCTCTCGGTCGTCCGGGTGTACGCGACGATGGAAATCTTCAATGCGCCCGACGTAGCTTTCCGCCGGCATACCAAGAATGTTCGGTAGGTCGCCGAACCAAGAATTTTGTCCACTCTTAATGTCCCAATCCCACCCTAGTGATTTGCCAGATTCCATTGCCAAACGAAGCCGATCGTTTGCTAGGGAAAGCTCTTTTTCCCCGAGCATGCGCTCGGTAATATCGGTTGTCATGCCTACCATCCGCACCATCCTGCCTTGCTCGTCGAAGTGTGCACGACCAATCCTCTCCACCCAAATCACCGTACCGTCGGGACGTATTCTGCGATAGCTGATTTGAAGGTTGGGCTTCTCTCGGCTCAGCTCTGCAATCGCGACTCTAAGTCTTTCCCGGTCGCCTGGGTGGACCAGAGCCATTAGCTCCTTACCGGTAGTTGGCGTCGCCTCATCAATCCCGAGAATCTGAGCGCTCTCTCCCGAGCGCACGACCGCATCGGTGACAGTATCCCAATCATAGGCAAACATTTTCCCGGCCTGAGCCGCCAGGCGAAACCGTTCTTCGCTCTCGTGTACTGCTTTATCCACCCGCCTTCGTTCAGTCACATCCACACACGATCCGATGTAACCAGCGAAAGACCCGTCCTGATTGAATCTGGGCACCCCAATGCCGAAAATCCACCGGTATTCTCCGTCATGCCGCCGGAGGCGATACTCCATTCTGAACTCTTCTCGCCGCTCGAAAGCCAGTGTGTAGGTATCAAAGCACCTCTGAAGATCGTCTGGGTGAACCCCCTCCGCCCATCCGTTTCCCCTCTCCTGATCCAAAGACCGTCCGGTAAAATCGAGCCAGCGTTTATTGAAGTAAGTGCAGAGATTGTCAGGACCGGACATCCAGATAAGCACGGGAGCGAAATCGGCCATCAACCGGAAGCGTTCTTCGCTTTCGCGGGTTTCGCGCAGAACCGCTTCCGACTTCTTCAGTTCTTCCACACGACGAAGCTCGGTCGCGTCACGAATTGAACTGATGACGAAAGTGCCGGACTCGGTGGTTAAGGGGCTGAGGTTGATCTCGACGGGAATTTCGGCGCCATCGCTGCGCAGCGCGAAAAGCTCTAGCCACGTTCCAATCGGTTGTACGCGTGCGTCGCCGAAGAAATTTTCGCGATCCTGGGCATGCCGCTCGCGAAACCTTGGTGAGATTAGCGATTCGACGGACTTTCCAATCAACTGCTCACGACGGTATCCAAAAAGCTTCTCCGCTTGCGCATTGGCGACAACAACCTCCCATGCCTGGTTGACCACCATCATGGCGTCGGGGGCGGCGTCTACCAGCGAGCGGAAATCGGTGTTAGTCCATTCGGGCGGGTCATGTCGAAGACGAGAAGGAGT
>WNGO01002575.1_pt1 | contig 19012 bp, 13 predicted proteins | sample 5400511 | NCBI WGS metagenome assembly WNGO01 (sample SAMN13153380, study PRJNA577476) | soil metagenome | isolation source: 20 cm soil or saprolite under Garry oak tree replicate 2 | place: USA:California | collected 2016-06-15 | reverse complement strand
GAGCAGACAGCGCTCCGGCTGAGTGAGGCTCGAGACAAAAATCTTCCGCGACGCCATTCTTAATGACCGCAATCTTTTCGGGTTGCACTCCGCCAGCAGCTAATGCGCATCGCTTCCATTCGCCGTCCACAACAATGCGATCAGCGCGTTGATACAGAAACCTTGCAAGGCGCTCCAGGCTCCGATAGAAGAGTGAACCTGGTCGCGTGGCCCCCACAGCTTCGAGAGATTGCGGCCAGAGATCGCGTACTTCGAATACAAAGGGGAGTTTCCGCGCTCGCGCCACAGCGCATCCCGCCGCGCCCACTAGAAGTTGAGGGGAGGTCGCGATGACAACACTGTTTCTAGGGGCGATCCATGGACCTGCGATGGCCGCTGACAGTGCAAAAGAGCAGTAGTTTGCTGAACGACCCCATAGGCCGCGATTGGCCGCGGGAAAGAGCCACGTGCGATAGATTTTCACACCATTGCGTTCCTCGCGGCCAAATCCCTTTCGCCACTGCCGTCGGTAGTCAGAATGCAATACTCCTTCGGGATGGTTCGGGAAACCAGTCAAGATCTTGACCTTGTGCCCCGCAGGAGCGCAAACCTCAGGCGGAAAATATTGGGATATATAAAGAATGTTCAAGGGAAGAACGGAAGCTTTCTCAGCTTAAAGGTAGCGGAATGTTGTCGACTTCAACGGCTTCTTGGCCTAGACATTGCGATATGAGCGGCGGCCGCTCTTCCACCGGGGTCAGCGCATAAATTAGGCTTACGGGAAGATCAGCTTCGCAGCTCCAGCGGAGTGTAGTTCGGTGCTGGCGCAAGCCGAATTCCGGTGCGTACCAGCTTTGTCGTGCCATCAATTCCCCTGGCCCCAGAGCTGTCAAGACGTAGCGTTTCTCAGCGAATTCGATTGCCCAGAGCTTTTCCGCCGTGCCTACAACGCGGCTTGCCGGGTTGCTTAGATTCTCCACTCTGACTGCCGGGTGGAAGTGAATAAAGGACTCAACGAGGTGTTTCCCTGTACCCCTTAGTGAATCGATGACCACCCAACTGTTCCTGGGCGTTAGGATGATCATGCGAAAGTGAATTACTCCGCGATGCTGATAGGCGTAGTGCACTCCTCGCACAAAGCAGAAGCCGGTGAGTTCCCCTCCTTCAACCTGTCCGACATGCGGACGGCGTCCCACGCGAAAGCTCGCCCAGGTTTCAGCCTGATCTTCCCCATCAATGCGCAAGGTGTTGTGTGCCGCCGTGGAACGTTCATAGTGCCGTTCATCACAGCGCTCGTAAGTGCTGACACCGGTGTCGACTACTACGCGCTGGCCGTGCAGCGAAAGCTCGTAACTGAGTACATCGCAATGACCATGGCCAGGCTGATAATCGGGCCCAAGCGGGCCACAGTCAAAAATCAAGCAGCTTCCCGATCGCGGGTTCCGAATCACCGCATACCCCGTTTCCTTCAGAATGCTCACTTCAGAGCTAGCGATTGTCGGTATTTGGATCGAGTCACCTGCGAGCATGAGGAGCTCATGGGGCCGCCGCGCGATAGCTAATGCCGAGTCATTGAGAAGCGGAATCTCCCCGTCGGGGTGGAGAATGCGACCGAGGAAGGCAGCCATCTGCGCGATGCATGCTGACAGCCGCGGCCCACAGTCCGTGAGACGCCCGCACGCCGACGCCAACGTGCGGATGTCCATTAGATCTTCCAAGATCTGGGCGTGGTACATGGGAGATCGTTCGAAATGTCCGCCATCCGGGAGAATTTGCTCTCCGAGTTCCCGCTTCAGCAGCTCTTCTCCCTTCTTCCACCAGCGCCAGCTTTCAGGCGCATCGAGCAATGCGCCTGCGAACATCAACGCCTTGATATTTTTCATCAAGTGATTTGCCAAGAGGTGCGTCTCTAGCCCTGCTTCAAGGGCAAGCGCCTGGAGTCGCAGACTGGCAATTAGGGTCTGGAGTGTCCTTCCTTCACCCAGAGCTTCTGCTCCCTCCGCGTTTCGGATTAGGAATTTCAGCCAGTTTACTATTCGCAGGGAGAGAGGATATGGCTCCCACCCAACCTCCATGCCTGTTGTGTTCTGCATGCACCAATCTTTTGCCACGTGAAGTGCCCTGGATAAATGAGAGCGATACTTTGGCGCTCGAAGATTGACGTTGAGAAAATCGCAATAGTTCAGATGATAGAGCCATAGCCGGCTACCTTCTCTCGAAGACCAGGGAATGGACGCTGAAGACCGATGAGTGAGGTTCAAAAACCGGAATTCACGAGTTTCAATGGCCTCAAGCGCCGACCGTGGCTGCCACTCTGGAAACGCCGGAGGTGGAGAAACTTCTCGCAGAACGGCTTGGGCGGGCTTCCACGCTCGGAGCGTGTCGCGCCGCAGCATGCGCCGCCGAGCCAGAGCCGCAAGTTGCCCCCAGCGTAGGTGGCGCAAAGTTCGCCAGTAGGCTCCCGCGGGCGGTGCTGTCAAGCGAGATGCGAACTCTGGCAGGCGAACTTCGCAGCCTCTGTTGGTTGCGTACTCGGTATCGAATCCAGGTATTGTCGATGCCATTCTTCGAAGGAGATCAGTGCCCACAAGTGGAGAGAATAGTCGCGTCGCCGGTTTAGGTGATCGCGAATTAATTCTTGAACGACTTCTGGCCGAAAATAACCTCGTTCTCGAACTCGGTCGGGCGAAAGGTACTCTTGCAAGAGCGGTTGTAGCTTTCCGCGCAGCCACATGCCCATCGGAGGATTCAGCCCCAGCTTGCGACGCTTGAGGATGCTTTTTGGAAGCAAATCCCGCGCAACTTTGCGCAGGAGAAACTTCGTCTGGTTCACGCGTAGCTTGTATCGCCACGGTACGCGGGCGAGAACTTCTATGAGCTTATGGTCCGTATAGGGGCAGCGAATCTCCAGACCGTGAGCCATGCTCATGCGGTCGGAATAGCGCAGTAGGTTGTACGGAAGGAAGGAATGCAAATCCACGTAGTTAATTCGATCCACCATTTCCGACGTTTTGCTTTCCCGGAAGAGATTAATAAGGAAATGCGACGAATCGTAATCTCCCAACTTGGATCGGAGTTCGGGCGAGTAGAGGCGCTGCCGTTGTTCCCAGCTGAAATATGAGACCCACCCAAAATACATGTGCTCCAGTGATTGGGAGCTCCCGGTCAGAAACTCGCGTAACCGGCGCTTGAAGTGGTGCCCATCGCCCGGCTCGGAGAGACGAGACGCCGCGCCGGCAAGGAGGCGCCGCAAGATTTTAGGCACTTTCCGATACCGTTCGGCTAACACCGCACCTTGGTAGCGGGGATAACCCAAAAACACTTCATCACCCGCATCACCCACCAGCGCGACGGTCACGTGTTGCCTGCAGGCCTCGGAAAGCTGGTAGATCAGGATCGAAGTGGGATTTCCGAAAGGCTCATCAAAGTGTCGCGTGACCGCGCCGAGCAATTCGACAGAGTTCGACAGGATGGTCAGCTCACGCGCCTGCGCCCCGATCTTCTCACTGACGGTGCGTGCGTATCCCCACTCGCTGAATAGTTCCTCGCCCTTGACAAACCCGAGAGTGAAAGTCCGTACGGGTTCCGCTGCATGGCGTGCCATGAGCGCCGCCAATGTGCTGGAATCCAGTCCGCCGCTCAGGAAAATACCGAGCGGGACATCGCTCACCAGCCTCAGGCCCACGGCTTCGCTGAGCACCTGTTGGAGCTCCTCGACGTAGTCTTGGAGGTGCCGTTTTTCAGGCCTGAATTCCACGTCCCAATACCGCTGTACATGCAATCGACCCTGCCGCCATTCCATCCAATGGGCGGGTGGCAACTCGCTGATTGTCCGGAAAATCGTACGCGGGGCAGGCACGTAAAGGTAGGCGAGAAAATCATCCAGCGAGGCGTAGTCTAGCTCTCGCTTAACGTTCGGGTGAGCCAGCAAGCCTTTCATTTCTGAGGCAAAGATCAGTCCCTCGCTGAGCTGCGCATAGTAAAACGGCTTGACTCCTAGGCGATCCCGAGCGGCGAACAGTCGACGTTCTTTCGCATCCCAAACTGCGAAGGCGAACATCCCGCGTAATTTTTCAAGCGACTCTCGCCCCCAGGCCGCATACGCCTCCAGCAATACTTCTGTATCCGAGCGTGTATGAAACCTTGCTCCTTGGCTTTCCAATTGGCGCCGCAAGTCGCGGAAGTTATAAATCTCGCCATTAAAGACGATTGTGTATCGCCCATCGGCCGTAGTCATCGGTTGCTGGCCGGTTTCGAGGTCGATGATACTCAGCCTACGATGCCCCAACGCGACATCCTCCGATGTGAAATAGCCCTCGCCATCAGGCCCGCGGTGCGCCAACACACGGGTTATGGAGTGAATCAGACCTCGATCACCGTTCCCGATAGTTCCTGCGATGCCGCACATAGTGTAGAAGCCCCTTTACGTTGCCATTCCTCGTGCCGCCGACCTTGAGGTCGCCACATAGCTGAGGAGAGTGTCAGTCAGTCGACGGGTGGGTTGGTGGCACGCCGCGACGCCCCAGGTATTCGGGTGCCTCAGGCGCTGGACGCTGAGCTTTCCCCCGTTCGTTGCACATCCGCTTCTCGATCACTTTCACACCAATGAAGAACGGATACCAGAAGCTCCAAAGAACGTGGTAGATAAATCCCGGTTTGCCGTCCAAGAAGCCACCCTTGAAGACGTAGTTGAGAAGGAAGGAGAAAAACGGCCGGAGCAGTAACGGTAAGCGGTTCCACAGGCGAAGCTTTACCCAGCGTTTTCTTTCTGCCTGTGTTCCCCAGAGACGTACTGGAATGGTATCCCGATAGCCATTCCCAAATCTTTCGCGCTGGTATTCTTCAGCTTCCAAGTCTGCATAGCGGTCGTGCCTTGCGATCCAGTCGGAGAGCCCGCGCTTATCACAGTGGTCGAATGGGTTCTTCAGGTACCCAGCGTTGCCGTCAAGAACGGCGTGTTCGTTCACTGGCCGTTCTTCGATCCGGACCGAATGGCGCTTGAAGAGGCGAAGAAGCCAGGTAGGATACAACCCGCCGTGGTTCAACCAGCGGCCCAGTAAGAAAAACCGGCGCTTGAGGTAGTAACCCTTTATAGCTTCGTCTTGCGTGCTTATGGCGCTAGCTATTTCGTCAGCCAACGCACCTGGAACACGTTCATCCGCATCCAGCATCAGGAGCCATTCATACGAGAATGGCAAGGACTCAAGTGCCCAATTACGCTGCTTTGCGTAACCGTCAAAAGGATGTAAATAGACACGGGCGCCGGCTTCCTCCGCGATCTCGGCGGTTCTATCCGTACTCAGCGAATCAACAACAAACACCTCTGACGCCCATCGAAGGCCTTCGAGGCAAGCGGCTATGTTTGCTTCCTCGTTGAAAGTGATCACCAGAACGCTGACGCGTGCGAGTTGTCCTTCCGGCTTGCTTGTACGCATCTGCTCAGCACCGCTCAAGGCAATAATCCTGGAACTTTAGTCTCGAGAGCGATGTTCCTAATCCGGTGTGACCATTTGAACCTCATACCACCAGTGCCTCTGCAGGAATCACGCTTCTTTTCTAACTTCTACAAAAAGGGTATCGGCGTCGAGGTGCCCCTTCTCGAATTCCGCCACGTGCGGCTGATAGTGTCCAAGGTCGAGCGACATGCCCAGCTGAACTTCCGTTGACTTGGGAAATCCGGAGCAGAATAGCAACTCCTCGAGGAACCCGTAGTCGAACGCACACTTATGCTGGGCGTCACAAAAAATATAGTTTACAAACCTCCCCCCTGGGCTATTGAAGTTACGAGGCCAACTCCCGAACAATTTCTTGTCACCGAGGTTGTAATTTGTGATCGCCTTGCCAAGGTCAGGGACCGCTATTCGCAAGATGCCCTTGTGACAAAGGACACGGCGACACTCGCGGAGGACCGCCATCACGCGGTCCAGTTCAATGTGTTCGAGCGTGTGGCAGGTGTAGATAAAAGAAGCCGAGGATCTGGGGAAAGGCAAACCCTTGCGGATGTCTAGCCAAAGATCAGGCCGACGCATTGGGTTGATGTCAATGTTGACGAACCCAAGGAGTCTTGTGCCGCCAGCCCCAAGGTGCAGACAAAGCCCCCGAGCCTTACGAGACCGGAGGCGCGCAAGGGCATGGCTGAGCTCGAGGCCCGGCGCCATCGCCAGCCAAAGGAGCTCCTTAGTGCCCTGGCCGATCACCGCTCGCCCTGTGAAACACTGATGTAGTCCTGTGCAACCCCGATCGCCGATTTCGAAGATGGGTCATCTGCAGCTTCCAAAAGCCGGTGCACGTGGGCTTGCCACGAAAAATAAGTCGCAACTCGCCGTCGTCCTATATCTCCAAGCCTTTTCCGAAGGTCGTCATCTTCAATGACGCGCTGGACTCGCAGCGCCAACTCTTTGGCACTAAAGGGAGTGAAATAAAGCGCCGCGGGCCCGAGCACCTCACGGTTAACAGGTGTGTCCGCTGCAACGATCGGTAGACCGCAGTCCATCGCTTCAACCATAGGACGGCCAAAAGACTCAACAAGCGATGGAAAGACGAATACGTCCGCTGCCCGGTACAACTTTTGCGCTTGTTCTGCGTCGACAGGGCCGACGAATTCGACCCACGCACCAATATCCTGATGTTGTAACAGCACTTGGTCTTCCTCATGGCTAAGAGTCCAGGCGGCGCCCTCCCATCGGGGGTCCACCGTAGTTCTCAGATAGAATTTCTGAGTGCCACTCCTGTTCAGCAGCGGCAAGGCCTTCAACAGAGTTGCCAAGTTCTTGTGCTCCGCGTACAAGGATATATAGAGAAGACTCACAGCGCGACCTGCCTCTGGCTTGTTCCCGCCCGCGTACCCGTTTCCTGCCCCTGGCTTTGTCCCACCGGGCGTCGCACCGTGCCAGTTCACTAACGCCTTCTGAGCAGGGAAATGCATGTATCGGCACAGGTCGTTTAGCGTGGCCTGAGTAGGCGCCATTACGACATCCGTAGTGCGTACACTTAGCCTGACCATCCAGCGACGCAGAATGAAGTCGAGCCTCCTTGTTGCCCTCCATTTCGAGACGAACAGCGATTGATAGATTTCCGAGAAATAGGCGGCGTTGGATACGAGCAGTATTTGTCGCGCTGGGCAAGCTAACATTCCAAAATTACCCGTGGAAAACAGGACGTCCGCTCTGTGCCTCTTCAGCAGCCTCCGCAGGGTCACCTGCTCCCACCAAAGCCGACTTAACCAGTTCTTTCGTCCTGCTGAAGTGAGGACTGTCCTCACGTTAGTCGGAAGATTCTGAAACCTCGCAGCTGTCTCCTCGGGGAGGATTGCCACGAATCTGTGGCCACTCTCCTCTCCGGGAAGGCAATGAAGCAGACCGCTGAGGTAGGTTACCGCCCCGCCTATCCTGGCAGAGGCAGCATTGATAACCATCTTCATTTCAAGCGCTCCGTCAGGCTGTCGCGTTACTGCAAGCCCTCGCCAGGGCCCTCGCTGGACCTACAGTAATCTGCGTAGACCTGGATCATCCGCGTCTTCGCGTATCTTCGTGTGTGCGGTGGAGTTTGTCGACTGAGTTGACTCCGCTCTCACTCATCAGGCGCTCTGGCCGGTTTTCCCTCCGGCCTCGGTTGGCGGGGCAGTTAGGGGATGTTGGCCGGCTACAAAAAATACGTTTTTACATGATCGCTAACACAGGTGAGGCGAACACTGTCGCGAACTGATTGCCGGACCTCAGCAACAACTCATCTAGCTCCCGTCGCTGCAGCCAGAAGGGCCTTGCCCATTGTTTCAACTGAGTATCCCTCAATCAGCCGATGACCGTTTATCGCCATTGCAGTGCGAAGCCCGTCGTCCTTGAGTAACCGAACGATTTTTTCAGCGAGGTCCTCCGGGTTGCCAGGCTCTATGCTGTACCCCGTCTCCCCCTCGATAATCAGTTCGTCGCAGGCTCCTGCCGCCCGCGATACGATTGCCGGTACCCCGCAAGCAAAGGCCTCATTAACAACCCAGCCCCACGTATCAGAAAAACTGGGTAATACCAGGACATCCGCAACAGCGTAAAAGCCAGGCATCTCCGTGTACTGTTTTTCCCCGGCAAAATAAACCAGATCCAGGTGCTCCTTCTCGCAGAACCTCTCCATGGCTTCTCTTTCGGGTCCGCCCCCAACAACTAGGAGCCCGACATCGTGAAGTTGGATGGAAACGCGCTTATAAGCCTCAAGTAGTACGAAAACCCCCTTGGGGCGTGTCAGCCGACCCGAGTACAGGATTAGGTGTGCTGGATAACCGAGGCGGCGTTTTTCTTCGCTTGCATTCACCTTGGAAACCTCCCTCAGGAACCAGTCGTTGTCGCAACATTGCGGAGCAATAAAGATGCATTCCTCTTTGGCTCCAAGGGTCCTCACATAATCCACGGTGGCCTTCCCCCCTGCAGCAATACCGTCGGTTAAAGAGATAAACGCCCTCTTCAGCAATGCACGGACTCGGCTATGCTTCCGCGTATCGCGAGTTGTGCCCGTCAGCCACAGTACGAAGCGTCGCCCTCTTACCTTGCACCATGCGAGGGCCATCCAGGCCAAAACCGTGTCGTATCCCCCACAGATAACTGCGCAAGGTCGGTATCGGCGAAGGAATGCCAAGCCAGCAGCAGCGGCCACGACCTGCACTGCGGAACCCTCCGTGACTCGAGAGCGGGTGAAATATCCCCAATCGAATTTCATCCTCTCTGCTGGGACGTTCCACCACCGTTGACGTTCCGAGGGGGCAATAAACCTCACGGCGAACCGTCCGTCCACTAACCCGGACATGTAGTTCCACACGTCGATGTGATACGGCGATGGAATATTGGTCAAGAAGACGATCTCTGCGGCCCTTTCTGTCATCAGCGTCCCCCTAGATTCAGATTCTCGCTCGCATAATATTGCGCTCCGGGGTCGGCTCTAGACTGGCAGTATAGTCACCGGGATGCCCCAGACTGAGTTGAACGTGTCGCGCCAACCTCGGACGACGACAGGGGCAAGAAGAACAGAAGAAAGAGAGGGATGACGGAAATCAGGAAGTCATAGCCGGCATCAAGGAAGTCCCCCCGGACCAGAAAAAAAAAGGGAAATAGGCCCATGGAATGGAGCAAAGCGCTACTCTGGTTCCGGTATGGGCCCAGCAGCAACGAGTCGTATGATTTACACAGGAAGCCAAGAATCCACATGCCAATGATGACGGCAACGAGTCCCCCGTTCGCGAAAAGCTCTCCCTCAAGTGAAGGCCCAAGATTCGATGTGGGATTCTCGGTTCCGTAGACTTCCTGGGCTAGCGTATAACCGAAACCCAGGGGTTTCGTCGGCCAGTAGCGTCGAGGAATCGGGTTAACCAGCAGCGCCCAAAGTGACTCGCCGTGGAGGTAATCCCGCGACTCCGAGTAGATGTAAGTCGCCGCGCAAGCGGATTCATATGAATCGATGATATTGCCTCCGCGGACATCCTGCTCTATTTGGTCTAGGCTAGCGCCCACGTACTCCGCCCTCAGTTGCTCGCTGGGATTGCCATAGAAGACGACACTCCTGTACCATCCCTGGAAGAGAGCCAACAGGACTCCCAAAGCTCCTGCAAAAACCGCGAAGCGTAGCTGGGCCGCCCGGCCTAGTCGCTTATTGAGCACATAATATGCAAGCCCAGCGAGTAATAATGTCTCCATAGGCCTACGAGAGAACCCATTGGCAAAGGCATACAGCGTAGGACAGAGTAGTATCCCGGCAACAATCCTCTCGATGGGTGTGGAGCCTTTTCGGATGAAGAGAATTGTCAGTGTGACACCCGCTGGCAGCAGGAGGCCGCGCAGATGTGCCCAAGGGTTGGCTTCGATTCCGATAGCGGTATAGCTGGGCGACTGCCAGTATCCAATTGCGGCAATCACCATATACGTAAGCGCGCCGAGCCACAAGCGGCCACGCGTGAAAGCCTGAGGGAGCCGTGCCACCAAGCTTTGCCCCACACGTGCCTCTCGCGAGCCGTACCCCCACAAAAAGCAGGCTGTTCCAATGACAAAGTAAGCGACTGTCAGTACCGCGTATTTTTCCGGGTAGTGGCGATATCCTTGAGAGAGGTATAGGCTTGAGAGTGTTCCACCTGAGAGAAAGACAATCGACCCCAAGAGAAATAGATCCTTGGCTGTAAAGATCTGACCCCAGCGAAACTCAACTACCTCCAAAAAAATTGCATGTCCTGCCATGACGATTAAAAGGAGCCCACCCACGAAAACACAAGATTTAACGGACATAGCACTTTCGGACAGCGTGAAAACGAGAGCGTCTATCCCCAAAGCACCCAGACACAGTAGCACTACGATCGGCTCAATTAAGGGCTCGCTCGTACCACTGTTGAGAACACGCCCTGCCCGCAGAAGCCTCCGATCTACATTCACATAAGCGCGCACCCGCCCCCATTTCTGACGGCCAATGAGCACGTGGCGATCTTCCACCGACCACGTCTCATTTGCTGTCTCATTTCGACTTTACCGGGGATGAAACGCGAGGACCAGCAGTTGACCTGTAACCTAGTTCTCTGAATCTACTATTAAATTCCGTATCACCTTCGATGATTTCACGAGAGAAAGACTGGGTGCATTTAGGATCTTTGCCCGAACCGCATCTCGTTCTGCTTTGGGGGAAATCCACTTCCACTCTGCAATAAGGACACTTATTGTATGCCAGAGCGTGGTGCGAACCCCGAAGCGTTCGCGGGAATCTGGAGTTGAAACCGACGAAGCTACGCACGAGCGGGCCGCGGGCTCTTCAGAAACATTTCCAAACAGACCCGTTCGAAAACGCGAGGGCTATGTTGTTCGATCCGCCGTGACAAGTTTGCCCTTCCGCTGAAATCGCCGTCGAATCGGTGACGACGAAAAGGCGCCCCCTATTAGTTGGCGCGGACGGCAGCGAAGATACCGTCGTCGCTCCAACGCTAATGCCGTTGGGTGCCGAGGCATAAGGCAATTGCGCGTCCGGCACCGCACTTAGGACGTCGGTAAGATTTCCCGTTGTGGTATTTAGGCCAAACAATGAAGCACCTTGCTCTCCCGTTCGTCCTCCGATCGCGCCATCAATCGCTCCAGTAGTCGAGAACAGGATTGAACCTGACAACGATGTGTTTAACCTATCGAGGCGCATCTTTGCCTTCGCGCTTGAATTTGCCGCTACCCCGTTGTCGTACATATTGATGAAACCGAAGCTTCCATTCGAATCAGGGGAGGAGCTAACGAACAGCCGCCGCACCGGACCGCTCGTGACAACAGGGGTCAAGAGATAGGTGTTATCAAGCTCAGTAAGATAAGCGGCAGTTCCCATTGGCGCTTTCATGTATATCTGAGGTGCCCCTGCGAACCGATCAAACTTGCATCCTGAGAGCTTTAAGTGTCCGGCCGCGCCGCTTGCTGCACCCCACTGGATAATCTTAGTGCTGCCGGGACGGCTCCAGGCTAGGCGGGTATCCTCGACCGTGACAAGCGGTCCGGCGTTTCCATTCCCGGGACCATCCTCCATCAATAGAAACGTCGCATTCGCACTCCCACCGCCTTCCCACTCACCGTATCGAACATTAACTAGTAATATCTGGTTCGCTAACCGGACCGCAACGCTGGAATCCCCCGCGCTATAGCGCATAATGAATGCAGAACCGCCACGAATGTTTATACCATTCGCACCGCTCCCCGGTCCGCCAGCGACACCATCATACGAGACGTTAACTGTCTGTGTCCCCTCCTGGTATATACCGTTGGTTGCCGCCGGGCCGAGAAGAATTTCATGGAACAAAACCTCGCTGACCTGCTGATTGGTCGGTGATCCCACATGGATGTCGTACCCGGGCGTCCCCAGACAATTGCCTACATGCAAATGCTCAAAGATGTTTTGAATGGACACGCCAGACGAATTTGTCGCAGTGGCATCTATTCCGATACCGGCCGTGGAATTGCAATTGACCTGGAAGCCTTTCACCTCGGAATATGCAAGAGAGCTCATGCTAAGCACGGTGCCGTTCGCGGCTCCCATCCAGCGCAAGACCGTTGCGTGTTCTCCAGAACCGATGAAGTTCAGGTGGCCGTGAGTGAGGTTCACTGTCGAGCCGACAGCATAAGTTGCGGCGCTGAGCAAAACCGTACCACCATTTACTCTCGCAGCATTTATGGCGGCATTGATTGCCTCGGAGTCGTCTGTTCGACCGTCACCCTTCGCTCCGTAGTCTCGCACGTTAAAAACTTGACTGCCTGCGTCTTGCACCGCAATGGAATCGCCAGCGCTGGTCGGCGCTCGCTGCGCGAATGCAACGGTGGCTACAAACGCACTGAGGACAGTCGCCCTTCTCAGCATACGTCACAAGGCTGGGACAATCGCTGCGCGCCGAATTGACCGTTGAAGTCCACAAACCTGTGACGAGCCGTTTACAGCGGCCGGTTGCGGCGCTCCGGCGAAAGGGCCTTCCGAAATGAAGGCCGTAGCCATAACAGATATGGCTAGGATCTGTTTCTCGGACACGAGACTAATAGTGCTCGCCGTGGCCAGTACGCCAGTCGGCAGCAGGACAACGCCGCCGCGAGCGCCCTTGCAAGCCCTGATCGCGTCCCGAATCGCCGTGCCGTTGTCCGTCACACCGTCAGGTTTCGCCCCGTACGCGAGCACGCTAAATGTCTGACTGCTGCCGGCGAATTTCTGGCCAGCCATGTTCTGGAGATTCGGCGGGGTGCGCTCGTCACCCTCTGGGAGAGGACTGAGCCGACGCTTGCAAGGAAGACAGTTATTGTAAGCCAGTCAGTTGGATCTTCATAGCCGCCCCGATGGGTAAAATAAACTCCTCAATAGACTTGGTGGGGCCTGGTAAACTGCTTGGGCTTGCGGAGCACTAGTGACGATTGGACGTCGTAGCGCGAAATAAAGTCGCATGGCTTTCGAAGAGACTGGGCGGCGCAACGACGTCACTTGAGGTAACGCCTTTATGGCGGCCCAAAATCCTTTGAGCATGTAATGGACGCGGCGATGCTCAATGGCGAATGCCAGGAACTTGACTGCTGTATTTCCCGTAGTAAGCAACCACCAGGGAAAAGGTTCGCTGAGCCAGGAGCGAAGCAGAGCGTTCCTGGCACCGTATGTAGTTATGCGACTCAAATCTCGGGCCACTGGACTCTGCTCATGAACCACGGTTGCTTCTGGAAAATGCAGGATGCGGTAACCCTTGTCTAGAAGACGCAAGGCCAAGTCTGCTTCTTCACCCTGATGGAAAAGGAATTCCCGGTAGTTTCCTGTCCCTTCGATGACCTTCTTGCGAACGCTGTGGGCCCCTCCCATGAAAGTGCGGGTGTAGTGCTCCGGGACGGTCCGCTCGCGCACGTCATCTTCTCTCTGCACAACGAGGAATGAAATTACTCCGATCTCCGGCTCGGATCCCATGCGTCGCACGACGTTGGAGATGGCATCGCAGTTAACGAAGTACGCGTCGTCGTCAAGGCTGACAATGTAATCGCCTTTGGCCTCACGCATCAGTAGATTCCGCGCCACGATCAGTCCGCGATTTTCCTCGAAGCGAAACAAGTGGATGTCAGGGTGATGGGAACGAATGTAATCAGATGTGCTGTCCTCGGAGGCATCGTCCAGAACGAGGATCTCCAAATTGGGATAATCCTGCGCATAAACGCTTTGCAGTGCCCTCGGCAATACGGGCAGCCGGTTCCGCGTTGTAATCATGACACTGACCAGCGGAAGCTGCTTGGGGCTAATCACCATCTTCCGCTTAAAATGTCCTCATACGCATAGACGTACTCGTCAGCTGTCTTCTCGATGGAAAAGTTCTGAACAACACGCTGTCGCCCAGCCGCCCCCATGTGCTGTGCCAGCGCAGGGTCTTTAAGGATTCGTAGCGTGGCTTTCGCCAGAGCTTCGGGCGAGTCCAGCGGCACCACGAATCCTGTAACGCCGTCCACGGCTATTTCTCGTAGGCCGAGAACATTGGTGGTCACCGTCGGCAACCCACAGGCCATCCCTTCTAGGCACGCAATGCTCAGCCCCTCGCGACGGCTGGGCATCCAGAAGACGTCTGAGCTTTCCAAGAGAGCCGGGATGTCGCTGCGGATGCCGAGAAACCGCACCCGGCCGTCGAGGCTCAATTCCCGGGCCTGGGATTCCAGTCGAGTCCGGAGCGGGCCGTCGCCGACAAACAAGAGTTTCGCCTTAGGGAACACTTCTAGAACTCGGCGGAAAGCTTCCAGGGCTACCGAGTGGCCTTTCTGCTCATCCATGCGGCCAATCTGGACAAAGCAAGGGCTTGACGGTTCTCTAGGGAATGCCCGAGAGCGGTTAAGGGAGAAACGCTCAAGATCAATTCCGTTGTATATGACCCGAATTCGATCGGTGTTAACCCCCAATGCCCGAACCGCCGCACACGCGGTATCCTGAGAGACAGCAATCAAGTGCACAGACCGCCAACGAGCAAGGCAGCCGTCCAAATATGTCTTGAGCTTCGAGCGCAGCCGACCCGATCGTTCCCACCACGGGTCAGCAAGGTGTAGCGTGCTAACCAACATCGTTCCGTGTGAGCTGACTAGGCGCGTAAGAATGTCGCTCATATATAGGTGGCTGTGCACGATTGCAGGATGCTGAACTCGTATGCGTCTCCACAGCTCTTTGGCTGTTGGCATCCAACGATCTAGGCGATAAATCGTTCCACCTCTATGCCCTAGTGCCTCGATCCTGATTCCCCGTTCGGTCAGGACGCGCGCCAACGGGCTTGTGTCTGAGAACGCAACGAGGTCAACCTGAGGGCCGCGGGCTGCAAGCCGTGGGAGGAGATCGGTAAGCAGGACTTCAGCTCCTGCGCGCTGCAGATTCGGGATCACGTGTGTTATCTTGAATGTATTGCTTGTCATTTTTTAAACGACTGTACGATGAGATTGAATCCGAGAGCCCTCGGTCTGGGGCGGAGTCCCATCGCGCCATATACCATTCCTTGGAGAAAGCCCATCAGTGTCTCGCGAAGGCCGAAACCGCGCCACGGCGCATACCACCTCCACCACCGGCCATCAACGCTCGGGCCAATCACCTGGTGATCCACGAACCCTGCAAGATCCAATAATTGGAACAGACTCCATTCCGTGTATCCAACCTGGTGTGTGATATCCATGTAGCGCGTATATGTCGCTATCAAATTTGCCATGTTTGGAGTGCGGATAACTACGGAGCCGGGGGGCTCAATGACGCGAAAGACCAGGCGCAGAAGATCTAGCCCCTCCTCTTTCGGCATGTGTTCGATGAGGTCAAACATGGTAACAAGGCGAAAGCGTTCTGTGGGGGATTTCAGGAATTGTTTAGCGTCAGCATGGAAAAGACGGATTTCCTGCGGGAGCGAGGCGTGCGCGACACCGTACTGTTCTTTTGAGAGCTCGACCCCCGTAAGGTTCCGGTAGCCCGAAGCCCACAAACCCAAGAGGAGGTGGCCCCACCCGCATCCTATGTCCAAAATGGGCATGTTCCGATCGTCGAGAAGCCAAGGCGCGACAACACGAAAGCGCTCAGGGTGACGCACCATCTGAGCGTAACTAGGCGCTGTATTGGCCATCCGCCGGTAATGTACGGAATAATTATCAAATGCTGCGTTCATTGGCTAATTTAGGCCTCAGTCCGATTGATTGAAACACTGCACTACGATCAAGGTAAAGCGGATAGCCGGCGGTAAGGACCCAAAGGCAGAGGCCAAGCAGAGCGCGGTGCCACAGCACGTTATTAGTCCAAATAATAAGGAAGCCGCCGACCGCGAGCAAAAGCGGCAACAATGTCCAATACCAACCCAGGGCTTTAAGCTGGCGCCGTGCTCCAACACCGTAAAGAACACCGACGGCAACGATCAGCGCGACCATCCCACCCACTGCCCCCTGGATTCCCCACTTCGGAATAAAAAGAACATCTAGCCCCACCTGTATACACGTGGCCAGAATCGACGCCCAAACGATGAATCTCTCCGAGCCGCCAGCAATGAGGAGGTGATAAATGATGGCGTCGAAGGCCGCCGGGGCTGCGCCCAACATAAGGAGCCGAATTGCAGCTTCGCTCCCCGCGTATTTCTGTCCCCACATCAACGCAAGCACTTCGGGCCCGACAAGCGCTCCTGCCAAAGCGATGAAACCAAAGACAACAAGACCGCCCTTGAAGAACACTCCCAGCCCTGTGGGGCACTGTCCTTTCTCCCGGCACATCCAGGGGAAAACAGATGAAAGGGCAAGGGCCACCAGAGTGCGCGCTACTTCGTACAACTTGTTCGCCATGGAGTACAAGCCTAAGGCCTTGTTCGAAAGGAAGTAAGACACGAGCAACCAATCCAGGCGATTCTGGATTGCTACCAAGGCCGTAATCGCTCCAAAACTAAATCCTACCGTCCTCAAGCGCGAGCGGAGTGCAGCGTTCTGGACTTCAGCGGCCCCCCATCGCGGAGGAATGGGCACTGTACTTCGCATGACGCGATGGCACAGAACCCAAGCAATGACTGAACTGAACACCTCCACACCAACCAGCGCGGCGAACAATAACGCCACGTTCGTGCTCTGCGATATGGCAAGCAAACCCAAACCCACGCCGAGCCGGCCGACCGAAGAAAGCGCTGAAACCAAGTTGGCCAGTGGTTGCCGCTCCGCAGCGTACAACCAGGCCGTAAAAACGGTGGTGAACGTGCGCACAAGCTGCTGTAGTCCCGCCAGGAACAAAGCGGCTCGAAAGCCAGCCTCTGGTGTTCGCACGAGGAGCCAAACAATGAACAACACGAGACTCAGGAGCAACCCTGGAAACCGCACCCAGAAGGTTTGCCAAAAGACCGCCCACAATGGCGTCTTATGCTGGCTGAACTCGCGGGTGAGGGCGGGAGAGATTCCAAGATCCAGGAATAGCCCCACGAAGACCATAACCGCCATCACCCAACTGAACCTGCCGACTTCAGCCAAAGGTAAGAACTTGAAGAGTAAGATGTAAAACCCGAGGTCGCACGCCTGGGAAAGGAAAGAAAAGCCGTAGGCCGAAAATAAGGCAGGACGGAGTGTACCGGGGAAATAGGGCTGCATCTCTAACCCCGCTAACCCCAGTGATTCAGTGCCGGGTGCGGCGTTAGAACGAAGCCGTCCGGACTGAAAATCTCTGGCCATGTGGGCGGAGTCTAGGCCGTCAGGATGTGCAACGAGACCGATCGCGAACTTCCGGACTATGTTTCTCATCTTTGATCGTCGGGCCTGGTACTCACGAGGGCCGCGGAGACCGCGAACCTGGAAGCGGCTTCATTTTCCACTACCTGCCGTCGGAGATGTTGCCACGGCACCGCACGCGGCGAACTGGGGGCGTTGGCGGCATGTGCAGGTTGCTCTTGGCACCTATCTAGCCATTCGCAGTTGCTGAACAACATGTCGCAATCGGCGTGAACTACATGGGGCGAACACGCCTTATCAATACCGACAGAGAACGAGAGGATTGGGGTGCCGACCTAGCAAAGCCATGGTCTCCTCCCGCCAACCAGCGATTAGCAGAGGCCATTGCCTCGGGGGCGAGCGGGGTTGATACATCCGAAACGGATTCTTGCTTCCCTGGTGGGGAGGTCCTTTAGCTCACCGACGACGTCGGTGACCAGCAGCGCCAAAGTTTCGGAAACCCTCGGCTCCTTGATTCTTCCAGTCAGCCGCGTGGTGTCGACGAGCGCGAGAAACTCCTCCACGCGCGACGCGACGACCCGAAGCCACAGTCCCAAGAAGTTGCGTTAGTAGCTATCGAGAGCATCGCGCCGTTTCTACTCAGTGGAGAACAGGTATTTAAGTCTGGTGGACGTTTGCCCCATGCGTATCTATTCGACGATTATCCTAACCTGGAAGGTTTGAGCCGACTGATTCCGAAGCCGGGGTCCGCTTCGTCTTGCCGGAGCCGGAGGAATAATAGTAATGACCATAGTAACCGTAGTATCCGTTATGACGCACATCCACCTTATTGAAGACCAATCCTAGAATTCTCGCTCCTGCATTCTCCAGGACCTTGCGAGCGCGTGCCACCGCCCCTCTGGCGGTCACCCCACTTTCGACGACAAAAGCAACACCATCCACGAACGTTGAGAGAATCATCGCATCGGTTACGGGAAGCACGGGGGGCGAATCGATCACCAGGAACTTGAACCGCTGACGCAATTCCCTCAGTAAGGATTCCATGGCAGACGACGAAAGCAATTGCGCCGGATTGGGAGGCTTGGGACCGGCGGGGAGCACCCAAAGAGCAGGTACAGGAGAAAACTGTCTTAGCGCTGCCTCGACGCTGTTGGCTCCTGTCAGGAACCCAGCGAGACCTTCTCCATCCAAGAGATCTAGAGACTCGGCGATCCCTGGCCTACGAAGATCGGCATCTATGATCAGAGTGCTGTCTCCTCTTTGAGCCAGTGCGATCGCCAGGTTAAGAGCGGTTGTGCTCTTCCCCTCTCTAGCCGTAGCACTCGTTATCAATAACGCCTGCGGAGGCCGTGGCGCCGTCGAGAGCACCACAGAAGTGAGGAGGGTTCTAAAGGATTCTGCCAGCGCTGACGACGGTTGCTTTAAGAGCGCCAACTCTGCTTCGCCCGACTTTGAGGTGCCGTTGTTTCGGGTTAAGGATCGAGCTTGCCGGTGAGGGAGTTCGCGCTCGAGCGGGACGACCGCTAAGGCGGGAGCGTTCACAACTCTCTCTGCCTCTTCGATGCTCTTGATCGAACTGTCCAAGGCTTCCTTCACAAAAGCGAGCGTCACCCCGAGGATCAGCCCGACAACTAGGCTCACGGCGATATTGAAAAGTTTTTGAGGTCGGACCGGCACCTTGGGAGGCCGAGCGGAGTCAACCACATGAATGTTGGTTGCGCGAAGACCAGCCGAAACCGTTGCATCCTTGAGCCGCTGGAGCAGGCTGTCGTAAAGCTGCTGGTTCGTATCAAACTCGCGCTTCAGGAGATTGTGTTGGATCAGGAGCTGGCTCAGTGCTCCCACGTCGGCCTTTTCTTTGGCTACCGCCGCCGCGAGCAGCTTTTCCC
>WNGO01002351.1_pt1 | contig 19014 bp, 13 predicted proteins | sample 5400511 | NCBI WGS metagenome assembly WNGO01 (sample SAMN13153380, study PRJNA577476) | soil metagenome | isolation source: 20 cm soil or saprolite under Garry oak tree replicate 2 | place: USA:California | collected 2016-06-15 | reverse complement strand
CGTCGGTGCTCGCGCCTCCGGGTGTGGCAGGCTCGACGAGCTTGGATCCTATCGCCGGATCGCGCATCGGCGGCACCGTGCTGACAGCGGTCCTGGTGCCGCGCTCGGTCGCCGGCAGTCAGGCGCCGGCGGGCTTCACAACACCCTCGGCGCTTTACCTCGTCGACCGGCGGCCGCCGGGCACCGCGCGCTAGGGCCTCCAGCGCGGCATCACCTCGCTCCGCTGATTATTGGCGGTGCGGGTGATGCGCAGGAGTCCGGTCCCGTCCGCGTTGGCGACCCAGATGTCGGCGTCGCATTCGAACGCGAGCCGCTGGCCGTCCGGCGTCCAGGACGGCACCCCGCACGGCGTCGTCGGGCTGACGCGGACCGGATTGGAGCCGTCCGAGTCCATCACCCAGACGGCGAATCCCGCCGGATCGCGATCCGACATGAACGCGATCTTCGTGCCGTCGGGCGACCACGCGGGTGCGAGGTCATTCGACGCATTTTGGGTGAGATTGACCACGCCCGCGCCCGTCGTATCCATCACATAGATGTCGCCGATGCCGCGCGGGCTGCTCCGATCGCTCGCAAACGCGATTTTCGACCCGTCAGGCGACCACGCCGGCTGGACGTCGTTGCCGGAGTCCGTGGTCAGGCGCACCACGTTCGAACCGTTCACGTCCATCAGATAGATGTCGAAGCCCGCGCTGTCACGGTCGCTGACGAACGCGAGGCGATTGCCGAGCGGCGACCAGGCGGGCTGCGCGTCCTCGTGGCCGGTGTCGGCGGTGATGCGTGCCACTGAGCCGGTGCTCAGCGTGAGTACGTACACCTCGGTGTGATACAGGTCGTCGCGATTGGATTCGAACGCCAGCTGGGTACCGTCGGGCGACCACGCCGGCCAGGAGTCATACGCAACATTTGACGTGAGGTTGACATCGCTGGTGCCATCCGCGCTGAGGAGGAAGATGTCGTCGCGAGTGGCGACGCCCTGGCTCACATAGGCGAGCGCGTGCCCGGGGGCAAGGGGCGGGAGCAGCGGCTGGTGATCCGCACCCAGGCCGCAGGCGGCCAGCGCGGCGGTAGCGCCGAGTCCGGCGCAGCGCCTGACGGTGGGGAGCATGGGCCCGAAGTATAGTGCTCTTGCGGAGTTTTGGGACGTGGCTCACTATAGACGATCAGGTCACGCCGTCGGACACCCATACCTCCCCGGTCCCAGGAGGGCCGCATGGATCAGATTTCTGTTCGCTGCGTTCTTCACCTCCAGCGCAACATCATCATCCCCGGTCGATGTAGTCGCTAGCGGCCAGCAATAGTTGTCGTTGCGTGACCGCTCCGGTCCTCGGACCGGATAATCCCGGTTGTTTCCAATCGATCCTTCAACGATGAGGAAGGGATTATGCGATTTGCGATTACGAGAACAGCATTCGGGGTGGCCACTGCGCTGCTCCTGGCGTTATGCGGGCGGCCGGCTGCGGCCCAGCAGGCGACGATCGAGGGCCGGGTCGTCGATTCCGCATCCCATCAACCGCTGATTTCGGCGGAAGTCGTTGTCGCCGGCACGACCATACGCGCGCTGACCGACCACGAGGGACGCTTTCACATCGCGAATGCGCCCGCCGGCTCTATCACGCTGCGGGCGAAATTCATCGGCTACAAGGTTGGAGTGCGTACCGTCACGGCGAGCGCAGGTCAGCCGACTGAAGTGGAATTGCTCCTCGTAGCCGCCCCGGTGGGTCTCGAGGCAGTCGTCGTGACGGCCACGGGCCAGGAGATGCTTCGGGAGCAGGGCAACGCAGTGCACACCGTCGATCCGGCCGACATCATCTCCAAGGGTGCTCCCACGAGTCTCGCCGACGCGCTGAGCGCCCGTACACCCGGCCTCCTGATTCAGAATTCGGGCGGCACGACCGGAACCGGGACGCGGGTTCGTATCCGGGGCTCCAACAGTCTCTCGCTTTCCAATGAGCCGGTCATCTATGTGGACGGGATTCGCGTCGAGAACGGCGCGAGCTCGATCTCCGTCGGTGTGGGGGGCCAGACTCCATCCCGTCTCAACGACATCGATCCGAGCGATCTCGAGCGCGTGCAGATCGCCGGCGGACCATCGGCGAACGTATTGTATGGTACCGATGCCGCCAACGGCGTGATTCAGCTGCAGACGAAACAGGGCAAAGCCGGTCCGACGCGCTGGGATATGTACGCCGAGGGAGGTGTCCTCAACGATGTCACCACGTATCCCGCCAACTACCGTGGTCTCGATGTGCTCGATTCCTTGTGCACATTGATCACGACGGTGCGTGCCGCCAACCCGTGCGTACAGACGCGATTGGCGACCTTCAACCCGATCGAAACGAACAGTCCATTCCGGACCGGGCACCGCCGCCAATACGGGCTCGCGGCCTCCGGCGGGACTGAGCAGACGACGTACTACCTGGCGGGTCATTTCAACGATGAGCAGGGGGTGTACGCGGTCAATCAGAACCGCCAGACGAGTTTCCTGCTAAACCTTCACCAGCTGGTCGGGGCCAAGTTCGACGTCCTGGCGCGGGCGGGCTACACCGCGGCCAAGCTCCGACTGCCCGAGAACGACAACAACTCGCTGGGCGTGCTGTCGAGCGGATTCCTGGGCCGCGCGGACTCGAGCAACCAGGGCTACGGGTTTCTCACCCCCCAGCAGAGCTTCTCGATTCGTACGTTCCAGAACATCGACCGCTTCACCGGGAGCATCATCTCGAATTACCGGCCGCAGGACTGGCTGACGGTCAATGGCGTCGTGGGCGTCGATTTCACGAGCCGTTTCGACGAGCGGACCTTTATCCCGGGTGCGATTCCAGCGGCGTTCAGCACGACATCGAACGCCGGAAGCCGGGCGGCGAATCCGTTCCAGATCTACAACTGGACCGGCACGATCAACGCCACCGCCTCGTTCGTCGTGACGCCGTCCATCTCCTCGACGACCACGGCCGGCTTTCAATACTTCCGGAACGTCTTCCATGGCGTGCTCGCGAGCCGCCAGAACCAGACCGCGGGCACCGGCTCGCTGGGCGGCGGCGTCATCCCCGCCGACAGCGAAACGACACAGCCGGTCGCGACACTCGGCAAGTATCTGGATCAGCGGGTCGGAATCAAGAACCGCCTCTTCCTCGACGGCGCGCTGCGGAGCGACCAGAACTCCGCCTTCGGGGTCAAGTTCGCCAACATCCTGTACCCGAAGTTGTCCGCGTCGTGGGTGATCTCGGAGGAGCCGTTTTTCCCGCGGTCCGACAACGTGAGCACGCTGCGCCTGCGCGCCGCGTGGGGGAAGTCCGGCGTCCATCCCGGACCCCTCGACGGCGTCGAGTACTTCAGTCCAACGCCCGTCGTCGTCAACAACGTTGACGTGCCGGGTTTTACCGCCGGCAATCTCGGAAATCGCAATCTGAGGCCTGAGCGCACCCGCGAGGTCGAGCTGGGCTTCGAAGCGGGGTTGTTCCGCGACGTCGCCCATCTCGATGTCGCGTACTACGACAAGTCGTCGAGCGACGCGCTCATTGCCGTCACCCTCGAACCCGGGCTCGGTGGACCGACGACCCAATTTGAGAATCTTGGCCGCGTGACGAATAAAGGCATCGAGATCCTGGCGCGGGTGGCGCCCGTCCGCCGTCCGAATCTGGAGATCAATGTGAGCGCCAATGCCTGGGGCAATCGGAACCGCCTCGCGGAGCTCGGCCCGGGCATCTCGCCCATCATTTTCGGACTGGGTGGCGCGTCACAGCGTCATCAACCCGGCTATGCCCTGGGTAGCTACTTCATGACGCCCTATACCTTCCGCGATGCGAACCGCGACGGGATCGTCGATACCAGTGAAGTGACGCTGGGCAGCTCCCCCGTATTCGTCGGTCAGCCGTTCCCCGATCACGGGATCGGCCTGGCCGCCGATATCACGTTCCAGCGGCACGTGCGGCTGTACGCCCTGCTCGATGGCCGGTTCGGCAACAAGCTCTTCAACACCACCGAGCAGTTCCGCTGTCTGCCGCCGCGCAACAACTGCCGCGGTCTGAACGACCGCACCGCGTCCCTCGCGGACCAGGGCTTTGCGGTCGTCGGACGGAATCTGGCTACCTGGACGAAGTACCCAGGCGTTGATCCGGAATTGAACGAAGCCGGGCAGAACAATTTTACGACGGCGGACTTCCTGACCCAGCCGCCGGTTCGCTACTTCATCGGCCGTGTCAACATCACCTTCTGAGCGCGAGGACGGAGCCATGATTGCCATTCTTCATGACATGATCGGCCCACCGCTTCGGCGCTCGCGCCGGGTATGGGTCGTAGCGGCGTCGTTGGCAGGCGCCGGGATGCTGCTTGCCGGCTGTCATATGCTGGACGTCTCGAATCCCGACATCGTACCGCCCGGAGGGCTCAACAACGCGGCGGCTCTGCCCACGATTCGCGCGGGAGCGATCGGCGACCTGCACATCGCTTACACGGGGTCGGGCGCACAGGGTTCGGGCGGCACGACGGAGGGCGTCATTCTGCTCGGGGGAATGCTCTCGGATGAGTTGATCAACACCGAGACCTTCCCGGACCGCATTCTGGCCGACGCTCGGCAGCCACAGCGCGAGAGCGTCACCCTGACGAATGTGTTCCGGAACGTGCACCGGGCACGCCGGTCGGCTGAGGTCGCCGCCGGCAAGTTCCGCACGTATGCGCCGGACACCACGATCGATGCTGGGTTATCGGAAATGCTGAGCCTTGCGGGCTACGCATACCTGTTCCTTGCCGAGAACTATTGCTCGGGTGTGCCGGTGAGTACCGTGAACCCGGACGGGACGTTCTCGTACGGCGACCCGCTCACGTCAGCGCAGGTCCTGGACACGGCACTGAACCGCTTCCGGCAGGCGCTCGCCGCGGCCACCGCGCTCGACACCGTGAAGGCATTTGCGGTTGGTAGCAACTCCCTCCTGGCATCGATCAGGGCGAGCCGGATCAGCATGACCGCGCTGGCACGAGTGGGGATCGGCCGAGTCCTGCTCGATGCCGGCAATGCGGCGGCGGCGGATACCGCCGTGACCGCCGTTGCAACGTCGTTCGCATATCAGATCCAGCACGATCTGAACACGACACGGCAGAACAACGGCGTGTACAACGGGATCCGGAAGTTCAAGCGGTACGGTGTGCCCGATGTGGAGGGGAGCGTCGGTTTGGCATGGCGGTCGGTGGCCGATCCGCGCACGCCGGCCTTTCGGACACCGGGCACGAACCTCGGGTTCGACGGGGCAACGCCACAATTCGATCAGAATCGCTACGTGGACGAGAAGGCGGCAACGCCGCTCGCGTCGGGTCTCGAGGCTCGCTTGATCAATGCCGAGGCGGCGCTACTCCGCCGCGACACGGCGACGTATCTCACGACGCTGAACGGCCTGCGGACCACGCCGCCGGCATACATCCTCAACGGCACGGCGGCACTCACGGCGCTGACCGCGCTACCGTCGCCGGCTGATTCCAACGCAGCGGTCACGCAGCTCTTTACGGAACGGGGCCGCTGGCTGTGGTTGACGGCTCATCGGCTCGGCGATCTGCGTCGTCTGGAGCGGCAGTATGCCCGCGCGGATAGTGTTGTCTTCCCGCACGGTGGCTATTTCAAAAGCGGCTTGCAATACGGCCCGGCGACGAGTTACCCGATCCCGTTGGACGAGGAGAACAACCCCAAGGCGGGTGTCTGCTTGAGCACCGCGCCCTGAGAGAAGCACCGCTACATCTGGGGCAGAGGGGGGAGGCGCGAGCCTCCCCCTTTTTGTCAGCTCTTGGTTTTGAAAAGGATGACGCCGCTGACGGCGTTGGAGCCGTAGTAGGATGTTCCCTCGATGCCGTTGAGGATTTCGATGCTCAGCAGTGTGCTGGCCGGGATCTGATTGAGCGAGCGGAAGTCCGCGAGCTCGGCGCCATCCACGAAGACGAGTGGGGCATCACTCAGCAGGATACTGCTCCGGCCGCGTCGCTCCAGGCCACCGGGTTGTCCGTTGCGGTTTTCGCGGAAGGTGAACTGCGGAGCGAGACGTTTCAGCGCGTCCCACGCGGTGCGTGCGCCGCTGCGCTCGATCTGCGACTGGGTGATCAGGATGTGGTCGCTGCCGGCGGGGGCGGGTGGAGCGGCGTGCGGGTGACAGGCGACGAGCAGCAGGGGGACCAGCGACGTCAGCCGAGACACCATACTAGATACAACAGAAATGCCCGGGGGCCGTCAAGCGCACCGGGAGGCGGCGGGATCAGTCGACGATCGCGTCCGGCAGCACGTACTTCATCGGGTTCACCGGGTGGCCGTTCACCCACACTTCATAATGCAGATGCGGTCCGGTCGAGAGACCCGTCGAACCGACGTTTGCAATTTTCTGCCCTCGCTTCACACGCTGGCCGCGCACCACGACGATCTTGGAGCAGTGCGCGTAGCGCGTCACCAGGCCGTAACCGTGATCGATCGTCAGCATGTTGCCGTAGCCTTCGACCCACGACACCTGCGTCACGACGCCGGCCGCCGGCGCGTCGATCTCCAAGCCCATCGGCGCGGAGAGGTCGATGCCCTCATGCGGGCGCGCGAGGTGGAGGATCGGATGCACGCGCTCGCGCGCGAACGCACTCGTCAGCCATCCTTTGGTCGGCATGATCGACGGCATCGCGGCGTAGCGCGAGCGCTGGCTCGACGCGGAGTCGTACGCCTCGTTCAGCGAATGCACGAGGAGGTTGGCGCGGCGGGTCAGCTGATCCATGTCGATGCGCGCGGCGAGCGCCTGCTTGCCGTTGGGACCCGCGCCCGCGAGGCTGTCGCGCTCGAACCACTGGCCGCTCGGCCCGCCGATGCCGGCCTGCTGCACGTCCTTGTCGATGGGCGACAGGCCGGCGAGCAACCGCAGCGCCTGCTCGCGCTCGCCGATGACGTTGATGGTGTCACGCAGTCCGACGAGGTGCTCGCGCAGCCGCTGGACCCGTGACGTTGACACCGCGCGACAGCGCCGTGCCGCCGAGCACGAGAAACAGCAGCGCGACCACGCCGCCGATGCCGACGAGCGCCTTGACGACCGTCTGCGAAACCTCCACGGCGCGGGACGAACCCGATCCGTGGGGGACCAGCATCACGGTCCAGCGGCGCTCGGTGCGTTTCTTCTTCATATGAGGATGCAAACATAAGACTTGGCGCTGGAGGTCGTCAAATCGGGAGATGTGCGCTCCGTCACGTTGTTTCGGGCAGGCGACTTAAGCAGCCACGGGCTTGGGAAACAGGGGGGGAGGGTTGGACACCCGCTGTCCGGTAACCGAAAGATTTGCGAAGTCCGAAAGGCGCACGTCGCGCCATGTGCGCGCGACGCCCAGCCCGCTCCAAATCGCTTCCGCTTTTTGGGGAATGAACGGCGCCGACAATACGGCGAGTCGCGCGACCGTGCGGACGAGACTCGCGAGGACGACGTCGAGCTCCGCATCACGCTGCGCTTTCGCGAGCTTCCACGGCGCGGTCTCTTCGACATACCGGTTGGCCCGCGAGGCGAGCTCGATGACGAGCGCCGTGCCTTCCTGCAGGTCCTGCGCGTCCATCGCGCGCATGTACGCCGCGACGGTGTCCCGCGCGGCAGACTCCAGCGGCGTATCACGTGCGCTCGAGTCGTTGGGGACGATGCCGTCGCGGTAGCGTTGCACCATAGACAGCGTGCGTGAGACGAGATTGCCGAACGTGTCGGCGAGGTCAGCGGTGTAGCGGGCGTCGAAGCGGTCCCATGTGAAGTTGCCGTCGCTCTCGAAGCCGACTTCGCGCAGGAGGAAATAGCGCAGCGCGTCGGCGCCGTAGCGCTCGATCGCCGAGCCGAGGCTGACGGCGGTGCCCGCCGTCTTGCTCATCTTGGCGCCTTCCCATTGCACGTAGCCGTGCGCCCACACGAGGCGCGGCAGCTCGAGACCCGCGGCGAGCAACATCGCCGGCCAGATGATACAGTGGAAGCGCGTGATCCCCTTGCCGACGACGTGAAGATCGGCCGGCCACCGCTTCTCGTACCCGGGCTCGGGAAATCCCGTCGCGGACAGATAATTGATGAGCGCGTCGAACCACACGTACACCGTCTGGTCCGCGTCGCCGGGGAAGGGAATGCCCCACGGCAGCCGCTGCCGCGAGATCGACACATCCTGCAACCCGTCCTCGAGGAGCCGCACGACTTCGTTGCGCCGGATCTCCGGCTCGACACGGAACTCACCGGTCGTGATGAGCTTGAGCAGCCGCTGGCCGTAGGCGCTCAGCCGGAAAAAGTGATTGCGCTCCTTGGTGGGAATGAGCTCGAGCGTGGGATGCTCGATGCAATGCCCGTTGACGATCTGCGCGGGCGACTTGAACTCCTCACACCCGGTGCAGTACAGCCCTTCGTAGTCGGCGACGTACAGGTCGTCGGGCCGCTGCTGTTGAATGCGCTCGAGCAGCGCGACGACGCCGCGCACGTGGCGCGGCTCCGTTGTCCGGATCCAGTCGTCGTTGCTGCACTCGAGGCGGCGCCAGTAGTCGGCGAACGTCTTCGCCATACGGTCGACCCACTCGCGCGGCGTGACGTTGGCGCGCGCGGCGGCCTGAATGACCGACTGGCTGTGCTCGTCCATCCCCATGAGAAAATGCACCTGGTCGCCGCGCAGCCGGTGGTAGCGGGCGATACAGTCCGCGCCGACCTTCTCGAGGGCGTGCCCCAGGTGGGGATCGCCATTGGAGTAATCGATGGCGGTGGTGAGGTAGAACTTCTGGCCCGCCCCCACTACAGCCGCAGCTGGTCGAGGGCGACCACCCGCGTCTCGCCCGCTTCAGAGCGAAGCGTCACGCGCTCGCGGAAGATGTCCACGGAGATCACGCGCTCGTTTCCCACGGACGTCTTGACCGTCTTGCCTTCCTTCGGGAAGCGTTTGCGCTGCTCGACGTAGAAGTCATGCTCGTAGTGCAGGCAGCAGAGCAGGCGGCCGCACGGACCCGAGATCTGCAGGGGGTTCAGTGAAAGGCCTTGCGCCTTGGCGAGCGACAGGCTGACCGGCTTGCCCTCCGGCAGCCAGCTCGAGATGCAGAGCTGGCGGCCGCAGCGCCCGATCCCGTCGAGGCGCTTCGCTTCGTCGCGCGCGCCGATCTGGCGCAGCTCGATGCGCGTGCGAAACAGACCCGCGAGATCGCGCACCAGCGCCCGGAAGTCCACCCGCTGCTCGGCGGTGAAGTAAATCGTGAGCTTCCGCTTGTCCCACTGCCATTCGGCGTCGGAGACTTTCATCGGGAGATTGTGCTGCCGCACACGGTCGCGCACGTTGCGCCGCACGTCTTCTTCGTTGACGCGGAGGTCAGCGGCGGTTTTGCGGTCCTCGGGCGTGGCGACTCGAACGATGGCGCGTGGTGCCGGGGTGGCTTCCGGGCTGCCGCCGCCACAGGCACCGCATCGCTGACACTTCTTCTCTGCCACGCTACCCAATGCGGACACGACCCCGAAATCCTGTCCGCGCTCTACCTCGACGATTACCGGAGCATCGAGGCGTAGCGGAGAGGAGTCTTCGGACGGCCAGATGAAATATTCTCGGCGGTTCCCTTTGAACCGGACTTCGATGACAGGCGTCAATTCACTTCTCGGTTAGCGCACCCATGGAAAGGTACTTTTCTTCGCGCCGTTTGAGGAGCTTGTCGGTCTTCAGCTTGCGGAGCTGACCGAGATGCCGCTGCAGGGCGTCGCCGAGCGCCGCGGCGGCCGCCTCGGGATCGGAATGGGCGCCGCCCGGCGGCTCGGGGATGATCTCGTCGATCACGCCCAGGTTGAGGAGATCCTGCGCGGTGATCTTCAGGGCTTCGGCGGCGCGCTCGCGCTGGCTGGCATCCTTCCACAGGATGGCGGCACAGCCCTCGGGCGATATGACGGAATAGACGGAGTTCTCCAACATCAATACCCGATCGGCGAGGCCCACGGCGAGGGCACCCCCCGATCCCCCTTCGCCGATCACCGCGGTGATGATCGGCGTGTGTAGCGAGGCCATCTCGATCAAGCTGCTGGCGATCGCTTCGGCCTGGCCGCGCTCTTCGGCGCCGAGCCCCGGATAGGCACCAGGCGTGTCGACCAGCGTGATGACCGGCGCCCCGAACTTCGCCGCGAGGCGCATGAGCCGCATCGCCTTGCGGTACCCTTCCGGATGCGCCATCCCGAAGTTGCGGTACAGATTTTCCTTGGTATCGCGGCCCTTCTGATGGCCGATGACCATGACGCTGATGCCGTCCAGGCGCGCCCAGCCTCCCACGATCGCCGGGTCGTCGCGGAACAGCCGGTCGCCGTGCAGCTCGACGAAATCGGTGAAAACCGTGTTGACGTAGTCGAGCGGATAGGGGCGGCGGGGGTGGCGGGCGACCTGGACGCGCTGCATGGGCGTGAGATTGCGATAGATCTCGAGGCGCAACTTGGCCAACTGGTCTTCGAGGGGACGGGTGTCTGAGCCAGCGAGGCGTTTGAGCTCCTCGATCTGTTTTTCCAGCTCGAGCAGCGGCTTTTCAAAGTCCAGCGTATAGGTCGCCATCAGGCTTTTACGAGCGTCACGCTATCAGCTCCCAGGAGATCTCGGAGCGCGACCAGCAGGTCGTCCGCTGCGTCCACGCGGAACGCGCGGCTGCGCAGACGGACGGGGCTGCCATTCTCGTCCCTTTCCTTATTACCGTTCTCGCCGCGCCATTCGATGAAAACCGGTGTCGGACCAGGGTGGGCGGCACACAGTGCGGCAATCGCGCGCGTCGTCTCCGGGTGGGGGCGGTTCGCCGGCGTCCAGCGCAGCGCCACGCCGATCGCCCCGCTGGGCCGCAGGTCGTCGAGACTGCGTGCGTGATCGACGATGAACGGCGCCTGCTCCTCACCCTGATCGCGGGCGATGTATCCACCGCTGATTAAGTACGCACCGTCGGCCCGGATCACGCCGTTCAGCTTGGCCCAAGCTTCGGGAAATACCAACGCCTCCGCCGCGCCGTGAAAATCCTCGAGCGTGAGGCGCGCGTATTCCGCCCCCGTCTTCTTGGAGGTTTGCCGCTTCACCACCGTGACCACCGCCGCGACGGTGACCTTCTGCGCGGTCCAGATGCCCAGCGTGGCCGTCGTGCGGTTCCCAAAAAGCTCCACCTCGGCGCGGTACTTGGCGAGGGGGTGGCCGGAAATGAAGAAGCCGAGCACACTCTTCTCGCGGGTCAGGCGCTCATGTTCGGGCCACGGGGGGACGTCTGGAAGCGGGGACTGGGGACTCGGGGCTGGGGCTTCGTCGCCGAACAGGGCGTGTTGTCCGGTGAACCGCTCGTCCTGCCGAACCTGCGCTTCACTAAAGGCGTGATCGAGAGCGGCAACCAGCTGGGAGCGCTCGCCGCCCAGCGAGTCGCAGGCGCCCGAGTCGATCAGCGATTCAATCACGCGCTTGTTGCACAGCCGCAAGTCGATGCGGTCGCACAGCTCGACTAACGAGCGGTAGGGGGCTGATTGACGTCCTGCAATGATCGAGGCGATGGCCCCTTCGCCGACATTGCGGACCGCGCCCAACCCAAACCGAATCCGCCGATCACCGACGACCGTGAACTTATAACCCGATTCGTTGACGTCGGGCGCGAGGACCTGCAGGTCGAGCTCGCGCGCCTCGTTGATATACTGGACCACGCGATCGGTGTTGCCGATTTCCGACGACAGCAGCGCGGCCATGAACTCCGCGGCATAGTACGCCTTGAACCAGGCCGTCTGGTACGAGAGGATCGAGTACGCGACGGAGTGCGACTTGTTGAAGCCGTACCGGCCGAACGTCTCGATCTGCGCGGCGATTTCTTCGACCGTCTTCTTCTCGTGCCCGCGCGCGATCGCGCGCTTCACGAAGTTGCCGAGCTCCTCCTGAATCAGCTCCTTGATCTTCTTCCCCACCGCCTTGCGCAGCACGTCGGCTTCGGCCAGCGAGTAGCCCGCCAGCACGTTCGCGATGCGCATCACCTGCTCCTGATACACGATCACGCCGTACGTGGGCGCGAGGATCTCTTCGAGCGCCGGATGCGGATAGCGAACTTTCTCGCGGCCGAGCTTGCGGTTGATGTACACGAGGTACATCCCGGTATCGAGCGGACCGGGGCGGAGCAGCGCGTTGGTCGCGACGAGATCGTCGAAGCAATCGCATTTCATGTTGCGCAGGCAATCGGTGGCGAGCGGCGATTCAAACTGGAAGATGCCGGCCGTGCGGCCGGCGCGAAGCAGCTCGTACACCTTGGGGTCGTCCAGGTCGGGCCGCTCGAGGTCGATCGTGACGCCATGTCGCTCGGCGACCATCTGCGCGGCGTCGTGCAGCACGGTCAGCGTCTTCAGCCCGAGCAGGTCGATCTTCAGCATGCCGACCTGTTCGAGCCCCACCATGTCGTACTGCGTGATGATCGCGTCGGCGTCCGTCTTGGAGTCGGGCGCGGTACAGACCGGCACGTAGTCGGTCAAGGGTCCCGGGGCGATCACGACGCCCGCGGCGTGAACCGAGGCGTGCCGCGCGAGTCCCTCGATCCTGGCTCCAAGATCCAGCACTTTCCTGATCCGCTCGTCCTGCGCCGCGGCTTGCTTCACCTCCGGCACCTTGTCGCTGGCCTCGGCCAGGGTGACGCTGAAGGCCGGCCCCGACGGAATCAGCTTGGTGAGCCGCTCGACATCCCCGATCTCGACGCGGAGGGTGCGGGCCACGTCCCGAAACGCGGCGCGCGCCTTCAGCGTCCCGAACGTGATGATCTGGCCTACCGACTCGCGCCCATAGCGCTCCCGCGCGTACTCCAGCACCTCACCCCGGCGCTCGAAGCAGAAATCGAGATCGATGTCCGGCATCGAGATGCGCTCGGGATTGAGAAAGCGCTCGAACAGCAGGTCGAATTTGAGGGGATCGACGTTGGTGATGCGCAGCGCGTACGCGATCAGCGAACCGGCTGCCGAGCCGCGTCCGGGGCCGACGGGAATGCCGCGGTCGCGGGCCGCCTTGACGAGATCGTAGACGATCAGGAAATAGCCTGCGTAGCCGGTGCGCGTGATGACGTCGAGCTCGTACTCCAGCCGCCGTTCGACCTCATCCGACAGCGGATCGCCGTAGCGCTCCACCGCGCCCTGGCGCGCGAGGTGCACGAGGAGATCCTGGTCCGACGCGAACTCCGGCGGACGGGGATACTGGGGCAGGAAGTACCGCTTCTCGAAATCGAACTCGCACAACTCCGCGACGCGTGCCGTTTCCGCGAGCACGTCGGTGCGATTGCCGAACAGGCCGCGCATCTCGTTCTCGGACTTGACGTAGCTCTCCTGTCCGAAGAAGCGGAAGCGTTTGGGATCGTCGAGGTCTTTGCCGGTCCCAATCGCGAGCAGGACGTCGTGGGCTTCGGCGTCTTCCTTCTTCAGATAATGCGCATCATTTGTGGCCGCGACGGGAAGACCGAGGTCGGCCGCGATGCGAAACATCCCCTCGGTGACGAGCTGTTCCTCGGGAATGCCGTGGTTCTGCACCTCCAGCCAGAACCCGTTCGGGCCGAACGTCCGGGCGAACCACGCGGCGCTCGCCTTGGCAGCCTCGTAATTCCCCTGGCGGAGGTACAGCGCGATTTCGCCGGAGAGACAGGCGGCGAGCCCGATGATTCCCTCGTGATGCTGCTCCAGCATTTCTTTGTCGATGCGCGGCCGGCGGTAATAGCCCTCCAGGAATCCAATGGATGAGAGCCGGATGAGGTTCTGATAGCCGATCCGGTTTTTCGCCAGCAGCACGAGGTGCGAGTACGGCGCCCCCAGGGGGACGTCGCCCGCCGGTTTCTCGCGCGCGTGCCGGCTGCCGAACGCGAGATAGGCCTCAAAGCCCAGGATTGGCCGGATTTTTCGCGCTTTGGCTTCGGCGTAGAACGCCCACGCGCCGTGGAGGTTGCCATGGTCGGTGAGCGCGAGCGAATCCATACCTAGCGCCTGGACCCGATCGAGCAGATCGGGGATCCGATTGGCGCCGTCGAGGAGAGAGTACTCGCTGTGCGTGTGGAGGTGAACGAACGGCATGGTTACGCCGCTGAATCTGCCGTATTTTGCGCGGTCATGCAATGGCTGATGCTCGTCGTCACGTTCGTCGTCATGGCGTTGTTGCAGCGGCTCGTGCGCTCGATCGGCGGTCCCCTCGAGGCGCACGCCACGCTCGCGCTTGGCTGCGTGACGCTCGCGGCGTTCATCGCAGGGAAGATCGCCCAGCGAATCCGAATTCCGCGCATCGTCGGATATCTCGTCGCCGGCTACGTCGCGGGTCCCGCCTGGCTCCACCTGATACGTGCCGATGATCTCCACAATGAGCTCCAGGTCCTGAGCCCGATCTCGACGGGGGCGCTGGCGCTGATCGCCTTCGCCGTGGGGAGCGAATTAACGCTCGATGCGCTGCGCGGCGAGCGGCGGCAGACAGTCCAGCGTATCGCGGCGGCGACGATGGCCGTTCCCTTCCTGGCGGTGGCGTTCGTCGTGCTCACCGTCAGCCCGTGGTTTCCCCTCACGGCGCACCAGCCATTCCGCGACGCCATGGTCGTTGCACTCGCCCTCGGAACGGTAGCGGCCGTCAGCTCCCCGACCCAGATCTGGGCGGTGATCACCGACGTCCATGCCGCCGGCCCCGTGTCGCGCACGACGCTGGACGTGAGCGTCGTGCAAGACCTCCTGGCCGTCGGGCTCGTGACGGTCATGCTCGCGCTGGCGCTGCCACTCGGCAGCAAGGGGACCGTGAGGCCAGGTGTCGGCACACACACCCTGCTGATTCTCCTGGGCTCGATTGTGGCGGGCATCACGCTGGGCCTGGCGATCGCCCAGTATCTACGCGTCATCCACGGTCGCCTTGTCTGGGTCCTCGTCGTGGCGGCGTTCATCGTCGCACAGGCGGTCCGGTTGCTCGGCCTGGACGCGGTGCTGATAGCGCTGGCCGCGGGCTGCGCGCTCCGCAACGCGGCGCCTCGTGAAAGCGCAGACGTCAGAGACGAGCTCAAACGATGCGCGATACCGGTCTATGTCGTATTTTTTGCGCTCGCCGGGAGCAGCCTGCAGTTTGGGTGGTTCGAGGACTATTGGCCGTGGGCGCTGCTCCTCATAGGATTGCGGGCCGTCGGTCTCTGGGGCGGTCTCCGCTGGGCAAGCCGTCATCCGGCGGTTGGGGCTGAATGGGCCAGGTATGGATGGCTGGGGTTCGTGTCGCAGGGTGGCTTGGCAATTACGCTCGCCGCGATGTTGGGACGGGCGTTCCCGGAGTGGAACAAGACGCTGGAATCGCTGGTCGTGGCGATGATTGGCGTATACCAGCTGGTCGGGCCGATCTGCTTCCAATGGGTGTTGCGGCGCACGGGTGAGGTAACGGGGGAGGGGGGGGCGCACGTTGGCAACACCTTTGGTACGTCTGACCAGACTGACGGCGGGGTCACTGTGCTGGCTGGTGGCGGGGGCGACAGCGTGTAGCAGCGGGACCGCGCCGCAGATCCGGCGCTGTACGGCGGTGGACGCGGCGGTCAACCTCACCGTCAATCAATACGTCTCGATCGACCCGGCGACTGTTTCGGGATGCTCGGTCTTTCCCGCCACCACCGCAGTCGCCGCCGAGTACCTCGTCGTTCCCCAGCTCACATCCGGCGTTCCGGGTCAGACCGCCGGCTTTCGACTGAACGGCGACACAGTCCTGCCCGCCCCCTCTGCGCCGATTCAACCGTCTGCCGAGCTCGGCATCGCCGAGCAATTTCACATGTTCCTGCGGCTCGGCGATGAACACCGCTCATGGGGTTTTGCCCCCGAACCCGGCGCGGGGGCGGCGGGGGGGCCAAGGCTCCAACCGTCGGCGACGGCGAGCCCGCCTGGGATGAACTCGCTCCGCACGTTTCAGGTGTGCGCCAAGACCGACTGTTCGCGCTTCGACCGCGTGGGCGCGCGCGTGCGTGCTCTCAAGACGAAGGTCGCCATCTACGTCGACACGCTGGCTCCCGCCGGCGGCCTCGATTCGACCGCACTCGATGGCATCGCCACCACGTTCAATCAGCGCCTCTACGCAATCGACACCGCTGCGTTCGGACGCGAATCGGACATCGACTCGAACACTGTGGTGCTCGTCCTGATGACGAATACGGTGAACAAGCTCGTCACTGCGAGCGCGTGCACCACCACCGGCTTCGTGGCGGGATTCTTTTTCGGTGTCGACCTCGATCCGGCGTTCCGCAACGATTCGCGCTCCAACAAGGGCGAAGTCTTTTATTCGATTGTCGCCGATCCCGCCGGCACCCTAAGCTGCTCGCACTCCACGGCGGATGTGGAGAACTTCGTGCCGGTGACATTCATCCACGAATTTCAGCACATGATCAGCTTCGGCCAGCACGTGATCGCCCGTGGCGGCAACGGCGAAGTCTTGTGGTTGAACGAAGGGTTCTCGCACTACGCCGAGGAGCTGGGCGGCAGGAGCTACGCGCTTTCACCGGATGCGACGGTCACGGACTGCACGATCGGGACGACGGAGTGTCGGTTCTACGGGGGCGATCTCCTCAACGCGTACGAATACTTGGATTCCACGAGCAGGCACTTCTTGTTGCCGACGGCGGGCATCGGTACGCTGGCCGAGCGGGGTGCGGCGTGGCTCTTCGTCCGCTACGTGGTGGATAAGTATGCGGCAGGGAATACCAGCGCGGACTGGAACACTCTGACTCATTCCCTGGTCAGCACTTCGCTAACGGGCGCCGAGAACATCGCGACGGTCACGGGTGCTCCTTTCTCTACGGTGGTCAGCCGCTGGGCATTGGCGAACTACGTGACCGATCGAGGTGGGGCTCCTCCGGAGCTGCAGTACGACTCCTGGAGACTTCACGCGGTGTATTCGTCGTTGCATACGCAGCGTCCGAACACATTCCAGAGCATCTATCCCCTCGTGCCGACGTTAAGCCAGGGACGTAATTTCATATTGAGTGGGGCGCTACGCGCGGGTTCGGGATACTACCATCTTGCCGAGCAGCCGTACGGTGATCCGGGTTTCACGCTGAGTTTCACGGCGCCCAACGGCGCCCCGATCGACCCGGCAACGATGCCACGGTTGAATGTGATACGACTCCAATGAGATCGGCGGTTGGGCGGTTTGGCGGATGGGCGGTTGGCGTTGCGGTGCTTCTTCTAACCGCCCAACCGCTTAACCGCCTAACCGCCCAAACCGAAGGTTCCATCCTCACCGCACTCCCCGGCTCCACGCGCTCCGCCGGCCTCGGCGGCGCCGGTGCGGCGCTCGTCGGTGACGCGGGGGCGATGTTCGCCAACCCCGCCGGCATCGCCACCGTGCGCCATCTCAGCATCGAGGGATCCTACGAGCCCTACCTGGCGGGCAGCGCGGTGTCGACCGCGGCGCTCGCGTTGCGGGTCCAACGCTGGACGTGGGGGTTTGGCGCGCAAGCGCTCGACTACGGGTCGGAGCCGGAGATCGTCCCCGATCCGGCGACTGGAGGACGGCGTGGTATGCCCACCGGCGCGTCCTTCCATCCGTATGAGGCGCTGGCGACGACGTCGCTCGTCTACCGCCGTGGATTTGCGGCGATGGGCTTCACCGCGAAATACAATCGACAGCAGATTGGTTCGGACGTGAGCGATGCCTGGGCCGGTGACATCGGTCTGGCGATCGCGGTCTTCGATATCATGGCGGTCGGTGTCAGCGTGCAGAATTTGGGCGGCGATCTCGGCAACGGCGCGCTGCTGCCACGGCGCACGCGCGCCGGGCTGACGCTCAACTATACCGACCCGCAGGGTACGTTCCGGCTGCTCACGACACTCGAAGCGCAGTGGACGCGGGACCGGAGTGCCGTGCTCATCCAGGGTATCGAGGGCGGCATCGTGACGGGCGGGGTCGGTTTGGTGGCGCGGGTGGGCTACGCGACCCGCGCAACCGTCACCGATGCGTCGCGCATGACATTCGGCGGCGGCGTCGTGCTGGGCCGGCTCGGGATGGACTACGCGTTTCAGGCATATGACGCGCTGGGTGGGGGGACGCACCGGGTGGGGCTGCGATGGACGCCCTGACCGAGCGCGCGCGGCCGCGCTGGGGCCGCCTGCTCAAGCGCATCCTGCTGATCGCGGTGGGTGCGGCGGCGGGAGGTGTCGCATTGATGTTGATCGTCAGCGCCGACGCGCGCTACATCGCGCGGGCCGGGATCGAGGAGGCGCGCCTGCTGCTGCGCCGCCGCAGCATCGACAAGCTGATGGCCGACACGACCACGCCGCCGGCGCTGCGCCAACGGCTCGCGCTGGTACTGGCCGCGCGTGCTTACGCCGCCGATTCGCTCGGGCTGGCCGTCGGCAAGACGTACACGGCGTACGTGGACGTTGGACGGGATACGCTGTTGCTCGTGCTGTCGGCGAGCCGCCGCGACAAGCTGCGCGAAGTCACCTGGCGCTATCCGATCGTGGGCATCGTCCCCTACAAGGGGTTCTTCAGCGCGAAGCGGGCGCGCCGCGAAGCCCAGCAGCTCGACGTGCAGGGGCTCGACGTGTTCCTGCGGCCGTCAGGCGCGTTCTCCACGCTTGGCTACTTGAGCGATCCCCTCTTCTCCACGGCGATGAGTCGCGACACGATGGAGCTGGTCGCGACGGTGATTCACGAGCTGGCGCACAACACCTTGTACGTGAAGAGCCAGACCCCGTTCAATGAGAGCTTCGCGAGCTTCGTCGGATATCGCGGCGCGGCGGCGTTCTTCCGCTCGCGGCGCGACACGCTGGATGCCCGGCGCGCCGGCGCGCGGTGGCGCGACGAGCGCACGCTGGACGTGTTCTACGCGGAGCTGGCGCGCCGTCTCGATTCGGCGTATGCGGAGCCATTGAATGGCGCGCGTCTCGAGCAAGTACGGAGCAACTTGTTTGGCTGGGCACGCGATCAATTTCGCGGCCCCGTGGGCCAGTCGCTCGAGACGTACGACTGGCGCTGGTTCGCCCAGGCGCCGCTCAACAATGCGGTGATCATCGCCGAGCGCCTGTACCGGATGAATTTGAATCAGTTCGACGAGATTTATCTGCAGAA
>WNGO01000858.1_pt1 | contig 19014 bp, 16 predicted proteins | sample 5400511 | NCBI WGS metagenome assembly WNGO01 (sample SAMN13153380, study PRJNA577476) | soil metagenome | isolation source: 20 cm soil or saprolite under Garry oak tree replicate 2 | place: USA:California | collected 2016-06-15 | reverse complement strand
CTGGCGATGACCGAGGCCCGTGAGCTGGACCACTCGTATGTTGGAACCGAGCACTTGCTGCTCGGCGTGCTGCGCGAGGGGGCGAGTGCCGCCGCGGAGGTGCTCACCGGCGCGGGAGTCACTCTCGAAAAGGCGCGCACGGAGACGGCACGCCTGCTGAGTACTGAGCCACCGGCCGAGCGGGAGCGCCTCGAGCCGGAGGATCTCACGCAGCGCCGGGTGCGCCGCGCGGCGCTGCTCGTGCGAGCGACCGAGCTCGTTGACGAGCTCCTCGCGCAGCCGGCGCCCGACCCGATCCGGGTTCAGGGAATCGCAACTGAGCTCAAGGCGCTGCTCGACGAGCTAGCGACGTTGCTGTAACTACCCGTCTCGCCTCCCAATCCCTATTTTCGGTGACGGGGGGCGGTAGCTCAGCTGGGAGAGCACCTGGTTTGCAACCAGGGGGTCAGGGGTTCGAATCCCCTCCGCTCCACTGGGTACCCCACGCCGGGGCTGGGAGCAACGTACGGCACTCGGCACCTGCGGGGGTTCAGTTCGCCCGCGGCGAGGCCAGCTGCCCCCGAATCTCACCGCCCGGGAAGTCACCTGGACCCGTGTTGGTCGGCGCCACGCCATCGTTGGTGTGCGCGTTGACGTACGTGAGGCCGGCCCGCATGGCGTCGAGCAGCGGCATGTCCTGACCGACTGCGCTCGCCGGACACACGACGCCGGTCGGCGAGAACGTGCCGGAGGCGAGAACGCCGTCGTGCCGGCCGGTGCCGTTGGGTCCCGGAGCGCCGGTCGGTCCGATCACCGGATACAGCCACATGCGGATCGGCCCGTTCGCTCCGGGCGGGCCGCAGTGGATATGCGCCATGATCACGTTGTCGATGTTCGACGCGATGAGGCGGAACTCCACGGTGCCGCCGTCCGCGGTGACGCGGAAGATCGCCTGCCCCTGCGCCCGCGAATCGGCCGGCGTCGGGTCGCCCGGGTTTGCGGGCGTGAACACCTCGTGGGCGCCGGACAGGTGGGTGCGGAGGTGGCTCTCGCCGGCTCGAGCTACGCTCGCGAACAGCGGTGCGCGCACCTCGAACGCCGTCGGCAGCGACTGATCCGCCACACAGCCGACGAGCAACACCAGAGCGGCACCCGATACAACCATTCTCCCTGACATAGTGGACTCCGCGTTTCAGGTTTTGGGTCACAGCTGTCGGATCTCAAGGTGCAGCCCTCGACACCCGACCACCCGGTACCTGTCTTACGGCACGCTGAGCCTCACGTCAATATCCACCAGAATTGCGGGCGGCGACACCGATGCCGAGAACACCGCGTGATTGCTATATTGTGTCGCAACTCGGGGTTCGAATCCCCTCCGCTCCATTCTCATGCACACCATCATCGCGGCGATCATTCTCGGCCTGGTCGAGGGAGTGACGGAGTTTCTCCCCGTCTCGTCAACCGGGCATCTCATTCTGGCGGGTCACGCGCTCGGGTTCGTGGGCCCGCGCGCCGCCGCCTTCGAGATCATCATCCAGCTCGGCGCCATCCTGGCTGTGGTCTGGCTGTATCGCGACCTGTTGCTTCGCGTGGCGCGCGAGGGCATTGCCGTCGCGGAGTCGCGCCGCATCATCGTCGCGCTGTTCATCGCGTTCCTCCCGGCAGCGATCGTGGGGCTGCTCACGCACCACTGGATCACCGCGCACCTATTCACCCCTCCGGTGGTGATCGCGGCGCTGATCGGGGGCGGCGTCGCTATCCTCGCGATCGAGCGTTGGCGCCCCGCCCCCCGCGTCGAAACGGTGCCGCAGATCGACTACCGGACGGCGCTCTGGATCGGGATCGCGCAGGTGTGCTCGCTGATCCCCGGAGTGTCGCGCTCGGGGGCGACGATCATGGGGGCGCTGCTGGCGGGCGTCGCGCGCCCGGCCGCCGCGGAGTTCTCGTTCCTCCTGGCCATTCCGGTCATGTTCGCGGCCACGGGGCTGGACTTGTGGGAGAACCGCCACCTCTTGTCCGGGTCCGACGCGCTGATCTTCGCGATCGGCTTCGTGGTGGCGTTCGCGAGCGCGCTGGTGGTGGTCCGCTGGCTGATCCGCTTCGTGTCGCATCGCTCCTTCGACGTGTTCGCCTGGTACCGCATCGTGTTCGGACTGGCCCTGGTGGCGCTCCTCGCCACGGGCCGATCCTGGCTCGCGAAATAAGGGACCTCGGGGGCTGGAAGATTTGCTCGGCCGAACCCGACTTCCCATATTTTGGCGCATGGGTCTGCTAGGCGGTCTCGGGTTGGCCGGTGTGTTCTACGCCGCCGCGGAATACGAGCACATGGCGGGCTGGAAGTGGGCCCTCGCGAGTGTGGCGGTCTCTGCGACCGTCCGAGGCCTGTTCCCCGCGTCGTTTATCTTCGTGCTGCCCGCGCAGTTCGGCCTGTTTTGCGTCATGTGGTGGATGAATGCGAAACGGCAGGCCGCGCTGGAGGTGGAGCGGGCGGCCAGGCAGGACGCTGATCGTCGTGGCCGGCAGGACCGCGTGCAGCGCGCCCGCGAGCAGGCCTCACCGGAGCCTTCGGACCGCGATGCCGCTCGTGCGGCGCGGGAAGACGCGGCGTTGCGGGAGCGACAGGAGCGCGTGAGACGAGTGCGAGAGGAGCGCGAGCAGGCGGAGCGCGAGCAGGCCGAGCGCGACAAGCAGAAACCCGGGAGTTAGCTCACCCCGTTCGGCCGCGCGCGAGTTGCCACGCGCTACCGACGCCCAGCCCTATCCAGAGCAGATCCAGTAGACCGAACAGGTGCGCGAGCGGCGCGACGAACCCGATGTGCGCCATCACCCTGTCGGTGCTTGCCCGCACGACCCGCTCGCGCTCCCCACGGGTCGCGCTGGCGGCGCGCTGGCGCGCCTCGACGATTATCCGGTAGTTGAGGTCGGGTCCCAGATCGGACAGGGCGGTGTCGGATCTCTCGCGGGGATGTTTGTCGAGCTCGGCCTGGAGCTCGGGTGAGAACGAGTGGTGGGTTGCCATGTCGACCAGAAACATCGCGGCAGTAGCGTCCCGATCGCGCAGCACGCCGCTCACCAGGATCGATCGCAGCGCGAATGCAACAATCAACACCTTGGCAAGGATCACGGTCCCGACGGTCAGGACCGCCGCGAGCGTGCCGAGCGACGCGCTTGGCCCAGGGGCGAATCGGGCGACCGCGAGGCCGATGAGCCCGCCGACCCCCCAGGCGATCAGACCGACCGGGTTGTCGGTCACGTACACCACCAGCGCCCAGCCCACGGCCAACAAGACGCTCACGATGAGCCCGGAGAGCACGGGGCTCCCGTCGCCCCGTTCGGTCCGCGCCTGGGCGCCATACACTTTCACAGCGGGCCGGCGTGGGCCGGGCGGGACCGGAGCGTCGTTCATCGAGATCAGTCTACGGTCAAGACCGGGTTTGGTGCCACTCACGCTCGAGGCTATGTTGTGTCAGTTCGCTCAACGGGAGGCGAAGCCGATGAACACCATGACCGTGCGAGCGCTGATGCTGGGGCTCGTGATTGCGCTCTGGGCGTGGGTGGCGGATGTGGCCCGGCTGCACGTGTCGCTGTGGGCTGGCGTGGTAGCCCTGGGATGTTTCTATGCGGCGGGGGGCGGGGTCCCGGGCCTGCAAAAGGCCATCGTGGCGGCGCTGAGCGGCGTGGTGTGGGTGCTCGTCGCCCACGCCGTTCGCGGGGCGATCGGTGGTGGCAACGTGGTCGCCGCCGTGATCCTCGGCGCGACGGCGTCCGCCATCGTGCTGCAGTCGCAGGTACGCCTCCTGTCCTTCACGGCGGGAGCGTTCGCGGGTGCCGGCGTCGCGCTCGGTCTCAACGTATACACCGTGAACGACGCGATTCGCGCCGGCGTCGCGGTGGCGATTGGTGCGCTCCTCGGGTTGGCCGCCGAGCGCGGGGCGAGCATGGTGGGAGCGCGGCGCTCCTAGCCTGATGGCCCGAATCCTCGTGATCGATGACGATGCGCAAGTGCGAGGGGCGGTGCGTCGCATCCTGGAGCGCGCGGGCCACACCGTGGAGGACGTCGGCAACGGCGACGCCGGACTGCGCGCGCACCGCGAGCGGCCGGCCGATTTGATCATCACGGACATCTTCATGCCCGAGCGAGACGGCATCGAGACGATCCGCTTGCTGCGTCGCGAATCTCCCCAGGTAAAGATCGTCGTGATCTCGGGTGGCGATCGAACGCAAACGATGGACCTGCGCAAGGACGCCGAGCTGCTGGGGGCTTCGCGGGCTCTGCGCAAGCCGTTCGACCTCGCCGAGCTGTTGCAGGTCGTGGGCGAGTTGCTGGGCAAGCCCGGGCCCGCCACCTAGCGGGCTCGCTACGCGGCTTCTTCTGGTGGCTGCCGGGTCACGAAGGCGCGGTACAGCAGCACATCGTAGAGGACCTTCAGCGTCCCGGCGATGAAGAACGGCACGCTGATCAGCGCGGGTCGGGCGAACAGCAACCCCGCGAACACCGGGGCAATTGCCGCACCGGTCGTCCGTGCCACCCCCGTAATGCCCGCCGCCGCCGATCGTTCTTCCGGAGCAACCACCGCCATCGTATAGGACTGCCTGGTCGGCACATCCATTTGGCTGATGCTGAAACGCGCGAACAACACCAGGATGGCGAGCGGCAGGCTCGGCATCAGCGGAACGAGCATCAGCAGCAGGTTGGAGGGCAGGTGCGTGAATACCATCGTGTTCACGAGGCCGAAGCGCGCCGCGAGTCGGGACGCGAGTAACGCCGAGAGGCCGGCAAGCACATTCGCTCCGAAGAAGATCGCACCGAGGGTTCGAGGGTCCACGCCGAAACGGAGATAGAACCAGTAGGCGGCGAAGCTTTGCACCACGAACCCACCCGCAAAGGAATCGAGGGCGAACAAGCCCGACAGTTTCAGGACCACGCCGCGCGAGGGGCCGATGCCAAACACATTTTGAATGGTGGGCACGCGCACCTCAGCAGCCGGCGACAGGCGGCTGAAGAGGAAGAGCAGCAGCACCCCTAAAGCAGCATAGAGCAGCACGACCGCCCGGTAGCTCTCGAGCGGCGTCAGCATCGTAGCGCTCTGCAGCCGGTGCGCCAGCACGCCCCCACTCAAGGAACCGGCGGCGGTGGCGAACGAGCCGGCGAGCGTGTACCAGGCGAACACGGCGGTTCGGGACCGAGCGGGAACGACCTGGGAGAGGGCGGCCTGCTCGATCGAGAGAAACGGCCCCACCTCGTTGCCACTGGGGCTGATGACGCCGATCGTCCCGGCCAGGATCAGGAACACGAAGTTGCGCGTGTACGCGAAGCTCAGACCGGCGGCGGTCATGAGCGCGGCACCGATGATCAGCATGCGCCGCCGCCCGATGCGATCGGCTCGCGTGGTCAGGTAGAGGGAGACGACCGTATCCCCGGCCAGCGTCAGGGTCAGCAATAAACCCGTTTGCGAGGTACTCAGGCCGAGGCTGGTCAGATAGAAGACCAAGACGACGGACAACGAGCCGTACGCGAACAGGCGCGTGACGCGGGTCAGGAAGAGCAGCCGCCCGTCGCGCGTCAGCGCTCGAAGTGGCGTCAGCGCGGAAACGCCTCCGGCAGCCCGCCATCCACCGTGAGGATGTCTCCCGTAGTGAAGCGGAATCGCTCGCTCGCCAGCAAGACCGCGAGGTCCGCCACGACCTCAGGGGGGATGAGCGACGCGCCCATGACGTTGCGCCGGCGGTAGGTCTCGAGCTGCGCTTCGACCGACACGCCGCTCCTCGCGGCTCGTTCCTGGACGAACCGGCGGAACATCGGTGTCTCGATCTGGTCGGCATTGATGGCGTTGACCCGGATCGCGTCCCCGCCCAGCTCGACGGCGGCGACCCGCAGCGCCTGCAACAGCGCGGCCTTGCTGCCGCCATAGGCCACCGCCTCGGGACCCGGCGCGAGCGCGGCCTTGGAGACCGACGCGACGATCGCGCCCCCCGTCTTCTGGCGGCGCATCACGGCCGCCGCGGCGCCGATCGCCAGGACGGCGCCGAGGTAGTGGACGTCGAGCTGCCGCTGGAGATCGTCCCGCCCGATGTCCGTCACCCCTGCGAACCGCGGCGCCTGGCCCGCCGTGTAGAACAGGCAGTCCAGCCCTCCGAAATCGAGGACGGTCCGCCGGATGAGGTGCGCCAGACTGGCGTCGTCCCGCACGTCCACCGGGATCGCGACGGCGCGATCGGGGTGCGCCGCCGCGATCTCCTGCGCCACCGCATCCGCGGCGCCCTGGTCGAGATCGGCGATCACGACGTATGCCCCTTCCTCTACGAACCGTCGCGCCGCCGCCCGCCCGATCCCACTGCCGCCGCCGATCACGAGGGCGACATGACGGGGAACGAGCTGGGCGGTGCGCTCTCGCGCGTCCTGCTCGTCGATCTTGCGGCGCTCGAGCGGCCAGTGCTCGAAGGCGTACACCTCCGCCTCAGGAATGAACTGGAACGCTTCGAGCGCTTCCGCATTCGCGATCGTCTCGAGCACGGCCCGATAACACAGATTGGCCGTGACCGCGCCCCGCTTGTCGCGGGACGCCGTGATCATGCCGAGCCCCGGGACGAGCACGACCTTGGCCCAATCGTCCAGTGGGCGCTCCTCGGGAGCGGCGTGGCGCCGGTGATACGCCTCGTACTCCGCGCGCTGCTGCGCGAGCTGCGCGCGGACAGCGTCGCACAGCCGCTCGGGCGGCGCGGCCGGGTCGAGGTCGAGCCACACGGGCAGCCGCCCGGCCCGCAGGATGTGCTCGGGCGTCGCCATGCCGCGACGCGCCAGCGCGGGAAGCCGTGCGGCGGCGAGGGTCGTGAGGATGTCGTCACTGTCGTCGAAATGCAGGATCACGCGGCGCTCGGCCGGCGACGCGAGCATCCCGCGCACGACGGGGAGGACGAGCTCCGCGCAGCGGCGGCGCGCCTCCGCGTCGGGGATCGAACGGGCGGTCTCTCCCAGCACCGCGCGGCCACGTCGCTGCGTTTCGAGGTAGTCGTCGATTCGACCCACGACGCCCGCCAGACGCGCGTGGCACTGCTGCGGATCCTCGCCCCACACCACGAGGCCGTGATGCGCCAGCGCGAGGCCCACCGCGCCGCGCGGCAGCCCGTCCAGCATCCCGCCCACCGCGTGCGCCAGCGGGAACCCCGGACGTACGTACGGCACGTACACGATCTCACCCTGAAACAGCTCGCTCACCAGCCGCTCGGCCGTCGCATCCGTCAGGTTTGTGAGGCTCATCGTCGCCACGTCGTGGGTGTGCGCGATGACGCGGTGTGGGAGGAGTGAGTGCAGCGGCGTCTCCACGCTCGGTGCCGGCCCACGTCCGTCGAGCGGCAGCGCGCAGCGCGCCATGAAGCGCATCATGTCGGCGTCGCTCGTCACGTCGGCACTTCGCAGCGCCGCCAGCTCCGGCAGGGACAGCCGGGCGAACCCCTCGCGCCCGATCGTGCGCAGGTCGGTGCCGCTCGCCTTCACCAGCAGGACGTCGCCGAGCTTGATCGACGTGTTGCCGCCGCCCGGTTGCGCCAGCCGCGGCTCCCGCCCGATCAGGTTCGAGAGGTAGACCAGTTGGTCGAGCTCGTCGGCGCCGGCGGCGGGACCAGCGCCCCAACGATCCACGGTTCGAGCCGGCGCGTCTCTCACGGCCCCGTGCGCGGCGGCACGGCGCCGTCGATCCCGCTGGCGATGACATCCCGGAGCGTCGTCTTGCGGAGCTCCGCCGCGAACGCCGGTAGCGCCTTGTCCATGAGGTCGCCGAACCGGGTAGACGCGGCGGCGATCCGCTGAGCGAACAGGTCGTGCACCGCGAGCTGCTGGGTAGTGGGGGCGAAATCGGCCCCGTTCTCGGCGACGTCGGATTGCAGCGCCGCGAGCCGGCCGTAGAGCTGCATCGGGTTACGGAAGGCGTCTTCCCGCGCTCCCGTCAGATGGACGTCGAACAGCACGCCCTCGACGTCGGCGACGCGGTGCTCGAGGGAGTCGGCGAGGGTGGCGAGTCGCTTGGCGCCCGCGTCCGAGGCCGTCGCCGAATCGGTGCGCAGCTGCCCGGCGAGCTCGAGGAGCTGTTTCCGCACCCATTCGAGCCGGTTGATCATCCGGGCCACGCTGTCCTGCTCGGCCCGAATCGCGAGCGCGAGCCGGGTTTGCGCCTGCACGTCCGCGTCCGTTCCCGTGGTGTTCGGATCTTTCAAGACGGTGAGCGACTGGGTGAGTGTCGTGTCGCCGGCTGTGAGCCGGATCCCGTAGGTCCCGGGCGGCACTACGGGGCCGCGCAACATGAGATCGAGATCCCAGGTCACGAGCGGGCGCGTGCCGTCGGGACCGACGCGCACGAACGCCTTGCCCGGGGGCGGCGTCCGCAGCTTGGGCACGGCGGGAGGCGAGTAGCGCAGGTCCCACCACACCCGATTGAGCCCCGGTTTGCGCTCTCCCTGAAGCACGCGTACCGTATCGCCCCGTTGGTCCACGACGATGAGTTTGGCGGGCGGGTGGGCGCTGTCGGGGCGCGCGGCCGAATCGGCCCGGGCCTCGGTGTCGGCGAGCGCGGCCGTCAGACGGTACGTCACGACCGCGCCGCCGGGGGGGTTCTGCGCCGGGACGGCGCTGTTGGGCGCGCTCGCGACCCCCTGCGTCGCCCGGAAGCGGTACGCGGGCGGCGGCGCGAACAGCCAGGCGCGCCCCGTGAGCGCCCGGGCATCGAGCTGCTCGAGCGGCGAAATATCGTCGAGGATCCAAATGCCTCGACCGTAGGTGGCGACCACGAGGTCGCGAAACCGCGGTTGCACCGTCAGCCACGACACCGGCGCGTGCGGCAGGTTGGCCTGCAGCGGCAGCCAGCGCGCGCCGTCGTCGAGCGTCACGTACAGGCCGTTCTCGGTGCCGGCATACAGCAGCCCGCGACGCACCGGGTCTTCGGTGATCACGTGGACGAAGGACAGGGTGGAGCGCGGGAACGTGTCGGAGATGCGCTTCCACGTCTTGCCGTAATCCGTCGTCTTGTAGATGTAGGGGGCGAGGTCGTCCAGCTCGTGCAGGTCCACCGCGAGATAGGCGGTGCCGGCGTCGAAGTGCGACGGCTCGATATTCGTGATCTTCCCCCACGGCGGCAGTCTTGGGACGTTGCCCGTGACATCGGTCCACTGCCCACCGCCGTCGCGGGTGATGTGCACCATGCCGTCGTTCGACCCTGCCCAGATGACGCCGGCCTGGACCGGCGATTCGGCGATGGCGAACAGAGTCGCCCCGTCGAAGGTCATGAGGTTATCAGTGGTGACGCCGCCCGAAGTCTGCTGATGCGTCGTGTCGTTGCGGGTGAGATCGGGGCTGATCACTTTCCAGCTGGCGCCGCCGTCGCTCGTCAGGTGCACGAACTGGCTCCCCACGTAGACGCGGGTGTGATCGTGGGGCGACAGGGCGATCGGGAACGTCCAGTTCCAGCGGTATTTCAAGTCCGCCGGCCGCCAGCCGTACCCGGCCTCGGGCCACACGCGCACGTTGCGGGCGTGATCGGTGCGCGTGTCGTACACCTCGAGGCCGCCGTCGTAGCAGCCCGACCAGACGGTCACGTTGTCGACGGTGTCGGGGATCGCGAAGCCGCTTTCGCAGCCGCCGACGTGTCCCCACTGTCCTTCGGTGATGCCGCCGGCGAGCCCGCGGCTCGGCATCCGGTACGAGCTGCCGTCCTGCCGGTTGCCGTAGACGTAGTAGGGCACGCGGGCGTCCGCATGCACGTGGTACATCTGGGCGATCGGGAGCACCACGCGCGTGTAGCTCTTGCCGCCGTTGAGCGTGAAGCTCGCGCCCCCGTCGTGCGCGATCAGGATGCGGTCGGCGTTCAAGGGGTCGATCCAGATGTCGTGGTTGTCCCCGCCGGCCGAGAAGGGGTTGCGCGTGAGCGTCTGGCCGCCGTCGCGCGACATGCTGAATCGCACGGAAACGAAGTACAGCCGCTCCTCGTCGTCCGGGGCGACCGCAAAGCGCACGTAATACGGCGCGCGCTCCGCCATATCGTGGTTGCGGCTCACGACGCGCCAGGTGGTGCCGCGGTCGTCGCTGCGGTACAGCGTCGGGTCCTGGTCCTCGATCAGCGCGTAGACGGTGTTGGGATTGGAGGCCGCGACCGCGACCGCGATCTTGCCGATGGCGTGAGTCGCGGCGGGAAGGCCGTGGCCCGCGAGGCCCTTCCACGTGACCCCGCCGTCCCGTGAGACCCACAGTCCGCTCCCGGGGCCGCCGCTCTGCAGGTGCCAGGTCTTCACCTCGAACTGCCACATGCCGGCGAACAGCGTGTTGGGGTCGCCGGGGTCGATGGCCAGATCCGAGCATCCAGTGTTCGGGTTCACGAACAACACGCGAGTCCACGTCTTACCGCCGTCCGCCGTGCGGTACACGCCGCGCTGTTGCTGTGGGCCGTAGGCTCGCCCTAGCGCGCACACCAGCACGACGTCGGGGTTCGCCGGGTGGATCACGATGCGCGCGATCCGGCCCGTCGAGTCGAGGCCCGCGTGCTGCCAGCTGCGGCCGGCATCGGTCGACTTATAGGCGCCGTCGCCCAGGGCGGTCGTCGAGCGGATGAAGAACGTCTCGCCGGTGCCGGCCCACACCACCGAGTGGGTGGAGGGGGCGATCGCGAGGGCCCCGATGGCCTGCACGGGCTCGCTGTCGAAGACCGCCCGCCAGTGCACTCCAGCGTCCTCCGTCTTCCAGACGCCGCCGGACGCCGCGCCCACGTAGGCGACGGAGGGGTTGCCCGGCTCCCCCACCACCGCGACGGCGCGGTTACCCTCCGGGCCGACGAAGCGGAAGCGGAGACGCGTCCACAGTGTGGTATCGACTTCCTGGGCGGGCGCGAGAGCCGGTGAGGTGAGGAGCGCGAGCAGCGCGACAACGGCGCGGATACGGGTCATGGGCGGCGGCCTCGGGTGCGGGCGACGGCTAAGAATGGCAGGCGGCGAGACCGGGCGCGAGGGGCGTTACCGTGATCCCAGCAGCAGGGCTTCGAGGTCCAGGTCGCGCTGCACCCGCCGCATCACGTGATCCCCGATCATTCCCTTGTCGCGCAATGAGATCACCGCGCGCCGCTCCGCCTCGAGCAGCTCGAGCACGGCGGTGCGACGGCTCCGCGCGAGGGCCTCCTCGACGCCGTCGCGCTCGGCGCGCACCCGGGCACCGAAGCGCCGGCGGCGGTGGCCGTAACGCGCCCGGAGCTCCGTCAGCGTTTCCTCGTCGAGGCCCGACGCCAGCTCGTCCAGCCGCCGCAACGCGGCGGCGGACGCCTGCTCGCGCGCGTGGGCTTCTTCCAGCCGCTGCGTCTCGCCGGTGTCACAGATGCCGAGCCGGTTGACGAACGGCTGGAGTGAGAAGCCCTGGACGAGCAGCGTCACCAGAATCACGACGTACGTGAGGAAGATGATGAGCGCGCGTCCCGGGAACGGGGCGCCCGCGGCGGTGGCGAAGGGGAGCGCCAAGGCGAGCACCAGGGAGTCGGCTCCCCGCAGACCCGCCCAGGCGATCAGCGCCACATGACGCCACGACATGAGCGGATCGCGGGTCCGAGCGTGCCGGCTCAACCGGCGCGGGCCGTAGCTCGCCGCGAACACCCAGACGACCCGCGCGGCGATCGTCGCGAGGCTCACGGCCACGCCCGCGAGCGCGAGCTGCCGCACGGAATACGCGCCCAGCGTTCCGAGCACCGTCCGCAGCTCGAGCCCCACGAAGATGAACGTGAGTCCTTCGAGCACGAAGCCGATCACGCCCCACATCCCCTCGGTCTGCACCCTGGTGTCGGGTGCCACGATGCGCGGGCCCTGCCGGCCGAGGTACAGGCCGCAGGCCACGACCGCCAGCACGCCGGACACCCCCAGGGCTTCGGCGGGGAAGAACGCGGCGAACGGGGTGAGCAGCGAGATCGTCGCCTCGATTTCGGGCGCGTGGATGCGCCGGCGCAACCACGCGATCAGCCAGGCCACGACCAGCCCGACCGCGATTCCCGCCGTGCCGACCCACACGAACCGCGGCCCCGCAGCCACCCAGGAAAACGTGCCGCTCACGACGGCTGCCACCGCCATGCGGTAGGCGACGATCGCCGCGGCGTCGTTGACCAGGCTCTCCCCTTCCAGAATCGTCGCGATGCGCCGCGGCACCACGAGGCCACGCAGGAAGGCCGTCGCCGCCGGAGCGTCGGGCGGCGACACGAGCGCGCCGAGGGCGAAGCCGGCGGCCCACGGCAGGCCGGGCGCCAAGGCGTGCGCCGCGACGCCGACCACGAGAGTGGTGAACACCACGAGCCCGACGGCGAGCAGGGTGATGGGGCGGACGTTGGCGCGCAGATCACGCCACGACGCCGTCAGCGCCGCCCGGTAGAGCAGCGGCGGAATGAACACGACGAAGATGAGGCGGGGCTCGAATTCGACGGGTGGCAGGCCCGGAAACAGCGCGATCACGAGCCCGCCGATCACCAGCAACACCGGAGAGGGGACGCCCAGCCGGCGCGCCGCCATCCCGAGGAGCACGACGGCGACGAGCAGCGCGAGGATGATCTCGAACTGGTGCATCGCCCCGCTCAGTGACTCACCGCACGCCCTCGCTCACTCCCTCGAGGGCCGCGAGCAGGGGCTCGACGTCCCACGCCTGATCGTGCCGCACGTCGTTGATGAAAAACGTCGGTGTCCCGTTCACGCCGCTCCGCACGCCGCTCATGAAGTCGTCGCGCACCCTCGGTTTGTACGTGTGCGCCGCCAGCTCGCGCTCGAGGCGCGCGGCGTCGAGCCCCAGCTCCCGGGCGTACTCGATCAAGTGCTCGTCCTCGAGCGCGAACTGGCGCTCGAACAGGCGATCGTGCATCTCCCAGAACTTCCCCTGCGCGCCGGCCGCTTCGGCCGCTTCGGCGGCGTGCTCCGCGTGCAGATGCAGCTCGGTGAGCGGAAAGTTGCGGAACACAAATCTCAGGCGCGGGCCCATCCGCTTCTGCACCTCCTTCACGATCGGGTAGGCGCGACGGCAATGCGGGCACTCGAAGTCACCGTACTCGACCAGCGTCACCGCGGCGTTCGCCGGACCCAACGCGTGATCCCGCTCACCCACCGGCAGCGCGAGCACCGCGCGGTCCCGGCGCGGGCTCACGCGCGCCCCACTGCCAGCGTCTCGAGCGCTCGGAGAATCCCGTCCGCTCCCGGGTTCACGCCGATCGGGGACACGTAGCTCCAGCGGACGATGCCGTCTCCGTCGATCACGAAGAGCGCCCGCTCGCTGGTGCCGTCGCCGTCGCGGTACACGCCGTACCGCCGAGCGACCGCGCCCTTCGGCTCGAAGTCCGCCAGCAGCGGGAAGTGGAGCCGGCGCTGCTGTGCGAACGCGAGGTGGCACCACGCCCCGTCGACCGAGATGCCGAGCAGCTCGGCCCCGTAGCGCTGAAATTCCGGCAGGATCTCGTTGTACAGCACCATCTGGTCGCCGCATACCGGACTCCAGTCGGCCGGATAGAACGCGAGAATCACCGGCCGGCGGCGGAAGTCCCGCAGCGACACCGCCTGGTCCGGGGTGCTGTGCAGCGTGAAGTCCGGTGCCGCGGTCCCGGGTACGAGGGGGCCACCGGTGGGGCGAGCCATTGTGTCCGTCACTAGACTGCTCCTTTCGTTCGCCGTCAAGCCAGTTCGGTTCTTGACCAGCAGAAACCCGACAAGTACATTCGGGATTCGCAGCACCAAACAACCCACTCAATAGACAAGGATGTACCCTGCGTGAACACCCGTGCGAGAGTTCTTGTGCCCGTGCTCGTGCTGGGAATGGTAGGTCCTCTGACGGTGCTGCCTGCTCAGGACGCCTTCGAGATTCAGGTGTACGGCGCCGAGACCGCGCCGCGCAAAGCATGGGAGCTCGAGACACATCTCAACTACATCGCCCGAGGGACAACCGCGTTCGACGGACCGGTCGCTCCGAGCGAGCATCAACTCCATCTCGCCGTGGAGCTGACCAGGGGCCTCACGGATCAGTGGGAAGTGACGGCCTATCTCCTGTCGGCCTATCGCCCCGGCCCCGGTGTCGCATATGCGGGATGGCGGCTGCGGTCGCGGGTGCGGGCCCCGGAATCGTGGCGGCTACCGGTGGATCTGGGGCTCGCCGCCGAATTGGAGTTCTCACCGGCTGTCTATGACGAGACTACCGCCGGCCTCGAGATTCGGCCGATTCTCGAAAAGCGGATCGGACGCGTGCAGCTGCAATTGAATCCGGTGATCGAGCGGGCACTGACGGCGACGAGCGGCGAGGGGGAGTGGGAGCTGGAGCCGAGTGGCCGCGTCGGCGTGACGGTCAGCCAGCGTGTCGGGCTGAGCTTCGAGTACTACGGCAAGACCGGGTTGTTCGGCGTTGCGTCCGGCGGCGGGCAGGTGCACCAGTTCTATCCGGGGGTGGACCTGCACTTGGGCGACGATATCGAGCTGAACATGGGGGTCGGGTTTGGGACGACGGCGGCGGCGAACCGGCTGGTGCTCAAGTCCCGCTTTGAGGTTCCCCTGGGGCGCTAGGCGCGCCAATCGTCCCAACCGGGAACGGCCGCGCCATACTTGCCCCGCGACTGGGTTCGGGGTTCCTTACACTCCGTGCTGCGCAAGACCACGTGGCTAGCCGGGATGCTGGGCGTCGCCGCCGTAACGCTCGGCGGCGCGCTGAGCGTGCGGTCGGAAGCGGCGGCTCCGCCTCCGGTGATCACCGTCTATAAGAGCGCAACGTGTGGCTGCTGCGCTAATTGGGTCGAGCACGTGCGCGCGGCTGGGTTCAAGGTAGTCGTGCACGACACGACCAATCTCGCCGCAATCAAGGAGCACTACGGCGTTCCCAAGCACCTGACGTCGTGCCACACCGCCCTGGTGGACGGCTACGTGATCGAGGGACATGTGCCGGCGGATGTGATCCTGCGGCTGTTGCGCGAACGCCCGGACCTGGCGGGCGTCGCCGTGCCGGGCATGCCCGCCGGATCCCCCGGCATGGACTCTCCTACGCCGGTCCGCTACGCCATCATGACCTTCGACCGGGCGGGCCGGACGGCGGTTTTCGCGCACCGCTGAAACGCCGGGCCGGGGCGGTTCCTACGGCTCTCGTTTGGGCGCTCCTCCCGCTAGCGCTCGCCGGCCAAGAGGCGGCCCAGGACACGAGCCCGCCGCGCCGCGCTGGTCACTTTCACATCGGCCTCACCATCCACGACTACGGCCTTAGCCTCGGCAACGCCCCCCGCGTCAACGGCGTGCGCGTCAACCTGCAGGACGCCGAGCTGGAGCGGGTCAACGGGATCAATATCACGTTGTGGAAGCCGCGCGACCCGCCCAGCGGCACGGTGAACGGGCTGCAGCTGGGGCTCGTCCCGGGGTCTCTGGAGGTGAACGGGATCGGCGTCGGACTGGGCGGGATCGTGGCCGAGCGGCGGCTGCGTTGGCTGAGCGTGGGCGGGCTCGGTGCCGTGTCGAACGGCTCGCTCGAGGGACTGGCGATCGGCGGCCTCGGACTCGTCGCGAACGGCGACATTCGCGGCGTCGCTCTCGGCGGTCTCGGAGCCGTGGCGAACGGCGATATCCGCGGCGCGGTGATCGGAGGGCTCGGGGCCGTGGCCGATCGCGACATCCGGGGGATCGCGGCTGGCGGCCTCGGGACGGTCGCGAACGGCAGCCTGACCGGCGTCGGGATCGGCGGCCTCGGCACGGTCGTGAACGGCCGGCTGACTGGCGTCGCCGCCGGCGGCCTTGCCACGGTGGCCAATGGCTCGGTCACCGGGCTCGCGGCCGGCGGGCTCGCCGTGGTCACCAACGGTCGGCTCGCCGGCGCGGGGCTGGCCGGGCTGGCCGTCGTAGCGGACGGGGAAATCACCGGCCTCTCGGTCGCCGGCTATCGCGTCGAGAGCCCGCGTGTCACGGGGTTGAACCTCGCAGGGCTGTACCTCAAGACGCGAGAGCTCTCGGGGCTGTCAGTGAGCGCATACAATCGCGTGCGAGGACTGCAGCGCGGCGTGACGATAGGGATCTACAATTCGGCCGACGTTTTGAAGGGCGTACAGCTCGGTGTACTCAACAGGGCACGGAACAATCGCGGGATTCTCAAGGTCCTTCCCGTCGTGAACCTCCACCTGTAACAGCTAGACGCGCAGACGCATAGCGGTCAACAGCAGCGACGGTCGAGGCAGGCCCTCCTCACCCTGCTCACTGTTCACCCCTGTGCGTCTGTGCGTCTAGTTGTTGCCTTTCCTACTTCCTCGCGGCCTCATACCTCTTCGCTACTTCTGGCCAGTTGACGACGTTCCACCACGCCGTGACGTAATCCGGCCGCCGGTTCTGGTATTTCAGATAGTACGCGTGTTCCCACACGTCCAGCCCGAGCACCGGCACCTTGCCGTCCATGAGCGGGCTGTCCTGATTCGCGGTGCTCGAGACCTCGAGCTTCCCTCCTGCCAGAGCGAGCCATGCCCAGCCGCTCCCGAAGCGGGACGTGGCCGCGCCGGCGAGCTGCTCCTTGAACTTGGTGAAATCCCCGAACGTCTTCTTGATCGCGTCAGCCAGCGCGCCGGCCGGCTCGCCGCCGCCGCCCTTGCCGGCCGGCGCCATGATCGTCCAGAAGAGCGAATGATTGTGATGCCCCCCGGCGTTGTTGCGGACCGCGGTGCGGATGTCCTCGGGGACCGAGTTGATGCCGCGGAGCAGCTCCTCGAGGGTTTTCTTGTGGAGCTCGGCGTGCTTGTCGAGCGCCGCGTTCAGGTTGTTGACGTACGCCTGGTGGTGCTTGCCGTGGTGGATCTGCATCGTCTGCGTGTCGATATACGGCTCGAGCGCGGCGAAATCGTAGGGCAGGGCAGGCAGGGTGTGTGCCATGACCTTCTCCGTGGGGGTGATTGTCCCGGGCATCGGTTTCTCCTGTGACGACGTGCAACGCCTCAAAACATGCACGACCGGTAACGTGAATTCAAACCCGCCGGGCGCGCAGGGTTGCCCCGCCCAGCACGGCTTGTGACATTACCCCGACAACGCGTCTGCGTCACCACGAAGTTCCGACGTGTGTCGTCGTGCCATCCCAGGAGGGGAAGCCGCCTTGATCGATCGCGCCGAGCTGCTGCGGCCGACCGCAGCGTTTGCCGCGTAGACCGTCCGCCGCCGCGCGGCTGTCCGTTCGGGCGCGGGACGACAAGTGGTACTTGGGGGCGGGCGACGGACTGATTTGGGCGCCGCCGTTCCCTCAGTGGCTCGACGCGCCCGGGTTCTGGGACGAGGCGCATCTCTTCCAGTACGTGATCCGTCCGCTGTTCACGCTTACGTTCTTGAGCGACGGCCACCCGGTTCCCCTGCGGTGTGTGCGGCGGCGCTGGACGCCCGCCGCGCTGACGGTGGAGCACGCCCTGGGGTCGTGGCGGGCGCGCGAGACGCGCAGCGCGCCGGGTGGTGCCCTCGCCTCCGAGTGGGAGATCCACAACCCCACCGCGCAGGCCGCGAGTCTCGACCTCGTCGTGTGGACGGCTGTGGATGGGGCTTCGCTCGCGGGGGCCGACGTGCACGCCGAGGGGCACGTCCTGCGCTTCACGCGCGAGGTGGCCGATCAGCGCGAGCACCGGGCCCGTGTCGCGCACCGGCTGGCGCTCGATCCCGCCGCGCAATCGTTCGGCGCGTACCGCTCCGAGCCCTCGGCCGCGCTGTTGCCGCCGCAATTCGAGCTGACGCCGTTTTACGACCGCTGGCAGCCGAGCGGCCGGTTGCGGGATCAGCTGCACCTCGAGGGGATCGACCCGCGCGGCGTGATGTACCTGGGGTTGCAGCGGCGGCTGCGGCTCGGGCCGCGCGGCACGGTACGCTGCTTGGCGTCTCTGGCGCTCGAGCTCGAAGTCGCTCGCACGAAGGCAGCACCCGCTGACCACTCCCCGCGTCGGGCTCCCGACCGGCCCGGCGCGGAGGCCGAGCGCCGCTGGCACGAGTTCCTCGGCTCTGTGCCGACGTTCCGCTGCTCCGACCCATACCTGGACGGTCATTGGCGCCACCGCTGGTACGGCTTGCGCCTCAATGCGATCGCGGGCGGGATCGGCAACTACCGCTATCCCACCGTGTGCGAGGGGATCGGCGCGTTCCATGTGCCGATCACTTACAGCGCGCAATGCCACATGCGCGAGCTCCGCTGGCTCGCCGATCCTGCGTGGGCCCGCGGCGTGCTGCGCACGTTTCTCGCGCACCAAAACCTGGACGGCTCACTTCCCGGGCGCGTGTATGTCGATCACCAGCGGGGGACCGACTTTTATCACGCCGACTGGGGCGGCGCGTTGGACGCGCTGGAAGCCGTGCATCCCGACCCCGCCTTCGAGGCCGAGGTGTATCCCGGGCTGGTCCGCTACGCCACGTGGCTCTTGCGGACGCGCGACGCCGATCACACCGGCATGATCGACGTCGTCAACCAGTTCGAGACCGGGCAGGAATACATGTCTCGCTACCAGGCGGTCGATCCCGAAGCGGACCGCGTCGGCTGGGAGAGCCGTATCCGGTTGAAGGGCGTGGACGTCACCGTGTATGCCTACCGGCTGCTGCGGTCGCTCGAGCGCCTCGCCGAGCGCGTGAGCCCTGGAGACGTGGGTCGCTGGCGCGAAGCGGGGAGCCGGACGGGGCGTGCCGTCGTCGAGAAGATGTGGGATCCGGCGGCGGGTATGTTCTTCGACGTGAACCCGCGCACCGCCCGGCCCACCAGCGTGAAGGCCGCGGTGTGCTTCTATCCGTATGGGACCGACCTCGCCGACGCGCGCCACGTCGCGGGGCTCGAGCGGCATCTGTTCGAACCGGCCGAGTTCTGGACGGCCTACCCGGTCCCCTCGTCGAGTGTGGACGATCCGCTGTTCAATCCGGATGCCGAGTGGAAGGGCAAGCGTCACAACTGTCCGTGGAACGGGCGCGTGTGGCCGATGACGAACTCGCACATCATCGATGCGCTGGCGCGGGTCGTGCGGCTGCACCAGGGGGCGTGGGCGGGGAAGCTGGGCCATCTGATCCGCCAATTCGCGCGCATGA
>WNGO01002718.1_pt1 | contig 19024 bp, 15 predicted proteins | sample 5400511 | NCBI WGS metagenome assembly WNGO01 (sample SAMN13153380, study PRJNA577476) | soil metagenome | isolation source: 20 cm soil or saprolite under Garry oak tree replicate 2 | place: USA:California | collected 2016-06-15 | reverse complement strand
GCCCGCCGCGAGTGGCCGCAAGCGAGCGCCGCCCAGACCAGCAGGCCCCGCAGCGCGGCCTGCTCGTGAGACGCCAGCGCGGCGATGCTCGCCGCCAGCGCCGCGCGCACCTGCCGATGGCGCTCGCGCACGAGCGCGGCAAGCCCCGCCGCCCACGGCGGCTGCGCGAGAGTTTGCGGGGCTGCGTGCGCGCGCGCCAGCTCATCGAGGGGCAGCCGCAGCCGGCCGGCGCGCGCATCGCGCGCCAGAGCGCCGAGCATCTCGATCTCGCGCAGGCCGCGGCCGAAGGCGCGGCAGCAGTCGGGGGCGATCCCGGGAAGCGCGAAGCGCGCCAGCGGCTCGATGAGCGCCATGCTCCAGCGCTCGCAATACGCCGTGAGCTCACGGCGGGTATCGAAGGTGGCCGCCGCCAGATCCCACACGGCGGTGTCGATGAGTCCGGTGAGTCCGGCGAGCGGCGCGAGATCGCCGCACGCGAAGGCCGCGGTGAGCGCGCGCGTGAGCGGATGTGCCGGCCGCCCCTGCGCGCAACGCTCGCACTCATCGCGCCACCAGCCGAGGCGTGCGTGCGCCACCTGGTGATCGAGCCCCGCGCTCAGGCTTGCGGTGATTTCGCCCTCGATGCCGCACAGCGCCGCCAGCAGCGGACGCTGCGCCACCGGGGCGTAGAGCCAGGCCAGGACGCGCGTCGGCGGCCACTCAGGCCTTGCGGGCATTGCTCGCGCCCGCGGGTCCGGCGGGCGGATCGCCCGCGGCGGGCGGCTCGGCCACGGTCGGCGTGCCGGGGTTGCGCGCCAGCTGCCCGATGGGCTCGAGCTCGGCGAGCGGCGCGTCCGCGGTCACGCCCAGCTCGCTGAAGCGCCGTGCCTGCGGCAGCACCTGGCGCTCGAGCGAGCCGACGGCCGCGTTGTAGGCTTCCACCGCGGCGCCGAGACGCTGCCCCATGCGGCCGAGATGGCCGTTGAAGGCTCCGAGGCGCCGGTACAGCTCCTGGCCCAGGTCGCGGATCAGCGCCGCGTTGTGCGCCACGGCCGACTGCCGCCAGCCGTAGGCCACGGCCTTGAGGAGCGCGATGAGGGTCGAGGGCGTGGCGATGATCACGCTCTGGCCAAGGGCGATCTCGAGCAGCTCCGGGCGCTCGGCGAGCGCCGCGGAGAGAAACTGATCGCCGGGCAGGAACAGCACGGCAAACTCAGGGCTGCGCTCGAACTGAGTCCAGTAACTCTTGGCGGCGAGCTCCCGTACGCGCGTCTCGACCTGCTGGGCGTGTCGCCTGAGCGCGAGCTGACGCTCTTCGTCCGTGGGCGCGTCGAGGGAGGCGAGATACGCGTCGAGCGGGGTCTTGGCGTCGATCACCAGGTCGCGTGCATCGGGCATGTGCACCACCAGATCCGGACGCAGCGCGCCTTCCTCGCCCACCACCTGCAGCTGCTCGGTGAAGTCGCAGTGCTCGCTGAGGCCGGCAAGCTCCACCAGGCGGCGCAGCGTCAGCTCGCCCCAGCGGCCGCGCACCTCCGGGCGGCGCAGCGCGGTGACCAGATTGCGCGTCTCGCGGTGCAGCTGCGCCTGGCCGCCGGCGAGCGTCTCGATCTGGGTGCGCAAGGTCGCGAAGGCGTCGCGCCGCTCGCGCTCGAGCGCCTGCACCTGCGCCTCGGTGCGCTCGAGCGCAGCGCGCAGCGGCTCCACCAGCTGCGCGATGGCCAGCTCGCGCTCCTTGAGCGCTCCCTGGGCGACGACCTGGTCGCGCCCGAGCGCCTCGCGCGCCAGGCGCAGGAACAACTCGCTGTTGGTGCGCAGTGTCTCGCCGGCGAGGGAGTCGAACGCGCTGCGCAGGCGCGTTTCGGACTGCTCGAGGAGGCTCAGCCGGTCCGCGTCCTGCAGGGCGCTCGATTCCAGGCGCACCTGCGCGGCGGCCAGCTCGATCCGCAGCGCCTCGATGCGCCGCGCGGCGCGCAGCTGCGTGAACAGCACGCCGAGCACCGCGCCGGTGGCGAGCGCGGCCGCGGCGGCGATGAAGATGACGAGCGTGCTCATCGCTGGAAATGCGCCAGGTAGTTCACCGCGACATTGCGGCTGAGCGCCACGCGCTCGGTGAAGGGGTTGAGCTCGATGCCCGCGATGGTCTCGAGGGTGAGCCCCGCGGCGCGCGCCCAGCGCGCCAGCTCCGCCGGGCGGATGAGCCGCTCGTACTCGTGCGTGCCGCGCGGGATCAGGCCTAGGAGGTATTCCGCGCCGACGATCGCCAGCAGGAAGGATCTGAGGTTGCGGTTGACGGTCGAGACGAACAGGGCGCCGCCGGGAGGCAGCAGGCGCGCGAGCGTCGCCGTCATGGCCGCGGGCTCGGGAACGTGCTCGAGCACCTCCATGCAGGTGACTACATCAAAGCCGCCCGGTTCCGCCGCCGCCAGCTCCTCCGCGGCGGCCAGGCGGTAATCCACCGCGAGCGCGGATTCGGCGGCGTGCAGACGCGCGACCTCGATCATGCCGGGCGCGAGGTCGATGGCGGTGACGCGTGCCCCGGCGCGCGCCAGTGCCTCGGCCAGCAGGCCCCCGCCGCAGCCCACGTCCAACACACGGCTGCCCGCGAGCGCGCTGCGCTCCGCGATGAACCGCGCGCGCACGGGATTCAACAGGTGCAGGGGACGAAATTCCCCGTGGCTGTCCCAGAACGCCGACGCGCTGGCCTCGAACTTTGCCAGTTCCGCGGCATCGGCGTTCACGCGGCGGCCCCCATCCGTACGCGCTGTGCCCAGCGGGCGGGCAGGGCGGCCAGCTCTTCCTCGTCGAAGGCCACGAGGCGCGCACCGCTCACGGCGAGGCGCCCGGCCGTCCACACATCGCTCACCTGGCTGCGCGTCGCGGCGAAGGTAATGGCGTCCTGGATGGCCGCAGCCGGCTCGCCGCTGAGCGCGCCGAGATCGATGCAGGTCAGATCGGCGGCCTTGCCAGGCTCGATCGATCCGATCTGTGCCGAGAGACCCAGCACCGTGGCGCCGCCGAGCGTCGCCAGGCGCAACGCCTCCCCGGCCCCGAGGCCGGAGTGCAGCGCCGCGGCGCGTGCCTCCGCCAGCACGTCGAGCGCGCCGGCGGCGACCGGGCTGTCGGTGCCGAGGCCGGTGCGGTTGCCCTCGAGCGCCACGACCGGCGAGCGTGCGCCGAGGCGCAGATCCGCCTGCGGGCAGGCGATGAGGCTCGCGCCGTGGCGCGCCAGCAGTTCCAGGTCTGCGCCGTCGCAGACACCGGCACCGATCGCGGTGAACCCCGGGCGCAGCAGGCCGAGCGCGTGGAGCTGGCGCAGCGGACGGTCGGGGCGCGGCGCGCGCGCGCTGTCCTGCACGCCGGCGCCGGCGAGCGCGGCCAGCTCCGCGGCGTCCGCGGACTCTGCGGGACCGGCGAGCTCCGCCAGGTGCACGGCGACGCGGGCGTCGAGCTCATCCGCCACGCGCCGCACGCGCAGCAGCAGCGCCTCGCTCAGGCCGCGCACCGTCAGCGGCGCGAAATACAGACCGATGCGTGAGTCCGAGCGGTACTCGTCCCAGAGTCGTTCGGCCCTGGCGAGGTGCGCGGTCGCGCTCTCGGCCCAGGGCGTGGGGGCGTCCGCGACCGGCAGACCGATGGCCGCGCGCATGTGGGCCGCCGCGGCGGCGCGCGCGGCTTCCTCCGGAAACAGGCTCAGGTCCGCGAAGCAGGTGATCCCGGCGCGCAGCATCTCGGCCACGCCCAGGCGCGTGCCGTCGTGCACGAAATCCGCGCTCAGGCAACGCTGTTCCACCGGGCCGAGGATCTCGGTCAGCCAGCGCCAGCGCGGGCCGCGCACCGGCAAGCCGCGCAGCAGCGTGTGACAGGCGCGCGTGTGGGCGTTCACCAGGCCCGGCAGCAGCGCATGCCGCTCGCGCACCACGCGCTCGCGGGCCTCGAAGCGTGCGCGCAGCTGCGCCGCGGGACCCAGGGCGACGATGCGTCCGGCGGTCACCGCCACCGCGTGATCGGCGAGCACGGTGTTGGCGGGCGCGATCGGCAGCAGCCAGCGGGCCTCGATCAGCAGGTCTGCGCGTTCTCTGATGGACATCGTTTCGCCCGGGGGCATCGTTTGCCAGTATATCGGTGCGTGCCCAGGCTTAGAATGTGCGTCGCGCGGTTCCACGCAACCGCAAGGAGCACACCATGCCCAAGTACCTCATCGAAGCGGCCTATTCGGCCGAAGGCTTGCGCGGTCTGCAGAAAGACAAGGCCTCCGGTCGCAAGCAGGCAGTCATCAAGGCTGTGGAGAGCCTCGAGGGGAAGGTCGACGCCTTCTACTTCGCGCTGGGTGACAAGGATGTCGTCGTCATTGCGGAGCTGCCCGACGCCGTCAGCGCCGCGGCGCTTTCTCTGGCGGTATCGGCTACCGGCCTCGCCAGAACCAGCACCACGGCACTGCTGAGCGTCGAGGAGACCGATCGCGCGCTGGCGAAGAAGCTCACTTATCGGGCCCCCGGCGCTTAAGTGACGCCCGCCCCGCCGCCTGCGGGCGCTGCAGCCTCGCAGGCGGCGGTTGCTCTGACAAGGCGCCGCCCGCGAGCGGCCCGCGGCGCGGGTCGCAAGGGCGCCTCGTGATAGAATTACCGTTTTATTTCGACGTCCAGCCGGGCGTCCGGACTACGCTCTTCCATGGCCGATATCGCCCGCGAAGTCCTGTCGGTCAGTCTCGAAGACGAGATGCGGCAGTCCTATCTCGACTATGCAATGAGCGTGATCGTCGGGCGGGCACTGCCTGACGTGCGTGACGGACTGAAGCCCGTGCACCGGCGCGTGCTGCACGCCATGCGGGAGCTCGGCAACGACTGGAACAAGGCGTACAAGAAGTCCGCGCGCGTGGTCGGGGACGTGATCGGCAAGTACCACCCGCACGGCGACACCGCGGTGTACGACACCATCGTGCGCATGGCGCAGCCATTTTCCATGCGCTACCTGCTGGTCGACGGCCAGGGCAATTTCGGCTCGGTGGACGGGGACATGCCGGCCGCGATGCGCTACACGGAAGTGCGCATGTCGCGCATCGCGCACGAGCTGCTGGCGGACATCGACAAGGAAACGGTCGATTTCACGCCCAACTACGACGAGTCCGAGCTCGAGCCCTCGGTCCTGCCGACGCGCGTCCCGAACCTGCTGGTCAACGGGCAGACCGGCATCGCCGTCGGCATGGCGACCAACATCCCGCCGCACAACCTCACCGAGACCGTCAACGCGTGCATCGCACTGCTGGATGATCCGGCGCTGCCGCTCGCGGCGCTGATGCAGCACATGCCGGGGCCGGACTTTCCCACCGGCGGCATCATCAACGGCGCGCAGGAAATCGCCACCGCCTACCGCACCGGCCGCGGCCGCCTGTCGGTGCGCGCGCGCGTCACCATCGAGGACGTCGGCCGGGGCGATCGCCAGGCGATCGTGGTCACCGAGCTCCCCTACCAGGTCAACAAGGCGCGTCTCATCGAGCGCATCGCGCAGCTGGTGCGCGAGAAGCTGATCGACGGCATCGCCGGCGACGGCCTGCGGGACGAGTCCGACAAGGACGGCATGCGCGTGGTCATCGAGCTCAAGCGCGGCGAGGTCACCGAGATCGTGCTCAACAACCTCTATGCGCAAACGCCCATGGAGACGGTGTTCGGCATCAACATGGTGGCGCTGCAGGACGGCCAGCCGAAGCTGATGTCGCTGAAGGAGATGCTGGAGGCTTTCATCCGCCATCGCCGCGAGGTCGTCACGCGGCGCACCATCTACGACCTCGCCAAGGCACGCGAGCGGGCGCATATCCTCGAAGGCCTGGCCGTGGCGCTCGCCAACATCGACGCGGTGATTGCGCTCATCAAGGCCGCGGCCTCGCCCCCCGAGGCGCGTACGGCGCTGCAGGCGCGCGCCTGGCCGCCGGGCGTGGTCACCGCCTTGCTGGAGCACGCCGGCTCCATTTCCACCCGACCCCAGGATCTGCCCGCCGACCTGGGTCCCGGCGGCGGGGGTTATCGGCTGTCGGAGGCGCAGGCGCAGGCCATTCTGGACATGCGCCTGCATCGGCTCACGGGCCTGGAGCAGGACAAGATCGTCGCCGAATACCGCGAGCTGCTCGAGGGCATCCGCGACCTGAGCGACATTCTCGCCCGCCCCGAGCGACTGACCCAGGTGCTGCGCTCGGAGCTGCTCGAGATCCGCGCGGCGTACGGCGATGCGCGCCGTACCGAGATCAACCGCGATCACCTGGATCTCACCACCGAGGACCTGATCGAGCCCCAGGACGTGGTGGTGACGCTGTCGCACGCCGGTTACGCCAAGAGCCAGCCGCTCACCGAGTACCAGACGCAGCGCCGCGGCGGACGCGGCAAGACCGCCACCGCGGTCAAGGACGAGGATTTCGTCGAGAAGCTGTTCGTGGCACACACGCACGACACCGTGTTGTGCTTTTCCAACCGCGGCAAGGTGTACTGGCTCAAGGTGTACGAGCTGCCGCAGGCCGGACGCGGCGCGCGCGGCAAGCCGATGGTGAACCTGTTGCCGCTCGAGGACGGCGAGAAGATCAACGCCCTGTTGCCGGTCAAGCAGTACGACGAGCAGCACTTCGTGTTCATGGCCACGCGCGCCGGCACGGTGAAGAAGACGCCGCTCGCGGCGTTCTCGAGACCGCGGTCCACCGGGATCATTGCGGTCGACCTGCACGACAACGATCAGCTGGTCGGGGTGGCGATCACCGACGGTGAGCGCGAGATCATGCTGGTGTCGAGCGGCGGCAAGGCCATCCGCTTCCACGAGGGCGAGGTGCGCTACATGGGACGCGAGGCGGCCGGTGTGCGCGGCATCCGTCTGGGAGCCGGCCAGGAGCTGATCGCGCTGATCGTGGTGGGTGAGGGTCACGTGCTGACCGCATCCGCCGCCGGCTACGGCAAGCGCACGCCGCTCGCGGAATTCCCGCCGCACGGCCGCGGCGGCCAGGGAGTGATCGCGCTGCAGACCTCGGATCGAAACGGCGTCACGGTGGCGGCGCTGCAGGTCATGCCGGGGCAGGAGATCATGCTCATCAGTTCCACCGGTACGCTGGTGCGCACCACCGTGGATGAGATCTCCGTGCAGGGACGCAACACCCAGGGCGTACGGCTCATCCGCCTCGGGGAGGGGGAGCGCCTGGTCGGCATCGAGCGCGTCGAGAGCCTGGACACCGGCGAGGAGGAGCCTCTGCCCGAGCGGGGTCCGCAGGCCGGTGCCGGCGAGCCGGCCGCAGAGAACTAGGCTCGTGCGCGTATTCAATTTCGCTGCGGGGCCGGCCACGCTGCCCGTGGAAGTCCTCGAACAGGTCCGCGAGGAGCTCACCGACTGGCGGGGCTGCGGCATGTCGGTGATGGAAGTGAGCCATCGCGGCAAGGCCTTCACCGGCGTGGCTCAGGAAGCCGAGCAACTGCTGCGCGAGCTGCTCGCGGTCCCCGCGCACTACAAGGTGCTGTTCCTGCAGGGCGGCGCAACCGGCCAGTTCGCCGCCATCCCGATGAACATCGCGCGTGCGGACTCGAGCGTCGATTACCTGAACACCGGCGCGTGGTCGAAGAAGGCGCTTGTCGAGGCCCAGCGCCTGACGGGCAAGGTCAACGTCGCAGCCGACGAGGCGGCGTCGAGCTACACCACCGTGCCGGCGCCCGAGGCGCTGCGCCTCAGTGCGCGGGCGGCTTACGTGCATTACACGCCCAACGAGACCATCGGCGGGGTGGAATTTCCGTACGTCCCCGACACCGCCGGGGTGCCGCTGGTGGCCGACATGTCCTCGACCATTCTGTCGCGCCCCGTAGCGGTGTCGAAGTTCGCTCTCATCTACGCGGGCGCCCAGAAGAACATCGGTCCCGCCGGACTCGTGGTGGTCATCGTGCACGAGGACCTCACGGGTAAGGCGCGCCCGGGCACCCCGGCGGTGTGGGACTACAAGGCGATGGCCGATGAGGGTTCGATGCTCAACACCCCACCGACCTTCGCGTGGTACTGCGCGGGGCTGGTGTTCAGGTGGCTGAAGGCACAGGGCGGGCTGGCCGCGGCCGCCGAGCGCAACCGTGCCAAGGCGCAGCTGCTGTACGGCGCGATCGACGCCTCCGGTTTCTACGCGAACCCGGTGGCGGTGGCATGCCGCTCGTGGATGAACGTGCCGTTCACGCTCGCCGTGCCCGGGCTCGAGCGGGCCTTTCTCGCCGCGGCACACGAGGCCGGACTTGTGGGCCTCGAAGGTCACCGCTCCGTGGGCGGCATGCGCGCGAGCCTCTACAACGCCATGCCGCTCGCCGGGGTGCAGGCCCTGGTGGCTCTCATGAGGGAGTTCGAGCGCCGCCACGGCTGAACTCGCATGACCTACCGCATTCTCACGCTCAACGACATCAGCAGCCGGGGCCTGGCGCGCCTGCCGCGCGAGCGCTACGAAGTGGGCGCCGCGGTGACGCGCCCGGACGCGATCCTGGTGCGCTCGGCCGACCTGCACGCCCTCGAGGTTGCGCCGGGCGTGCGCGCCATCGGCCGCGCCGGGGCGGGCGTCAACAATATCCCGGTCGCGGACATGAGCCGGCGCGGCATTCCGGTGTTCAACACGCCGGGCGCCAACGCCAACGCGGTCAAGGAGCTGGTGCTCGCGGGGTTGTTGCTGGCGGCGCGCAACATCGGGCCGGCGTGGCTGTTCGCGCGCGCGCTAGACGGCGACGACGAGGCCATCGAGGCTGCGGTCGAACAAGGCAAGAAGAACTTCGTGGGCTTCGAGCTGCCCGGACGCACACTCGGAGTCGTGGGCCTGGGCGCCATCGGCGTCGAGGTGGCCAACTCCGCCCTGGCGCTCGGGATGAGGGTGCTCGGCTACGACCCGCAGCTGACGGTGCAGCGCGCCTGGCAGCTGTCCTCGAGCGTCGAGCAGGCGCTGTCGCTCGAAGACCTGTTCACGCGCGCGGACGCGATCACGGTGCACGTGCCGCTGAACACGGACACGCAGGCGCTGGTGAACGGCGCGCGTCTCGCGCTCGCGAAGCCCGACGCCACGCTCCTCAACTTCGCGCGCGCCGCCATCGTCGACACCCGGGCGGTGCTGGCAGCCCTCGATGCCGGCCGCCTGCACGCCTACGTGTGCGACTTCCCCCGCCGCGAGCTCAAGGATCACCCCCGGGTGGTGACCCTGCCGCACCTCGGCGCCTCCACCGGCGAGGCCGAAGAGCACTGCGCCGTCATGGTCGCGGAGCAGCTGCGCGACTTTCTCGAGAACGGCAACATCCGCAACAGCGTCAACTATCCCGAAGCGGTGCTGCCGCGGGTGCCGAACACCACGCGCTTGAGCGTCGCCAACCGCAACGTGCCCAACATGGTGGGCCAGATCTCCACCTGCCTCGCCGCCCGCGGGATCAACATCGCCGACCTGCTGAACAAGTCGCGCGGCGAATTCGCCTACACGCTCATCGACGCCGACGGCGCGGTGGGTGAGGACCTGCTGGCAACCATCCGCGCCATCGACGGCGTGCTGTCGGCGCGCATCGTCTGACGGCAGTCGGGAACGCTCATGGCAGTCAAGAACAGCAAGCCGGTGCGCGCCGTGCGACGGCGTTCGCGCGCGGCAGCCACGCCGGGCGCGCCCGCGAGCGACCCGGCATCGGTGCCGCAGCGGCAGGACCTGGAGCAGGTGCGCGCCCGCATCGATGTGGTCGATGAGCAGATTCACGGCCTGATCAACGAACGCGCGCGCCTGGCGCAGCAGGTGGGGATTTCCAAGAGCAGCGACGGGCGGACGGTGGATTTCTATCGCCCGGAGCGCGAGGCGCAGGTGCTGCGGCGGGCGCGGGCGCGCAACGCGGGACCGTTGCGCGATACGGAGGTGCTGCGGCTGTTCCGCGAGATCATGTCGGCGTGTCTCGCGCAGCAGGAGCCGCTCAAAGTGGCGTTCCTCGGTCCCGAAGGCACGTTCACGCAAACCGCGGTGCTCAATCATTTCGGGCACTCGGTGCGCGCCCTGCCGCTCGCCTCGATCGACGAGGTGTTTCACGAGGTGGAGGCGGCGAGCGCCGATTTCGGGGTCGTGCCCATCGAGAACTCCACCGAGGGCACGGTCAACCACACGCTGGACCGGTTTCTCGCCTCGCCGCTGAAGATCTGCGGGGAGGTGGAGCTGCGTGTGCGCCATCACCTCATGGGCGCCATGAGCGCGCTGGCGGGCATCGAGCGCGTCTGCTCCCACCCGCAGTCACTCGGCCAGTGCCGGCAGTGGCTCGAGGAGCATCTGCCGGGTGTCGAGCAGGTGCCGGTATCGAGCAACGCGGAAGGGGCGCGGCGTGCACGCGACGAGAAGGGCAGTGCGGCGATTGCGGGCGAGACCGCCGCGGAGGTCTATGGCCTCAAGGTCCTGGCCGCGGAGATCGAGGATCGCGCCGACAATACCACGCGCTTTCTGGTGCTCGGGCGCAAGCTCTTCACGCCCAGCGGCGAGGATCGCACGACGCTGCTGGTGTCCGTGGGCCACACCGATGCCCCCGGGGCGCTGTACCGTCTGCTCGAGCCGCTGGCGCGCCACCGGGTGTCGCTGACGCGCATCGAATCGCGGCCCTCAAGGCGGCGCAAGTGGGATTACGTGTTCTTCATGGATCTCGAGGGCCACGCGGATGAGCCGCACGTCGCGCGGGCGCTGGCGGCGCTGAAAAAGCGCGCCTCGCTGTTTCGTGTGCTCGGCTCCTATCCGCGGGCGGTGCAATGAGCGAACCCGCCGGCGCCCGTTATCGCCTCCGCCCCGGCGGGGCCGTCGAGGGCGCGCTCACGGTGCCGGGCGACAAGTCGATCTCGCACCGCGCGCTCATGCTCGGTGCGCTCGCCGAGGGCGACACGCACATCAGCGGCTTCCTCGCCGGCGAGGATTGCCTCGCCACCGCGCGGGCGCTCGAGGGACTGGGGGTGCACATCGAGCGGGGGCAGGACACGCAGGTGCTGGTGCACGGCGTGGGCGCACACGGCCTCGCGGCGCCGCGCTCGCCCCTCGACATGGGCAATGCCGGCACCGCCATGCGCCTGATGATGGGCCTGCTGGCGCCGCAGAAATTCGACTCGACGCTGGTCGGTGACGCCTCGCTCATGCGCCGGCCGATGGAGCGCGTCGCCGTGCCGCTGCAGATGATGGGAGCGCGCATTCATACCCAGGAGGGCCGCCCGCCGGTGGAGATCCGCGGCACGCCACATCTGCGGGGCATTCACTACAGCCCGGAGCCGGCGCCCTCGCGCGATCACACCGAGCGCATGCTCGGCGCCTTCGGGGTGCAACTGTCGCACGAGGGGCGCACCATCGCGATGGAAGGCGGGCAGACGCTGCGCGGCGCGCGGCTAGCGGTGCCGGCGGATTTTTCCTCGGCCGCGTTTTTCCTGGTGGCGGGGTGCCTCGCGGCCGATCGTCCGCTCACGCTCACCGGCATCGGCGTGAACCCGACGCGTACCGGTCTCATCGAGCTGCTGCGGCGCATGGGAGCCGACATCCGCCTGCACCCGCACGCCGCTCCGGGGGGGCCGCACCTCGAGCCGGTCGCCGACATCGAGGTTCACCGCAGCGCCCTGCACGGCATCACGGTGCCCGAGGCGCTCATTCCCTCCTCGATCGATGAGTTTCCCGTGTTCTTCATCGCCGCGGCCTGCGCGAGCGGCGAGACCCTGGTTCGCGGGGCACTGGAGTTGCGCGTCAAGGAGAGTGACCGGCTCGCCGCCATGGCCGCGGGACTGGGTGAGCTCGGCGTCGAGCACCAGCTGCTGCCCGACGGCCTGTGGATCCGCGGCGCGGAGGGGCTCACGGGCGGCACGATCGACGCCTGCGGCGATCACCGCATCGCCATGGCGTTCGCGGTCGCGGCGCTGCGGGCCCGCGCACCCATCGAGATCCGGGATGTCGCCAACGTGGCGACTTCGTTTCCCGGGTTTGTGGGCACGGCGCGCGGCGCCGGCTTGCGGATCGAAGCACTCTGACGGACCCTGATCCGGATGCCCCGGCAGCGCGACTTTCCCATCGTCACCATCGACGGCCCGAGCGGCTCGGGCAAAGGCACCGTCAGCCGCGCGGTCGCGCGGCGGGCCGGCTGGCACCTGCTCGACAGCGGCGCGCTGTATCGCCTGGTGGCGCTCGCCGGCGTGGCCGCGGGTGCGGCGAGCGAGGACCCGCGGCGTCACGCCGAGCTCGCCGCGCGCATGGACGTAGCCTTCGGTTCGGCCCCCGAGGGTGGCGAGCGCGTCTGGCTCGACGGGCGGGACGTGACCGGGGAGATCCGCTCCGAAGCGGCGGGCCAGGGGGCCTCGCGGGTGGCCGCCTGGCCGGAGGTGCGCGCTGCGTTGCTCGAGCGCCAAAGGGCCTTCGCGCGGGCCCCCGGACTGGTGGCCGACGGCCGGGATATGGGCACGGTGGTGTTCCCCGAGGCGGACCTGAAGATATTCCTGACCGCCACCCCCGAGGAGAGGGCCCTTCGCCGCCATAAGCAGTTGAAAGACAAGGGTTCCGATGTTAGCCTTCCCGCCCTTTCGCGCGAGATAGCCGAGCGGGACTTGAGGGATCAGACCCGTCAGATCGCCCCGCTTAGGGCCGCGCCCGACGCCTGCGTGATCGACTCGACCGGGCTTGAGGTCGAGGCAGTGGTGGGACGGGTGCTGGAACTCATGGCCGCTCGTCGCTTGTGGCGCTGAAGCCGCTCGTCGCGACACGCACGGCGGGTGATTCGAGGTCGGCACGCGCAGGACGCGCGCGCCCGGTGCTTTTTCCCTGGGCCGCAGGATGAGGGTCCAGTGCAGGCACGCCGGTAGCGCGTGCAAAGTGAAGGTATGACAGAAAGTTTCGCCCAGCTCTTCGAGCAGAGTCTCGCCAATCAGCGCATCCGCCCGGGAATGATCCTGACCGGGCTCGTGATCGACGTCACCGAGGACGTCGTCATCGTCAACGTAGGCCTCAAATCCGAGGCCGTGATCCCTCTCGAGCAGTTCAAGAACGAGCGCGGCGAGGTGGAGGTCAAGGCCGGTGACAACGTGGAGGTCGCTCTCGAGGCCAAGCGGGCGCGCACCTGGACGCGACTCGAGGAGGCATTCAACAAGTCCGAGATCGTGACCGGCGTCATCACGGGGCGCGTCAAGGGCGGCTTCACCGTGGAGATCGAGAACGTGCGGGCGTTCCTGCCGGGGTCGCTGGTGGACGTGCGCCCGGTGCGCGACACCTCCTATCTGGAAGGCAAGCCGCTCGAGTTCAAGGTCATCAAGCTCGATCAGAAGCGCAATAACGTCGTGGTGTCGCGCCGCGCCGTGGTCGAGCAGGAGTTTTCCGCCGAGCGCAGCGCGCTCATGGAGAACCTGCAGGAAGGCGCAGTGGTGCGCGGCACGGTCAAGAACCTCACCGACTACGGCGCGTTCGTCGATCTCGGCGGGATCGACGGCCTGCTGCACATCACCGACATGGCGTGGAAACGCGTCAAGCATCCTTCCGAGGTCGTCAAGGTGGGCGACGAGGTCGAGGTGCGCATTCTCAAGTTCGACCGCGAGCGCTCGCGCGTGAGCCTGGGGCTCAAGCAGCTGGGCGCCGATCCGTGGCAGAACATCGCGCGCCGCTACCCGCCGAGTACCCGCGTGTTCGGCAAGGTCACCAACATCGCCGACTACGGCGCGTTCGTGGAGATCGAGGACGGCGTCGAGGGCCTGGTACACGTCTCGGAGATGGACTGGACCAACAAGAACGTCAATCCCGCCAAGGTGGTGCACACCGGCCAGGAAGTCGAGGTGATGGTGCTCGACGTGGACGAGGAGCGCCGCCGCATATCGCTGGGACTCAAGCAGTGCCAGGCCAACCCGTGGAAGGAGTTCGCCGAGAACTACAACAAGGGCGACAAGGTGGCCGGACAGATCAAGTCGATCACCGACTTCGGCATTTTCATAGGTCTGCAGGGCAACATCGACGGGCTGGTGCACCTGTCGGATATCTCCTGGGACCAGCCGGGCGAGGAGGCGGTGCGCAATTACCAGAAGGGCCAGCAGCTCGAGGCCATGGTGCTGTCGATCGACCCGGAGCGCGAGCGCATTTCACTCGGCATCAAACAGCTGGCGAAGGACCCGTTCTCCGCCTATATCGCCGACAACCCCAAGGGCACGATCGTCAAGGGTGTGGTGAAGGAGGTCGACGCCCGCGGCGCGGTCATCGACCTCGGCAACGGCGTCGAGGGGCAGCTGCGCGCTTCCGAGCTCGGGCGCGATCGCGTGGAGGATGCCCGTGCGGTCCTCAAGGTGGGCGACGCGGTCGAGGCGAAGTTCACCGGTGTCGACCGCAAGTCGCGCACCATCTCGCTCTCGATCAAGGCCAGGGAGGCTCACGAGGAGGCCGAGGCGGTGCAGAGCTACCGCTCGGAAGCGGCGCCTTCGGGCACCAGCCTCGGGGACCTGCTGAAGGAGCACATCGGTTCCGGAGAGCGCTGAGCGCAATGACCAAGTCGGAACTCATCGAGATCATTACCGCCAAGCAGAAGCATCTGCCGGCGAAGGACGTCGAGCTCGCGCTGAAGCAGATTCTGGAGATCATGAGCGATGCGCTCTCGCAGGGGGAGCGCATCGAAATCCGCGGCTTCGGCAGTTTCTCGCTGCACTTCCGCCCGCCGCGCCAGGGGCGCAACCCCAAGACCGGCGAGGCGGTCGCGCTCTCGGGCAAGCACGTCCCGCACTTCAAGCCCGGCAAGGACCTGCGCGAGCGGGTGAACGACGGCGCCGACCGGCCGATCCGCGACTGAGCGCGAGGCGCACGCACGGCGCGGACCTGATATCGTCAGCCAAGTGTTCGAGCTGCCTCCACTGCTGCTGGCGCTGGCCTTCATCCTCGTCGGTCTCGCCGCATATTTTCTCGGCCGCCGTAACGGCGCCGCGCGCACCGTGCGCCTGCCGCGCGACTACTACGTCGGTCTCGACCATCTCATCAACGACCGTTTCGATCACGCCGCGGAAATCTTCGCCCGCATGGCGGCGGCCGATGGCGATGCCGCCGAGATCCAGTTCGCGCTCGGGAGCCTGTTCCGGCGCCGCGGCGAGGTCGATCGGGCGATCGCCATTCATTCCCACCTGCGCGATCAGGGCGGCGCCGGCCTGCGCGACAAGGCGGCGTTCGCACTGGCGCTCGACTATCAGAGCGCGGGACTCATGGATCGCGCCGAGCGCGTCCTCGAGGAGCTCGCGGCCTCGCGTGAATATCGTCACGCCGCGCTCGACACCCTCGTCGGCATCTACGAGACCCAGGGCGACTGGGCCAAGGCACTGAAGGTGTTTCACGAGCTGCCCCCCGCCGTGCAGGTGGAGCGCGCCCGGATTGCGGCCCACTACCTGTGCGAGCTCGCCGAATACGCCCTCGTGCAGGGCGACAGCGAGCGCGCGCGCACGCTGCTGCGCCAGGCCCGCACTCATCAGGCGGCGCTGCCGCGCGCGGATATCCTCAGCGCGCGCATCAGCGAACGGGCGGGCGACGCCGCTGCCGCATTGCTGCTGTACCTGCGGGCGCTGGAGATGTCGCCGGGACTCGCGCTCGAGATCATTCCGGCGGTGCTCGCGATCGCCCGCCAGACCGGGCGCGTCGACATGATGACCGAGCTGAGCACGCGGCTGCGACACAGCGGTCGGGTCACTCCGCGGCAGCTGGCATGGCTGCTCGCCACGGCGATGCCGCCCGCGGATGTGGCGCAGCTTCCGGGCGTTACCGCGGAGTTCGGCGTGGGCGTGCAGTCGGCGGCTGAGGCGAGCTCGCTCGGCGCACTGCTGACCCGCATCGGCGACGCCGGCGGCCGCTATCAGTGCGATGATTGCGGGCTCAACAGCGTCGGCTGGTACTGGCGCTGCCCAAAATGCCGCTCCTGGGACAGCATGCGACCGGCGGTCTTCAAGTGGGCCGAGCGCACCGAGCAGGCGACCCCCGCCAGAGCCTCGTGAGGCCGCGGCTGTGAGGAAGGCGCGCGGAGGATTTCGATGAGGACGAGCTCGAGGTCGGCCATCCGTACCGCCGTGTTTCCGGTGGCCGGCCGCGGCACGCGCTTTCTGCCTGCGACCAAGGCGAGCCCGAAGGAAATGCTGCCGGTGGTCGACAAGCCGCTGATCCAGTACGCGGTCGAGGAAGCGCTCGCCGCGGGCGCGCGGCGCCTGGTGTTCATCACCGGTGCCTCCAAGCGGGCCATCGAGGATCACTTCGATTCCGACCAGGAACTCGAGCTGATGCTCCAGCAGCAGGGCAAGAGTGATCTGCTCAATCAGCTGCGCAGCGTGCTGCCTTCCTACGCGTCCTGCATCTACATCCGCCAGCCGGCGCCGCTGGGCCTGGGTCACGCGGTGTTATGCTCGCAGCCCGCCGTGGGCGCCGAGCCGTTCTTCGTGCATCTGGCGGACGATCTGATTCGCAGCGATGTCGCCTGCCTGGCGCAGATGGCGCAGGTCTACGAGGCCAAGCGCGCCAGCGTCCTCGGGGTGCAGCTGGTGCCGCGCCAGGACACCGAGAAGTACGGCATCGTCGCGGTGGAGGCCGACCGCGCGGTGACCAGCCGGGTGCGCAGCATCGTCGAGAAGCCCAAGCCCGCCGTGGCGCCCTCGAGCCTTGCCGTCGTTGGCCGCTATGTGCTCGCTCCGGCAATCTTCGAGCACCTGGAGAAGCTGGGCTCCGGCGCCGGTGGCGAGATTCAGCTCACCGACGGCATTGCCGCGCTGATGCGCGAGGAAGCGGTGTACGCCTATCGCTTCAGCGGCAAGCGCTATGACTGCGGCAGCAAGCTCGGCTACCTGCAGGCGACGGTCGAATACGCGCTCGGTCACCCGGAGCTCGGGCGCAGCTTCCGGAAATACCTGCAGGGTCTGGATCTGACGGCCGGCGCCGCCGCGGGCGCGCGCCGCGGCGCCGCAGGCAACGGGGGCGCCGTTGCTGGCGAGCAGGCGAGCCCACGCCGCGCGGTCGCTGGCGCGCGCCGCAACAAGCGGCCGAGCCGCAAAACCCAGGCGGCGCTGCGCAGGTCCCCGTAGCGCGGCGGCGAATCGCGGCGTGGAGCACGAGGAGGCACGGATGTCTACAACACGCAGCCGCTTTCCCGACTGGCAACGCCGTGCGGCGCTGACCTGCCTGCTGTTCGGCAGCGCCCTGGCAGCGCAGGCGCAGGTGGTGCGGGTGCCGTCCTCGCCACAGATCGGCTCTTCGAACCCGATCACCGCGGAGCCACCGGTCTCGCGTCCGCACACGCCGCCCTGTGTAGTGCCACTCTTTCAGAGCCTGAAGTTCGCCGACTTCACCCCCAAGGTGTTCACTTACGCTCCGCCCGCCGGCTGCCCCGGACCCTGGGCGCGGGTGGTGCTCACCGCGGACTTCACGGTCACCGCCGGGCGGCAGTTTGATCGTACCGCGGCCTTCTACCTTGGCCACGCCAGCATCTATTACGGAACCACCGCCGAGCCGCGCGCCGCGTTGAGCCCCTCGTGGCACGTGGAGCGCGACGTCACCGACCTGACCGCGATCTTCACCTCCGCGCAAACCGGCGAAGCCAACATCGGCAACTTCGTCGGCGTCTCGGGGGGAGTCACCTACAATGGCATCATCTATGCCAACGCGGCGCTCGAGTTCTATCCCGTTTCGGGTGCAGAGCGTGCGCCGCGCACGCCCGACGTGGTGGTGCCGGTCAACGGCGCCGGCGGGGATGCCGGTACGCTCAACGGCACCGCCAGCCAGATCACGCAGGCGCTCAACCTGCCGCGCAACACCGAGCGTGTCTACCTGGATGTGATTGCGCAAAGCCAGTCGAACGACGAGTTCTGGTACTTCTGCGTACCCGGCGACCAGACCGTGCACCTCGAGAGCTGCGGCAACACAGCATTCCGCGAGACCGAGGTGACGATCGACGGACAGCCGGCCGGGGTCGCGCCCGTTTACCCCTGGATCTATACCGGCGGCATCGACCCGTTCCTGTGGGAGCCGATCCCGGGCGTGCAGACACTCGATTTCAAGCCCTATCGGGTGGATCTCACGCCCTTCGCCGCGCTGCTGGCCGACGGCAATCCCCATGTGCTCGGCATCGGCGTGTACAACGCCGACAGCTACTTCCTCGCCACCGCGAACCTGCTCGCGTATACCGATCGCGGCCGGGCGCGCATCAGCGGCGGGCTGCTGAGCAACACTCTCGGGGCGGCGCCGGCTCCCGTGGTCACCGAGAGCATTACTGCCGATCTCAGCGGCCCGACCTACACGGGCAGCATCCTGGTGAGGTCGAACCGCGAATTCGCCATCAGCGGCTATGTGGATACCTCGCACGGGCGCGTGCTCACCATGATCGAGCAGAGCATCAGTTACGTGAACCGCCAGGAATTCGACGTCAGCCCCTCTGCCGACATCCAGAATGCACAGCAGACCACGCGCGTGGATTCGGTGGTGAGCACCCGGGCGGGCGGCGATGAGAGTGTGAGCCAGCAGCATTTCAGCTACCCGCTGAGGCTGAACTACTCGTTTGTCGTCAACGCCGACGGCACTGCGACGCAGACCACCACCAGCGATCAGCGCGATCTGGAGCGCGAATCGCGCCCCGACGCGAACGGCCGTGTGCGCACACTCGACAACCAGGTGCACGCCACCGACACGTTGCAATTCGATGCCAGCTTCAACATCCTGGGGAACTCCGGCAGTCAGACGACCCAGAGCTACCGTGCGCAGGACTTCAGCGGAGGCTGCTATAGCCGCACGCTGACGGCGCAGGCGCAGAAGCTCGTTGCCGTGAGCGACGGCCAGGGGTGCGCGCGGCCATCGCCGTGATCACCCGCCAGCCGCCGGCACAGCGAGTGCGCTAGGGCAGCCACACCGTGACGAGCGCGCCACCGCCCGGGCGGTTGGCGAGATTCAGGCGCCCGCCGTGCGCCTGGCGGGGACGGTGGGACCGGCGCTTGCCGCGCGGACCGCAGGCGCGCACAGTGAGCCCCCCTGCCAAGGAGGTGCCGATGGCCACTCGTCGTTCGACCGATGTTCCCGCGAAGAATCCCCCTGCACGCGACGCACCGCGCC
>WNGO01000925.1_pt1 | contig 19028 bp, 9 predicted proteins | sample 5400511 | NCBI WGS metagenome assembly WNGO01 (sample SAMN13153380, study PRJNA577476) | soil metagenome | isolation source: 20 cm soil or saprolite under Garry oak tree replicate 2 | place: USA:California | collected 2016-06-15 | reverse complement strand
TTTCTTCCTGTCCATCTTTGTAGGCATGAACTGAGAGTTCGATCTCGTCCTGGTCTCCCATGAGGCTGTCGTGCTCGACGGCGACTTCGACCCTTTCGTGGTCCGACTGTTCGGTGACCAGGATGTTTGGGCCCGTGTCGAATGTTTCGAGCGTTCGTCCCTGTGCGGCCATCGAACGGCCGGCCGCCGCAACGCGGAGCAGGATGGATGATTCAGGTGATTCATCCTTGTGGATCAAGGCTTTCCGTGTGATGTCGGGCAGGTGTTTTGCTAAGTCGTTTTCCCCTTTACCCAGGAACATCTCTATGAGAGCCTGACGGGCGGATTGCGGTGGTGGCGTTTGCAGAGTTTGTGCGGTTAGCGACGTGGCAGCCAGAGTAAGCGCCAGAGCGCATAGAACTTGTCGCATACTTCCTCCGATCGCGACATCCTGTAACTATCTTACAGTTCTAAGACTCCGCGGAGTGTGTTCTGGTTCCTTAAGGGGCTGCTGAAAAACTCTGTTCGCCCCTGGCCAGAGTCCCGCAGCGGCTAAAGCCGCGGCGCCGTTGAAGTTCTGTGTTTAAATCTCCATACCTATGAAACTGCTGATCGTGATCCACCACCGCTTCGAGTTATGGAGAGCGCCGGGATGGTTTGGAGAGCGGTTGGCTGAGCACTTTCCGGAACTCGAGGTCGTCCAGCGCGACTCGTACGAAGGCATCGATGAGCAGCTGCGCGAAGCTGAGATCATCTTTACGATATCCCTTCGGCCGGATCAGCTTGCCACAACGCGCAACCTCCGGTGGATTCACGCTCCGACTGCGGCGGTACACCAGTTTCTGTTTCCGCAGTTGGTCGACAGCGATGTCATCCTGACCAACTCCACGGAAGTCCATGGGCCTGTCGTGGCCGAGCACGTCATCGCGCTGATCTTCGCTCTGGCAAAGAAGATTCCGCAGGCGACACTCATGCAACAAAAGCATGTATGGGGCAAGGAGGCCATGTGGAGGGAGGGATACTGCCCTCGCGAAATCGCGGGAGCGACCCTCGGACTCATCGGTTTGGGCAGCATCGGGCGCAGAGTCGCCGTTATGGCTTCGGCACTGGGCATGCGCGTCATCGCGGTGCGCGAACACATCGACAAGGGCGCGCCAGATGGAGTGGAGGCGGTTTTCGCGCCGTCCGAACTCGATAAGCTTTTGCCACAGTCAGACTTCGTGGTCATGGCGGCGCCACTCGTATCCGCGACGCAAGGCCTTCTGAACGCCGAACGCATCGCTCTAATGAAGCCGGATTCCTTTTTGATCAACGTAGGGCGAGGTCCGCAGGTCGATGAAGCGGCGCTCGCGTCGGCGCTTCGCCGTCGCCGCATCGCCGGCGCCGCACTGGATGTGTTCGAACAGGAGCCACTGCCGCCGGACTCGCCGTTGTGGAATCTCGACAACCTTTTGATTACTCCTCATACTGCGGGGCTGACGGCGAAGCTGTGGGACCGTCACTACGATCTATTCTCTGACAACCTTCGCCGGTATGTGTCGCGTCAGCCACTCAGGTACGTTGTCGATAAGCACAAGGGCTATTGAGCCTTCGCCGTCATGCTACAGTTTGGAAGAGCCAATCACCGTTATGGAACCGCGCCTCATTCTGGTCAATCTGCTGATCAAGTTGGGCGTAGCTGCGGCCGTATCCAGCAGTCTGGTGCGCTCCAAGGAATTCAAGTCTTTACTGTTTCGTGAAGAGCGGACCTTCCGGCAAAAAGTGTATCTCGTTCTTTGGTTCAGCATCCCGATCATGATCGGCGTCTGGATTCGGATCGTCCAGGGGAGTTTTGCCGCCAGCGATATCAGTTTTGAAACAGCCCTTCTCCTCGGGGTGATGGGCGGACGTTGGGCAGGATGTCTCGGCGCGGCATTGCTAAGCGTGCCTGCGCTTTTGCACGGGGAATGGGCAGCTATGCCGTTTCATGTGCTTTGCGGTTTCCTTGCGGGCCAGTTGCGCGCCATGGCTGTTGACAAGGATGACATCTGGTCTTTTTCACCGTTTATCGATCAGGGCATCTTTCGCCTGATTCGACGGAATTTGCCTCGGCCCCGACTGTTTGATTGGCAGATCATGTTCTTTACCACGATCGTTGGCTTGCGCCTTGTGCAATCGGAGTTGAACCGATTCTTTCCAAAGTCCATCTTCAGCATCGAAAGCCCGGACAATTTTTGGGTGTGGGGACTGATTTACGCTGCGACCGTGGCAGCCATCGGAATTGAGATTAAGGTTTTCAACAGTGTCCGCATCCAGATCAAGCTCGAAGAGCAGGAGCGGCTTCTGCTGCACGCGCGAATGGAAGCGCTGCAGAACCAGATTAATCCGCATTTCCTGTTCAATACATTGAATTCGATTTCGTCGCTAGTACGCTTCGATCCCGATACCGCCCGCGAGATGATTTTCAAGCTCGCGACCATTTTGCGGCGCCTGCTTAGCAGCGGGGAAGCGTTTGCGCCACTGCGGGAAGAATTCGAGTTTATCGACAACTACCTCGACATCGAAGTTGTTCGTTTCGGCACCGAGAAACTGCACGTGGTGAAAGAGCTGGATCCCGCGTCACTCGATGTTGTGGTTCCCAGCATGCTGCTGCAGCCGCTGATCGAGAACTCCATCAAGCATGGCCTCGCTCCCAAGATTGAAGGAGGCAGCATCTTTCTGCGCAGCCGGGTTGTCAATTCGCGGTTGATTATTGAAGTTGAAGACGACGGTGTGGGCATGGGCAGCGCGCAATTGGACGAAAGCAGCAGTTGGTCCGGTATGGGGATTGGTATGGCGAATATCTCAGAACGCCTGCAGGTCCTTTATGGGGATACTGCGCGGATGACCATCGACAGCCACGAAGGGAGGGGGACTCTGGTTCGGATCCGGCTGCCGCTCATCGAGGCTGCCAGCTCGGTCCCGGAAGGGTTTTACGCGGAGCGTTCCAGCACGCGACGATAGAAGTCTTCGTACTGCTTGACGATCTTGGTCGAGCAGAACCGCTCCATGGCTACGGCTCTGGCGCGCTTCCCCATTTCCCGCAGTTTCTGTTCATCATTCAGAAGTTCAATCGCATAGCGCGCCATCGTCTCTACGTCGCCGACGTCGGCGAGGAATCCGCTTATACCGTGATCGATCACTTCGGGCACGCCGCCTGCGCGAGTTGAGATGGGAACGACCTCGCAGGCCATAGCCTCAAGCGCTGCGAGGCCGAACGATTCCAGTTCGCTGGGCAGCAACATGATGTCGGCGATCGACAACTTCTCGTAGATCTGATCCTGCTTGCCGAGAAACAGGACATCGTCATGAATGCCCTTTTGCACCGCAAGCCATTCCGCAACCGATCGGTCCGGCCCGTCGCCGATCAGCAATAGTCGGGCCGGAAATTGTTTGCGAACCCGATCGAAGATTTCAATCACATCCGTGATGCGCTTTACCGGGCGAAAGTTGGACAAGTGAACCAGCACGCGTTGATTGTTTGGCGCGTACTCACGGCGCAGCTTCTCGGCGATCTCGGTATTGCGGTAATAGATATCGCAATTCACGGAGTTGTAAATCACTTCGATCTTGTTCTTCACGTCGAATACGCGTTGTGTCCGTTCGCGGAGGTAGTTTGAAATCGCCGTGACGCCATCGCTTTGCTCGATGGAATATCGAGTAATCCCCAAGTAGGACCGGTCCAGTCCCACAAGGGTGATGTCGGTCCCGTGTAGCGTCGTGACAAATGGCAGGCGTCGGCCGCGCGGGCCGGAGGCCAGCATCTGCCGCGCCAGCATCGCGCTCACCGAATGCGGGATGGCGTAATGGACGTGGAGCAGGTCCAGATCGTAGAGCTGAGCGACCTCGGCCATGCGAGTCGCCAGCGCAAGATCGTATGGGGGGTAGTCGAACAGGGGATAACGAGAAACTTCGACTTCGTGATAATGGATGTTGGGTTCGGCGCCCCGCAACCGGATCGGCTGGGCGTAGGAAATGAAGTGAATTTCGTGATCTCGTTGGGCCAGTTCCAATCCCAACTCGGTGGCTACCACGCCACTGCCGCCGTAGGTTGGATAACAGGTGATCCCGATCTTCATGCGCGCCCGATTGTCATGTGTGGAAGTTCACCGCTCGCTTGGAGATTCGATGGCAAGAACTCGCGGCAGATGCAGATTCTACACGAGTATCTGATGCAGAAGCAGACGGCGAGGGGCGATTATTGCGGGTCCTTCGGGCCAAATGCGTTGCCTGGATCGACCTTGTCCAGGTGTGCCTGGAACTTCTTCTTCGAGTCATCAGGCAATCCGGTGAACTCGATTCCCATCCCGACGCCGGGGTCGCGAGTGCGAACCACAGCACTCGGAGTGAGCCGATCTTCTCCCATCCACAGATCAACACGTAAAGCCGTGCCAACGGTCAACGGCATAACGGTCTCAACATAACAGCCATTTCCGCTAATGTCGGTGGCATTGACGCGCAGAGGAGTGTTTACCCGTTCATCCCGCAGTTCCAGGGGGAAAGAGATCTTATGACGTAAGAATTTCCGGCGATTATCGTGCCGAACTTGCGTACGTTCTTCAGCCTGCAAGTCCGCCGGAAGAGCGATTGCCCAAGGACAGTCCTGGTCCGCCACCAACTGCACGCCCGCCTGGGTCTTTTTCAGCGCACCTGCATCCACGACCCAGACCACCTTGCAGCGGGCTTTCTTGCCTTCATACTGCACGCCGATGACGTCGCCCACCTTTAATTCAGGCTCAATGCCGTAAATACAGGCACCGGTCGCACTGATGTTCTGGGCCATGGCGTTCTGGAAGAAGGGCTGATTGTTCGCACCCATTCCCCACACCTTGACCTTCAAGTCCAGAGTCGCACGCGGAGCTGACCCTTGGGCCGACATGAGTGCTTAAGCCTCCAACGAACAGAAAACTTTGAATTGTAAACCATCTTACTACTTGGGGCTAATTCGTAAGGTTACGAGGGTACCCGAGCCCGCAGAGCTAGTCTCATAAATCGGGTTGCTGGACCTAAGGATCTTCCCTCAGGGACTGAAGCCCGCGTCTTTTCTGGCTTTTTACGACGCGGCTGAAAAGCCGCGCCCTTTCAAGACATTTATGAAACACGTTCTCAGTCTCAAAGTCGTTCCGCGGAAGTGAAGATCGGTTCGTTAACCTACATATTCATCAATAAATCGCGATAAGAGATGAGTTGAACCCCCGCCTGGACCAGCACCTCGCGGGCGGCGGGCATGGTGAGCACCTTGAGTTCGAGCTCCCGAGATTCCCGCAAGCGCGTCTTCGCGGCTGCGAGGTCGGCATCGTTGTAACCGGGATGACAGACGAACTCCCATGTCCCGTCGGGAATGCTTTGGGCAATGGCTTGAAATAACCTCTCATCCAGTGTTCCGGTGACCTCAATCCCCAGGGTGCCATCGGGTGTTGCGAATCCTTCTCGATCGACGGCGCGGCGAAACTGTCCCGCAAAGCGGCTCAGAATGCGGAGTTCAGCGAAGCGTGTCCACAGATTGGGCTGAGACAGAAGCTGGCTCGAACGGAGTGGAAAGCGCGGGCCGAATGGATTCCGCAACGCGCGTACGCCACAATCACGTGCTGCCCGTAACAAGGGTCGCAGGATCTGGGGAAGGATGTGGGTGTGCTTGTGCGTGTCGACGTGAGAAACCGCAATTCCAGCAGATTGAATCTTTTGAATCTGCGCCCGGGCCTCACTCTCGATTTCGCCAGCATTCATACGCCGGGTAAGGGCACGTGCTGCGAAAGTTTTGAGTCCGTCACGGAATTTTCTCGAAGCAGTAATCGTTGAAAGCATGGAGGGGTCAAGTACCGGCTCGCCGTCGATCAGCACGATATGGCAGCCGACACTCAACGCGGGAGATGCCTTTGCCATTTGTGCGGCCTCACCGAAGGCAGGACCGCTTGCCATAAGCGTAGACGAAGTAACGATGCCGAGCGTGTGCGCCTCGACGATGGCGCGGTTCACGCCCGAAGTAAATCCGAAGTCATCCGCGTTGACGATCAGCCGCCGCAAACAGCCAGTCTACAGGAGGCGAAAAGGCGCCTTGCACCGGCGAATTTTCGAGTTGATGCCAGGGGCACAGCGTTATTCAGTAGAGCGGCACGTTTGACCGGTTTTTCCGCCGCCACGTATACTCAGCAAGACGCGGTTCGCGCGCATGCCACTCATTTGATTTCTACCGCCCGGCTATCAGGTCGCGCGAAGGCGTGAGGGGCGGTTAGCTCAGCTGGTTAGAGCGCCTGCCTTACAAGCAGGAGGTCGCAGGTTCGAGTCCTGCACTGCCCACCATAAAGCGCCTGTCCGTGCAGAATTCTGCTCATCCCGAGGAATTGGCGAGGCAGTCTGCTGCTCTACATCCTGTAGGCCGTCGCGGCCGGAAGTCTTCACACTTATTTCAATTCATCTCGCCTGCACTTGGTGCCAGAATTAACGGTAAAGCGCGGTTGTCGACCAGAGTACGGTTGAATGACGGAAGGTCGTTTTGCACGAAACTGTGGAATTCGGTATCCACGGCGGCAACCTGGGCTTCGAAGGTCTTCAGAAGCTCTAGTTGCGTATCCGTGGGAGCGAAATCAGCGCCGCCGGCGACGTCACCGCCTCCGGTGCCAACCTCTGCGTTCAGCCAGATCAGGTTCAGATAAAGCTGATAAGGTTCCACAAAATACTTGTCGTCGCTGTTGAGCAGCGCCTGCGAAACAAGCTTGTGCTCGATCGATTCAAGTTTTGTGTCCAGCTCCTCTGCTGCATTGAGTAGATCGGCTTTGCGCTTCGTCTCTTGGTCGCTCAGAACCTGGGGCAGTGCGGGCTCGAGCTTTGGCCCTTCGTATTCATCTTCATCACCCGAAGCGCCTCCTTCTTTCTTGTCCTCTTTCTTCTTGGGCGGCCGGAGCATGGCCTTGATGTCTTCCAGTTGCTTGCGAAGCCACTCAATTTGATTCACGGTATCGGAGACGTGGCTGATGTCATCTCGAATCGAAAGCAGGGTTTTTACCGAAAGCTCTATATCTGCGGTGGACGCGGCAATCCGCGGATCCCCGGAGACGATCAGTGGTTGCGTCATAGATTGACCGGCAGTGTTCAGGCGAATCGTGTATTTGCCCGGAGCGACAATGGGGCCCCCTTCGGCCGGCTTGGTTCCCCAATGGGTGATCGGTCGTGAGTCGGAATCGCGGAAACGTGGTTCTTGCCAGATGTGCGCATTGTCAGGTGCGATTGTCCGGATCGCGACCAGTCTCGGAGAGTCGTAGCGCAGATCCCATTGCACGCGGTTCATTCCAGTTCGTGCCTTGGTCTCGAGAGTTCGGATTACTTTTCCTTCGGAGTCCAGGATTTCAAGACGAATCGGATCTTTCGGGTCCGTCTTCAGTGAGAAATTGAGCATGGCTTTGCCACCACGGGTGAAGCGGTAGGTCTGGCGAGGCTCAAACAAGACGGTGGCAGCGTCGGAGTGTTTTTTCGCCATTTGTTCCAGTGGTGTGATGTCGTCGAGAATGTAGAGACCGCGCCCGTAGGTCGAGATTACGAGGTCATGGAAGTTTTTCTGTATCACGGCCCAAGTGACAGGAGCGTGCGGCAAGCCCGCATCCAGTGGCGTCCAATGGCTTCCGTCATCGAGGGAATAGAAGAGGTCATTGCCGGTACCTGCGAAGAGTAATCCCGAACAATTGGGGTCCTCGGTAATCGTCCGGACGTATGAGAGTTCGTGCTTTGGCAAGTCCCCGGTAATTTTCTTCCACGTTTTTCCCAAGTCTGTCGTTTTGTAGATGAAAGGATCGCGATTATCCATGAGGTGGAAGTCAACGCTGATGTAAGCCGTAGCAGCGTCGAAACTCGAAGGCGCGATGCTCGTGATCGTCCCCCATTGCGGCATTCCGGTGACGTTCTTGGTGACATTGACCCAATCGCCGCGGTCGTCCGTGTGCCAGATCTGGCCGTCATTGGTTCCTGCCCAGATGAGACCTTTCTGCACGGGCGAGGCAGCGATCGCGAAAACAACCTCTCCGTAAAATTGTCCGAGATTGTCTCCTACGATTCCCCCTGACGAAACGATACGTGATTGGTCCTGTGTGGAGAGATCCGGGCTGATGACTGACCAACTCTGTCCGCCGTTGCTGGTTTTGAAAATGACCTGGCATCCGTAATAGACAGTATTGTGGTCGAACGGATCAATCGCCAACGGTGCGGTCCAATGGCAGCGATACTTGATTTCGTTCGGTGGGGAATCGAGGGTCATCATCCAGGGACTGACCGAGTGCGCATGCTTGATACGTGCATCCCATCGCGTGACTTTGTTCCCGTAGCAGGTCGCCCAGACGATGTTGGGGTCCGTCAGATCGGGGATGGTGAAACCCGATTCGCAACCCCCCATGCCGTGGTCCCAACCGGTTTCATTACCATCGATAGGCACGCTTGGACCTCGCATGTTCCCGTCATCCTGCATGTTGCTGTAGAAGTAGTAAGGGATCTGGTTGTCGACCGCGACGTGATACATCTGCCCGATGGGCAATTTCACGCGATGCATGCCGCGTCCGTGCACGGTGGTGATGCTCATTCCGCCGTCATCAGTGATGACAAACCGATCGGGATTGGTGGGATCGATCCAGATGTCGTGCGTGTCGCCGCCCCAGGGAACTTCGTTGAAGTTTTCGCCGCCATCGAGGGAGCGATGGAATGAACTGTTGGCGATGTAAACCTCATTGTCATTACCGCTTGAGACCGCGATCCGAATGTAATAGCCAGCGCGTCCGATCAGTGCGCGTTGGTAGTTCACCGCTTTCCAATGTTCTCCTCCATCGTCGGAGCGCCACAGTGATCCCTGATCCTTCGTCTGAATTAAAGCGAAGATGCGGTTGGAATTTGTGGGCGCAACGGCAACGTCAATCTTGCCGAGAGGCGAGTGCGGCAGGCCGTGTTCCTCGAGGTGCGTCCACTTGCTTCCGCCATCGTGGGAAACATATACGCCACTGCCCGGGCCGCCGCTGAATTCACCATACGTATGCATTTCTGCCTGCCACATGCCTGCGAATAAGGTGTGGGGATTATGCTGATCCATCGTCAGGCCGGAACAGCCAACATTCTCGCCTGCGAAAAGGACACGTTCCCAATGCTGGCCACCATCCGTAGTTCGAAAGACTCCGCGATCCTGCTGAGGTCCGGTCATGCGACCCACGACACAGGCAAAAACTATGTCGGAATTTGAAGGATGAACGATGATTCGTGCGATTCTGCCGCCATGCTCGAGACCCATGTTGGTCCAAGTCTTGCCTGCGTCGACGGACTTATAGATACCGTTTCCCATTACGTCGATGTCGCGAATCGCCCAAGCCTCTCCTGTGCCGGCCCAGACGCTACTGGGATCGGAGGGCGCCACTGCAATAGAGCCGATGGCGGCTGCCGGCTGTTTATCGAAGATCGGTTTCCATACGTTTCCGCCATCGGTGGACTTCCATACACCGCCCGATGCGGCTCCAGCGTAATACGTACTGGCATCGCCGGGGATTCCTGCGATGGCAGAGACGCGATTCCCTGCCTTTGGTCCGACGAAGCGAAAACGAAACTGACCCTCTTCCTCGGAGTCCAGTTGCTGGGCAGTTGCCAATGTCGAAATGAGGATCAGACAAAACGACAACAGGCAGAAGGCGGAGGAGATGTTTACTGTGGGTGCGATTTTTGTTCGAGGCATTCTCATGGGACGATAGCTCCGGTTGCGCTACGAGAGTCATTGGACGGTATTGCGAGAGTGAAACAAACTCCCCGGTGAAAGCCGTGAAATGTTTTAGGTTGACAAAGGCTCCATATTGTATGCAATATCCACTCACCTTTTCCACCCGCATCCGTCAATTGGGGAATCAGGTTCGGGAGGCCAGTCATGACTCGTCTACGCGCGTATGGCTTGGGAAGAAGTCTGCTCAGTCGGCTCGGTATCGCGTTGTTTATCGCTAGCTCATTGGGAATCTGCTTTGCGCAGGTATCCACGACGGGAAAAATCACAGGAATAGTCACAGATACATCGGGAGCGGTGGTGCCCACAGCGACAGTCGAAGTGAAGGGCAGCGCGCTGATGGTTTCACGCACAACACATCCACAACCCGATGGGAGCTATCTCTTCGATCTGCTTCCTCCCGGCACGTTCAGCGTCATCGTTTCTGCCGCCGGATTTCGGACCATGGAACAACGGAGCGTGGCAATAACCGCGGGGTTCACAGCCACCGTCAATGCGAAGCTCCAGGTGGGCCAAGTCCAGCAGATCACGACGGTCGAAGGGGAGCCGGTGGTCGACGTGCAAACGGTCGAGACAAGCACTACTTTCGATCAGCAGTTACTGCAAGACATTCCCGCCGGACGCGATCCCTGGTCGACTGTGGCTCAGGTGCCAGGTGTCACCTCGTCGACGTTTGACGTTGGCGGCAATCAAAGCATGCAGCAATCGACCATGCAGATTCATGGCAGCACGCCAGGTGAGCAGGTTTTCAGCTTCAATGGGCTCGATCTGAACTGGCCGGGTGCGAATGGTGGATATACCCAGTTCTATACGAACCATGATTCCTTCGGCGAATTCCAGGTGGTGTCCGACAATAACCCCGGCTCCATCTCGATTAGCGGTATTTACATGAACATGGTCACAAAGTCCGGCTCCAATTCAGTTCATGGTGGCGCCGCGGCTTATTATGGAACCGCTGCATTGCAGGCTTCCCCAAAATTCCCAACATTCAACGGAAGCCCGGTGGTCTCCGGTTCGCCGACCCAGATGGTGCGCGACACAACCGTGAATCTCGGCGGGCCGCTGATGAAGGATAAGTGGTGGCTGTTCGGTTCGTATCGGCGCTACGATTTGCGCTCCGAGTTCCTCGCGGTACTGGATCAGAATGGCAATCCCATTGCCGATCCCAATCATCAGACCAACACTGACCTAAGGAGCGATTGGCAGCTGAATCCGAAAAACAAACTCAGCTTCATCTGGCTCTACAACGAGCAGAATCGCTTCTTCCGCCGCGACACGGCTTATCAGTTCGTCAGTCCAGAAGCTGCGTGGCGACAGATCGAACCTGCTTACATCTTGCAGGCTTTATGGACCAGCGAAATCACAAACAATTTCCTGCTGGATGTCCGGGCGGGTTACAACAAGGAAGTCTTTCCCCTGGGGCCCGAGCCCGGGGTGACCGCGAATGACATCAACCGCCAGGACCGAGTCCTGAGCACGGAGACCGGGGCCGCACCCAACTACTTCGCCAATCCTGCATGGGTCTTCAAGTGGGCAGTCGGCGGTTCCTGGTACAAGGGTTCGCTGGCGGGATCCCACAACTTCAAGTTCGGATTTGAGTGGGGCCAGAACTACAACCCATACATTCAGTACGTCAACCAGGGCATCAATGCCATCTACGATAATGGTGTCCCAGTGCAAGTGGTCGCGTTCAACACGCCGTTCACGGCGAAGTCATATTTTCGCGACACCAGTGCATACATCCAGGATGCGTGGACCCTTCACCGAAGACTCACGCTGAATCTTGGCCTTCGCTATGACCGATTCACCAGCTACTATCCCAAGGAAACGGCTGACGCGAACCTAATCTTTCCCGACATCTTTCCGCCGCAGACCATTGCCGCTTCCGGTAATTTAGTTCACTGGAACAACGTTGCACCGCGTGTCGGAATTGCTCTTGATGTGACTGGCCGCGGTACCTCGGTGCTTCGGGCCAGCTACGGTCGCTTCTACAAAATGGAGGGCACAGGACTCGTAGAGACGGTGAACCCGATCGGTTTCGCGAGCCAGACCTGGCGATGGACGTCTGCCGATGATGCTAACGGGGATAAGATCCCGCAAAAGAACGAGTGGTACGCTCCGTCAGATCCAAGCAGGCTATTGGGCGTCTCGGGCGGTGCGTCCGGCACGCACATCGATTCGAACCTAAGCCGTCCCTATTCGGACCAAATCACTGTTGGATATGAACAGCAGGTATGGAGCGATCTGCGAGTCGGAGCGTTCTACTATTTCCGCAAGAAAAAGAACTCGATCGGACTTTCGAATCTCGGCGAAACGCCAGCCGACTACACGCCAGTGACAACCTATAATGACGGTACGCCAATCGTGAATCCACTCACCGGGCAACCCCTGACGTTGTATAACCGCCCAACCAACGCCAACTTCAATTTCGTTCTCACCAACATCTCCCAACTTGACGACAATACCTATCACGGCCTGGAGCTAACTGCCAACAAGCGGTTGTCGCGGCGCTGGCAAGTACTAGCCGGATTCACCATTCAACGCCAGAAAGGCACGTTCGGACGCGGTTATTCCGACGATGCGTATTACGATGACTTCAATGACCCGAATCTGGGGATCAATCGTCAGAACAACTACCTGAACTTGGATTCCACCTATGTCTTTAAGGTGGACAGCAGTTACGAATTGCCCTGGAAGCTGAGTACGAGCATAAATTTCCAGCACTACACTGGATTTCCGATCCAACCGATTGCCTTCCTCGGGGGAGACACTTTCGTGGATCCCGGAGATGGTCAAACCAAGACTCAGCTCAATCAAGGGTCCGAGCAGATCATTCTTCAGCCTGCCGGCCCGGTGCGCTTACCGTCCGTCAATCTGCTGAACCTGCGGCTATCACGGGAATTCACAATCCACGAAAGCGTCAAGATTAAACCGCTCATTGACCTTTTCAATTTGACGAACAGTCAAACCGTAATCTCAACTGTCTCTACCTTTGGCTCGAGCTACCTGCTTCCGACCAACACCATCAACCCCTTCATTGCACGCATTGGCTTGAAGGTTGATTTCTAACGAATTCCAAACCCGGTACTGGTGAAACTGATAAGGCGGATGTGATCGCATCCGCCTTTTGCTCTGGAGGCATCGTTGCTCGAATCGAAGAATGGATTTCGAGTCATACTGCTTTTCGTGATTGCCGCGTTGGTGGGAAGCGGCGTAGCCCAAACCAAGCCTCGCCTCACCATAGAGCAACTCATCGACATCAGGCATCCTTCCTCGCCAGTCTGGTCTCCCGATGGACAACAGGTTGCATTCATTTGGGACCGGGCCGGGGTAAGCAATCTCTATTTGTCGCATCTCGACGGCGCTCGGCCGACGGCACTGACCACGTTCCCTGACGGATCAATCCGCAAGATCTTCTTCAGCGCAGATGGAAAATTCGTTTACTTCGCGCGGAACGGCGATCTCTGGAAAGTCGCTATTTCAGGTGGAGAGCCTACAACAGCCTGGAGCACACCATTGGGCGATGGCGATCTCACGCCGTCACCGGACCACACTCGTGTCGCCTTGACGAGCAAGCGTCGTGGAGGGGAGGGAAGTGATCTCATCGTCCGCTCGTTGTCGGACTCGACCGAAACCAAAGTCGCGCATGACAACGTGAGCATCTACAATCCGTTCTGGTCCCCAGACGGATCACAGATCGCCTATACAGGCGGCGCCGTCCTGATTCCTCACGATTCTTCCCCCAGTTACTCCGGTGAAAAGGTGGTTTACCGCAACCCGGAGTACATTGCGGGCCAACTTTTCGCGGTCTCTTCTTCCGGCGGTAGCGTGGTACCCCTCGGAACCAAAGGGGATTACGATGCCGCAGGGTGGATCGATTCGACTCGCATCGTCTTCGCGAGACAGTCGAATCAATTCAAAACGCGCACGATCTACGTAGCAGATATAAGGGATGGCCGGGTCACATCCATCCACGAAGATAACGAAGAGAAGTTCTGGAGCCTGCCGGATTGGGAGACCGGAACTGAACCTCTACCCTCTCCCGATGGACGCTGGATCGCCTTTCTCTCTGACACCGATGGATGGGATCACATCTATTTGATTCCGTCGGCCGGCGGGACTCCTATTCAAATCACAACAGGTCATTTCGAAGCCTGGCGTCCAGCGTGGTCGCATGACAGCACGCGGATTGCGTTCGATGCCAACGAACCGGATCACCCGGGAGATCGCCGGCTTGGGATTGCGACTCTTGGAAGCGACCCGGCGCACGCCACAATTGCGTACATCACCGAAGGACGCGGAACCAACATTGAGCCGTTCTGGTCCACTGACGACAAGCGCCTTCTGTATCAGCATACCGATACTCGCAATTCCGCCGATCTGTTCGTCGTAGAGCCGAAAACGAACCCAAAGCCCATCCGACTCGGTGACTCCATGCCCGCGGGCATGGACCATTCGACATTTATCGAGCCAGAATTCGTGCACTTCCCAGGCCCTGACGGGCAATCCGTGCCTGCATGGCTATTCGTGCCCAAGAATCTGGACCGCAGCAAAAAACACCCGGCGATCATCTGGATCCACGGTGACGGCATCAACCAGAACTACGATGGCTGGCACGTGCAGCGGAACTATGCCGTCTACTACAGCATGCACCAGTATCTGCTGCAGCAGGGATACGTAGTAATAGCGCCCGACTACCGGGGTAGCATCGGCTATGGACGCGAATGGCGCAATGGTGTCTACATGGACGTCGGCGGTAATGATGCGAAAGACGCATGGATGGCAGCGAACTACCTGAAGAACCTGGCCTACATTGACAGTGATCGAATTGGAGTGTGGGGCCTGAGCTACGGCGGTTTTTTCACGCTCATAGCCATGACCGACCAACCCACACTGTTTCGCTGCGGCATTGATGTCGCTGGGGTAGTCGACTACGAGATGTATTACAACGACCCCTACCACGGAGATTGGACGGAGAGCCGCATTGGAACGCCGCAGCAGAATCCCAAGGTATATGCCAACGCCTCGCCGATCTCACATATCGACAGGTTGGCGCGTCCGCTACTCGTGTTGCACGGTACAGCGGACGTAAACGTTCCGTTTATTGAGTCGGTATGGTTGCTCGATGAGGCCCTTAAGAAGAAAAAGGGCGACCTGCTGACCTTCATGATGTATCCCGGTGAGTTCCACTACTTCACGCGGGAGCACGTTCTCGGCGACGCCTGGCATCGGGTCGACGATTTCTTCGCGATGCATCTCCATCCAGAGAGGCCCAATTGATGATCACAAAAATAAGGGGATGCAACTCCCAACCCATTCGACTTGACGTCGCGCCTGTTCGGTTCCGGACAGCCAAGCCACGGCTCCGGACACCTTTTAATTGTTCGGTGGACTAGCGGTGTTCTCTCGTCCTTTTCCGTCAAGAGCTTACGCTTTACCAGATTGGCAAGAATGTTGCATCTGTGAAGCAATCTGACTGCATGTGATCCTCGCGCACTTGAGACCGGGAGGACCGACCTGAAATGAGCACACTGACACAAGAGGCTCGTTATGCCCTCCGGCAGTTGCGCAAGAGTCCCGGTTTCACGACGTGGGTCTTAGGGACGCTGGCGCTGGGCATTGGTGCCAGCACTGCCATGTTCGGCGTGATGAACGCGGTTTTGTTGCGCCCGCTGCCGTTTCGAGAGTCCGAACGGCTGGTCAGAGTATTGTCGACGCGCAATGGAGCCGTCGCAGGGCCCTCTCCGCTCGATGTGCGAGACTTCGCCGCCGCCAATCGCACTTTCGACCAACTCGTTGTATTTGACGCCTGGCGGAAAAATGTGAGCATTGCCAACAGATCGGTCGAGCCAGAACAGCGCCCGGTCGGTTTGGTTCCGGCGGGATATTTCGAAGCCTTGGATATCAAGCCGTTGTTCGGTCGCGTGTTCACCAACGAGGAGCAGCGATGGGGAAATCAATTTGAGGCGATCGTCAGCTACGCGTTCTGGCAAGCGAAATTCCAGGGTGATCCGGCTGTCCTAGGCAAATCGATTCGGATTAACGATGAACCGTACACCGTCATCGGTGTTCTGCCGCCGGGGCTTCCCAACTGGTGGTTTAACGGTCCACACGGCGTAATTGAATTATGGACCCCTTTCACTCCTTACCCGACAGTGTGGGATGAAACCTCGCGAGGCAACCGGGATTTCTCTTCGATCGGACGGCTTAAACCAGGGGTTACTCTCCAACAGGCTCAGGCGGATCTTCAAAGAATTGCCGACAACCTTGCGGCCCGCTATCCAATGGATCATGGGCTCGGCGTACTGCTACGTCCGCTGCAGGAAGATCAGTCGGGGAATCTACGCCCGGTGGTGTTGCTTCTGATGGGCGCGGTCATTCTCATCCTACTCATTGCCTGCTCCAACGTTGCAAATCTGCTGCTGGCAAGGAATTCGGCCCGCACGCGCGAAATTGCAGTGCGAGTTGCGATTGGCGCCGCCAAGGGAGAACTCCTTCGGCAATTTGCGATTGAAAATCTGACTATGGGATTGCTCGGAGGAGCAATCGGTTGCGTGCTAGCCTATACCGGCTGTGCTCTTATCGTTCGCTTTCATCCCAGCCGTCTTCCCCAACTCGCCGCCGTTAACATCGATCTCCGCGTCATAGCGTTTGCGCTTGGGATCTCGGTTCTGAGCAGTTTGCTCTTTGGCACGCTTCCCGTTTGGATCAGTCTGCATGTGAATCCATCAGACGCTTTCAAAGAGGGCGGCCGAACAACGGTATCGGGCAGAAAGCAGTTAGGCCGTTTATTTGTCGCCAGCGAGATGGCTCTCGCCGTGATGCTTTTGGTGGGTACCGGGCTGTTGACCCACAGCTTGTTGCGTCTGCAGGACCAGCTACCAGGGTTTCGCGTCGATCACTTGTTGCGGACCCATCTTTTTCTCCCCTCAGCCCGATATCCAAATCCCGCCAGCATCACGCGTTTTTTGGACGAGTACTCCGCCCGCGTGCGGCAACTGCCCGGTGTCAGCGACGCTGTAATCAGCGCAGCGTATCCGCCAGACGATCAGTGGATGCAGCCCTTCACCATCGAAGACCGTCCTGTATCCCGCCTTGAAGACACCCCTTCCGCAACATTTAACGTGACGGACCCCCACTATCTGCACACGCTCGGCATTCCTTTGCTGCAGGGCCGAAATTTCTCGGATGCGGATACTGATACCAGTCTGCCTGTGGCTCTGATTAACCGTACTCTCGCACAAACGTATTTCCCCGGAGAGGATCCGATTGGCAAGCAGATTCGGCTTGGGTTGCCACAGCCGATGGTTTCGTCGACCGCGCCCAGCCTACGATTCACCATTATTGGTGTGATCGGCGATGCTATGAACCGCGGATTGACCCTTCCTCCCGCGCCGCAACTCACGACACTGTTCCGCCAGACTCCGGACCTGAATTACGGTTTCAAAAATCTGATTGTTCGCACTATGCTCGATCCGCTGCAACTGGCACCGCCCATCGGTCAACAACTGCACTTGCTGGATGCGGATTTGCCATTCGCGGAAGTTTCGACCATGAACGAAATCATGCAGCAGCAGACATTAGACAGGCGCTACACAACCGGGCTATTGATTTTGTTCGCCGCCCTCGGACTTGGGCTGGCTGCTGTCGGAGTCTACGGCGTGGTCTCCTACATCGTGGCTCAGCGTACGAATGAAATCGGCCTGCGAATGGCGTTAGGAGCGCAGCGCTCACAAATCGTTGGGTTGGTGCTGAAGCAAGGTATGGAAATGGCGGCTGCCGGGGCTGCGGTCGGCCTAGGTGGTGCCTGGGTTCTGCGAAAGACTATTTCTCAACTTCTTTTTGGCATTTCTCCGGCAGATCCGGCCACATTCGTGACTGCCGCTCTGGTGCTGATCGCTTTCGCTCTGACGGCGAGTTTGTTGCCGGCGCGCCGCGCCGCTAAAGTTGATCCCATGGTGGCGCTGCGGTACGAGTAATCGCTCATAAACGCCTCAGCGGTTACTCTGCTCCACAGCTCATGCATAATTCGAAAGCAACTCTATTGCTAAGACAGATAATGCAACTGTGGGATCCAGATGCAGAACTTGTTATTTCGTCATGAAGTGCGCAGCATCGATGACCTGAAACGAGCAGCAAAGGATTCGACTTTCACGGGTTCTGAGCCGGTTAGCTGAACTGATGCCGAACTGTCGGTCTCGCGACTTCTCCAACTTCAAACTCGAATTTGTCGGAGACGTGTCGAACCCTTTCGCGTTATGAGCGAAGCTGTTAAGATGTTTGTGCCAGTTGTACTGTGATATTTGCCGCGATCAATTCGGGTAATCTTGCAGGGCGTGGCTGCTCCGGTTGTGAAATTTGTACGCGGTTTGGGGCGGCTCCGCCAGTAATAGCGCTTTTTTAGGCGGCAGAGGCAATTGATGCACGATATGCAATTCGTGCAATGCCGCATGGACACTGGCGATTGCGCATCTCGTTGATTTGGCGAGTGGGGACGTAGTTCAGTTGGTTAGAACGCTGCCCTGTCACGGCAGAGGCCGCGGGTTCGAGTCCCGTCGTCCCCGCCAATTCTTTCAACCACTTGCAATCCTAACGTCCGGCAAATCAGGGGATGTTAGGGGACGATAAGCGCCGAACGAGAATGGTCCCATTCCAGAACGATTCCAAACAGCGCTCATTGGATTAGGTTTGTCTTCGGCAAAATACCCGTCGGCAAAATAGCGTCGACCAATTTGTCTTGTGCCAAGCGTTTGGTCTTCGATGTCGCCTGCAGATACTTGTTCGTGACATGAAGGTTGCTGTGCCGCAAGTAGTCCCGGATGGTGAGCTGATGTTTGCCCATCTCCGCGAGCATCGTTCCGACGGAATGTCGAAACGTGTGCCAGCCCACTCCAGTGATTCCGATTCGTCTGAATGCGGGCTGTATTTCCTTCTTCAACACTGAAGCGAGATCTAGCGGCTTGCTGCCTTGCAGTCTTTCGGAAGGAAACACGAAATCTTCCGGTTTGTTGTAGAGGCTTTGCGATCTCCACTCCTGCAAGGAATGCTTCAGGCTTGCATGCATCGGCAGCAGTTTTGCAGACGCTTCCGTTTTTGTGCTCTTCAGGTTTCCACCTCGACGCCAATAATACGAGTGTTGGACGGCTACGAGCGACTGGAGTGGCGGATGGGACCAAAGCCAAAATCAAGTGCGTGATGTCGGCTTTGTTCTCGCACGCCGTTCGGTGGGAGTTCTGCGGCCACAATCCCATCTCTTCAGGCATACCGGTAGGAAATGGGGGCAAGCGAGGGCGAGCAC
>WNGO01001958.1_pt1 | contig 19034 bp, 35 predicted proteins | sample 5400511 | NCBI WGS metagenome assembly WNGO01 (sample SAMN13153380, study PRJNA577476) | soil metagenome | isolation source: 20 cm soil or saprolite under Garry oak tree replicate 2 | place: USA:California | collected 2016-06-15 | reverse complement strand
AGCGTGTCGATCTCGCCTTCGCATACGTAGATGACCGGCGAGTCGATCTTGAAATCCAGGACGTTGTAGAGCGTCCTGTCCAAGTCATCAGGCGCCCGGTACTTGCGGCACTTGATCTGCTTCCCCTCGTTCGTCACCCCCAGGACCGTGTCCTTGCAGACGTGATCCTGGAGGCAGCGGAAGGAGAACGTCACCACCCCGCTCGGGGTGATGTACGGGATGGCGAGGCGACCCCTGTACGCCTCGTGTCCCAGCAGGGGGCTACGCAGCACGCCCAGGCGGTACGTAGCGGCGACCGCGTGGTCGATTCCCCGGCTCTTCAGATAGCCCTGGACGTGCGTATCGGCCGCGAGATCGCGCTGGTACTGCGACGCCGCTTGCTCGAAGAAGTTCTTCAGCTCGGCGCTGGGCAGCTCCACGGTCACAGACCTCCATCTTCATGATCAGGTCGATGGCCGTCCCCTTCGCATCGCATGCGAAGCAGATGAAGACGCCCTTGGTCAGGCTGTAGCTGAAGGAGGGGTTGCCCTCTCCATGGACGGGACAGAGGACGACGCCCTGGTCACGTGCACCTTCCCAAGCCCACCCATCGACGTAGTGGGCGAGGACGGGACCCAGGGGCCACGGACATCCGTCGCTGCCTCGATCAACGCCTTGAGCTGTACGACGGCCATGCGAAGGTCCATGCGAATCCACGTCCACGCCTCCTGGATGTCCCCGCCGGGTACGAGGCCCAGGTGTTCGGCGGGCAGGTATGCGTCCCACCCCTCCACGCCTCGGTATTTCGTGCGCACGACCAGTAGGCAGTAAGGCGTGCCTGCGTTCTCGCGCTGCTTCAGCGTGTCGGTGACCCAGGCAGGCATCCGGTTGGCTGCCACGTACTTCACCTGGATCGTGGTGTAGGGGACACCGTCGATGTCCCCCTGGTCATCCGTGCGCCCCTCTCGCAGGCGCCGGTCGGCCATCCAGAAGCCCTGCTCACGCAGGTACTTCGCCACCATGCGCTCCGTCTCGGAGCCCTTGCGTGCGTTAGCGGTAGGCACCGACCACCCTTTCTGCTTCGTCGTGCGCGTCCACCAGAGAAAGGTAGGGACCGTGCACGATGCCCCCGGCGATACCGTCGCCGTAGAGCTTGAAGAACCATTCCGGCTGGCCGGTCACCTTCCGGCGCAGCCATACCCGTGCCCGGATCTCGTCCTCGTCGACGAGCCGGTAGGGCGGCAGGTCGTGCCCCACCAGGGGCAGATGATGGATGTCAGCCATCACCGTTGCCCAGGTAGACGGCGTATACGTAGTGGATTCCGTCCCGGCCGGTACGCGCGACCGCATCGAAGTGCCCGGCGGGCATGTAGGCAGAGATCTTGCCGCCACGGATCATCCCGGCGATGCTCGCCGATGTCGTGGCCTTCCCGTACGAACCGATGCGTCCCCACACTCCGGGCTGCATACGCAGCTCGGCTGAGATGGTCTCGTTCATGGTGTCCCCGTGCCTGCCGGGGCCACCCCGCCGCGGGGGCGGGTCTTCCCAGACCACCACTGAGGTGATCCTCTTCTTTACTGCCACCAGTTCTCTCCTTGGGGTGTACGGACGCCTCCGATAGAGGGTGTCCAGTCGGTGACCTTTCCGGTCTCGGGGTTCACCCGCATGCGGAAGAATCCGCGGCCGGACGCATCGCACTTGGCGAAGCGGTTCTTGACGCACGCGGCGTAGAGCTCGTTCGGGTTGTCCATGCCGGGGGCGAAGTTGACCATGAGGACAGGGATGGCGGAGAGCTTGCCGAGCACATCCCCGCGGGCGGGGACGCGTCGCTCCAGGCTCTGGCTCCAGCCGTCCGTCACGTGGTGCACCAGGTGCACGGCTGCGCCCGTCAGGCGGGCGAGCACTTTCCCCTCACGCATGAGGGCTTTGAGCATCGACCACTCGTCCTTGAAGCCGTCCAGGAAGATGTCCGACGCGATGTCGATGACGATCTGGTCGGGCCAGCAGCCCTCGACCGTGGCGTAGGCGTACACGCCGTTCCAGACGTCATCGAGTGTGGGGTTCGGCGTGAAGTCGAAGCGGATGAAGTCGTACTCCGACAGGAGCTGTGAAGCTCGTGACAGGTTTGTGGAGGCGGGCGTCAGCCACGCCTCTGCCTGTTCGATGCGCGTGTTCGTGAGGATGCCGAGCATGCGCGAGGCGATGGTCTGCTCGTCCGAGTCCGTGGAGAACATGAAGGTAGGAACCTTCATGTTCATGATCGAATTGAGCAGGACCATGGTCTTGAAGCTGGCCGCAGGGCCAGCCCACAGGTGCAGTGAGTTCCGTCTGATGCGGATGCCGCGCTCAGTCCAGGAAGCAAATGGGGGTGGCAGGGGGTCTTGCCCCACCACCCCCATCTTGACCAGACGGGACAGGCGCTGCATCAATCACCAGCCGGAGCGACTGACTTGGGCCACGCATTGAGCAGCGCAAGCCAGGCGCCCACAAGGAACACCGGCATGACGTACGAGGGTGGCGACCCGATCACGTGCCCCACGATGGAGATCGTCGCCGGAATGCCGACGATCCCGAGGAACATGATCAACAGGAAGGCCCAGAAGTCACCCATTACCCCTCCTTCAGATACTCGATGATCTTGATGCCCGCCTTGCGAGCCAGATCTACGGTGTGCTGAGTCCCGTTCCCCTGCGGGTGCGGGAAGGCCAGGACGAGATCGGCACCGATCTCCACCATCTCTGCGTTGCGCCTGAACCCCGCGGTCCGGTCGACACTGCCGTCCGGACGCTTCCATTGGGCCGGGTAACGGACTTCCATGCACTCGGGATGGGCCTGCACCCAGAAGTGGGCCCAGTGATCCGCCCCCAGGGGGCAGTCGCCGTGGACCAGGACGAACGGCCCTATCTCGCGCTGCTTGTTGAGCGCCTCAAAGATCGTCCACCAGTCCTCACGGTGCCTGCCCCCTGTGAGCAGGATCCTCACGTGGTGACGGGGAAGCCCTGCTGAGCCAGCCACCCCGCGATGGAGGGCTCCAGCCAGTAGACGCCCTTCCCACCCCACTGAATCTTTCCCCGCAGGTAGTTGCCGGTCTCCGTGCCCTGGGCCCGCAGGTTCTTGAAGCGGTCCTTGTCGTTGAACGGCACGTCGACTACCGCCCACCCCGCCGGGCGCGGCTTCTCGTTGGAGCGCTGCTGCTGCCCGCCCCAGCCGTTTTGCTGGGGCGCCTGCGGCTGGTACTGCTGCTGCGGCGGACCCTGGTAGCCCGGCGCCTGCGGCACCGACACGTTGGCCCCGAAGGGGGGCGGGGTGGCAGACCCCGGGGCGTAGCCCACGGAGGGTGCCTGTGGAGCCGCCGGAGCGGGCGCAGGAGGCGCCGCGGCGGTCACGGGTCCCAGGCCCTGGCCGATGGCGCCCTGAGCCTTCAGGGACGCCCACGCAGCCGCGAGGTTCGCGTAGACCCCGAAGCTCTCCAGCTCCTGGAAGGCGGCCGTGATCTCGGCGGCCGTGTTGCCACGGACCGCGATGAAGGGGGGCTTGTCGGGGGCGAGCGAGATGGTGAAGCGGTGGTTGTGCGGGTTGTCGTTGAACTCCGGGTAGCTCGCACTCGTCGTGCGCGTGGCCCCCGCATCGTCCGGGGTCCAGGTGGCGACGGAGTCGGGGCTCACGTCGCCCCAGTCCACGCCCTGATCATCAGTACCAACAGGAGTGTTCTCGTCAGTCAACGTCGTTCCTCTCACGTTTGCCAGACAAAGCCTGCACTGGGTGTCGCCCACCAGGTAGAGGTGGGCGCACTCCGGTAGTTCGTATTCGGTGTTCATGCCAGCCAGATCATCGCCAGTACGAAACCGAGAGCAGCCAACGTAACGAACGTGGCTGCTCTCCAGCGGATCATGCCCGTGCCGCCCGCTTCGTGGGCCCCTTGCACGTGTTGAGATGGATCAGGAGCGGCTGGCCACCGTTGGTGATCAGCCGACCACACCCCCACGGACACGCACCCGAGGTGCGCTCACTCCCTCGCTCTTTGAGAAACGAAGACATCGACTTGTCGCGACTAGAACCCCTTGCGGGCATTGCCTGCCTCCTTCTGCTGCTCGCCCCGCTCTGCCTTCCGCATCTCACGGCGCTGGTATACGGCCGTAACGAAGATGACGAACAAGGCCCATGCGAAGCAGAGCACTGCGGTGACTGCGTGAGTGATCTCAAGACCTTCGAGCATGGCCGACACTCCGACCACGCCGATGCCGCCGCTGATCAGGAAGCCGGACAGCTCAGTCAGCCCCTTGATCCACATGCGGACGATCCCGAGTGCGGCGATGATCACCCCGCTGACGTAGAGCCAGGTGCTGGGGCTCATGAGCCGTCGCTCACACGGACAACGTTGGAGCCCACCTCCTTGGGACCGGCCACCACCTTGCCGCCGCACTGGTCGGGCGCCTGGAAGGTGACCAGGGCGCCCGAGGTGGTGGTCAGGGTGGCCCACGGCGGGAAGTGCGCCACGCACTTGCCGCAGACGTTGCTGAAGTCGTTCGGCATGTTGGTGCAGAAGGCCTTGGAGTCCTCGCCCTTGCCTCCGGCCACGCCTGAGTCGCCCTTGCCCCGGCTGTCATCTCCCCAGCAGCCGGTAGCAGTGAGCATGAGCATGCCCACCAGGGCGATGCTCGCTGCGATCTTCTTCATCTCTCTCCTCCTAGTACGGCGGACAGTCAGGGCTGTCCGGGTCATACAGATGTGCCTGGCTGCCGCCGGTGGCGAAGCAGGCTTCCGAGACGTCACACATCCGGCAGGAGCTTCCCTCGTGCGCCGGGAACACGTTGTGGTCCACGGCGCGGGAGAGGTTGCCGAACAGCTTGCCGACGTACTCGGGTGTGTACTTGGCCAGCGGGAAGGCCTTGCCTAGGGCGCCCTCCCGGTTCATGAAGGCGGCCCCGGTCGTCGCCTTGGCGCCGAACAGGCGCTGCAAGCAGGCGCCGTAGACGCCGAACTGAAGGGCGACGCGCGGGCCGCGCGTGCCGGTCTTCAGGTCGATGATGTGGATCTGCTCCAGGCTCGGGGTCCAGAAGATCCGGTCGGCGTACGCCTTGATCTCCCGGTCGCAGCCGGGCAGCGTCGTCGACAGATCGATCTCGATCCCGACTTCCTTACCAGCGAACTCCCCCGTCTCTTCCGAGATCTTGGGGTCGAGCTGATACTCGGCCGTCCACACCGCGTAGTCCGTGCCCCGGCGCCACCTGATGTAGTTACCCACCAGTAGGGGACCGAGCTTAGACCAGCGCTTATACGTTTCGGGGGCCGTCTTCGGCCCCGCGTGACGCCATTGGTCCTCCTCGGGCCACCGGGACTTCATGTCCTGGTACTCGGACTCGAACGAGGCCATGAAGCTCTCGGTGATCGAGAACTTCGGACGGGTGGTTGGATCAAGGAGCGTCCACCGGTCGTAGTCCTCGGTCGCCTGGTGAACAGCGGTCCCGCCTGCAAACCACCAGGCGGGCCGGGCCGGAGCCTTCCTGATCTTGGCCAGTTCGACCTTTTTCGGGCAGTCGAACCAGTTGGTCAGTGTCGAGTAGGACAGGTGCTTGATCTCACCCAGCCTTCCGCTTCCTGTTGTCCCTGCTGAGGACCGTGCCATAGACCCTGCTCTCCTTGCCGACGCGAGTGAGAACGTTCCGCGCAACGGTCCGCAGAAGGCAGACGTCACGCGACTTCATCCAGCAGGTACTGCGCTCTTTGCTGATGTGAACGTTCATCTGGAACCACTCGTCGTCCTCGGTCTGGCCAACGTAGTACGCGGGCACGACAGACCGACCGTGGTACACAGGTACTGGGCCGTCGACAGGCCGATGCCGATGATCCGGGCCACGTCGTGATAGGCCAGATGGCGCAGCCGCAGGTCATACGCGAGCTTCGCGTACTCCTTCTTCAGGGAGCCGGTGAGGCGACGTACCTTTTCGCTGTGGGTGCGGCGCAGGACCAGCCGCTGAGCCGGGTCCATGCCTCCCCACACGCCCTCCATCTCCCCCAGGCCATCCCTGGCGCACTGCCGCCTGACGGGACAGTCGGCGCAGAAGATCTTGGCCTTCTCCCACTCGGAGGCGACCTTCCTGGTCGGCGAGTTCCGGTAGACGACGTTCGCGGAATGATCAGTAAAAAACAGCTCGGGGTCCACACCTGCGCACTTGGCGTGGATCACCCACTTCTTTTCAAGATCAACAATCAAGGCTCACTCTCCTGGGTCGTTGCGCATGACTTCGCGCGTTGCCTGTGCCTGCACATCCATCACGTCGAGCACCAGCTCCCCGGCGAGATCGATCATGTGACTGATGAGATGGCCGGTAAGGGAGAGGTCGTCTCCGGCGCACACCTTCCTGACCTCCGCGACGATCGTGCGGCCGACCGAGATGTCCGAACTCATCAGGCGCTTCACGAGATCGTGGGCCATGTGGTCCCACACCTCGGCGTCCGCGTCCGGGTCGTACATGAACTCGCCGAAGTCCAGGTGCGGCTTCATGACGATCTTGCGCGCCAGTGAGCGCGCGGCGAGCACGGCGGCGACGGCCACCGTGGTCAGGTAGTCGGGGCCGCGGTTTTGGGCTGCGGCCAGAAATGTGGCCCGCACTTCGTGTTGCTTCAGGACCGAGGCAACCAAGATCACTTCCGCATCGGAACGTGCCTGGTCGGCGATGACGCTGATGGTCACCGAGTTGAAGATGTCCTCAACCTGCGACAGGGGGTCCTTCGGGGCCGTCATCGGCCCTCCCTTCGGGGTGTCGGGGGCAGGTTCCGTCGTCGGAGCCTCCGCCCTCGGCGGTCCACACTTCACGACGCCTGCCACAGCGGCAGGCAGGACCGAACTTCCTGGCGAGGATCTCCTCGTCGATCCCCCAGTCGGCGGAGATCGACTCCAGTTGATCTTGTGTGAGATCAAACCGCATGGCCACGTAGCTCGGGTCGACACCCTCGGTGACGGACTTGCCTGCCTTCAGCTGAGCGGCAGGCTTCTTCCTGGCCTCGTCCCATGCGTCGTTGGGGTTGCGGATCAGAGGCACCAGGAAGTACTTCCCCGTGCCTCTGCGGCTCTTGTAGTCCCACGCGAAGTGCTCGCCCACCTCCCGAGCCCGCGCTTCAGCGCGGGTCGAGAGAGGGCCGACGGCCGCCATGTGGGACGTGTGATCTTCGAGCTGAAAGTGGCCGACAACGACGAGATTGTGCGTCTTGGAGCGCTGCTCCTCGTACGCCGCAATCGCCTTGTCGGCCACTTCCTCAGCGGTCAGGTCCGCATTCTCAGGGTCACTGAGAACCGTCGCTACCGCCTTGATCTCCCTTGTTGATGCCACTGAATTTTTTCTCGATCGTCGTCGCGTGCAGGCTGAGCGCTCCGCCGATGTTGGCGTACGACATGCCCGCCTTGTATGCCGTGACGATTGCCTCGTCCAGCGCCGCCTGAGCGATCTCGACGGCTTCCTGCTTCTCCATCAGGGTCTTGATCCACGCCCGGCGGGTGCGGGAGTCGAGTTGATAAGTAAGCGCCATGCGCCTGCCTCGGTCGGTCCTGGGCTCCGGATGTCCCTTGCGCACCATCAGGCGCTCTCCCCCTGGGGCTTGTTCATGGTGTCCCAGTCGAACCCGACCACGGTCGGGATCCGCTCGGACGCTGCCCAGCGGATGATGTTCAGCCGCTGGTCCTGGGCGTAGGCATTCCAGGCCTTGGTGATGAAGGAGTAGACGAGCGGCCGGTTACGGCTGACGCCCATGTACTGGTGAGAACGGATGAACCGGTTGCGCAGCTGGAGGCGGGGGTCGTTGCTGTTCAGGTTGTCACCCGTGATCAGACCCTTCACCCACCCCTCGATCTTCTCCGGGGTACCGAGCTCGGTCCTGGACGCCTGGGCCAGGACCGCAAGGTGCGGAGAGCCGGTGATCCAGGTGGCAATACGCACCTCCTGCGCCGAAGTGGAGTGCCGGGTCAGCTCCGGCCACTCCTGCACCGTCGCGTAGATCTCCGGGTTCGTGACCTTGGACATGCGCGGGAACGACCAGAGATCCTGGTCGCTCAGCACGGCCAGGTGGCGGGCGGCGCCCGCCACGACCGAGGCGTTGGTGACGCCGAGCAGCTGCGCTGCCTGGCGCTTCAGGCCCTGGTCCAGTACGTCGAACGTGTCACGAGCCTCGTTCGGGTAGATCCAGAACGCGACCGTGAGCTCGCCGTTGGCCACGGCGGACAGGCGGTGCTGTCCATCGATGATCTTGCCTTCGGTATCGAAGATCAGACCCTGACGGATGGTCTTCCAGCGACCACCCCTCATATCCGTCATGTACTTGCCGACCACCGACTTCGAGATACGCCGGTTGCGGTTGTACGTGCGGTGGGAGAGCCAGTCGGACGCCATCTCTGGCGTGACCAGCACGATCTGAGCCTCTGACGGAAGCGGGTACTGGCTATCCGCCAGTACCGGATTCGTCAATTCCATGGTTTTCCTCTCCTACGGAGCCCTCTAGCTCCGCCTGATGCTTGGGGCAGAACGGCTGAATGACGTCATCCGTCACCCGCCGTAGCCGGGGGCAGTACTGCCCCGGTACTTCCATCCACCCGCAGAGCGGTTCCCCTGTGGCTGGGTAGTACGTCAGCCATTCGTGCGGCCCCGCCATCTCGACGTCGGCCGCATGGAAGCGCTCAGCTGCCCGCTGAACGCCGTGGGGCAGGACTTCTATCCATCCCTTGCCCCTGAAGGACTGACGCCCGTCCTCGTGCTCCTGCGGCTCCCACCGGACCGCCCTGGGGGGATCCTGGCGGGTGCGAATCCAGAACCCGTACATCATCTGCCTGAGCAGTTGCTCAGTGTGGGATTTGGGCATAGCTCCTCTCCTACGTGAGGTTGGAAAGCCCTCCCGCCCCCCAGGAGCGAGTCACTGGGGGGCGGGCATGGGCCGTGCGCACGGCAGGATTCGAACCTGCGCCTCCGCTTGGTATCGGCGCCCCTGGGCCGCTGGGACTACGTGCGCTCCTGGACCCTTCCCCCGTCTCAACCGGACCCGTGACGATCCACGGGGGAAGGGGTTCTCACCTCAGTCTCCAGGATGACCTTTGAGGTGAGAGTTTGTGACTACTTTCCGTAGCCGTGTGCAGCAGCCTGGTGAGCCTGCACGTCGGCGTAGGTTCCGGAGTACCCGCATCCGTAGATGCAGGTGAACATCCCGAAGATGGCCTGTGTGATCTTGCGCATCATGCGTTGACCCCTTCCCTGAGGACGGTGAAGGCGGCACGGATATCTGCTGCCTCCGGAACGGACGCTGCGTCAGCGTCCTTACGGTCGCTGGGCGTGGGTACCTGCACCTCGGGCACCGGAGCGGCCCCCTCGCTGGCCGGAGCCTCGTCCAGCTCCTCAGTGGCAGCCTGGTTGGCTGCACGCGTGGCCGCCCCCCTGCGGGAGCGCTCCGAACGCCAGGCCTCGTCAAGGCCCTGCCATTCGGCCTTTGCTTCGTCCACACGCTTGGCGGCGTCCTCCTGGATGATGGTCATGATCCTGGAGACCCTGCGACCGACTTCGGTCGCGGTGGACCCGTACAGCTCCCGGCGCAGGTACGACTGAAGCGCACGGAACTCCTTGAAGCCCACCATGCTCCCCATGTCCGTGTCCCTGAAGAGCCCGGACGCTTCGGCCTGCGAAAAGAACTGGTCGAACACGGTGCAGAACTCGTGATCGTCCTTGGCGTACGACCAGAGGGTTTCGGGGTTGTTGGGCAGGTAGTGGAGCATGGTTTCGGTCTCACTCGGCTGCTGCCGGAGAGTGTGCTCCAACATCCACTTCACGACCTTGTGGGACGTCTTGTCCCGCAATTCTTCCCAGAGGTTGACGTTCTCGCGCTTGCTCCTGCGCGTGGGATCGATCCGCTGAGCCTCGATGGCGTCGTAGTAGCGATTTTCGTTCTCCTGGCGGGCGGTTCGCTTTGCCTCGATGGCATCAGCAAGCGCACGGCGCTCGTACCACTCGTGCTGATCACCCCCACCCTCCAGGTAGGCCACGTAGGCGGCATCCCGGAGGGTGTTGTACTGAGCATCGGCCTTGGCGTTGCCAAGGTAATAGAGGCGGTCGGCGTCCTTCTTTTTCGCGAAGAATTCGGCCACCTCGGGGTAGATCTTGAGCTGTTTGCCGTTGTAGGTGTGCTCAACGAGCAGCTCAGTGTCCTTGGTTTCGGACATGGGTGTTCCTCTCCTTGAACGATGGATGCGTTGTTCAAGATCACCCCCGCCCTTCGCCAGAAGCGGGAAGTTCCCGTGGTGGGGGTGATCCGTGCGCGGGTCAGGACTTGAACCTGACATCTATCCCGTCGCCCTGTGAGCGGGGACGGGCAATCTCTGCCGTTGAGATACCGCGCGTGGGCCGTAGGCCTGCAAGCGTGCCCCTGACGCCCTTCCTGACGTCCGCCGCCTCTACCTAGTAGGAGAGAGAGCAGAGAGGGAGAACGGAGCGCCTGTCACCGGGGAAGCGTTCGGAGAGATCCCCGGATCCGGAGCTCAGCGCCAGAGGCACGCATGTCAAGCCTAGGGCCCGGCAAGGGGCGGGATGCACCTTGACCCCCTTGCCGGACGTTCTAGAAGATCACTTCACCGTGCGGTGAAACGATCACACTCCGGACTGGCGCTTGAACATCGCCTGATCGAAGTTGGGGTCAGACTTCGCGAACACGTCCGCGAAATACTGCACGGTGCCGACGAACTTGGTCGCGACCTCGCGCTCGTGGCCGAACTGGGCCACGACGTTGCGCTTGATCTCGGCCAGACCGAACGCGATGGCGCCGTAGTCGACGCCCGTGGTGCTGGCCACGGCGCGAGCCGGAGCCGACGCACGCGAACCGCCCGTGATTCCGTCGTAGGAACCGCGGACTTCGGTCCGGCGGGGCTGCTCCGCTGTCTCGTCACGCTCGTCGGCAGAAGCAGCGGCAGGAGTGCCGTTGCGACGGAGCTCGCTCGCGAGAGCCTCCAGGGTGGTCACGCGGTCGTCCAGGGCCTTGAGAGCCTCGGCATAGGCCTGCGCGTCCTCCTTGGACACGAAGGTATTCAGCGCCTCGCTGCGCAGCTCGCCTGCGTACGCCTGCGCTTCCGCCTTGGTGAGTGCGTCGGAGCTGTTGCGATTGAACATGAGGTTTCCTCTCCTACTGATGGATGCCCAACAAAGGGGCACGGGCCGCGTACAGCTCGGTCCGTGCCCCCATGAAGGGGGCGGCACCCCCCCGATGGGGGTGCCGCCAGTCCTGCTACCGCACTTCCAGCCACACGGGCTTAGGCGGATCTATCACGTGAGCCACCTGCACACCGAGGTACGCCCCCGCAACGGGACCGAACACTACGGCGGACAGGGTGAGACCAACTACCAGGCCACGCAGAGCGGCGTACTTCACTCCGTGACTCCCGCTGTGGCTGCCTCCTGAGCAGCCTTGACTGCCTCTGCCTTTGTGGAGTGGGCAAAGAACTCGCCCACCGTGTTTACGCGTCCGCTTTCGTCCGCGTAGCGCACGGTCCACATCGTCACCTTTGAGGGGTTCGTCTCGCGAGAGACGAAATAGGCACCCTCACCAGCAACGATGATCTCGTTGGGGATACGGCTTTCGAAGAAAGCCAGGGTGTCCGGGGAAAACCAGTAGTCGCCACGGGCTGCGTTCCTGCCCTTGACCTCATCGAGGTTGCGGTACGGCATGATCAACGCCCCCAAGCGGTGGGCAGGAAACCACCCTGGGTCAGCCACTCATCGAGCGACTCGAACGCTTCGGCCAACTGCTCACCGATATAGGCAGCATCCTCGTTGTTCTTGGCTACGAAGGTTTCCCTTGCGGCCGCTCGTGCTCGTGCGAGTACGGCTTCAACATCCATGATCGTCTCTCCTCGATCACATAGACCTGACTGTCAGGTCAACAACCCCCAGGGGCGCGCATGGACACGCCCCTGGGGGAGATTGAGGGTCAGTCAGTTCGCTTTCTGGGGCGCGGGCAGGACCCGCTTACCAAGGAAGATCGTCAGCACATCGAGGATGGGTTCCTCGGTCATGCGCGAGTCACCGATACGCCCCCACAGGGGCCACTCTCGACCCGGTATGACGGGTAGTCGAATGGGTTGCCAGGGGAGGCCTGAGCGTCCTCCCACTCCTGTTCGCCATACGGGTACAGGTAGCCCACCGGGCCGTAGTCTCCGTAAACGGTGAGGTCCTGGTAGAAGCCCGTGTTGCGCCCGTAGGCAATGAGCGCGACTTTGGCGTCCTCAAGGGACGTCACGCGCTCCCACTCGCCCCCCCCGAGAGGGTTGGCGAGGTAGGCAATCCACCTGAAGCTCTGTGTGGCTGTCTGAGCCATGATCGTCTCTCCTTACGACCATTCAGTCCGGAACCTCCGGACAAAGCCGTGCACGGCCACCCAGAGCCGTGCACGACGTTGTTGGGCAGGTTCCCTACCTAGGCCATCCTTCGATGGCCACAATCACCAGGCACACGACGATGGTGATCCGGCCGATCCACGGCCACGTCACGCAACGCCGTAGCGGAAGTCGCATCCGACGTCGCTCCCGTTCTTTGCAGCCCAGCGCTTCATGCCGTCCACCCTGTGCGGGTGGAACGGGGCCCACATGGTGGGGGCGACGCGCAGGAACTCACGGGCCTCGTGCTGCTCAAGCCTGGTGATCTCTTGCAGCACCTTGAAATACAGGTCGTCGTCTGTGGCACAGTCGCCCACGATGATGGGGAACTGTGCCCATGAGGAGTCGGTCTGCGAGGGGTATCCCTCTGCGGCTAGCGCACGCTCCGTGTGAAACGCGGGGAACGTGAACTTGACCATGATCGAACCTTCGAACCTGTTCGTGTAGTCCGTCGCCTCGATGGTCCAACCGGGCCGGTAGGACAGGTTGTTGACAAGGGCGACGGCTGAAGCAGTTTCCATGATCTTCTCTCCAGAGATCAGGGGATGGTGCGGAGCCGAGCAGCTCCGGGCAACGCTCACCCGAAGGTGAGCGCTCCCCATGCTGTGTCGGATCTACTCACCCCCCCAGAAGGTGGGTGAGGAACTCGCGGGTCACCTCAGCGCCGTTGTAGGCCTCGAAAACCGCGAGGGGGGCAAGGGCGATCACCCCCATGAGCAAGCCTTCATCCACCTTCTGCCACGCGTGGTGAAGGAGGTTGAGGACGTGCCGAAGACGCGTCAGTTCCTCGTGGAGGGTGCACGCGAACACGGACGGGTGAAGCACCGCACGGGCGTTGCGGAACGGATGCGGGTGCGTGTGACGCACCATGATCCGGTCCCCGTCCGTGTGGACCTCCACATACCGGAACCGGCGTCCCGCGTGGGGACCGACAACGGCAGTGAGGACGCTTCCGGGGGTCACTAGCTCCCCGGTGTCAGTGATGAGATGCATGATCGTCTCTCCTCGATCATGGGGCCGTGTTGCCCCTGACAACGCCCGTACGAGACGGGCGCTCTCAGCGAACACGGATCACTTGAATGTGTGCTTGGCGGCGGCGAGGGTGGCGTAGTTCAGTGCCACCCCGAGGCACACGAGCATCCACCAGGGCGCAGAAGTCGTCACGGCCAGCGGCACGAGAACGACGATCAGAATGAAGATCTGCGCAAGGGTGAGGCCAGCACGCTGGTTACGGGTCATGACGTTCTCTCCAGACGTCCAGGGAGCCCGATTGCTCCGGTCAGCGCTCCGGCCGTAGCCGGAGCGCTCACCATGCAACGCGGGATCAGGTGTTGCGGTAGTCGCGGTAATCCAGGGGCGGGAAGTCGTCATCCCCCTGGGGTGACTCCTCCTGCACCTCGGCAGGCAGGTCACGTCCCGCCACGTAGAGCGCGTAGAGCGCCACGGTGGAGATGGTGACGAGCAGCAGTACGGCCATTACGCCTCACTCCCGTCCGCGGTGCCGAGGTACAGGCCGAACACGGACGGGTAGTAAGAAGTGCGCTCCTGCCCTCCGTGGTGCCAGATGTGCGGGCAGTCGCGCCCGCCGTATCCGGTGGCGTACGAGTCGGAGCACTCCCGGGACACGGCTACGCGCCCCTCCGAGTTGCCCTGAGCGGGTGTCTCGACACCCTCGTAGAACCACTGCACGCCACGGAAGGACGTGATGCTGTCGCCCCTCTGAAGCTGAACACGCGCCGAACCGTTCTCGGGACGCGTCCATGCGTACTGCTGAGGCTGTGACTCCTGCCAGTGGCTCGCTGCGTTGCGCGGCGTGCCATCGAAAGCAGGCGTGTCGTAAACGCTCATGATGATCTCTCCAGTCATCACAGGTACCGCTGAGATGCGGAACCAAGGGGGTGCACACCCGAAGGTGTGCACCCGATGGCTCTTACATCGCTGAGGGATCCCACACGGGGATCGTCTGCACTGCACGGTCGGCAGTGTCGCTGTACGCCACGGCGGACCACAGGGCGTAGTCCTGCGGAGATCCTGCGCGCCCTCCGCTGTCACGCATGGCGCGGTGCGCGGCGATGAACTCGGCTTCAGCCTGCAAAGCCTCGTACTGAGCCGCGTAGAACTCCCGCGTGTGCGGATTGGTGAGGATGCCGAAAAAGGCGGTGTTACTCATGATCATCTCTCCCTTGATCATCACGTAGGCACACCACATCGTGGGATGCCTACGCAACGGCCGTTCTGAGCGACGGGGTGGAGATACCCCGTCAGAACGGCTGTGCGCCCCTCTGAGCCGTTTGGAGAGAGCTCAGGGGGTCAACGGACCTGTGAGGCGTGTCAGGGACTACGACGGCCCGTTACGGGCCGCCTCTGCCGCACTGAGCCTTTCCACCCGCTCCCGTGGGGCCGAAGCCTCGTGCAGGGGGTGGGAAGGCGGTGCTGCGTCGCCCCGGACACGCGAAGGTCCGGAAGCCTCATTTTCCACTGTTCAGTTCTCAAGGGTGCACGCAGGTCCGTTCAAGCCGCCATCACGCGCTGCTCTCCCGTCCTATGCCCACGCACTCACCGTGTCCTGCCTACCTGGAGTCCGGGAGCGAGACGCTCTACCGGTGACCTCCTGCGCCTGAGCCGGAGTCCTGATCCCCTGTGTGGGGCGGACCCTCCGGGGCCGCTCGGTCGGACTGTTGAGTTGTGGGTGTTGCCTGGCCGAACCTGCCCTAGGTGGGGGAGTGGTGTCAATAGGGTGCTGGGGCAAAGAGCTGGTAAAGCCTCATTGCCCCAGGTCAGAGGCCTGATCCACGGGGGTGGAGCAGGCTCATTGTCGACATAAGCAAGGGCTGTCAGGGGATGTGGAGGGATCATGGCATATGCACTGCTCGCACTATGCCCGTTTCGCCCGCAATGGGCGAACGGGGGCTCTGAGCTGCGCGTATGCGAAGTGAGCCAAGCTCACTCCAAAGATCAAAACCAGGGCACCACCACTCCCAGTGGTGGTGTGCACATGTCAACCCACGGGGTGTCGGGTGGGGGTCGAAGACCAACACCCGCACCCGCACCACACCACCAGCGGTGGTGTGTGTGCACCCACGCGCGCGCTCTTGCGCGCAGGTACCCGCACGCGTATACGCGTGCGCATGTACGCATGCGCGCCGCCGGGCGCGCGGTATGTACTTACCTACATACATGCGCACACCCCGAAGGGGTGTGCGCGCATGTCATGTGCGCGTGCGCATAGGCGCACGCATGTACCTGTGCGTGCACGCGGGTACCCGCGTGCACACGTATACGCGCGTACGTACGCGATATGCGCGCGCTCGCGCGCGCGTATACGTGTGTGTGCGTACGCACACACGGTATGTAAATACATATGCACAGCCGCAAGAGCGGCTGTGCATGAACAGGTCGCGACCTCGAACGATAGGAGAGGGAGTCGACTCCGTCTCCTCCCCAGCGCCATATCGTGTCCGATATGTCGCCGTTTGCCCGGGTCTATGACCCGGGGGTGTTAACCCTGGGGCGCTGGGGAGGGATGAACCCTCCCCTACTAAGCGCCCCAGACCTATCAGGTTCGCGCTTCGCGCGAACAAGGTGTTGTTTGCGGCTGTGAGCCCGCAAACAACTTGTCCAGACGGGCTACCAGCCCGTCTGCGCGGCGCGCGCTGGCGTCAGCGCGCCGCATATGGCGCCTGCGGCGAAAAAATAGCTCACGGTGTCAACCGAGCGCAAGTCTCAACCTTGGTTGAGGTTCTGCTAGCGCAAAAGTGCTAGCACATGGCGATACCCCCAGCCGTCCTGGCCTGGGGGTATCCGGTTTCTGCTCAGAGGGGATCGGGCTTGGACTGGAAGCGGCCGTCCTGCGATCGGCCGTCCTGAGTGCTGATCCTGCCGATGTCGACGTACCGCCGCGTGCCGCGGCGGGGTTTGGTCCAGTTGGGGTTGTCGGCCCATCCGCGGGCCTCGGGTTCCTGCGTGACGTCGCCTTCGGCGGCACGCAGGGCGATGAGCTCCTGACGGCAGGAGAAGTGAGCCTCACGGCCGAGCCATCGGCCGATGTGGTCCCCGACCGCCCAGGGCTTGTCGCAGATGTGGCACAGGCCCCGGTACTTCGCCTTGATGGACACGCTTCAGTCTCTCGCCTGGTTCGGGTGGTTGGGGTTCTGGATGAAGGCGGCGATCACCAGGACGGCGAGTACGCCGAGAGTGATCCACCCCTTGGGGCCGGAGTCGCGGACGACCTGGTAGACGCTGCCGGTGCCCCACCCGGCCAGCCCGATGAAGCCGAAGATGAATCTCATGACTGTTCCTTTCGTTTGCAGGCGGTGTGCACCGGCCTGCCGATCCAGGCACCCACGGTGTGGGACTGCCCGATGGGTGTGGGCATCAGCTCCTTGTCGCACAAGGAGCAGACGGGGTGGCAGCGGGGATGGACGCGCCAGTTGCCGACCTTCTTCGCCGACGGGTCCTGGCGGCTGATCTGCTCGCCGCATCCGGGACAGAGGTGGTGACGGGGTCCGTAGGGCATGATGGGGTCCTGTCTCCTTTCGAGGTGATGGATGCGAGGCAGGCCCCGGATTCCCGTCCGGGGCCTTGCTGCGTCCTGGGGGCATACTGCGCTTAAGGCGGCGAGAAGGAGGGGCTCGATGGTTCGTGTGGAGATCCCCGTCGATGACGACGGCCAGCCGTCGTATGCGGGCCGCAGCGGCAGCGGAGGCGCCACCCGGCTGGGCTACCAGCGCAAGCGCGGCACAGACACGTCCCAGGCCTCCATGGGCACCATCCTGGCGGCCATAGAGAAGGGCTTCTCCATCAATGACGCCTGCCGGGCCGCTCAGCGGTCCCGGTCGGCCTACCAGTACTACCGGGACAACTTCCCCGACTGGCGCAACCGTGTCGACGTCCTGCTCGCCCAGCGGGCCGAGGGGCTCGCCAAGCGCCGGGACGACATGCCCGAGTTCCCGGACTTCTGCCGTGACTATCTGGGCACCGAGATGAACTGGCACCACCTCCAGTGGTTCGACCTGCTGGAGGGGCGCGAGCCCGCACATCTGCATCCGCGGCAGATCTACGTGAAGGGGGAGCCGGACCAGTTCCTGATCAACACCCCTCCGGAGCACGCGAAGTCCACGACGCTCACGATCAACTACGTGACGTACCGGATCTGCCAGGACCCCAACATCCGCATCCTGCTGATCTCACGCACCCAGGACATGGCGAAGAAGTTCCTGCACGCCATCAAGGAGCGCCTGAACGACAACGGGGCGTACGCCAAGCTCCAGGCGGCCTTCGGCCCGCCGGGCGGTTTCGCCTCCGGCGACACCTGGTCCCAGGCGGCCATCCGCGTCAACGGCTCCGACTCCGGTGAGCACGCCTACACCGTGCAGGCGGTCGGTGTCGGCGGCCAGATCTACGGCACTCGTGCCGACCTCGCCATCCTGGACGACTGCGTGGACCACACGAACTTCCAGCAGTTCGAGTCCCAGATCACCTGGATTCAGAACCAGGTCGGCACCCGCGTGGCGGACGCGGGTGGGCAGACCATCGTCATCGGCACCCGTATCGAGTCCGTCGACCTGTACTCCGAGATCATGAAGGATCACTACTACGTGGACGGCGAGTCCCCGTGGACGTACCTCACGCAGCCCGCGGTGCTGGAGTACGCCGATGATCCAAAGGACTGGATGACGCTGTGGCCGCGTACGAACCGCCCCCCGGTGTCCCAGAAGGGCCGACGCGTCGCAGAGGCCCAGGGGTGGCCCCAGGACGGCTACTGGCCCATGTGGCACGGAGAGGCGCTCCAGAAGAAGCGGCGCAAGATGTCGGCCAGGAACTGGTCGATGGTCTACATGCAGGACCAGGTCTCCGATGACTCGATCTTCAAAATGGAGGCAGTGCAGGGCTGCATCGACCGTGCGCGGTACCCGGGGCGGCTCATGCCGGGCCAGCCACAGCATCGCGTCCATGGTATGGAGGGCCTGTACGTCGTGGCCGGACTGGACCCTGCAGCGGCGGGGTTCACGTCCATGGTGGTTATCGGCCTGGACCGCCAGACGGGAATCCGCTGGCTCCTCGAAGTCGTCAACAAGCGGGCACTGCCGCCACATGAGATGCGAGCAGAGATGGAGCGGCTGACCGACCGCTACCGCATCAACGAGTGGCGGATCGAGAAGAACGCCTATCAGGGCTCCATCGTCCAGGACCGGCTGGTCCGCGAGATGCTCAACGCCCGCGGCTGCCTGATCTCCCCGCACTTCACGGACTCCGGGAAGTGGGACCCGGACTTCGGCGTCGCCTCCATGGCGTCCCTGTTCGAGGGCTACGACTCCGGCGGCAACCTCATCCGCCTGCCGTCGCAGACGCAGTCCGAGTCCATGCGTAATCTCATCGAGCAGCTCTGCGCCTGGTTCCCGGCCACCAAGGGCCTCACCGACACGGTGATGGCCATGTGGTTCGCCGAGATTCGCTGCCGCGAGCTGATGTTCACCGACTTCTCCACTTATCACGTGGAGAGCTCCGAATTCGCCACCGAGCGGGATACCGAGAGCCAGTCGGTTGTCGACATTGACTACGCCTTGCAAATGCAGGGAATGAATCAGGGAGCCTGGAGCGGGCAGCTCCAGGGGTGGGGAGGAGAGGAATGAATTTCAGCGAGGCTCTTCAAATGCT
>WNGO01004086.1_pt1 | contig 19062 bp, 14 predicted proteins | sample 5400511 | NCBI WGS metagenome assembly WNGO01 (sample SAMN13153380, study PRJNA577476) | soil metagenome | isolation source: 20 cm soil or saprolite under Garry oak tree replicate 2 | place: USA:California | collected 2016-06-15 | reverse complement strand
TTTTGTCACGCCGCGTATGATAACGCGCCAGTTTGATGGCCGCCTCAATGGCTTCGGTGCCGGAGTTGCCGAAGAATACTTTCTTCGGCTCCTTCCCGGGAGCAATAGCCGCGAGGCGCTCCGCCAATTCCACCATGTTCGGCAAATAAAAATCGGTGCCGGAAATATGAATCAGCTCGGCGGCTTGCTTTTGAATCGCTTCAACGACGCGCGGATGGCAATGTCCGGTGGAGACCACGGCAATGCCCGCGGCGAAATCCAGAAACGTGTTGCCGTCTACGTCCTCCACCATCGCGCCGCGGCCGGATTTCGCCACCATCGGGTAGCCGCGCGTATAGGAAGGCGAGATGATTTGCGTGTCCCGCGCGATGATCTTTTTGGCTTTCGGGCCGGGAAGTGGCGTGATGAGATTAGGGAGCTTCATTTCATTCGTGATTCCAATCATTGTGTGCTTCACGGGGTCCTCCAACGCAACTGCTTTGGTCCCGTGCCCGGGGCATTGCCGGGCAAGAACCTCCCATTCGTCGACATGTCCACATGCCCAACGAGAAGGAAGGAACTAGGAAGTAGTTTACGCGAACAACCGCTGTCGATCCAAGAAACGTCAAGCGCGCAGGGTAACCATGCGGGAACTTCGCGGTTTTACTTGCGTTTCCAGCGGACTCCACCGTCACGCGAATCTTCAAGAATGACTCCTCGCTCGGCGAGTTGATCGCGGAGGCGGTCCGACGCGGCGAAATCGCGCCGCTTGCGCGCGGCTTGCCGCTCGGCCACGAGCGCTTCGATTTCGGCGTCGCTAAGGGGAGGGGAATCCGGAGCAAGGCCCAGCGCGCGGAGTTTTTCACCGTCATCATCCTGAAGGACCGCAAAAATGGCGTCGAATGATTCGAGCGCGGCGAGAATGGGAGCAGCGTCCCCCTGGCGGAATTCCCCACGATCCATGGCCGTATTCACGTCTCGCACCAAATCGAATATCGCCGCGAGCGCTTGCGCGGTATTCAGATCGTCCGCAAGTCCACGGTCGAAGTCTTCCTGCGCCTTTGCAGCGCGACTCGCCATCTCAGGGGACGTGCCCTCCGGAAATTTTCCTGATCGGATGCGCGCGGCAAACGTCCGCAGGCGCTCCACCGAGCTGGCCGCTCCCTGCAAACTCTCCGGCGTGAAATTCAATTGGCGGCGGTACGGCACCGAAGCCAGGAGGAATCGCACGGAAGACGGCTTGTGACCGTGAGCGAACAATTCGCGCAACGTCGCGAAGTTCCCCATCGACTTCGACATCTTCTCTTGATCGACCAGCAGGTGCTCGGCATGCAGCCAGTAGCGTGCGAACGGCTTGCCGGTAGCTGCTTCGGACTCCGCAATTTCGTTCTCATGATGAGGGAACGTCAGGTCGACGCCGCCGCTGTGAATGTCCATGGTTTCGCCCAGGTACTTCATGGCCATAGCGGAGCATTCGATGTGCCAGCCTGGACGTCCAGGCCCGATCGCCGTCTCCCAGAAATGTTCGCCAGGCTTGGGCGCCTTCCACAACGCGAAATCGCGCACGTTATCCTTGTCGTAGCGGTCCATATCCACGCGCGCGCCGGTTTGCATGCCGGCCACATCAATTTTCGAGAGTTTCCCATAGCCCGGAAACTTTGAGATGCGAAAATAGGTCGAGCCCTCGCTGGTATAGGTGAATCCATTCGCGGTGAGACGCTGGATCAGCTCCACCATGTCGTCAATATGCTCGGTGGCGCGTGCGATGTACTCGGGAAATTCGAGGTTTAGCGCCCGCCGGTCGTCGAGATACGCCTGGATGTATTTGTCGGTGTAGTCGCGGATACTCACGCCCGCAGCCGCGGACTTTTGGATGATGCGGTCATCCACATCAGTGAGATTCATCACTTGAATGACGCGATAGCCCCTCGATTTCAAATAGCGCCGCAAAACATCCTGGAACACAAATGTGCGAAAGTTTCCGATATGTGCGAAATCGTAGACCGTGGGCCCGCACGTATAGGCGCGCACCTCGCCCTTGACCAGCGGCACAAACGGTTCCGTCCGGTCGGTCAATGTGTTGTGGAATTTGATCTCGGTCATCGTGGCTCGGTCACCGGCTCGCAACTCTTCTTGTGCTTTCATGGCAAAGCCGCCATTCTAGCCGACGCGTGCAGCCGTGGCAAAAGGTCTGTTGCACCGCTTAAGGACACTGTTTTGTAGAGGATGCGCCGCAGAAACGGCTAACGGCCACTCGATGCGCAGAACGGATGTGTCTGTCCCGCTCCTCAGAGGGTAGAGTGGAAAAATGGCCGGCAATAATTCTCGTGAATTCTCGGTTGAATTCCCGGGCCGAAATCTTTTTCTTGGTGGCTTTCTCTCGAGATTCCTCGGCCAAGATTTACTCCAAGTCTCTTTTGAGCTCTTTCTATTGATACTCCACGGCGGAAGTCCGCGCAATGCACTGTGTTGTATCGGCTAAGATGTTCGGGGCCTTTGCTCCCCTTTCGATTGGCCGCTATAATGATAAGTGGAGCCTCTACCCGAGTGAGAATTCGGAGGAGCGGACCACCGTAAGGGGTCACCACGAAGAAATGATCGCACCGGCACAAACCGAGAATTTGGCCTCCCTGGCGCACCTCGATCTTGAACAAGAGATTGTGCGGCTCAAGCGCGAGATGAATGCCGTCATCCTGGCGCACTATTACCAGGATTCGGAAATTCAGGACCTGGCGGATTTTGTGGGCGACAGCCTGCAACTCTCTCAGCGGGCTGCGGCCACTCCCGCGGATGTGATCGTCTTCGCCGGCGTGCTTTTCATGGCCGAAACGGCCAAGATTCTGAATCCCAACAAACCGGTCCTGCTCCCGGACCTGAAGGCAGGCTGCTCGCTGGCAGACGGCTGCCCAGCAGATTTGTTCGAGAAGTTTCGCGAGCGTCATCCCGATCACCTCGTGATCAGCTACATCAATTGCAGCGCTGGGGTCAAAGCGCTGAGCGACATCATCTGCACATCGAGCAATGCGGAGAAAATCATTCGCCAGATCCCGCCCGAGCAGCCCATCCTATTCGCGCCGGACCAGCATCTGGGGCGCTATCTGATGAAAAAAACAGGCCGGGAATTGCGGCTCTGGCAGGGCAGTTGCATCGTCCACGAGATGTTTTCCGAGCGAAGTCTGGTGCAGTTGAAAGAGCGTCACCCAGAGGCAGTTGTTTTGGCTCATCCGGAGTGCACCGAAGCTGTCTTGCGCCTCGCGGATTACGTGGGCTCGACGACTGGGATCCTGAATTACGCGAAAACGAGCCCCGCGGCCGAATTTATTGTCGCGACTGAAAGCGGCATCCTTCACCAGATGGAGATGGCCTGCCCGGACAAGACTTTTATTTCCGCTCCGGGTGAGGGTGGATGCGCTTGCAGTGAATGTCCGCACATGAAACTCAACACGATGGAGAAACTTTATCTCTGTATGAGGGACCGGAAGCCGGAAATCATCCTAGACGAACAATTGCGCCTGCGCGCCTTGCGGCCCATCCTCCGGATGCTGGAGATGAGCTAGAATTCGACGAACGTTCTCCCCATGTCTCCCTCAATTGACGTGTCCGCGTACCACAACGTGCTGCGATTGTTTCTTGCCGAAGACCTCGGCGCCGGCGACATCACCACGGAAACTGTCATTTCCTCGACGCAACGCGCGCGCGGCGAGGTAATCGCCAAAGTGCCGCTCGTCTTGGCTGGGATCGATCTTTTCGTTGAGGTTTTCCGCATCCTGGACTCCACGACGGAAGCGGAAATCTGCCGCCACGACGGCGAAGAACTCAACCCAGGACAAATCCCGGCGCGCGTAAAAGCCTCGGCGCGCGCCCTCCTCACCGGCGAACGCGTGGCGTTGAATCTGTTACAACGCTTGAGCGGCGTCGCCACGCTCGCCCAACGCTTTGTGCGGGCGGTTGCGGGCACGGGCGCCGAAATCTTGGATACGCGCAAGACCACGCCAGGTCTTCGCGCGCTCGAAAAGTATGCGGTCCGCGCCGGTGGCGGGCGCAATCATCGCAAGGACCTGGGCGAAGCCGTCCTGATCAAGGAAAATCACATTCGCCTGGCCGGAGGTGTTTCCGCGGCGCTGGCAGCGGCGCAAGCTGCCAAGGGCCGAGCCGCTTGGATCGAAATCGAAGTGACCAATCTGGACGAATTGCGAGCTGCATTCGCATACGGACCGGATGTCATACTGCTCGACAACATGAGTCCCGCCCTGGTCCGTCAGGCCGTCGAGCAGGTGAGAGCCCGCGATCCGGCGCGAAAAATTCGCACGGAAGCTTCCGGTGGAATCACGCTGGGGAACGTCCGGGAATTCGCCGAAGCAGGCGTGGATTGGATTTCGGTGGGCGCGTTGACGCACTCCGCCCCGGCAGTGGATTTGAGTTTCGAGATCGAACCAACGTGACGCCTTCCCTATGAACGACGCGATGAAAACCGATGTTCTCGTCATTGGCAGCGGCCTGGGAGGTTTGGCGGCCGCGTGGGACGCTGCAAAACGCGGCTGTGCGGTCACGCTGCTCACACGCGCCTCGAACCCTCAGGACAGCAACACGTACCGGGCGCAGGGCGGGATTATTTATCGCGCGAAAGGCGAGTCACCCGAACAGTTGGTCGCGGACATCCTCTCGGCTGGCGCAGGCCTCAGCTCCCCCGCGGCGGCGTCGCTGCTTAGCCGCGAAGGTCCGCGCCTCGTGAAAGAAATTCTGATCGACGAAATTCGCGTTCCGTTCGATCCCTCTCCCGCGCATCCCGGAGAACTCGACCTGACTTCGGAGGCAGGCCATTCCCTGCAGCGTATTATCCATTACAAAGATCAGACCGGATTTGCGATCGAGCGGGCATTCTTCGAGAGGGTTCGTTCCCACCCGAATGTAAAAGTGATCTCGAACGCCACCGCCGTGGATCTACTGACGGCGTCGCATCACTCGGTCGAGCCCACGGACGTCTATCGGCCGCTGACGTGCGTCGGTGCCTATGTTCTCGACCAGACGACGGGAAAGATTTTTTCTATCCTGGCCAAGGAGACAATCCTCGCGAGCGGCGGGCTTGGGAGCGTGTTCCTTCATACGACGAACCCACCGGGCGCGCGCGGCGACGGCATCGCCATGGCTTATCGCGCCGGGGCCCGCTGCATCAACCTCCAGTACATACAATTCCACCCGACCGCGTTGCTTGCGCCGGACGGCTGCTTCCTGATTTCAGAGACGGTACGTGGGGAAGGCGGCCGCCTGGTCGATCGCCATGGCAAGGAATTCATGCAACGGTTCCACCCCGCCGGCTCGCTCGCCCCCCGTGACGTTGCCGCCCGCGCCATTTACCAGACGATGCTCGAATCGGGCGAACCTTGCGTCTACCTCGACATCACGCACAAGCCTGCCGACCTGCTTCGCGAGCGTTTTCCAAGCATCTATGCGGTCTGCCTGGAGCGCGGGATCGACCTCACGCGCGAACCCATCCCCGTTGTCCCCGCAGCCCATTACAGTTGCGGCGGCATTGCGACGGACGATTTTGGCGGGACCACAGTGGACCGCCTGAGCGCTGTCGGCGAAGTTGCGTGCACGGGATTGCATGGCGCCAACCGTCTTGCCAGCACATCTCTGCTCGAATGCCTGGTCTGGGGGACGCGCGCCGGGGCGCGTTCCGCGGAACGCATCGCGCGCGGGGGCGACTTCTACTTTCCAGAAATCGCCGGATGGCGCTACGAGCATGAGCCGGCCGATCCCGCGCTCATCTCCCAGGACTGGCTCACGATCCAGCACACCATGTGGAATTATGTCGGCCTGATTCGCAGCGAGAAGCGGCTCAATCGCGCCATGCGAGTCTTGCGCGAACTTGACCTGGAAATCGCCCGTTTCTACGAAAAATGCGAAATTAGCGACTCCATCATCGGCTTGCGAAATGGCATCCTTACCGCGTTGCTGATCCTCGATGCGGCCGATCAGGCCCATGAAAGCCGCGGCTCCCATTACCGTATCGATTGACGGCCCATTGGAGTAGACCTCGTCGAGATAGGCCCGAGGTCTCACTCCGGCTTCACATCCGGGAAGCAGCCCGGGAATGACTGCGACTGTTGGATTGAAGTCTTTTCTGATTCATTGTCGGGTGCAATCTTCTGCAAAATGCGGACCAGAAGCTGTCCTGCGCACGGCTAACACGACTTGGATTCACAATTTTTCGCTATGTTGTTTATCCGTCAAGCTTTACCGCCGCGGTTCGGCAATAACATCGACCCCCTTGCTGGACCAATGAAGCTGTCAGGGTACAGTTTGAAACTCCTTCCTGTTCTAAATTGTACAGAATGGCCTCGATCCTGCTGTCAACATGGGTTGATGCTTCAAAAGAAAACCAAAAGAGAATCCGACAAAGCGACAGTTCGCGCTGTCAGGAAGGAAATGGCGAAGCCGCGCCTAACCAAATCCTCGCGTACAGAGGAAGCGAATCTAGCCGCTGCTCGAATCAAGCAGTCTAAACGACAGAAGACCAAGCCTTAGATGCGTTTTCTTCCTCATCTACAGCGTACATGGTATTGTGCGCTTTATTCCGGCCATGAAAACATGGCAGATTGGCCATAATTGAATTTTGGGGGATCGCTAGAAACTCTGATCTCGTCTGAAGAAATGCGAAAATGGCAGGCGAAAATTGGATCAAAACACTTGAATACGACAGAAAAGTGAAATGCATTTACCAGTATCGGCTTGAAGACGGGGCGTTTATCCCTGCCCAGAGGGAAGGGAATGAGGTCATCTATTTAGTTACATTGACCAAAGCAGGAAACCCGCTCCGTGGTGAAGAGGTTGAAAGTCATTTCCAGGACGAGGCTTCGAAGAAGAAGTAACACTCCATTTGGGACACTATCCGCCGAGCTGCCGATGCAAAGTGCCCCAGCATCAGCCCTTCACCAAACTTGCACTAGGCGGTGTGATTATGCTAAAAGGGCCAATAAGCGATGGCGGTATGAGAGCGATTGCGAGTCCAATCAAAACGAATATTAAACTCAAGGCAACGTACGCCTTCAACGTCCGGGCGTTTCTCGATTCGGCTGGCGTAGCGAAAAGAACGTTGGATTATCGAAAGTCAGAGAAGATCTACTCTCAGGGTGATCCCGCTTCGGGCGTGGAGTACATTCAGGAAGGCACTGTAAAACTCACTGTTGTCAATGAGGTCGGCAAAGAGGCAGTCGTGGCCATACTTGGCCCCGGCGACTTCATTGGGGAGGGGTGTCTGGCAGGTCAGACGATTTGTATGGCGACGGCCACGGCGATTACACCCACGACTGTGCTATTCATAAAAAAAAACGAGATGCTGCGAGTGCTCCATGCGGAACCTGCGCTCTCTGACCGCTTCATATCTTACTTACTTTCGCGGAACATCCGAATCGAGGAAGATTTAGTCGATCAACTATTTAATTCCAGCGAGAAACGTCTGGCTCGGACTCTTTTGCTCCTCGCTCGCTACGGCAAGCGATCCCAACCTCAAATAATGCTTCCGAAAGTTTCCCAGGAGATGTTGGCGGAAATGATTGGTACAACGCGCTCCCGGGTCAATTTTTTCATGAACAAATTCAGGAAACTCGGCTTCATTCGTTACAATGGCGGACTTCACGTCCACGACTCCCTCCTCAGTGTTGTCTTACACGACTAGAGCCGTTCCAACTTTTCATGACAAGAGAAGTACCCTATCAAACTGGCGAGGCAGGCGTGGGGGCGGCGGAATCGATTTTTGGTCCAACTAGTTGGAACGGCACTCGCACAACGCGAACGCGGCCCGAGATTGGGAAGCCATGGACCGATCAGAGGGTCATCTCCTGTTGTCTCCTTTGCTTCATGTTGTAAAGCCCGCGATCCGCCGCATGGAACAGGGTTTCGATGGTTGTGCCGTCCTCAGGATAAACCGCAATGCCAACACTCACCGAAAGCGGAGGCTCCTCGCGATCGCTGGAAAGCCGTTCGCAAATCCGGCGTCCGACTGCGTCGGCTTCTTTGCCGTTGCTCTCCGGCAGAACGATCGCAAACTCGTCACCGCCATATCGCGCCGCCGTGTCAATCGATCGACAGGAGAAGCGTAAAATATCGGCCAGGCGGCAGAGCGCCCGATTGCCCGCCAGATGACCATCGCTGTCGTTGATTCGCTTCATTCCATCCAGATCAAAAACGAGCACTGCGAAGGCCCGCTCGGTGCGCTCCGAGCGTCTGATTTCTGACTCGAGGGTCTCGGAAAGCTTGCGGTAGTTTGCCAAACCCGTCAGTGCATCGGTCGCCGCCAAATGGCGGAGATGATCCTCTGACGCTCGCTGTGCGGTGACGTCCTCGGCGATAATCTCGCACCCCCCCGGTGCTCCTTCCTCAATGGCCACTTGCCGGCCGCTGAGCCGGACCTTCATGGGGGTTCCGTCCTTCCGCTTCCATTCGACTTCGATCAGTTCCACATGGCCAGTCTGGCGGTAGCGCTCAAACAATTGCGTTCGCTCGACAGGATCACGAATGATGTCCCTCGCCAGGTTTGCAGCCATCAATTCCTGTTTGGATCCATAACCGAGCATCGTTACCAGGGCTTCATTGACATCGAGAAACTGGCCACCCACGTCGAAACGGCAGATTCCGTAAGTGGGATTTTCCAACAGGGCGCGATAGTGTGCTTCCGAGCGCCGCAACTCCTTCTCCACGCGATCTTGCTCCCTGTGCTGGGACGTTCGTTCCACTGCGATCGCCACGGCAAGCGGCAGATGTGCCAGGCGAGCCTTGTCCACACAATCGGAAGCCCCTTTCTTCATAAACTCGTCCACAATTTTCGTTTCCAGGCCCTTGGTTACGAGAATGAACGGAATCTCCTCTTCCTGTTGTTGCAAGACCGAGAGCGCTTGGAGCCCCGTCCATCCTGGCAAGGAGGTATCAGCGAGAACAACGTCGTAGGTTTGCTCGCGGAGCCGGTTGGAGAACTCTGCGGCCGTTTGAACCACATCCGCTAATATGGAAAATTGCGCTCTCTTGAGCTCCTGCAAACAAAGGTCGACCTCGGCCAAATCATCATCAACAATGAGGGCCCGAATCATACGCCGCCTGTGAGCCGCGAGGCCGCGAGCAGCAATACCTCGGTGCTCCTGATGCGTTACGCGCTGGTCTGCGTTTGGCATGACAACCCGCCTTCTTATCCTCCAGAGCCAGTGCAGGATTCTCCCGGCCGGCTAATGGACATTGCTAGGACTTCCCCATCAAAAATTTTAAATGGGAATCGGGCGGGCGCGGTGCGCACCGAACTTTTCGCTATTGCGTTTACCCGCTTTGCCGATCCTCGGAGCGGCTGAGAAGTCCCCAGAAAGCGCCACCACCGTATCGATTATCCCCGGCCTGCGCGACCTTATATCGCTCCCAGTAATCGGTGAAAACTCAAAAGTGCGCCCGGACAACTCGGAGAAGGCGTCTTGCCATCTCATTCGGCAGAGACGACAATACATGTTCACCCTTGCTTCCCTTCGAATCGTCTACTTTAGATTATTAGGCCGAACCACAGGGGAACCCAAATGAAAGCCAGCCACGAAATTTTGAAGAGCCGTGTACTTAGGAACGGATTGGCGATCAGTTTACTCGCCTCGGCGATTTGCCTTAGCAACCTGCCGGTCGCGGCTCAGGATCAGCCAAACCAGAGCACGGCGACGGTCCAACAGTCGAATGGACAGCCTGCCCTTGACGCAACTCCCCAGAACGGACCTCCTTCGAGCCCAGTCGCTCCTGCGACAATATCCTTGCCGGCAGGAACCATGATCCCGGTGCGCATCAGCGAGTGGCTCTCGAGCGACAAGAACCAATCCGGCGACCGGTTTAGCGCATCGCTCGAACAGCCGCTCGTGGCCAACGGCTGGGTCGTGGCGGCGCGTGGCCAGATTGTGACAGGCCGCGTGGCTCTTGCAAAAAAGGCAGGCCGAGTCAGCGGGGTATCCCAACTCGGAGTGGAGTTGAGTGAGCTAACCTTGGTGGACGGCCAGGTGCTGCCTGTACAGACGCAACTGCTGCAAACCTCGGCAGGCACCTCCAACGGGCGGGATGCCGCCGGCGTAGCGACGACAACAGGAGTTGGCGCAGCAATCGGCGCCGCTGCCGAGGGCGGAGAAGGCGCCGCGATCGGCGCGGGTGCGGGAGCCGTTGCCGGAATCATTGGCGTACTGACCACGCGCGGCAAGGCCACCGTAATCCCACCCGAGGCGATGTTGACGTTTCGCCTCGAAGCCCCCCTCAGTATTTCCACGGAACGAAGCCAATTGGCGTTTCAACCGGTCCGCTCGTCTGATTACCGTGGAGACCAAGACGCATATGCCAATCGCCAGCACCGCGTCTTCACCGAACCTCCTTACCCACGCCCATATTACTACTACCCTGATCCCTGGTATGGTTACGGATACTATCCCGGACCTTACATCGGTTTCGGATCCTACGGACCCGGGTACTATGGCGGGTTCCGTGGAGGATTCCGCCGCTGGCGCTGAACGGCACATCCTGGCAGGGTTGCACATCCTCAACTTACCCTTCACCGGAAAAGCAAGGCGCGAAAGGCATCCGCACCATCACAGTTCAGCCTCGCGCAATTCCCAGCTACCTTCACTATTTCAGCGGCCGTCGACACGGCTTCCGTAATTGGCGTTTGCACGCTGGGAGGAGTGGTGATGTTCTCGGACATCCGTCGAGCCGTAGGAAAAACAGATTCCGTTGAGAAGGGAATCGAGCTGGGCGCTCTGGCGGAGATGCGCCCCGTCGTGATGGCATGCGCGGCGGCCGGATTGGGCCTGCTACCCGGCCCGCTTTCGACGGGAATCGGCGTTCAAGTGCAGCAACCTTTGGCGCGAGTCATTGAAGGAGGAATGATCACCTCCCCACTGGCCATTCTATTTCTGATCCCATTGCTGGCGAGTTTCTTCTTTCAAGCAAAGAAACGTAATGACGGGAAGACTTGATTCCGTTTCGCGGCGGGGGCGTCAGCCGCGAAAGATCAGCAGCCAAGGCTGGGCGATCCCGATGTTATACTGTCCCGCAACGCGGAAGTGGCGGAATTGGCAGACGCGCCAGCCTTAGGAGCTGGTGGCCGAAAGGCCGTAGGGGTTCGAGTCCCTTCTTCCGCACTATCTACTTCAAAACGTGAACCCTCTCGACCTGTTGCTTCACGTCTCTCACGCATGGCTGGGGCGCCTTTCGCATCCAATTTGCTGTTTCGCATACCGCATAGGCCGCCAGCAGGATTGTCGCCCAGAAGGTGGGATAGCGATAGCGCGCGTCAAATTGCACGACGTAATGGACCAGTGGATAGAGCAGCAGCACCGAGGCCAGCGTCCAGGCCGCGCGCCGGTTTTTCTGGAACAGAATCGCAAGCCCCGCGAAGGAAAGAATGGTGAGCACACCGGTGGGAATGGCGTACCGAAGACTGCCGAGATACGGGAACCAGTACTTCAGAAACCGCCGCCCCGTTAGTGAGGCAAACGCGCGGGGATTCGACGAAATCCAAGCAAGCGCCTTACGCAATTGTTCGTGATTGAACTCAATTTCTCCTTTATCAATTATTTCCCCCGCGATGTTCGGGTTGGGATTCGGATGCGTCTTGAAATGGCAGCCCGAGTTGAGGTTTTCGAGCAGAGTCGGCCGGGCGCAAGCATTGTTCGATGTGGATAGTTCGAGTCCAAAATTGTCGCGCACAAAAAAGACGGCGTGGAACCGTTGGTAATTGCGAATGAACCAGGGCAGGCAGGCAAAAGCCGCTCCTGCGACGACAACCAGCATGGCGCGCCGCGCCCGCGCCAACAGTTCAGGTGAGTTTTCAATCGCGGCAGCGTACGACCACGCGAACAGCAGCAAAGCGCTTTGGGGACTGGCGAGAATCGCGACGCCCCACAGAAAACCCAGAAGCGCGGAATGCTGCCAGTCGCGCGGCGACTTGAAATACCGCAGCATGAGCACGCACAACACAACCATTAAAGCCCCGACGAAAAGCGGTTCCCACTCAGGAACGACGCGATACGGTTGAACAACCACCCCCAACACGCCTGCGAAGACGCCTGGCAGAACGCCAAGCCCAAGGCGATCCGACAAGACAGGAAGCAAAGTGAACTGCAGCGCAAGGAAGCCTACGTTCAGGGACCATAGAGCGATTGCCCCCGCCCTGCCCATTCCAAATAGTTTCGCGACCGTCGCATATACGAACACGTAGGCCGGCGCCACGTGAGCGGTGAATCCGGTGGGAATCGCCGAAAAAGGGTCGCCGAAGGTCCCCCTTTCTGCAACGCTTCTAGATACACGCGCGACCTCTCCGGGCTGTGCCAGATTGTATATTGTGGGGCTTCCCTGCGGAGAAAAAGCATAAATCAGAAAGCTGAGGGTGAAAATGAGGATCGCGAGATGCGTCGTGGAAAGCGAGCGGCCCATGCGGTTCAACGAAGTTTGCTGGGTGACATCGCCGCGCAATCCCATGCTATCCAGTCTAGGAAAGCATTTGCAAACGCGCAATCGCCCCCGGTGAACTCATCGCGTATCGGTACCGAGCAGTCCTCGAGTTACGTCCTACGCTACAATTTGGTTTCATGCTCATACGATTCATCCGGAACGCTGTCGAGTAAGTTGACGCCGCTGCTGGATTCCCCTATACTTTGACTTCGTCGTACCCCGCGCGCAGTTCTTTCCCGTTTCCTTTATCCGGACCGAGAAGCGGCAAAGAGTAGAAGCACGAACGTCCGGGCGGTTTTAAGACCAATCCGACACGCATTTGCGCAACCTGCGAAATCGAAGACTCGACGATGACTGAAGCGACTTGCCGGCGCGAGCTGGAACTGGAAATCCCTGCCGAGGATGTGCAGAAGGCGGTGGAACGCGTGGCGCGGGAATTTGCGCGCGTGGCGCGCGTGCCGGGATTCCGTCCCGGGAAGGCGCCCGTGACGCTGATCCGGCGCAGATTCGCCGACGACATCAAGAGCGAAGTGCTGCAATCGCTGGTCCCCACCCAGATTGATCGCGCGGTGAGCGAAAACAAGATGGTGCCGATTACGCAGCCGCAAATCGACAAGGTGGATTTTGCCGAGGCTGGGCCGGTGAAGTTTCGCGCGACCTTCGAGGTGCTGCCTCAATTCGATCTGGGACAATATAAGGACCTCGAGGTCGAGATTGACGACGTCAAGATCGAGGACGCCGACGTGGACAAGGCGCTCGAAGAGTTGCGCGACCGCGCCGCAAACTTCGTCCCCGTCGAGGGCCGGTCCATCGCCGATGGGGATTACGCGCAGCTCAAGCTGAAGGGCGTTCCCGCGGGTGGCGGCGAAATGCTCGAAGCCGACAGCGTGCTCTGCCATGTGGGCGGCGAAGAGACGATGGACGCCTTCAATCAAAATTTGCGGGGCGCAAACACCGGCGAGCACAAGAATTTTGATGTGACCTACCCGGCCGACTATCCTGATCCCAAACTTCAAGGGAAAACGTATTCGTATTCGGTCGAGATCCTGGGCATCAAGGAAAAAAAGCGGCCCGACTTGAATGATGAATTCGCGAAAGACGTGAGCGAAACGCAGACGGTCGAGGAATTGCGGAAGAAAATTCGCGAAAATCTCGAAGCGGCGCGAGGCCAGCAGCAAACGGAACAGACTCGGGAAAAACTGCTCGCCAAATTGGTGGGGGCGCACGACTTCCCTGTGCCCCAAGCGCTTGTCGAACACCAGATGGATTCGCGGTTGGAGCGGACGGTGCGATCTCTAGCCGCGCAGGGAGTAGATCCGCGCGCTGTCAATGTGGACTGGGTATCTTTGCGGAACCGCCAGAAGGATCGCGGAAAAACAAGTGGAAGCGATGGCGCAACGCAGTGGCGAATCCGTTACAGCCGTTCGCGCGAACTTGACAAGGCAGGGAGCGCTCGATAGGATGAAATCTAATCTCCGGAGTCAGAAAACTCTGGATTGGCTCTGTCAAAATTCTCGGACCCGGACAAAAACTGAGGAAAAATGATGCAGTTCCTGCCGGGGTCCTCTGCGAACCCTAAAAAAAACTATCCATGAATTATTCCGAAGATTCCAGTCCACGCGCGACAACTCTCGTCCCCATGGTGGTCGAACAGACCAACCGCGGCGAGCGCGCCTACGATATTTACTCCCGGCTACTCAAAGACAACATCATCTTCATCGGGACGCCGATCGACGACCACGTCGCGAATCTGGTGACCGCCCAGTTGTTGTTTCTTGAAGCGGAAGACCCGGAGAAAGACATTTCGCTGTATATCAATTCTCCGGGCGGTTCCATCACGGCAGGAATGGCCATTTACGACACGATGCAGTTTGTGCGTCCCGCCGTCGTCACCATTTGCGTGGGCCAGGCCGCTTCCATCGCCGCGCTGCTGCTGACCGCCGGCGCGCAGAAAAAACGCTTCTCCTTGCCCAACTCCCGCATCCTGATTCACCAGCCGTGGATGTCGGGCTTGTCCGGCCAGGCTACCGATATCGATATTCATGCCAAAGAAATTCTGCGCATGCGCACGGTGATCAATGGACTTCTGGCGCAGCACAGCGGCCAGTCGATGGAAAAAGTGGAGAAAGACGTGGAACGCGACTTTATCATGTCGGCGGCGCAGGCCAAGGAGTACGGCCTGATCGATGAGATCATCACCAAGCACCGCTAGCGCGTTCCAAACAGTTAGTATCAGGGACACGTGCCGGTGTACGGAAGAGGAAAAGGGGCCTAAGATTGATCGCGAGGGAGAAATCCTGTCCTTGAACCACCGGAGGGCATCACACCGTTGAGAAAACTCGCCACTGACGAACCGCTTCGCTGTTCCTTCTGCCACAAGACTCAGGAACAGGTTGAGAAACTGATCAGCTCGCCCTCTGACTACCCGCGCGCCTACATCTGCAACGAATGTGTGAATGTTTGCGAGCAAATCCTCGAAGAAGAAAAGCGGGAACAATCGAATCCGGTGAACAAGAGGCTGCCGCGGCCTCCGGAAATCAAATCGTTCCTGGACGGTTACGTCATCGGCCAGGACAAGACGAAGAAAAAGCTCGCCGTAGCGGTCTATAACCACTACAAGAGAATTTTCCTGAACCGGCAGCCGGGCGACGTGGAATTGACGAAGTCGAACATTCTGCTGATCGGACCGACGGGCACCGGCAAGACCCTGCTGGCGCAAACGCTTTCGCGGATGCTGGAAGTTCCCTTCGCCATCGTGGACGCCACGACGCTGACCGAAGCCGGATACGTGGGCGAGGACGTTGAAAATATCATACTGAAGCTGCTGCAGGCAGCCGACGGGGACGTCACCAAGGCGCAGCAAGGGATCATCTATATCGACGAGATCGACAAGATTTCAAAGAAGGACGAGAACCCTTCGATCACCCGGGATGTCTCCGGCGAAGGCGTGCAGCAAGCCCTGCTGAAAATTCTGGAAGGTACAGTCGCCAATGTGCCGCCGCAGGGCGGGCGCAAACACCCGCACCAGGAATTCACGCCCGTGGATACGACGAATATCCTTTTCATTTGCGGAGGCGCATTCGTCGGGCTTGAAAAAACGATCGAACGTCGCATCGGACAGAAATCGCTCGGATTCCACACGGATGCGCAGCCTTCCACCGCGCAGCGCCGCAATATCGAGATGCTCGAACAAGTGCAGCCGACGGATTTGATCCGCTACGGCCTGATCCCCGAATTTGTGGGGCGCCTGCCGGTGGTCGGAGTCCTGGGCGATCTGGACAAAGGCGCCCTGATGCAAATATTGACGGAACCGAAGAACGCGCTCATCCGTCAATATCAACGGTTATTCGAATTTGAAAACGTGCGCTTGCGATTCGCCGACGATGCCCTCGAAACCGTCGCGGACCTGGCCCTGCAGCGCAAGGTCGGCGCGCGCGGCCTGCGCATGATCCTCGAAGATCTGATGCTTGAGTTGATGTACCACCTCCCGGCCCAGCGCAAACTCCGCGAGTTCCTCGTGACTGCCGAAATGGTCCGGAGCCGCGAAATTAACTGGACGCTGCTCGAAAAAGCGGGATGAAGACCCCTAAAGGAGCCATAACCATTCACGGGACCCATGTTTAACCGAGAAAAAAGTGAGTTGAAACGCGTGCCGATGATGCCGGTACGCGACCTGGTGATCTTCCCGCAGATGATGAATCCGTTCATCGTCGGCCGGGAAAGTTCCTTGCGGGCTCTGGAAGAAGCGCTGGCCGGCGACAAGAAGATCTTTCTCGCCACTCAACACGATGCTTCCGTGGATGACCCGAAACCCGATGAGATCTATACGGTCGGCACCCTGGCGAACATCGTGCAAAGCGTGCGGCTGCCGGATGGCAACTTGCGTGTGCTCGTCGAAGGGGTCGAGCGCGCGAAAGTCGTGCAAGTGACGACGGAGGAAGGATTCTTCCGGGCCACCCTGAAGGTCATCGCGAACAAAGTCGAGCCGTCTCCGCAGGTCGAGCAGGCCGTAACCAAGGTAACCGGCCTGTTCGAGCAGTACGTGAAGCTCTCGCAGAGCCTGAACTACGACACGATGATTGCGGCGACTCGCGTCGACGACGCGGCCAAGCTTTCCGACACTATCGCCTCCAACCTGCAGATCCCGGTCGAGGAAAAACAGGAACTGCTTGAGAATTTCGATCCCTTGGAGCGTCTGACGCGCGTCGGAGAGATTCTCGAAAGCGAAATCGAAAAGCTCAACGTGGACCGCAACATCAATACGCGCGTGAAGCGCCAGATGGAGCGCGCCCAGAAAGAGTATTACCTCAACGAAAAGTTGAAGGCCATTCATAAGGAACTGGGCCGCGGCGAGAAGAACGAACTCGAAGAGCTCAAGAAGAAGATCGATGCCGCGGGCATGCCCAAAGACACTCACGAGAAGGCCGTCCAGGAACTGAAGCGGCTGGAAATGATGCCGCCGATGTCGGCCGAGTCGACGGTGAGCCGGAATTATCTGGATTGGCTGCTGGCCGTACCGTGGAAAAAGAAATCCAAGGAAATCCGCGACATCGAGCTGGCCGAGAAAATTCTGGAAGAAGATCACTATGGGCTCGAAAAAGTCAAGGAGCGCATCCTCGAATACCTGGCCGTGCGCCAATTGGTGAAGAATCCCCGCGGGTCAATCCTGTGCTTCGTCGGGCCTCCCGGAGTCGGCAAAACGTCTCTGGCAATGTCCATCGGACGCGCAACGGGCCGCAAGTTCGTGCGCGTATCGCTCGGCGGCGTGCGGGATGAGGCCGAAATCCGCGGACATCGGCGCACATACATCGGCGCCCTCCCCGGCCAGATCATTCAGATGATGAAGAAAGCCGGGACCGTCAACCCCATCTTCGTCCTGGATGAAGTGGACAAGATGTCCACCGACTTCCGAGGCGATCCCTCGGCGGCCCTCATGGAAGTCCTCGACCCCGAGTTGAACAACGCCTTCACGGACCATTACCTCGACGTCGAATACGATCTCTCCAAAGTCATGTTCGTCTGCACGGCCAACGTGATGCACACGATTCCCCAGCCCCTGCAGGACCGCATGGAAATTCTGCGGATCCCGGGCTACACGGAAGTCGAGAAAACGCAGATTGCGAAGCGCTTCCTGGTGCGCAAGGCCCTCGAAGCCGCGGGGCTGACCGAAGCAAACCTGACGTTCAACGACCTGGCGATCACGCACGTCATCCGGCACTACACCCACGAAGCAGGCGTGCGCAATCTGGAGCGCGAGATTTCCAACATCTGCCGCAAGGTGGCGCGGCGCGTGGTAAAAGACGGCAAGCAGTATTCCATCGCCGTGACGCCGGAGAACGTCGGCGAATTTCTGGGCGTCATCAAGTTCCGCGAAATTTGGGCCGAGAAGAAAAATGAAATCGGCCTGACGACCGGCCTGGCGTGGACCGAAGTCGGCGGCTCCGTCCTGTCCACCGAAGCGACAATCATGCAGGGCAAGGGCCGCTTGACGCTGACCGGCAAGCTGGGCGACGTCATGCAGGAGTCGGCCCAGGCGGCGATGAGTTATGTGCGGTCGCGAACCGCGACCTTTGGCCTTCCGCGCGATTTCTACCGGCACATCGATATCCATATGCATGTTCCTGAAGGCGCAATCCCGAAGGATGGCCCGTCGGCCGGAATCACGATCGCCACGTCCATTGTGAGCGCGTTGACGCGCACGCCGGTGCGCTGTGACGTAGCGATGACCGGTGAAATTACGCTCCGAGGCAAGGTATTGCCAATCGGGGGCATGAAGGAGAAACTGCTGGCCGCGCACCGAGTGGGAATACGGACCGTAATTCTTCCCAAGGACAACGAAAAAGATTTGGCTGAAATCCCGCCGGAGATTCAGGCCGACTTGACCCTCCGGTTCGTCGAGAATATGGACCAGGTGCTCGAAATTGCGCTGGAACGGCCACTAGAGCCGCTGTTGCACGACGCGGGGCCGGAAGTGGCCTCGAAGTTCGAAACGGAAACCGAGAGCGATCAGGAATTGACCAACTGAGGGAAACCTCGGCCCGTCCGTCCCAAAGAACAGCAAAGCAACCATGAAGCACGCCGCTTTGGGGTGTGGGACGCACGTCGCCAGTTCGCCGTGTCGCAAGTAATCTGAATTTCCCTTTTGGCTACCCCGGTCGGTTTTTTTTAGGACCTGCCCGGAGTCCGCCGATGAGAAGTACCCCGGCCTGAGCTTCAGGCTTATCTTCAATTAAAGGCTTAAGGAAACGAAACAATGAGTATTAGTCTTGCGGACCTGAAAGAAAAAAACATCACGGACCTGGCAAAAATCGCCAAAGACCTGGCCATTCCGGGCGCCAGCGGCATGCGCAAGCAGGAGTTGATCTTCCAGATCCTCCGCGCCCAGACGGAGAAGAACGGCTTGATTTTCTCGGAAGGCGTGCTGGAATGCCTGCCCGACGGATTCGGCTTCCTGCGCGCTCCAGAATACAATTACCTGCCAGGCCCGGATGATATTTATGTTTCGCCATCGCAGATTCGAAAATTCGATCTGCGAACCGGCGACACCGTTTCGGGGCAGGTCCGTCCCCCGAAAGACGGCGAACGGTATTTTGCCCTGATCAAGGTCGAAGCCGTCAATTTTGAGGA
>WNGO01001089.1_pt1 | contig 19062 bp, 17 predicted proteins | sample 5400511 | NCBI WGS metagenome assembly WNGO01 (sample SAMN13153380, study PRJNA577476) | soil metagenome | isolation source: 20 cm soil or saprolite under Garry oak tree replicate 2 | place: USA:California | collected 2016-06-15 | reverse complement strand
CCAGCTTTCGATGTCTTGAGAGGAAGGCATGATGTCGCTGTTCATGGTACGCGGCGCTACACTGTTAAACGGATAAGAGAACTGCTTGGCCCGACCCGCTTTAAGCTGGAAGCCGCCTTCTGCTGGAATGCGTGGCTTTTCTTTCCGCTCCTAGCTTGGCGGTTGCTCACCCGATCGCTCAAGCCGCCACGTGAAGGCGAAACGAAGTCCGACCTCTCCACGCTGCCTCCCAAAATAAATACACTGCTGACTGCTATCGGAAGATTGGATTTCACGGTCTGTCGGCTTCTCCATCTGCCTTTCGGCACATCGGTCTATACCGTTGGCAGAAAGCTCTAGTCTACGATGGCGACAGATCCACCTGACTTTCTCTTAAGCTTCGTGGTGCCGCTCTACAATACAGGCGACTGTATCGTAAAGGTTTTCGATGCGTTCCGCGACTTGCCCGTTCCGGGAGGCTACGAGCTCGTCCTTGTGAACGACGCTAGTCAGGATGATACGTATGCGCGTGCAAAGGATATTATTTCCTCTATGCCAATCCCGGTGACGCTTATTGATATGGCGCGAAACTTCGGGGAGCACTCGGCGGTGCTGGAAGGTTTCCGTCACACCCGGGGACAGTTCGTCATTAACCTCGACGACGATTTGCAGAACCCAGTCAAAGAAGCACTCAGGATGCTCGATCACCTCCGCGAGACCGGAGCAGACGTCGTGTACTCTTACTACGATGAGAAGAAGCATAATTGGTTCCGCAATATGGGAAGCTGGCTTACGAATGCCGCAGCCACCTTCCTCCTCGGCAAGCCGAAGGATCTTTACCTTTCTAGCTTCCGTGCTCACAACCGCGAACTCATCGATCGAATCATCCAGTATCGGGGGCCCTATCCTTACATTGATGGTCTGATTCTCGGTGCGACCAACCGCATCGAGCGGCTCCTGGTAAGGCATGAACCACGCAGAGGGGGCCAGAGTGGATACACTCTGCGCAAGCTCGTGCGCCTATGGTTGAATATGTTATTTAATTTTAGTATCATGCCGCTTCGAGTGGCAAGTCTGATGGGAGCGTTGCTCTGCGTCATTGGTCTCATCCTGCTCACGATCGCGGTCGTACAGGCCCTTTTCTTCAAGGTCCCTCAAGTGGGCTGGAGTTCGCTGATGGCTGCGGTTAGCTTATTTTCCGGCAGCCAACTTCTTATCCTCGGGGTCATCGGCGAATATGTCGGACGTGCCTACATGACAGTTTCAGGAAAACCGCAATCTCTTGTTCGCGTCGTAACCGAACACCGCCCTAGGGAATCCTCCGTTCATGCGCTAAATTAATAAATATGAGACAGTTCTCGATCCATCCCTCGGCGTTGGCTGAAAGCAAAGACATCGGCCCTAACACCCAGGTAGAGGCTTTCGCCTATATCGCGCACCAAGTAAGAGTGGGCAAAAATTGTGTGATCGGGCCACATGTCTGCATCGGGAAACATACGGTCATCGGGGACCGCGTAATAATCCGAGGGGCGGCCCAGATCTGCGCGGGGACGATCATTGAGGATGAGGTTTCTATTGCCGCGCATGCTGCTTTTTTGTCAGACCGCAATTCTGACAGGGGGAATGTGACAGACAATCCAATCGTTTTGCGGCGTGGTTGCAAAATTGGGGCTAGTGCGACTCTTTGCTCTGGCGTCACCATAGGCGAGCATAGCGTCGTGGATGCAGGCGCTGTGGTCACGCGGTCCGTGCAGCCTCATGCCATTGTGGCGGGCAATCCGGCAGCGGTGGTAGCGTTTGGGCAATCCGGCCACGGTGATAGCGTTTGCAAATACACTGGAAACGCCTGCGCCTCCTGCCGCTCCTTCCTCCGCACTGGTACAAGCCACGGAGTCAAAAGTCAGAGGCGTGAAGATCTATGAGTTGCCTTTAATCCGCGACCCCCGCGGCAACCTAACTGTTGGGGAGTTTGAGCGAACACTTCCGTTTGTCCCAAAGCGATACTTTATGACTTTCGATGTACCCAGCTTCGACGTCCGAGGCGAGCACGCGCACCGCACTTGTCACCAATTCCTACTCTGCGTTCGTGGTTCCTGCGCGGTAGTCGTAGATGATGGATTGAACCGACAAGAGTTCCTCTTGGATCGCCCCACGTTTGGGGTGCATGTGCCTCCAATGGTGTGGGCCACCGAATACAAGCATTCTCAGGACTCAAGGCTACTCGTATTCGCCTCCGAACACTATGATCCCGCAGACTACATCCGCGATTATCAAATTTTCTTGAAGGAAGCCGTCAGCTTGTGGCCCCGGCATGAGACATAAGTTTCGGCATTACGATTCAGAAACTCTGGTCATTCCTTGGCTTTCAAACAAACAGTAATGAATCAGATCGCGCGCGACCTTGTTCCAGGGCACGAACTCTCGGTCGAAGAAAATTCTTTTGGCGAGGTAAATGGTCTTAGCCCTGTGTTCCGCCACGAGTAGGAGATGGACTCCTCCGCTGCCACTCTAACCAACAAGCCAATTTTCGTGGTGGGCTCTCCGCGTTCCGGCACGAGCATTCTCACTTGGTGTCTCGGCCAACATCCAAACATGCTCGTAATTCCAGAGTCCGCCTGGATGGGAGATTTCGCGATTGATCTCGCCATTCGCTATCAAATCGGAACGGCACGCGGCAATCGGTCGGTGCTAAGTGCAATGGACATCGAGCGCGAGGAATTCTTCGCGCGCTTCGGCCAGAGCATCAACGATTTAATTCTGAATCACCGCAAAGATCTCGAGAGAAAGCGGTCAGGATATGCCGCACGTGCCGTCCCAAATGCTATGCCCGAGGCCTCAATGACGGTGCAGCCGGGGGTCAACCGAAAAGCTCGCTGGGTTGACGGAACGCCGGAATACTCCTTACATATCTGCGGTTTGCGCAAACTCTTTCCCGGTGCGCTGTTTATTCACATTGTCCGAGATGTCGACTCAGTGGTGCGGTCCATCCTTAATTTCGATCGTCTTGGCGAAGGTAGTTTGGTCGCCAACGAGCAGGAGGCTTATAATTATTGGCTTCGTACAGTGAGCAGCTGTCTTTTGGCTGAACGGGCCTACGGTCCGCGCGTTGTCTTCCGATTACGGTATTCCGCATTGGTAGATACACCAGAGGCCGCCCTCCGGTCCTTATTTAATTTCCTCAGTGAACCATTCGCTGCGGAATGTCTGACTCCTCTCCAAAAACGAATTAACAGCTCCAATGTTCCCGATGACTTCAAAATTGGCGACCCCGAAACCGATCCGAGCCTCGTCGAGCAGGCGATGCGACTTTCTACTGAGGTCGAAAAAACTCCGCAGCCGCCTGAAGCCTCGCCTGGCGCCTCCGATGAGATGGAGGCTGCATTTAACAAGCGGATCAGCGAATATTGTAACGCACAGCAAGTAATTGCCGCATTGCAAAAGCGTGCTGAGAGACTAGCGAAAGAGATTAAAGGCAAGAGGGCCATTATCCAGCATCTTCGCGCGCGACGGCAGCGTTACAAATTGCGCCGCTGGTGTTTCGGTCAAGACTCAGATAAACATCGGAATGGCTGGTGGAGTGCGCTGCGCGAATCTTTCCGCCGACGAACGCGAAAGAGCTGAAACCCGCAAAAATTAGCGCATCACGCCTCACTACATGGATTGAAGATAGAACAGAGGCGTTTGTAAGGGAGCACCGATTCTAAAAATCAATGCCAATTGACACGAATCTACGCCGGACCGCGTTTGACAGGATTATAGTCAACCTGCGCAATTTTCCTCGCTTAACAGTTTCCCGCAAGTCTTTGGTAGTCGCCAGCTTTTCAGTAACTCTAAGCTGAGGTTTCCTTACCGACTTGCGGCGTCCGGCATTCATAGGATGTCATGCAAATATGCGCGCAACGCGTCGGCAAATCCGTTTGATCCGTCTGCAGCCTCGTGGCGCCGTTACTCACTTTCAGTTCGTGCGATGATTTCGCATCACCGTGCTATAGTGATCTCCGCGCGCAATTGGGCGTTGAGATAAAATGGACCAAGCTTCCGCGATTTCTTGCGAACCGGGGATGCTCTGTTTCCGCTGCAATATCTGCGGCGAAAACTGCCAGACCGCGTTGGATCGCCTTGGCCGGGAAGACGTTTCCTGCAAAGGTTGCGGCTCATTGCCCCGAAAGCGCGCCATCATCCGCGTACTTTCCACCCAGCTTTTTGGTAAGAACCTCCTGTTGAGCGATTTCCCTCCGCGTCCCGATATCCGTGGGTTGGGAATGACTGACTGGAAAGGCTACGCGGATAGGCTGGCTGAAAAATTCAGTTACCGAAACACCTATTACCACCAAGAGCCGAGACTCGACATTTCGGAGGTGGAAATCCCTGTAGATCTTCTAGCTAACAATTTCATTATCTCGTCGGAGGTGTTTGAACACGTCGTTCCACCGGTTAGCCGAGCTTTTGAGAACGTGGCGAAGATGCTAAAACCTGGGGGGCTCTTTATTCTCACTGTTCCTTATACGAACAACAAAGACACGATCGAACACTTCCCGGAACTTTATGATTTCACCATCGTAGAGGATAACGAAACGTTTGTGCTAAAAAACAGGACCAGAGAAGGTGTGATCCAGGAATTTAGGAACCTCGTTTTCCACGGCGGACCAGGCACCACCCTCGAGATGCGCGTGTTCTCTGAAAATTCCATTATTCAGCACCTGAGAGACGCCGGTTTTCAGGCGATTAAAGTTCACCGCGAACCAGACTTTGTTCACGGCATTTGGTGGCCGCAACCTTGGTCCTTTCCGATCTCGGCCAGAAAGCAACCTGTTGCCAACGATTCTAGCGTCACCGAATCCAGTACCACCGGGTGAAGGAGGCGGTACGGCTCGGCGAGAATGAATCGACGGAACCGCTAGTGTGGGCGAAAGGCCGTTCGTCTTACCACTCCGAGGGGAGCACAGCGGAGTCGACAAACTCTCGATCTTATACTGGATCCTTCGCTTCGGTTAAGATAACCGCGCGGAGAAACGACTTCAAACCAAGTCGAAATGAGTGGGGCTGGGGGTCGTAGGAGCCCGATGTGGTAGTGCAAGGATCGCAGGGCGGCCTCTGGCGTATCCACGAAGTCGGAATACTGTAGCCGGGCCGGAAGACGACGCGCGGACCGTAGGCCCGGCTTGAACCAAACGCCAGCGCATCAGCGTCGGTGATCCGGGCTTCGAGACAATCGTAGCCTGTACGCGTGTACTATAGGATTTTGTCTGATAAGACAATCATTCGTCGTCCCGATTGTGTGCTTTTCTCAATCAAGGCAGGCTCTTGCGCATAATATGCACGACGGAAAGCAGCTTTGGTTAAACGGATGCCTGTCGCTGGAGGATGCACCTCTGGTGACAGTTTTTCCTGCGCATCAATTAATTTCGCAAGCGAAAGCGTTTGACGACCGCTGTGTTTGTTGATTACCATCTGCGCATGAAATTTCCTCTCGACCTGGGAAAAGTTTCCAGGCCGTGCGCGACGATGTCTGTAATCTTTCCGGCATTTAATGAAGAAGGCAACATCAGACGCACAGTGGAAGCAGCAGTAAAGATTCTCCCCAAGGTCGCCATGAGCTGGGAGATCATCGTTGTGGACGACGGCAGCAGCGATGCCACCACTGCGATCTGCGACGACTTAAAAGCTCGATACCCCGAAGTTGAGGTGATTAGTCACGGGCGGAACAGAGGATACGGCGCAGCGCTTAAAAGCGGAATAATGGCAGCCAAATACGAGCTTATCTTCTTCTCGGATTCTGATGGGCAGTTCGATTTGCGCGAGCTTCAGCAACTAATTTGTTGGGCAGAGGATTATGACATTGTCGCGGGTTACCGCGCAAAGCGACAGGATCCGCTCCACCGTCGTATCAACGCACTGGGATGGAATGTGCTTGTGCGACTCGTGCTGGGCATCAAAATTCGAGATATCGATTGTGCTTTCAAACTATTCCGACGCGCAGTTTTCAATCAAGTCCAAATCAGGAGCGTGGGCGCGATGGTCAATACCGAAATCCTTGCCCAAGCGACACGGCTTGGCATGCGCATACACCAGGTCAAAGTAAGCCATTTCCCGCGGCGCCACGGGAAACAGTCCGGCGCAAACATCCGCGTTATCGTCAAGGCATTTCGTGAACTTTGTCGGCTTTGGCGGCAGCTTCGCCATGTCGCGCCCGACCAGGCAGGACTCTGTTCCGCCACCGCTAAGGAAGCTCTTGCTGCCCCGATGTTAGCAGATCTCTGAAAGCAAACGTCGGTCATATTGACCACGGGGGGGCATTTGGATGCTAAACAGATGGCGAAGCCTCTCGCCATGGTTTGCGGGGGTGGCTGCTACGAACTCAACCTTTTTCCACAGAACAACCCGCCGAGCATGCCCACGCGGTCTTCGTTCAACGACAAGGCAACAACGGTGCGTTCATCGCCCTGATAGCGTAATGATTTGAAAGACCTGTTTTCTCCTGAATCCACGCGCGACGCAGCCTTGCGTGCCGCTCCCGGAGAAGCACGGCCACGAGTCATGCTAATAGGACTCGACTGCGCGGCACCTGAGTTGGTGTTTGATCGCTGGCTTAATGATTTGCCAAACTTAAAGTGCCTCTGCCGAAACGGTGTGCACGGACCGCTCCGCTCGTGCGATCCGCCCATCACGGTCCCGGCCTGGTCCGTGATGATGTCGTCCAAGAGTCCCGGCAGGCTTGGAGTTTACGGGTTTCGGAACCGAGCGGATCACTCGTACGACCGATATTTGATCGCAAACTCTCTCGCGATCAAAGAGGATCGGTTGTGGGATATTCTTTCGCGAAGTGGGAAGCGCTCGATTGTCATCGGCGTACCGGGAACGTACCCACCTCGACCACTTAACGGATTGTTGATCGGCGACTTTCTGACTCCAGATACGAGCTGCCAGTACACACATCCGCCCGAACTCAAAGATGAAATTGCGCGCGTAGTTGGAGAGTATGTTTTGGATGTGCGGGATTTTCGATCTGGCAACAAGAATAAGATCCTGGCTGACATCTATGAGATGACCCGAAAGCGCTTCCAACTCGCCCGGCATCTTCTGGCCAAGGAAGATTGGGATTTTTTCATGATGGTGGAGATGGGCGTGGATCGTATTCATCATGCGTTTTGGGACGATATGGACCCAGCGCATCGCTTCTACGAGCCCGGCAACAAATTCGAGAATGCGATTCACGACTACTACAAAGAAGTGGATCGTGAAATTGGCGAGTTGCTCGCGTTTACTGATGAAGGGACGGATGTACTGGTGGTCTCCGATCACGGCGCGAAGCGGATGGACGGTGGTATTTGCGTTAACGAATGGCTGATGGCCAATGGTTACCTCGCGCTCGCCGAAAAGCCTGCCAGCCCCACACCGCTCTCGAAGGCTAGAGTTGATTGGTCGCGGACGAAAGCATGGGGTAATGGCGGTTATTACGCGCGCGTTTTTCTCAACGTCGCCGGCCGCGAACCAGAAGGGACTATCGCACCGAGCGATTACGAAAAAGTGCGCGATGAACTGATTGCCGGCTTAACGACCATTCCGGACGAGAAGGGGGAGGAAATTGGCACGCGAGTTTTCCGGCCACAGGAACTGTACAAAGAAGTTCGCGGAGTGGCGCCGGATCTGATCGTCTATTTCGGCGGTCTTTACTGGCGCTCGGTTGGCACCGTCGGCGGCGGAAAAATACACACTTTCGAAAACGACACTGGACCGGATGGGGCAAACCACGCCGAGAACGGAATTTTCCTTTTTCGGCCAGCGGGAGGTGGGATTTCAGGTGGACGGCGAATCGAAGGGCTGCGGATCACTGACATTGCGCCAACGATCTTGCAATTATTCGGCTTACCGGTTCCGCAAGATATGGAGGGCACGGCGCTGACCTCGTCTTTTACGACACCCCCCCAAGCGCTAAAATTTATCAGCGACCGATGGTGATTTGCTTGCTTCTTTTGCAGAATTTTGATAGAAACCATGAAGATTAGCAATCTTTGATCACTGCGGAAACGACTTTGAACCCGCATCATCACCGCGAAGTGAAGAAACGCCCCAAGGCAGTAATCATAGGATTAGATGCGGCAACGTGGACACTCATCCGTCCCTGGATGGCCGAAGGTGGCATGCCGAACCTAGCGAAGCTGGTGAATACTGGTGTGTCCGGCAGACTGGAGTCAATCGTTCCGCCGATCACCCCACCGGCATGGACTTCTTTCATGACCGGTAAAAATCCTGGCAAGCACGGCATCTTTCATTTTGTCGAAACCGAACCAGGCGGCTACGCGATGAATTATACCAATGCGACCTCGCGCCGCTCACCCACGGTCTGGAAGTTGCTCAATGCCGCTGGGTTTTCCGTGGGCACGATGAACATTCCGTTTACCTACCCGCCTGAGACCTTGGATGGCTTCCAGATTTCCGGGATGGATACACCGTCGGAAAATAGTCCGTTCATCCATCCCCTGTCGCTGCGGAAGGATCTCGAAGATCATGTTGGAAAAATGAGCCTAGATATCCGCTACCTCGGGGCCATGTCTACGGAGGAGCGGCGCGCTCGAGTGCTAGCCGAATTGGAAAAGCTCGACCGGCAGTGGACGGCAGTCGCCGAGTACCTCCTGGAAACGCATCCGCAAGACGTAATGATGTTTGTCTTCATGTCGATAGACACTGTCCAGCACTACTTCTGGTCGTACATGGATCGTAGCCATTTCCTGCATGACTCGAAGGGCGAGCCCCGCTTTGGAAATGCGGTGCGACGGGTCTATGAACGACTTGATGCCGTGACCGGTCGGATAATCGAGAAGCTTTCGGCTGACACCACGGTCTTCGTCGTCTCCGACCATGGTGGCGGCCCGGTGTCCGACCGCACGCTATTCCTAAACCGTTACCTGGCCCAACTCGGCCTGCTACATTATCACGAGAAAGGTAACGCCGTCGCGCGCAGCGTCGCCAAGAAAGCCCTCCGAGGTGGATTTTCGCTCCTGCGCAAATCGCTCGGATCGCGTCAGAAAAGGTTCCTTGCCGAGATCTTTCCCATCCTCAGAAAGAAAGCGGAACTGTCCTACACGTCGTTTGCAAATATCGATTGGAGTCGTACCAAAGCATATTGTAGCGAAGTGCTCGCCTCGCCACCGAGTATCTGGGTCAACCTAAAAGGGGTAAAACCCGCCGGAATCGTGGAACCAGCGGAGTATAAAGCACTGACTGACTTTATCATTGAGAAATTGGGTGAGCTCAAAGATCCGCGCACTGGCAAGCCGGTAATCGCCCGCGTGTATCGGCGCGACGAGATCTTCCATGGCCCATTTTCCTGCGAAGGTGCCGACCTCGTGCTCGACTGGTGGAGCGAAGACAGCTTGTTCTCTACCAAGCCGAGCTTTCACGAGGACAGGGACAAACCGCCCGTCATCGTTCGCGAGCATCGTCCGTCTGAAAACTCCGAATGGGGCGGTACGCACCGGCTTAACGGAATCCTAATCGGCCGCGGACCGGTGTTGAAAACTGCCGCGGAGATCGAAAACGCACAGCTCATCGACCTCGCTCCAACGCTTCTCCACTTGCTCGGTGTGCCTGTGCCGGAGGACATGGACGGCAAAGTTCTGACAAGCGCTTTCCGATCGGACTTCCTTACCGCGCATCCAGTCCAAGCCGGCACTGCTTCCGGCACCTCCGGTACAGATCTCCCAAGCGGCTACACCGACGAGGAATCAGCCAAAGTTGAGGAGCGCCTTCAGGCCCTCGGCTATCTCGAATAGCTCCTGTGCTAAGGAATTGATCAATATGATTCGTGCCGATCTTAAATGCAAAATGCGCGGATACGGCACCCGGCCCCAGAACAAGACCTGTTTCCGTAAGCGTATCACGCCCTTGCTCGAATTGGGAACGTTTGCAGTGATCGTGCATCGCTTCGGCCGCTGGGCTTACAGTGTGAAAGTCCCTGTGTTCCGTCAGTTGATGATCTTCATTTATCTGGTCGTCACCACGGTTTGTCTAGCCATTACCGGCATTCATGTACACCGCGAAAGCGACATCGGACCGGATTTGGTTATCCGTAATTGCAATGCCAACTTTCTTCTCGCCACCCGAATCAGCCACAGTTGCAGCGTCAACCAAGGCGTCAGCGTCGCGAGCGTTCGGGGCAGGGGCTGGCCCACCCTCGGCAATAATGTTTGTTTCGGCGCCGATTGTAAACTGTTGGGTGGAGTGACCGTCGGTGATAACGTCGTGGCGAGCGCAAATTCCTTGATGGTTTCGGATCTACCCAGCAACGGCACGGTGATGGACGTGCTGGCCCGCATCAACTCGCGCCAAACCGTTAAGCCCTTATCTTGAATTTCCTGTTGTGACAACATGAGGAAGCCTGCGCCATATACACGGAACGGAGCGGAACGCTACTCGGTCGCCATGGTAGCCGCGTGTCCATTCCCTGCCAACCACGGGTCGGCGGCAAGTATCCGAGAGATGTCCGATACCCTTTCGCAGATGGGACACGCCGTGCACATCGTGACCTACCCGACGGGCCAGGAAGATATCGTCGTTCACCACGCGAAAGTTCATAGGACGGGACCGTTTCGGCCCGAAACCAACGCCAAGATCGGGCCCTCGCCGGAGAAATTTCTGCGAGATTTAGCCCTTTTGCGATTGCTCCGCCGCGTGATCCAGCGCGAACGCATCGATATTATTCACGCGCACAATTATGAAGGCGCACTGATCGGCGTGATGGCGAAATGGATCACCGGCCGCCCACTGCTTTACAACGCCGTCAACCTCATGTCGGACGAGCTTGCGGGATACCGCTTTATTCGTCCGGCCTGGCTCGCCCACGCAATCGCGCACGGACTGGATTGGTTCGTTCCAATTTTCCCGGATCATATTACTGCCGTCTCTCCCGAGCTGAAGCAGTGGTTCGTCAAGCGCGGAACCGCCGAACGAAAAGTGGACATGGTCCCGGCGGGAATCGTGCCAGAAATGTTCGACAACGCAGATCCGGAAAAGTTCCGCCGCCGTCATCGAATCAATGGCCGTGCGATCGTGATGTATACTGGAGTGTTGAACGCGTTCCAGAGAATCGACTATCTGCTTCGCGCCTTCGCGGTGGTTTCAAGGCAACAGCCCGATGCTCTGCTGATGATGGTAAGTCCCCTGGTCTCCGAATCCCATCGAACAGAACACAAAAAGCTAGCCGATCAGCTCGGTATCTCTGATGCCATCATGTGGATCGCACCCCATTCGCTTGATGATTTACCGAATTATCTGGCGCTTGCCAGCGTGACAGTGATTTCGCGCCCGGAATGCCCGGGCCATCCGGTTAAACTCTTAAACTACATGCTAGCGGGCAAGCCCATCGTTTGCTTTGAAGGCGCGGCCAAGGGCTTGCGCCACTTGCATGATGCATTCATCGTGCCGAATCACGATTGCGAAGCGTTCGGTAAGGGGATCATCACACTACTGGAGGATCGCGCGCTGGCGGCGAAACTAGGAGCGAATGCACGCACGACCGTCCTTGCCAATTTCGACTGGCGGCAGATATGCCTAAAGATAGAGTGTATCTACAAAAAACTTTTGAGCGTGCCACCAGAAATCCCACTTGCGCAAGCTGAACGCGCTGCGTCGGCGACGCCTGAATCCTGAGTCACTCGTCCCGTGGCTTCCCCAGTAGCACACAGTTTCGCCGGGTTCTGGACTTTCATGCTTCTAACAGCGCGTTTGAAGATGCGTTTTGTCACAGCCTGCCGCCAATATCTGCCGCAGCTCGTCTTGCTGGTATTGCTTGCGAACCTGGCTGACGTCGATTTTCTTATCGGCCTGGGCACGGAAGCAAACGCGAATGCCTTGCACCATGGCTTCACGCACAGCCTCGCAGCAGCCGTTTTTGTTGCGCTCGCTGTCAGCTGCGTGTGGCGGATAGCTGGAAGTTTTTGGCGCAGTGCCATTCTCTGTTTTTCGGCATACAGCTCACATCTTCTCATTGACCTTTGCACCGGGACCAAGCTCGGATGGAACGCCACCGCCTCTGCCATTCCTCTGCTCTGGCCGTCGGCGAAAGAATTCAGCTCGCCCTTGGTCCTGGTTGTGGGGGTTAGTCACAAAGACCTTTCCGCGCTATTCAGCATGAAAAATGCTTGGTCGAGCTTTTATGAATTGTTGACCTTCGGCGAATCACGGTAGCTCTCCTGGCATTACGGCTACGACATGAACAACGTCGCACCATGTCCCACAACCGGGAAACGGCGTCGCGCACTGTCTGCAACTCGAATTCGATCCGATGAAACGTTCCCATCGGGTGGTCTTCCTGGTCGTCTGTTGCTTGCTTGGTCTGCTCGTGTTCGTGACCGTTCTTCACATGATCGGCACCGATACTGGAAAGGCTCGCCTGGTGCATGCGGCGTCGCCCGTGGAAACCGTTCCGGTGCGCAGACAGACGCTTGAAGAAGTCATCGGAGGCAGCGGCACGGTGGAGCAATTCAACACCGTCCTCCTTACCACACAGATTAGTGCTCGAGTCCTTGAGGTCCCTGTGAAGATTGGCGATATCGTCAAAAAAGGAGACCTTCTTGTCCGCTGGGACGATCGATTGATTCAGGCAACGCTCGAATCCAACCACCAGTTTGTCGAAACGAGCAATATCAAAATCAAAAACGAAACGCGGCAAGTCGAGCGCTATACAGCCCTCGAACAAAAGCATATGGGCACGCCCCTCGATTTGGAGAAAGCGGAGATTGCACTTGCTGATGCGCGCGAGGAGTTGGCCAAGGCAACTGTGGGACTTCGGCAGGCGGAGATCGCGCTTGAACACGTGGAGATGAGATCTCCCATTGATGGCATCGTGCTCGAGCGACTCGTAAATCCGGATGAGACGACACATAATGATCAGATTGTGATCAAACTGGGTGCGCTTGAAACTGTCCTGATGGCGGCGAAGGTTACGGAGGAAAAAATCTATTCTATGCAGTTGGGCCTTTCCGCCGAAATCAGTTTCCCCGCCTTTCCCGCAGAGACCTTTCAGGGCAAAGTCTTTAAAATAGATCCGAACATTGACCCGGTAACCCGGACCTTCACGAGCTACGTAGAAATTAACAATCCGGATTTTCGGTTGAAGCCAGGTCTATCGGGGTTCGCGCGTATCCATCGCACCGCCAAGGATGTGCCCGCCGTACCTAGCGTTGCAATAATTAACCCATCAGGCGACCGGGCCTCGGTGTTTGTAGTTGACGACAGCGGCCACGCGAATCTTCGCAAGGTGGGTTTAGGGATCGTCGTAAATGCTATGACGGAAGTAACGGGTGGCTTAAAGGAGGGGGAAAAAGTCGTGACAGTTGGTCAACTATACCTACAAGAAAATGACAAAGTCCATTCCACATCGAAATCTAATATTACGAAATAGCCTGGTTGCTTCGCTAGCGGCCCTATTGCTAGTCCTGCCTCTTAGGTTACCGGCACAAAAAATAAGCACTCACAATCCGGACCTTCCCCGGCATCCGCTGACGCTTCAAGATTGCATCGCCATTGCATTGGGTGAAAGCCCAAAACTGGAAGCCACTCGCTTCGATTTGCTGGCAGCAGGTGAGGAGATTCGCGCCGCCCAGGCCTCGCTTTGGCCAAACCTGAAGGGATCAGCCACGGGGGAAGCATTCTCGGGCGAACAGACGGGCAAGTTTCGCATTGTCACGACGGTTCCAAGCGGAGGCGGAGTCAATGCGAACAGAAAGGTGGATCTCGCCGGGATAGGAATTGGTGGCCTTAAGTTGGAGTATCCGGTTTTTAAGGATGGGAGTATTTTCGGATTCAATGATGCACCGGCAATCGAGATTAAGAGAGCGCAAAGGAATGCCCTCGCCTGGACGGCTCATCTTACTCGCGAGGAGGTCATCTATCGGGTCACCCAAGTCTTCGTCGACACCGTTTCAGCGCAGAACCGCGTGCAGCCCATCGAACGCAGAGTAGCGCTGTTGCAGCGATCTGTCGATATCCACAAAGAAGAACAAGAGAAGGGATTGCTCCTCCCGATCGATGTCAAGGTTGTCGCAGAACAGCTCAATGACGCCCGATCTATTTCGAAAATCATTCACGAGCAGGCCGTGGCAGGGTACTTGGGGCTGACCCGGCTCCTCGGCCTGCCGTCCTCGTCCCACATTCGCCTGAACAGCACACTTCCCGAGCCGCCTACGCCGCCGGACGCGGCGCAGTTGTTTCACACAATGCTTGCCCTGCATCCGTCGCTCCAGGTGCAACGGGCAAAGATCGAGAAGGCAAAGCAGGATTACCGCCTGGAAACCTTTCGACTCTATCCCTCCGTGACTCTGCATGGGTCAGCGCTCTATGTCACCGATTTTGACAACGATGCTCACGTCTTGATCGGTGGAATCACTGTCGACGTTCCAATCTTTGACTTCGGGGCGCAACTCGACACCGTGCGCGCGCGCAGGGACACGTATAACGCGGAGCAGGCTAGCCTAGGCGCTGTTGGCAATGATCTGGCCAGTGATCTCGTCAGAATCTACCAGGAAATCTATGCATTGAGCGAAAGAATTCTCACTCTGCAAGGAGAGATCGGGAAACTCGACCGCGATCTGCGCGTAGCTCAATCTCAACAGCAACAGGGCATCACGTCACCACTGACAGCGATTGATGCGGAGGTGGTACTTGTCGGCAAGCAGGACGAGCTGAACATAGTCCAGTCGAGGCGGCTCCTGCTTTACGCCAATCTACAGAAGGCGATGGGCGGCACGTGGAAGTGGATTCCATGAAGCAGTCGCAGCGGATTGTCAAAAACGCTTTTTTCGGAATCGGATCTTCTGTCATCGGTGGGGTCGTCTATTTGGCGACGATCCTAACCATTGCTCACGCGGTTAGCGTTACCGAATTTGGCAAATATTCCTTTGTTCTAGCCTTTGCCATGTTCGTCAGCAATATCGCCGATTCTGGCTTACCCCGCATGCTGATCCGGGAAATCTCCAAAGATCGGGAGCAACTTGTTCCGCTTGTCGGCGCGGGGGCCTCGCTCATCTGGGTGATATCGGGAGTAATGTGTCTCCTGGTTGCCGTTATTGTTCCGTTTCTGCATGTGGGGATGGACGTGAAAATATCCGTTCTCGGGATGAGTATCGCTACGATGGCAACGTTCCACGCCGCGGGATACAGCGCGGTGCTACGAGCCTTCGAAGATAACGAACTAAACTATCTCGGTTTTGTTTTGCACAAGGTCCTTGTGCTAGGTTTGGTCTTCGTAATCGTAAAGCTTCATTTCGGATTGCTTGGCTTCGTTGCCGTCCATCTCGCGTCGAACGTGCTGCTCTGGAGTTTTTATCACGTCGTGGTGACGCGCCTTTATGCCCGCATTCCACTGCGCTTCGACGTCGCCCTCTGGAAATCTCTCCTTTCGGCGGCGCTACCGATGGGTGCCGGCACGATGCTGCGACAGCTCGCGCTTCAGCTCGATATTCTTGTCCTTACCTGGATGACAAATCTCACGACTGTGGGACTGTTCAGCGGCCCATATAGAATCAGCATGGGTCTGCGCGTAATCCCGCAAACGCTGTCTCTGCCACTTTTCCCGCTTTACTCGCGCACGGCGCACCTGTCGCCGGTACGCTTCACCGAGGCTTACCGCTGGAGCATGAAGTTTTTTGCCCTTATCAGTTATCCCATAGCCGCTTTTTTTCTGGCATGGTCCAAGCCAATCCTGCGGATCGCGCTGGGGCAGAAGTATTTGGCGGCAATTCCGGCAATGCAGCTTCTCGGCATCGGAATAATCCCATTCTTCCTTTCGACTCTGTTTCAATATCTTTTCGCTGCGCTTGACCAGCAGAAGCGTTTCCTGGCGAGCACTTGTGTCGGATCAACTTTGCGGCTTCTCCTTCTCGTGGCTCTCATTCCGCTGCTTGGACTTGTTGGTCCGGCGGCTGCGATTCTCTGCGCCGAAACCGTGGTTGTTACCATTTGGATGGTGCAATTGGCGCGGCTCGGTTTCCGCGCAAAATTGAGTGACGTCATCTGGCGTCCGCTTACAGCCGGAGTTGCCATGACTCTCGTGCTTTTCGCTGCGCACGACGCAACGCTTCTCTGGCGACTGGGCGCGGCAGGGCTAGCGGTAGTCGTTTACGCGCTCGTGTTAGTTGCGCTTAAGACATTTTCAGTCGAGGAAGTGCATCACGCGCGAGAGGGACTGGCTTTTTTTTCCCCTTTTGTGGCCTCTTGGGCGAAGAAGCTTAAACGGAACTCGTGAAAAGAATGAAAAGGCTGGCCGTATTGGCAGAGACCAGCGCTAAAATTTGGGCGGCGTATTGGCTCCTGATCGTGGGCAGTGTTTTGGTTTTTGCTTCGGCAGCACTGAAATGGGTTTATTTCCCTTTCAGCCGTCACCCTTTCGGTTTTCAGCTGCCCCTGCTGCGAAACCTCGAGCTCATCCCGCACTTTTCTCTTCTCTCATACGGAGTAGTTGGAATCGCTGTTCTAACAACCGGTCTCGTTTTGCGCAGGCGTTCCGCCACATATCTCGCGCTGGCGGCCGCCATCCTCATCGCTTTGTGGGTGGCGGCGCCATGCCAGATCGCTTTTCAACAGCCGGCTTTGCTTGGCCGCCTCATTGCCGAGACCCAGGAGCTTCCGATGATCAGAGGTTTTGCAAAGACTTACCTTACTCCGAATTATGGGCCCGCCGAAGACTACCCGAAGCGGTTTGACATTGACACCCTTTGGGGCCGTTTTCTCGCTGCGGATTCTTTCCTCGGTCTCGGTTGGTATTGTTTGGGAATCGGATCCTTGTTGATTGGGATCTATTCAATCGCCCGACTGCCCGCCGAGGAAAGAATGAGGGCGCTGGCGCTGAGCCGAATTCCAGCCAGCGTAGTTATCATTTTGCTAACGCCGTCGCTCATCGGACAGCATTATTTTACCAGTGCCTGCACTGCGCAGGCCCAAGGTGCAGGGGAAAAGGCAATTACATGTTATCGCAGGGCGATGTGGTTCGATCGGTGGCGCGCGCACGATATCAATATCTACGCGGCTATCGGAGACCTCGAAAGGTTGTCCGGTTTAAGCAAGGATTCCCCGGAGAAGCATATCAGCAAGGCTCGGGAATTTAAGGAAGGAAGAGAATATGAGTCGGCAGTTTTCGAGCTTGCCCGCGCTGCAGACTGGGGCGGCGCCGTGGCACCAGTCGCGCGAGCTGAGTCGGCGCGCACCCGTGTGGATTTTGGCATCGCCCTCTACCGTGGCGGAGGCATTGGTACAGCTGTGACCCAGTGGCAGCAGGCCCTTGTCGAAGAGCCCGTGCACCAGCAAGGAATCACCTTCCTCATCGCCCGCGGAAATTATGATCTTGGCCGCTATCAAGCGTCGCTCGACGTGGTCAAGAGGGTGCTTCGGGCAAGCGGTGATCTACCAATACTGGCCAATGCTTATTCCCTGGCAGGAGATTGTTATACGAAGCTTGGCCGGGACGTTGAGGCCCGCAATTCTTACACCCGTTCGCTCAAGGAGGACATGTTAGTGAATTTCTGGGGAATGAGTCGATTGACCGGTAACTAGGCAACCAGTATCATGGACTCTTTCTTGCAGCCACTTCGAGACTTACCGCCGCGCGCGCGGCGCTGGTCATTGGTCTTGGTGCTGCTTTGCGGGAGCGTGCTTGGTTACTTCGTGCTTCGCACCTTCGCCGGTCCCTTGCATATGCAGTACCAATTGGACTTCGGCGCTGCCCAATGGATAGAGCCTGCCGAGTTTGCTCCGGTGGCTTACTTCCGCCGCCAGATTTTTTTAAATGCGGCGCCCGAGCAGGCTTGGCTGGAAGTCGCAGCAACGGACTCCTTCAAAATCATTATCAATGACGGCACAGTCGGCACTGAAACCAATCTGAAGACGCGGGTAGCACAAATCTACGACGTCAAAAAATTTCTAAAACCTGGCACAAACGTCATTGCTATCGCGGTTACTCGGACTTCCTACCCAGGTTCTGCGCAGCTTCTTGTTTACGGCGGCTATAAAGAACCTGGTGGTAAAACCGGCTCATTAATTTCGGACGAACACTGGAGAGTTGCTCCACGAACCGGCATCGTAGAGGGTACAGAGGAATGGGTCTCTCCCCTGGTGCAGGAGCAGATTTGGCCGAACGCGCGCCGCGCCTCGATCCTTGAACATCGGCTCCACACTACCCGGGTGGACACGAATCCGCTTTTGCTTCAACTCCCGCTCTCCGGCAAGTGGATCACAGCCGAAAATGCGCGGCGGGAGGCAGTATTTTCCACCTCCGTGAGTGCGGAAAGAGCTCGTCCGCACACATGGATTCAAGTGGCGAGTTCAGGACGCCTCGATCTTCTGGTGAATGGCAAGCTCATCACCGGCGCGACCGCCTCCCAGCTCAAGGAAACGAAGATACCGCGTTTGCCCAAGCTGACGCCTGAGCCTTCGGAGAAGGAGAAGATCGAAATGGCAACTCCACCACCGGCAGTCGTTAGGCCGCCGCAGAACGCCAAACCTCCGCCTTCTCCTGGTCCGTCCGCGAGTCCTAGCGCAACCGCCACACCCGGCTATTCGGCAAGTATCTACGAATCGATGGCCACTTCGTTGCAGAAGCCGACTCTTGACGCGTATGACATCAGCTACTGGATAAAAAAAGGCCCAAACAAAATCGTCGCGGCAGTCCGTAATGATCAGGGTCCAGCCAGCTTTCTCGCAAGCGGGTTCATGGTTCGAAAGGATGGTAGCACTCGAGGATTTGAGACTAATCGGGACTGGCGAGCGGGCGATCAGCAAAGCGCGCAAAACCAGCACGCTGTAGAAACCGGTAGCAATGGATCCGCGCCCTGGGGTTACCTTACGCAACAGCTAGGGAAACCAGTAAACCTTTCTGACTTCGATGCCGTAGCCAAACCTTTCGCGGTGATTTTATTAACGATCGTCGGAACCATAGCCCTGTGGCTGCTGGCTTCGCGGTTTGTCGCCGCTGCGAGAAACGAGCCGCTTCGACACGCTCTCGCTCGCGACGCGCTATTTCATGCCCCAATCGCCGTAGGGTTGCTTTTTTTGCTCCTTCCAAGATACGACTTCCGATTTCCAATAGACTGG
>WNGO01000855.1_pt1 | contig 19065 bp, 16 predicted proteins | sample 5400511 | NCBI WGS metagenome assembly WNGO01 (sample SAMN13153380, study PRJNA577476) | soil metagenome | isolation source: 20 cm soil or saprolite under Garry oak tree replicate 2 | place: USA:California | collected 2016-06-15 | reverse complement strand
GGAATCCCCAGCAGCACCACGATTAGCCCCGGCCACGTGTACTGCGGCTTGTAGCGCAATAGTACGACATCAATGAATAAAGCCATCACAATATAAATGATCGGCAGCACTGGGTACCCCACGGCCTTATATGGTCGCACCACATCCGGACGCGTCCGCCGCAGCACGAACAGTCCCACAATCGTCAGAATGTAAAACACCAGCACCGCAAAAATGATGTAGTCCAGAAGCTGCCCATAGCTGCCCGAGATGCACAGGACGCAGGTCCAGACCATCTGCACCATCAGCGAAACCGCAGGGGTCTTATATTTAGGATGCAATTTCGCGACATTGCGGAAGAACAAGCCATCTTTCGCCATGGCGTAATAGACCCGGGCGCCGGATAGAATCAGGCCATTCATGCAGCCAAAGCTGGAAATCATGATGGCCGCCGCCATCAGAAATCCGCCGGTGCTTCCAAATCTCTGGGTCAGGATTGCCGTTGCCACGCGGTCTTCGGTGGCATGTGTGATTCCGCGGGCGAGAATCGTCGCCCCGTCTTTCACTCCATCCAGCGGCAGCGCGCTTAAGTAAATGAAGTTGCAGGCAATATAGAGCGCGATCACCACGCCGGTCCCCAGCGCCAGTGAGAGCGGAAGGTTGCGGCTGGGATTCTTCACCTCGCCTGCGGTAAAGGTCACATTGTTCCAGGCATCGGCTGAGAAAAGGGACCCCACCTGCGCCACCGCAAGAACCGTAAGCGTGCTGACGAATACTCCTCCGCCGATATCGTGCAGCGACAACAGACCGGCGTTGTGCCAGAAGTGCCCGCTGAAATTCGCCAGGATCGCCTGAGGATTGCGGCAGAAAGCGAATCCCAGCACGGCGAGTCCAAGCAGGGCCAGGACTTTTGCCGCGGTGAATACGTTCTGAATCGCTGCCCCCGTCTTCATGCCAAGGACGTTCACCAATGACAGGATGATCACCAGCAGAATTGCCATCAGATTCTGCGTATTGATGCCGACATCCATGTTGCCCAGCACCATGGGGCCGAGATGGATCGGCGGAACCTTCCACAAATGTACGATCCAGTTCGTGGAAGAGATCGAAGGGTAAAACACTCCCAGAAACTTGCCGAAAGCCACGCCCACCGCGGCAATCGTGCCGGTCTGTATGACGAGAAACAGAGTCCAGCCGTAGAGGAATCCCCAGAGCGGCCCCAGCGCCTCGCGCAAGTAAACGTATTGCCCGCCGGCGCGCGGCATCATCGCCGCCAGTTCCCCATAGCTCAGGGCGGCCACAATGGTCATCAGTCCGGTCACAACCCAAGCGCCGATGAGCAGAGCCGGCGAACCTACTTCACGCCCGATTTCCGCCGAGACAATAAAGATGCCGGATCCAATCATCGACCCCATCACCAGCATGGTCGCACTGGTCAGGCCCAGAACCTGGACCAGTTCCTTATCCTGATGACTGTGAATTTCCCAATCGCTGCCCGTGGATGGCTGCGTCGTTGTCGGTGTGCTCAGAGGCTCGCTCCTGATTTTCGGTCGTTAATCGCTGGTCGTTCGTCGTTAGTCGCTGGTCGTTGGCCTGGCTATTCCCGAACCGATCGGGGCCGTTTTGGCTAACGACCGACGACCAACGACGATTTCCTGAGAACTTTACCTTAATATCCGGAAAAATTCCTCTGCTGATTTGCGAGGCTCGCGTAACAGATCGGATATCACGGCCACCGAATCGGCCCCAGCTTCGATCACGGAGGCCGCATTCGCGCGCGTAATGCCTCCGATCGCCACCAGCGGCTTGCGCGTCAAACTCCGCGCCCGGCGTACCCCTTCAAGCCCCACAACCGGATCGGGCTTTTCCTTGCTGGAGGTCGCAAAGACCGGGCCGATCGCAAGATAGTCCGCAGAAGTCTGGTCCGCTTCCCGAAGTTGCTCAGGACTATGCGTCGAAACGCCCAGCCACCGACTGGGCCCAATGACTGCCCGCACGGCCTCGGGCGATAAGTCGTCCTGCCCCACATGAACGCCGTCGAAGTCAGCCGCCAGGCACAAATCGGCCCGATCATTCATGATCAGCCGTACGGCGGAATCCAGGTGTTTCTTCAATTCCCGGGCCTGCTCGAGCATTACACGCGCATTCCCGGATTTGTTCCGGTACTGCAGCAGTGTGCAACCGGCAGCGCGCAGTTCCTGAGCAAATTCAACGAGGCAATCGATGTCGGCGTGAGCGGATGCGTCCAGGATGGCGTAGAGGCGTGGCAGTATCATGCGCGATTTATGTAGCCCCGGACGCCTTCGTCCGGGGTTGCGCGCAAAGCGCGCAATAAAGAGGGTCGGTATCGAGTCAGACGCCGTGGCCCTCGATGGTCGCGAACGCGTCGCTTCACTCCGCGGGGCGGACGAGGCGTCCGCCCCTACACTTTGCCGTTCTTAGCTAGGAACCTTTCAATAAACCCCGTATCAAACTTCCCGGCCCTAAAATCCGGATCGGCCAGAATCTTCCTATGCAGCGGGATCGTGGTGTACACGCCCTCGACGATAAACATCTCCAGAGCCCGTGCCATACGCGAGCACGCCTCGTCCCGATCTTTGGCGCGCACGATCAGCTTCGCGATCAGCGAATCGTAGTACGGTGGAATCACTCCCTCGGCATAGGCTGCGGTATCCACGCGTACCCCGGTTCCTCCGGGCGGATGAAACGCGGTAATCTTCCCGGCGGACGGTGTGAACTTCTCCGGATGCTCCGCGTTGATGCGGCATTCGATCGAATGTCCACGGTGCACGATCGGCCCGTGCAGCACATCCTCCATCTTCGCGCCGGCCGCAATCATGATCTGGCTCTTGACCAGGTCGACGTCCGTGACCATCTCCGTGACCGGATGCTCCACCTGAATGCGGGTATTCATTTCAATAAAGTGGAGCTTGCGGTCCTGATCCATGAGGAACTCGATCGTTCCTGCGTTCCAATATCCGATCGCTGCCAGCGACTTGCAAAGCACCGCGCCAATCTGATCCCGCAGTTCTGGAGTCACTTGCGTTGAAGGAGACTCTTCCAGCAACTTCTGGTGCCGTCGCTGGATCGAGCACTCGCGTTCTCCCAGGCTCACGACACTCCCGTGCTCGTCGGCCAGCACCTGAAACTCGATGTGCCGCGGATGCTCGACGTATTTCTCCATGTAAAGATCGCCGTTGCCAAAGGCTCCGGCAGCCTCGGCCTGTGCTGCCTTGAAAAGGCCGGGCAGTTCCTCTTCGTTCCGCACGATGCGCATGCCCCGACCGCCGCCCCCGGCCGAAGCCTTTACGATCACGGGGAAGCCAACTTGCTTCGCCCACTCCAGCGCCTCGCCATCGCTGGCGACGATCCCGTCCGACCCGGGCAAAATCGGCACGCCGGCCTTCTTCATTGCCGAGCGGGCCTTTTCCTTCTCGCCCATCAGGCGGGTGACTTCCGGCCGCGGCCCAATGAACTTGATCCCGCTCATCTCGCAGACTTCGGCGAAGTTCGCATTTTCTGCTAGCAGACCGTATCCCGGATGAATCGCCTCCACGTTGGCGATCTCAGCCGCACTGATGACGCCGGGAATGTTCAGGTAGCTATGCGCCAGTTGCGGTGGCCCAATACAAATGGCTTCATCGGCAAAACGAACTGGCAGAGAATTTCGGTCGGCCTCGCTGTAGATGGCGACCGTGCGGATGCCCAGCTCCTTACACGCGCAAATCACGCGCAGTGCAATTTCTCCGCGATTAGCAATAAGGATCTTTTTGAACATGAAGTCTAGCTTTTCTTTGTCGTTTGCAGTACTCCAGCAAAATAAAGCCGGGCTGCGCCCGGCGGACGGCCGAAGGCGGCCGTCCCCACAAAGGACTTTCCAAGGAAGGCGCCGGTGGGAGCTAACAGCTTAAGGCTGAGCGCGCCCTCAGCGCGCCGCGAGAATCCTTCCACCTTCACTTCTTCGGCCGGATCACAAACAATTCCTGGCCATATTCGATGGGCTGGCCGTTGGTCGCCAGCTTCTTGACGATCTCCCCAGCGAAATCTGACTCAATCTCGTTCAGTAGCTTCATCGCCTCGACGATACAAAGCACCTGGCCAACCTCGACTGTGTCTCCCGCCTTGACGAACGGCGGAGCTCCCGGCGAGGGTGCTTCGTAGAAAGTTCCCACGATCGGCGATTTGACCGTATGCAGGCCTTCCTCGGGTGCGGGAGCGGCGGGGGTCGCTGGCGCGGACGCAGCCACCGTTGCCGCCGCGGGCACCGCTCCAAGTTCCACCGCGGCCACTGGCGCCGGAGGTACCGCGTAGAAGCGCGGCTCCCCGTGCGAGTGCACGACGGTCTGCTCGCCGGCGCGCTTGATCTTGACCTTGACATCGCCGCGCTCCAACTCGAACTCGGCAATATCCTTCTCGATGAGGAACTCGATGAGTTCTTTCAGCTCTTTTTGATTCATTCGTTTACGGTGGAACCGTTCGCCGGTCCGTGACCCGCGCCGGAAGGGCGCACAACCAAGACGGGCGTGGATCCTGCCCGGCTGATGTCGATATCCATGAACAACTAAGAAGACTAGACTGCTAATAATTCTTTACTGGTCGGAGTCAGGACCTCACAACCTCCAGCGGTGACCGCTACCATATCCTCGATCCTCACGCCCCATTTGCCGGGGAAGTATACTCCCGGCTCGATGGTGATGACCATCCCCGGCATCAGGACTTCGCTCTGCCCCGCGGCTACCCTGGGACTCTCGTGGATCTCGAGCCCAACGCCGTGCCCGGTAGAATGAGTGAAGTGACGCCCTAACCCGGCTTTCTTCAAGACCTTGCGGGCCGCCGCGTCCACTTCGCCAACCGCAATCCCAGGCCGAACTGCTTCGATCGCGACCTGTTGTGCCTCGCGCACTGCTTCATACGACCGGCGTGCGTCCTTCGGCACTGATCCGACCCACACAGTGCGGGTCTGGTCCGAACAATAACCTGAGAGTATAACACCGAAGTCGCAGACCACGAACGCCCCTGAGGGGATTGGCTGCGTGGAAGCGCGTCCATGCGGCAGCGCCGACCGGGCTCCAGCCGCGACGATCGTCGGAAACGACATTTCCTCGGCCCCGCCCCGGCGAGCGGCCAACTCCATCTCGGCGGCCACCTCCACCTCTTTCACTCCGGCACGCAAAACTTCGAGCCCTCGATCGAATATCCCCGCTCCCAGCGCGACCGCATCCTTGATCAGAGCAATTTCGCGCAGGTCTTTGACCATGCGAGAGCGTTCGACGATGGGAGGAGCATCTTTCACGCGCACTCCCGAGGGCACTATCTGGCTGAGACGCTTTCTCTCGGAGATGGTGAAATGATCGGACTCGAGCCCGATCGTCAGCCCGCGAGACCGCTTGCGCCGCTTCGCCAAGAAATCCCCAAGCGCCGCCAGAGGAGCCTTGTGTGCGATCACGACTTTGGCACCTTTCACTTCCTGGTGCGCCTGGATGTCATAGCGAACGTCCGTAAGAAATACGCTCCCGCCCTGTTCGACCAGCAGCAGTCCCGCGCTCCCGGTAAACCCGCATAGATATCGAATGTTGGGAAGATGGCTGACCAGCAGCCCATCAAATCGGGTGGTCGCAAGATGGTCCCGAAGTTTCTTCTGGCGGGTGCGGAAGTCCATTGGGCTGAGTGTAGCAGGAGAGCAGTGAGCAGTTCTCAGTTCTCAGTTCTCAGTTCTCAGTTCTCAGTTCTCAGAAAAAGCTACGCCCTCTTGGCGCCTTAGCAAGCTTTTTGTACGACTCCTCTAACCGACGCGATAAGGCCGTTTCGGACCCGGCCCAATTCCGCTGCTTGTTGAAGTAACAGGCGAGTCTTTGTTGCCGATAGATATCCGAGATCTTGCGCTATGAGAATCTGAGTCTCAATCTCCACCAGCGATCCGCGTGCGTGACTGAGAAAGTGGGCGAACTCCTTCGAAGAGAATCTGGCCTGCCCTTCGGCGATATTGCTTGGAGCCGAGACGGCTGCGCGACGCAACTGACTGGTCAACCCATACAACTCGTCCCGCGGAAATAGTCGTGTCGCGTCGTAAATCTCTCGAACCAAATGCATGGCTTTCCGCCAGGCAATCAGATCCCTATAAGACTCGCCCATAAGCCCCTCCGACTCCGGCAATCACCGTGCCGCGGGGCCTAGTTAGGTCTGTGTCGTGAAACACCAAACTGAACTATTTCACAGTCCCGCTTCCAGTATGAAATACACCTCACAACCAAGGGACAGCATCCGGCTGGGAACTGAGAACTGAGAACAAAAACAACCGCCGGCCTGAAAGCTTCCAGGCCGGCGGCTCACTGCTCTCAACTAGCCACTCGCTACGTCTGAATGATTCTTGGAGTGATGAAGAAAATCAGCTCCTGGTTCTGCGTGTTGACTTTGGTGTGCTTGAACAAGTTGCCGAGGAACGGCAGATTGCCGAGCAGCGGAACCTGCGAGATATCGATCGAGTTCTGGGTTTGAATGACGCCGCCGATTACCACCGTGCCGCCATCCGTCACCAGCACCTGCGTTGTAGCCTGCTGCGTGATCAGTTCGGGGTTGCCCTGTACTTCCTGTCCGAAGTTCGGCGTGGTGTTTTCCACGTCGACGTTCAGGAAGATGGTGTTCTCCGAAGTGATCTGCGGAGTCACCGTCAACCGCAGGAACGCGTCCACGTAGGTTACGGTCGGAGGACCGCCCAACTGCGCCTGCGTCACGATCGGTACGCGGACGCCCTGCTTTACCAGGGCCTGAATGTTATTCTGCGTGACCACGCGAGGACGAGAGAGCACTTTCAGCAAGCCGCGCGACTCCGCCATCGAGAGCTGGAAGTCCAGTCGTACAGTGTTGCTGGCATTGAGGAACGTCAATCCGCTCGAAGGCTGCGTGACGCCCAGGTTCGAGAACAGCGGGATCGTATTTCCGGTGCCCGCGCCGTTCGCCGGACTCGTAATGTAACCCGGTGTCAGCCCGCCCACGTTGGTATTCGTGGTGCCGGCGCCCGAGTTTCCGCCGACCGCGCTATGTCCGTTGCCCCAGCCAAAGCCGAACTGTGTGCCGATGTCGCGCGCGAACGCACGGGTCGCGGCCACTACGCGAGCTTCGATTTCCACTTCCTGTGTCTTGCGATCGAGCTGCGTCAGCAGCCGGTCGATGACCGGAATCACTTTTGGAATGTCGTTGATGATCACGGCGTTGGTGCGGTCATCTGCCACAACGTCGCCGCGCTGCGAGAGGAACTTTTTCACGGTAGTGACGGCGTCCTTCGCCTTGGCATAGCTCAGGAACCGCGTCACCGAAACCTTTTCCACCGCTAGCGCTTCGGATTCAATCTGTGCCCTGCGTGCGTCGGCTTCTTTTTTCAGAGTGTCGACTGTCGCGACCCGCAGTACGTTGCCTTCCAGCTCGCGGGCGAGGTCGTTGTTCTTGAGAACGATGTCCAGCGCCTGATCCCACGGCACATCGTCAAGCACGATCGTCAGCGTGCCGTGCACGTTGGGATCGAGCACTACGTTCAGGCCGCTGATCTCGTGGACGAGCCGGAAGAAGTCTTTCAGGTCGACGTCCTTCAGGTTCACTGAGATCGGCTCGCCGGTGTAGCGCGGGCCGGCCGCGACTCCCTGCTGATTCATCTGAGCTTTCTGCTCAGCCGCCAGATTTACAGCCGGAGTGATTCCGGTCGAGCTCTGCGCGGGCCCTGAAGCGCTTTGCGCCTGCGGAGCGGCATGCATGCTCACCGGAAGAAGCTCGGCGGCAGTCTTGTCGGAGAAGCGCGCCGCAGCTTCCTGCGCCCGAACCACGGGCACATCGGCGGAGTCGTTCTTGACGTCGGACTTCACTTCGGTCTTTGCCTGGTAGGTAGGCTCGACGAATACAAAGTCGGAGGGCGAAGCCGAGCTCTTCTCGGCAGGCTTCGTCGCCGGCGCAATCGTCTTCGGTGCCGTGCGCAGATCGATCACGCGCGGTGAGAAGGGCGACATCGGGCGCGCCACTGGAGCGCTCGATTCCGCGGCCACGGTCTTCGGCTGCGCGGCAGCGTTGCCGTGCAGCGTCAGCACCAGCTTGCCCGCCGGACCCGGCGTCAAGTCATAGGCCAGCGCCTTATCGAGGTCGACAACGATGCGGGTCGTCGGATGCGCCTGGCCATCCATGCCAATGCGCACATCCTTGATCCCGGCCGCGCCCACCGCGATGTGACTCTGTCCGGTCGCCATCACGGTTTCCGGCAGATCGATCACCACACGCGCGGGTGAGTCCAGCTTGCTGACCTTCGGCGTGACTGCGCCGCTGGCTGTCATCTCGACCCGGACATTGTCCGCGTCGCGGATTACGTTGACTCGATCGAGCTGGCTGGGCGTCTGGGCAGCCGCAGCCACCACTCCCATCAGCAGCAACGATACGAAGATGATTACTGGTTGCTTTCGCATTTCGCCTCTCCCCACCTGCGGGCCTGGCCCGCAATTCCTTCCGGCAACTTAATCTCGAATTTCGGACTAAACCGCCGGCGTAAAGATTTTCTTCACCACTTCATGCGTCGATGTCTTGCCCAGCTTGTCCTGCACTGTTTCCTGGAACACAACTGAGTCTCCTGTGATCTTCACCACGTAGCCGTTGAACACAGGATCGTTCTCCCGCAGAAAGTACGCCTTGCCGATGTTGTTGGTAACGACTGCAATAAATCCGTTGTCCGACTTCACGACTCCGCGGAGGTTAATCGCATTGATCTCCAGGCACTTTTTACCAGTCGAGCAACCGGATCCGTCTTGATGCACCACCGGGCTGAAGAACGGATCGCGCTTCCCATTCATCGCCCATTTCTTGTCTTCGACCTTCGGCTTGGTGGGCTCAGGCTTGGCCGCAGACGGAGCTGGAATGGCGGCTGCCACCGTCGTAGTCTTAGCCGCGCCGGTTGCTTTCGCTTCCTTCTTCGGTTCCGCCTTCGGCGCTGCAGCTTTTGCGACCTTGGGCTCAGGAGCTGTCTTTGCTACTGCTGCTTTCGCCGGAGCAGGCTTCGAAGGAGCCGGAGCGCTCTTGGCTACTTCCGGGGAGCCTCCCTGGGTATGCAGGATCAACGTCACTTTACCCGCAGGACCAGGAGCCACGTCGTACGCCAGAGCCTTGTCGAGGTCGACTACAACGCTGGTGGTCGGTGGATTCTTCCCGTCCATGCCGATGCGCACGCCTTTTACTCCGCCGCTGCCGACTGGAATCTTGTGTTGGGCGCTCGCCACTACTGTCTCCGGCAGCTCAACCAATAAACGCGCCGGAGAACTCAGCTTGGTCACGCGCGGAGTTACAGCCCGCGTGGAGCTGATTTCGATCTGTATATCGTCGCTGCCCGGAACGACATTGACGTGCTGCAGCTGGTTGTTCGCGCCCGAGGCGGCTTCCGCCTTCGGCGCTGCAACCTTGGCTACGGGCTTCGGCGCTGGAGCTGCCACCGTGGGAACTGGCTTCGGAGGCGCCAGCACAATCGGCTTCTGCTCCCCCGGAATCACGGCCGGCTTGACCGTCGGCGCCGGAGCGCCAGGCTCGGGCTTGGACGCCGTCGCCGGAACTCCCGCTGCGTTCAGTGCCGCATCCGAATCGTTGGCCTGCTTTTGCTGCAGCGATTTTGCTACGCTGCGCGCGTTGTCGATGGCGTCGGGGTTCTGTGCCACAGCCTTCGTAGTGAAGGCCGTGCCCATCGTCATCGTGAGTGCGATTGCCAGAGTGCCAGTTTTCAGCTTCATCGCCGTCTTCATGGATATTCCCTATTTCGCCGCTGTCGTTGCCGGTTTTGCTCCAGCGCCTGCCGCAGGAGGTTGCAAATCACGACTGAAATACGTGGTCGCCGTAAAGGTGGCCACGATGCTCTCGTTCGGTGCGTACTGATAGGTCCGCTTCGCTTTTGCGCCGGTCGGATTCTTCGTGGTCGCAACGATGAGCCCGCCGACGTTCACGATGCGTTCCAGCTTGCTCACCCGGTCGAAGAAATTCAGCACCGAGTAATACGGCCCGTCCAGCTCCATCTCGAAGGGAACTTCGGTGTAGTACTGCTGCTGCTTGGAGTCCTTCGCCGTATAGCGCCGGACTTCCACGCCGGCCTTGAACGCTTCGCCGTCCATCATGGTCATGAACCCGTCGATCTGCTTCTCGTCGGGAACAATGCGCTGCTCGATTTCCAGCTGCTGCTTGAGCTCGGCCAGCTGTTGCTCGATCTGTTTCAGCTTCGGCCGGTATAACTCCAGCTCATTGTTCTCCCGGATCTTGGCTTCCAGGGCATGCTGCGCAGCCACGTTCTTATCGTTCTGGCTCTTGAATACCGTGAAGTAGAGAACCGCTGTAACGGCCACTCCGCCAAGTATCACCAGCCCCCACTGCTTGATGCCCGACAGTTCGCTAAAGTTCGCCATAGTCTGTGCCTACGACTTTCCCTTCCCAGGCTGGTTTTCCCCTGCAGCTTTGTCGCAGGTCAGGGTGAACTGAAACGCCTGCATTTCCTTCACTTGCTCGTCCTGATAGGTTTCCTTGATCTCGACATTCCGGAAGAAACCCGTCTTCTGCAGATTCGCGATCAGGTTGGCCACCGCATCGGTCGAGAGCGCCGTACCTTCCAGGCTCACGCTCGTGCCCTGATCGTCCATCTTGTTCAGCCACACCGCCTCGGTGCTGTTGATGGTCTCGCCCATCATGGCCATCAGGTTGACCGGACCGGTCTGCCCATCATGCAGCTGCTTGATCACGTCCACGCGCCGCTGATAGAGGTTGGCCTGATTCTGGCGGTCGAGGAATTTCGCTTTCACATCGGCCAGTTCGCGGTTCCTCTGATCGGCCACTTTCACCTTGTCGTCAATTGCCTTGCCGAGGTTGTTCAGGTGATACCAGTACATCAGGTTCCCCAAGCCGACGATCACCACAATCACCAGGATCTTCAGCTTGGGCGACCCCATATCGCCCATTTCCATCGTGGGCATCGACGGGCCGCTGCCGCCCCGTTTGCCTTTGCCTTTGGAGTTTTCGAGAAGATTGATTTTGATCATAGGGATTCAAAGCTCCTCAGGGCCAAACCCACTGCAACTGCCATCTGGCCGGGATTCTGCTCTACCAGTTCCGCTCCCAATCCTTCCGTCGGCGGCATCACCCGCTGGAACGGATTCAACAATTCCACCGGCATCGAGAACTCCTGCCGCAACGCTTCCACCAGGCCGGGCACTTTCGACGAACCGCCCGCCAGGTAGATCTTCTCGATGTGCTCTCCTGCCGCGCTGGCGCGGAAGAAGTCGAACGTCTTCTGAATTTCCAGCACGATGATTTCAGTGACCTGCTGCAGGATCGGCTGCTTCGCGTCCTCGCTCACCGTGCCCACCTTGCGGCCCAGCTTCAACGATTCCGCGTCTTCGAAGCTCAGGTCCAGTTCCTTCTGCAGCGAGTCGGTGTACTGATGTCCGCCCACGCTGACGTCGCGCGGGAACAGCGGCGTCGTGCCCTTCACGATGTTGATGTTCATCACGCTGGCGCCCAGGTTCAGAAGCGCCACCACCTGGCCCGGCGCCGGCTGGTAGTTGTACTCGTAGCAGTTCTGCAGGGCCAGCGCGTCAATGTCGACGATAGCCGGAGTGCGGCCCGCCATCGAGAGCACGTTGGTGTAGTTCAGAATCTTGTCCTTCTTGACGGCGACCAGCAGAACATCCATCTGCGGGCTGCCGACTTCGTCGGACAGAATCTGGTAGTCGAGGCTCACGTCGGCCAGATCGAAGGGAATGTGCTGCGCCGCTTCCTTCTCGATGGTTTCCGCCAGTTCCTGGTCGCTCATCGAAGGCAGCGAGATTTTCTTCACGATGACGGAGTGTCCGCTCACCGCGGTGGCCACGCCCTTGGTCTTGATCTGGTTGTCGAGAAACAGTTTCGAGATCGCGCTCGACACGGTGCCCGAATCCACGATCATCGAGTCGACCACGATGTCGGATGAAAGCGGTTCTAGGCCGAGATGCGCGACTTCGATCTGCCCGCCCTTCTTCTTCAACTCGACTGCCTTGATGCTCGATGACCCTACGTCCAGACCAACAATCGTTTTCGATCCGAGTCCAAACATGTGTCCACCCTTTATGTGTGGCGCGGGCACTGATGCCCGCGCCGGTTTCACTAAATCTGTCCGGCAGCTTTCATGGCCGCCTTCGGTTTCCGTTTCGCCTGCGGTTCCATCTCGCTCGACTTCTCTTCCATCCACTGATCCAGCCGCGATTTCTTGAACCGCCAGCGGTTCCCCAGCTTGAACGCGGGAATTTTCTGTTCGCCAACGTACTTGTACAGCGTGTCCGGACTCACTCCTAAATACTGCGACGCCTGGCGAATGTTCATCACTTCTCGCGAGTCGGCCATAGTTCCTTTTGCTCTCTCTCCGTTGCTCTTCTTCCCGTCCGCTCTCACGGCCCCACGGGATAGCTTCCGGAGACGTCCTCACCCTGTCTATCGGCTCAGAGGGCTATCGGTGTCCCGAGCATATATCAGCCCTGAAAAACCCCGCCTCCACGCGAATCTCCGCGTTTTACGGGCTTTCTTACCTGTTTTCTGGAATGGGAAGAGTAAGGGGCAGGAGCAAATATCTATATATTGTGGTATTCGCCAGATTAAGTACTATTAGTGGGATTTGGGGCTTGCCCCGTACGCGGTCATCCGGATAGCGGTAACTGAAGTACTAGGCACGGTACGGAGGTACTACGCCGCTGGTCCAAGCTGTTGTTTCCGCAGTCTTTGCTGCGACCCAGGCTGCCGGAAATTCAGTTACTGGACATCTACTGCACATCGGCAACTTTGCCGTTTTGGAAGGTTACTTTCACGTCTTGATACACGTAGATTTGTTTCGCTCCTACGTTAAAAATCTTCTGCGGTTTGCCCAGGATCGACTGCACTTGATCCGTCGTCATCCCTAGTTGCACCGTCGCCGGTTCCGACTGCTGCTGAGTCTGGGCTTCCTGCTGTTGCGGCGCCTGCTGTCCTGATCCGTTCCCCTGATTCTGACTGTCGTTTTGCTGACTGTCTTCGGAAATCAGGAAGACTTTCCCGATCGCGTCCTCCACGTCCCCCACTCCCGCTTTCTCCAGATAACCTTTCGCAAACTGGAAGACCACTTCGCCCTTCATCGAGGTTGGAGGATTCGTTCCACTACACGAGTCGCAGGCCACGACTGTGAATGAAACTTTTGCCTTGTTCACATTCACGTCGATTTTGGTGGGATAGACTTTTTCTCCGATCTGGAAGTAGCGGGAAACGTCTTTCAGCATGCCGGCGCAGAATCCAACCGAGGGGTGAAACGCACTGTCCTGATACTTTGCCGGACACATCGTCATTGCTCTCCATGGAACGGCCAGCACACCGTTCTTCTGAATCGTAAGCAGCGTGCCCGGGTCGACCACGCCGTACCCGCTGGAATCTGCCTTAACCTTGGCGACCTGATATTGAGCGATCAATTGTTCCTGGAGAGAAACCGCCTGGCCGAGGGCAAGGGCCGCGGGCAGGATCATCGCAAGCGCGATGATGCCAATGCAAACTCGATGACGCATAGAGCCCTCCTGATCACAACGATTCTCACAATGGTTTTGAAAAGGGCGCGGTGCCTGAAACTCCCTTACCCGATGCAGTCGAGTTAAAAAACCTGCAGCCCGATACACCTGGGCCGCCGGACAGCCGACGGCGGCTGTCCCTACATGGTCCATGCTGGCCGCCCGCCTGCCGGGGACTTCGGGGCAGCCGACTAGTCCTACTGCACGTCCACGACCTTGCCGTTCAGGAACGTTACCTTCAAATCTTTGTAAACGTAAATCTGCTTCGGACCGAGATTCACCATCTTCGTCGGCTTGCCCATTGCTGCCTGGACCTGATCCGCGGTCATCCCCATCTGGATTGTTTGCGGCTCAGCCTCGGCCTGTTGTTGCTGTCCGCCGCCCTGTTGTTGACCCTGCTGCTGTTGCCCACCCTCCTGCTGGCCACCCTGCTGATCGCCACCCTGCGCCTGCTGTTGCGAGTCATCGCTGATAGCCAGCAATTGCCCGATCGTGTCCTCTACATCGCCGGCACTGGCCTTCGCGAGAGATCCCCTGGGAAATTGGAACTCCACATTTGCCTTGGCCCAGATCGGCGGATCGGTATTGTTGCAGGTATCGCAGGCAACGATGCCCATCACCACCAAGTCCTTGTCTAGTTTCACGTCGATCTTGGTGGGATATACCTTGTCTCCCTTTTTGAGCAAGTGAGTCGTCTGGCCCTCGGACTGAGTCTGCGAGAAGTGTCCTAACAAGTGTTTCTTCGCCTCCGTCATGGCGGCGTTCGGCCCGTGCACCGTCCCGTTCTCGTATTTGTTGGTGAGTGAAGTCTTGTCGGAGTACGGCACGCCCATGACTCCGCCCTTCTGAAGGGCGAGCAGCGTTCCTTCTTCCACCACCGAATATCCGCTGGTGTCCGATCCCATCTTCACCAGTCTGTACTGAGCCGCGAGTTGCTCTTGCAGAGTGGGAGCGCCGCTTTGCGCCGCCGCCTGGGTCTGCACCAACGCCATTACGCACAAAATCGCGATCACTGGAATCGTCTTCTCAAACTTCTGCCACATGACTCGGATTCTCCTTTTCCACACTTGTCCCAATCTCGTTCTCGTACATAGTGAGACCGAGAGCACCTTCCGTTTCATCTGCCCTCTCGATCTCGACTCTACTTACTGCGATCCGCCGCCCGACGAAGCCGCCTCCTGCTTGACCTCTGATTCGGTCTTATCCGCCTCGGCCTGCTGCTCTTTCAAAGTCTTGGCGGCGCTGGAATCGGCGGCCGGCGCCGGGACCTCTCCATCCTGCTTGCCGGTGTCCGGGGCCTTGGGCAGCCCACCGGTTCCCTGCTTCTTTGAAAGCTCATCCATGCCTCCAGTGAGCTGCTCGCGGAAATGATTGTGCATCTCCTGGAGATCATCGAGCGACACCGACACCTGTTTGCCGACCGCGCAATTGTTCTTCTTGCTGGCCAGCACTTTCACGTCGACGTTCTTGTCGTCATCCGGCGTGTCGGAGATTCGGCTGATCACGTCGCCGTCGGTCAATGAGCACTCGTCACCATCGGCGACGACCGACAGTTCGTTGTGCACGACGAAGACCCGCCGTTTCGGATCGAGAGCCGGCAACGAACCGCCACTCGATGCCTGCCCGCCGGAATTTCCGCCAGACGTCTTCCCGCTTTTGCCGGCGTCAGCCTGGTCGGCTGCCAATTGCGCCTTCACTTCCTCGGCCAGCTGGTCTTTGACTTCCTTGGTCATCACCACGCTCTTCGAAGCGTCGGGAGCAACCGGAATCGTTCCCAGCCCGGCTACCAGCGGAAAATCCGGGCCGAGCGGATCCAACGAACCAACTTCTAGCGAGGCCGCATACGACGCCCGCAAGCTGGCCGCAACCAGATAATCGGTCAACCAGAACGCGGCGGACGGATACACCGGGTAAGGCTGGTAGTAATACGGACCGTAATATCCGTACCAGGGCTCAGCCTGCCATCCCCAGCCGTAGTACACGGGAGCCGACCACGGATTGTAAGCCCACCCGTAGTACATCGGATGGTAATAGTACGCGGGCGCATATCCGTAGTAGCAGCAGTGGCCGCCGTACGAATACGACCGGTACACGCTAGTATAGGTCACATTGTGGACGACGTATGTGCGCGAGACATAGGTGTTCCCATTCCGCACTACGTAGTTCCGCTGCACATAGCCGCCACCGTGTCCGGTTGTGACCACGCGGGCTCCGTTATGCGTGCTCACCACGGTTCTGCCGCCATGCAATCCGTGCTCGATGTGCATGCCGTTGCGATTCACCGAGCGAATCTGTCCATTGGGCCGGTTGTGTGCTGTGCCTCCGCCTCTCAGCGACACCTGATGGCCCGGAGGGGTGCGGTTGCCTGCCACGTGTCCGCCTGGCCCGTTGTGTCCGACATTGCCCGCATGTACCGCCGCGTTGTTCGTGTTGTGACCCGCCATGTTCCCCGTGTTGTGACCGGCGACGTTGCCCGAGTTGTGCCCAGCCATGTTTCCCGTATTGTGGGTATTCGTGGCCCCGGGATGGGCGGCGTTGTTCACTCCACCATGGGTGTTGGCCATATTGCCGTTATGGACATTGGTGTTCGTGCCGGAGTGAGTGTTCCCCATGTTGCTGTTGCCGTGCGCGCCCATCGATCCGGCCCCAGTCGTATGATTCGGGGCACTCATGCCGTTGTGACTTGGCATATTCGAATGCTGCTGCGGTGCTGCAGGACGAGGTGGCGCTGAGTTGTGAGGCGGAGCGCTCGCATGGGGAACTGGTGCCGAAGCGTGCGGAGGCGGACTGTTCTTGTGCTGCGCCACCGCAAGCGTGGGAACTGCCGCCAACAAGGCAAAAACAGCGTAGAACCGCAGGCCGATTTTCGAACCCGGTTCAACACTCAGCGTCATCGCACACTCCTCGAATCAAGATTTGCGGCAATCGAAGTTGCTGTGGCGCGTGGGGGATCACGCACACTGTTTTCGGGTGGGTTTTTTGGTCCCAGAGAGAAGACCAGCAGAACACAATCGCTTCAGCGCATCCGCACTGCCTGAAGCAGCGTCCTGCGGCGAACCACGTTATCAAAACCTGTGCGGGGGTGCAATCGTTTTTTGACAATCGAAGGTTCGCCGCTCGAACTCTGTTACATTCCTTATCCTTGCGCAAGCACGAGTTCGAAATGTGAAATCGCGAGAAGCTGTGGAAATAGGTCGCTGAACCACCGGTGAAAGGGATCAAAGACTAACGACCCACGACGATCTCCAAACCGCGATCAATTCCAAATCTTCTTCTGTCCTGCCGCTCCTGCGTTAATCTACTCCGTACATTCTGGAGGCACACATTGCGCTATCTCGATCGTTTGCAACCTCTGGCTCTCCTGGTCGTCCGCCTCACTCTCGGCGCCATCATGACCGTCCATGGATATCACAAGGTCTTCGGCGGCCTGCATCAGTTCGCCCACATGGTCGGAAGCATGGGCCTTCCCTCGTGGCTGGGTTACATCTCGGCATTCACGGAGTTGCTCGGCGGTCTGCTGATCCTCGTGGGATTCTTCACCCGCCCGGCGGCCGTTGCGATCTGCATCAACCTCTGCGTCGCCATCGGGAAGGTCCACTTGCATAACGGGCTCTTGGGATCCCCCGATCGCCCCGGATTCGAGTTCCCGCTCGCCGCTGCCACATTGGCATTCGCCCTGATCTTCTTCGGCGCCGGCCCAATCTCGCTGGATCACGTCCTCCGCGGCGGCGCTTCCCGATGATCTCGTGCGCTCCTGGAACGTTAAGAAAATCCAGCCGCGAAGCGGCGAAAGAATGCCCCACGCCGCAAGGCGTAGAGAGATGAAGGAACCCGCCCAGTCTGCTTTAGCCGGCGATCCTCTTCCGTCCCCTCGCGCTTAAAAATGAAGACTTCCGGCAACTGCAACTTTCTGCGAACCCGAGGGTTTATCCCACTTCTACGTTTCGACTGCTGAGCCCTGTGGACTCTCGTGGTTCGTTTACCCTTGGATTTGAATGTTGCTCTCGGTTCGAATTATGATGTGAGCTCCACCTAGACGCTTGCATCCAAAAGCTTTGGCGGTCGCATCCTAACCGCCAGGCCCGACAATTAGGAGGTTTCTCTTGAGAAAGTTCGCCTTCCCCGCAACGCTCATTGCACTTTTTGTCCTTGGCAGCTTAGCTTCGGCCCAGCAGGGCGATGCCTATATCGGCGGCGGAACGATGCTCTCCTCGTCCGCTTCCGCCCCTCTTATCCCAGGCACTAACTGCGGCTTAAGTTCGAGCGGCAACGCGGTGTGCCCCGAAAAAGGCGGCTTTTACCTCAACCTTGGCGCGGATGTCATTTTCAAGAGACGCTACGGCGCCGCCTTCGACATCAACTGGAAGGCCAGCCAGGGCGAGTTTGGCGGACCCGGTGGTCAGCCTTACAGACCTCTTCTATTCACCTTCAATGGCGTCTTTCAGCCTCGCTTTGGCAAGAAAGCTGGCGCTGATCTGTTCGGCGGCATCGGATGGCAGAGTACTCGCTTCTACGGCTATCAGCCGACCAGCAACTGCGTCTATTTCGGCGCGTGCTACACCAGTTCCAATCACTTCCTGGTTGATGTGGGCGCTGGTATCCGCTACTACGTTTGGGGACACATGTTCCTTCGCCCGGAAGTTCGCTACTACCACATCATAAACAACGGTGACAATTTCACTTCCGACAACGTCTTCCGCGTCGGAGCTTCGATCGGATACACCATTGGTCCAGAGTAAGCGACGCGGGCCGATGCGAAGAGTTCTCAGTTCTCAGTTTCCAGTTCTCAGAAAAGCAATCCTCGACCGGCTCTCGACAGCCGCGGATCGCGGGCTGAGAACTCATTCGCGATTTTCACTGAGAACTGAGAACTGGCAGGCAAGAATTGCTTTCCTCGCCGTCGTCTTCGCTGCCCTCATCCCTGTCGCCCCTGCCCAGCAGATTGATTTGGCTGTCGGGGGCAGCACACTCTGGTCGACCAAGCCTCTGACCGCTTCGCAGGCCTTCCTTCCTCCCGCGGAAAAAGGTGGGACTTACGCCGGTGCCAGCCTGCAATACCTCACGGAAAGGCGTCTGGGGATCAACATCGAGGGTGCGTTCCGGGCGAAGGAGGGCCTCTACAACAACTACCAGTACTACCGTCCGGCTCTCTACGACGTCAACGCCGTATATGCTCGCCCCATGGCTCCAAAAGTTCGCGCCGACTTCATGGCTGGCGTGGGCGGCGAGACTCTGCTGTTCTATCAGCAAACCAACTGCATATACTCCAGCGGCTGCCGCACCTACGTCAACAACACGCATTTCCTGGTGCATGCCGGTGTCGGAGTGCGTTATTACGTGTGGAGGACATTCTTCGTGCGCCCCGAAGCCCACTACTATTTCATTCCCAACAATTTCGAATTCCATTCCGATCACGTCTTCCGTTTCGGAGCCTCGATCGGCCACACCTTCGGATCGAAGTAAAGTCACCGCTAAAGAACCCGAGGATGTCCCATCCTTGTCGCGTTTTGTGCGACAGGGTGGTGGGGAT
>WNGO01000881.1_pt1 | contig 19073 bp, 13 predicted proteins | sample 5400511 | NCBI WGS metagenome assembly WNGO01 (sample SAMN13153380, study PRJNA577476) | soil metagenome | isolation source: 20 cm soil or saprolite under Garry oak tree replicate 2 | place: USA:California | collected 2016-06-15 | reverse complement strand
ACGGCCTTCGCCGAGATCTTGCGGAAGTTAAAGTTGGAGGTTCCGGTGGGAGTGGGTGCGCCGCGGCCGTGAGGAGATCCATCCGGGAGTAGGGCGGCGTTTCCGGGGTCTAGGTACCGTCCGCCCGACACTCATCGGTTCGGCTGAACCTCTTAAATAATGCCCGTTGTGACAGTTCACCCCTCACACCTGAACTGCACAGTCCACCCTCCCAGTCTTTGGTGTTGACATTCGACACCAGTCGCGTTATCTATTGGTGCAGTCCGGCGATGCGATGCATGGGTGGGCGATTTCCGAGAGGATCCGGCAGGTATCAGAAAACGTGCTGCAGGCGAACCAAGGTTCGTTGTATCCCGCGCTTCACCGGCTCGAACATCAGGGCTGGATCAAGGCGGAGTGGGGGATTTCGGAGTTGGGGCGTCGGGCCCGCTTTTATCGCTTGACGATTTCCGGGCGCAAGCAACTCCAGCAGGAAGCAGATAACTGGACGCGGGTCGCAGGCGCCATCGGTAAAGTGCTGAAACTGGCCTGAGGGAGAATGCCATGACCCTGAGTGATCTCCTTTTGCGTCTTCGTGCGCTGTTGTTTCGCGCGCGCGTCGAGGGGGAACTCGAAGATGAGGGGGAGTTCCACCTGGCCATGGCGCGCCGGAAGCATGTGGACGCCGGACACACCGAGGAGGAAGCGAACCGCCTGGCACGCCTCGATTTCGGCCGAGTCGGCGCGGTGAAGGAAGATTGCCGGGGAGTGCGTGGGATCCAGTCATTTGAGACCGCGCTGCAGGATATTCGGTACGCGCTGAGAAGTTTCCGGCGCAGCCCAGGGTTCGTGTTCACGGTTTCAGGGACGATCGCCCTGGGCCTCGGGCTCAACCTCGCGCTCTTCACTCTCTTCAACGCATATGTGCTGCGCCCTATCTCGATCCGCGATCCATACAGCCTCTACGGCTTCACGTGGACGGACCGTCAAGGGCGCGGACATGCCTTCTCGTGGGATGAGTACCGCCAATTCGAAAAAGAGAATCCAGCATTTTCCGAGGTCGCGGCCGTCCAGTATGTCTATACCCGCCTAGACGGACATGTTTTTCAGGGACAACTCGTCACAGGAAATTACTTTCAGATGCTTGGCGTCGGCTCGGAGTTGGGGCGTCCTCTGCTCCCTGATGATGCCAGCGCGCCTGGGCGTGAGGCAGTGATTGTTCTCAGTTACCAGGCGTGGCAAAGCATGTTTGGAGGCCGGCCGGACATCATCGGGACCAAACTCGTGGTCCGCGGTTTCCCCATGGAAGTGGTCGGTGTGGCGCGCAAAGGATTTCAAGACCTCAGCGAAGTGCCACGCGATTTCTGGGCTCCCTTGACCATGGCCGGCCGGTTGCAAGGCGGCCCTGATCTTTTCGGTGCCGACCGTCCTGAGCGCCTGGAAATCGTTGGCCGACTCCGTCAGGGGCAGAGCATCTCAAGTATGCAGGCAATCCTAACCACATGGTCGCAGCAGATGACAGCTCAACTGCCGGAGGACCGTAAAGCGGCAGGGATTCTCTTGCAATCGAAGGCGACCTCGATTCCCCTGACACCCGAACTGCTCGTTGCGTTTAGCCCGCTGGTGGCAGCTTTCGGCCTCGTGCTGGTATTAGCGTGCACAAACGTGGCCAGCATGATGCTGGCTCGTGCCACCGCTCGGCAACGCGAGATCGGAATTCGCCTCTCTCTCGGCGCCCTGCGCAGACGCCTGATCCGCCAGTTACTCACCGAAAGCATTCTCCTCGCGATCCCGGCCGCGCTCCTGGGGTTCATCATCTCGCGAGTCACGATCGATACAGCCATGCGGGTGATGTTCGCGACAATTCCAAAAGACATGCTCGAGTTAGTCCACGATGTACCGCGTCCTGTCGATTGGCGGGTGATTGCGTTCATGGTCTTCGCTGCCCTGGCCTCGGCATTGCTCTTCGGTCTCGCTCCCGCGTTCCAGGCAACTCGCGCTAATGTTATTTCCTCCGTGCGCGGCGAGTTGACTTCGGACTTCCGGCCTGTGCGGGTGCGGAATGCACTGGTGATCGCGCAGATCACCGTCTGCACACTCTTATTGGTCGCATGTGGCGCGCTGGTACGAACGACCATGGCGATTAGCGCATTTGACATAGGCTTCCAAACTAACAACGTGATCGCGATGGAGGCTGTCGAGAACAATCGGAGGCGAGTGATTGAAGCTCTGGCCTCTGATCCTGAGGTGGCCACGATAGCGGCTGCTTCCTCTGTTCCGCTCAACGGGACCGTGCCGACCATCACCGGGCGCGCAGAGAATGGCCCAACCATCACCGCGGCGCACAACGATGTCTCGCCAGAGTATTTTGAAATCCTGGGAATTCCGATTCTGCGTGGCCGCAACTTCACCCCGCAAGAGTCGGCTTCGGAAACCTCGGTCGCGATTCTCAGCGCCGCGGCGGCTCAGCGCCTTTTCGAGGGCCGGGACGCCGTAGGTCAGATCCTTCATCTCTCCGGAAATTCTGCACGGGACGTTCGCGTGATTGGGATCGCAGCCGACATTGTTACCTGCTGCATCCCGTGGGGCAAGGATGCCGCCCTTGTATATCTGCCGGCCACACCTGCGACCAGTGCCAATGTGCTGGTGCAAGTTCGTGGAGAGGTCGAAGCAGAGCGCCACCGGCTCGACATGCGGATCGCAGCGTTGGCTCCGGGCGCCATTGGAGACATCCATTCCCTTGATCAGTACCACGCAGTGGGTATTTACGCCTTCGATGTCGCATCGATGATCGGGGCCGCCCTCGGCGGACTCGCTCTGTTGCTGACTTTGACAGGCATTTACGGCGTAGTGTCATATTTCGTGACGCAAAGGACCAAGGAGATCGGTATCCGGGTCGCCCTTGGTGCATCGACGCGCGCCGTTATCGGCTTGGTATTGAAGCAGTCCCTGCGACTGACGGCGATCGGAACGGTCCTGGGCACCGGTCTGGCCATCGGATTGTCCCGGCTGCTCGCTTCCAGCATGGTCTTCATGCGCGTGTTCGACGGCGCGGCTTTCAGTGGGGGTATTTTGCTGGTTATCTCCGCCGCACTTGTTGCCGGGTACATCCCGTCCCGCAGGGCAGCTCAAATTGACCCAATCCAAACGCTTCGCTACGACTGAGAAATGCTGTTCTTGTCGGTCACGACGACGCCGAACGGCTGCTGAATGTCGTTTATTGACTTTGTTTACGGGGCGTTCCGGTCGGTCTAGCAATGACAGGATTGCAGGCTTCGGAGGCTGGAATCCATTCGATTACATGCGCACACGCGCCAACGGATCGACTCCCGTCGGCTTGATCTGCGGGGCCAGGGACTCAAGCACTTCAAGGAACACCAGCACGTCAGGCACCTTGCTCGACTTAACATTCACCGCGCTGAGCCATTTTCGCTGCCGTTTGATCTGCAGATTACTTCCCACCAGTTCAGCCTTAGTGATGTCCGTGACCGGGATGGAAGTTCCCTTCCATGCGACAGCCGTTGCCGAAAGTCCCAGGCCACCGAACTGGGCGGTCTCGCCTCGCTGTATTCTTCCTTTCACGTTCTGCACCATCGAAGGCAAGAGCCGGCCAAGGATGATGCCGATGGCCTCGTCGGCATTCTGGAAATTCGATGTCACTTTTAGTTTCTTGCGATCCTGGCCGATCAGTTCCAGCGTAAGATGCGCTCGCGCCGACTTTTTGCTGGACATTGCGATCAAAGCACCGATCAATCCGAAATGCGCGTACAAGTTAATGGGAACCACTTGATAGCGTGTCTCTGCGACTTGGCTCCAAGCCAATTCCTGCTGGCCGAATGCTGACTCCCGTCGCAAGCCAGAGTCGCTGATCGTCAGGGCGCTTTTGCCCATGACAATCCACAACCCCACGCCCACGAATCCCAGCGCTAGTGAAATCCAGAACAAAGTTGGATGTGATGCAATGCGCGGGTCGTCTTGCGATGCCCACACCCCCGCCAAGATTCCTAGAACTACTAAGACCACAATGATCCTTGCTGTGTACGCGGCTCCGAACCGACGTTCTCCATATGCCATCGCTGTAGTAGCCATAAACACTCCTGATTTGCATGCCGGACACGAACCAAAGCCGGGAGTCGCTCCGGTTATCGTAGGTGCTAACAGTTGGCTGTGCCAATTACCTCTGTAATGGCGTTTATCTGCAGGCCAAGCCTTGACCGAAGGTGTGCCCTTTGCGATTTTCTTGGCGTTTGGGGTCAAATACTGACGCGCCATGGCTTACGATCTGAGATCTCACTGAAAATAAATGGCTTGCAAGTGGGAACTCCTGACAGTCGGGCGGAGTCTATGTTAGGTGAAGGAATTGGCTCCGCGGGCCGTTACGCTGGACTTGGCGAACCCTTAATTTTCAGGGCGCGAAGGGGTGGAAAATCCTATAATCAAGAGGACGCCACTATGGCGGGAGCAACCACCTTGGGTGATTTAGCGAGTGCAATAGGAGTCCGCTCACAAGAAGAGTCGGCGATTGTCGCCGAACTCAAGGCGGGCTCAGAAGCCGCGTACGCCTGGCTGATTGGGGAGTTCCAGCAACCCGTCTATGGGCTGGTGTACCGGATTGTGAACGATCCGGCGGATGCGGCGGACACAACGCAGGACGTGTTCCTGAAAGTGTTTCGGGGCATGAAGCACTTTCACGGCGAGTCGAGTTTGAAGACATGGATCTACCGAATCGCGTTGCACGAGGCGGCGAACCGGCGGCGCTGGTGGTTCCGGCACAAAGCGAAGGAGACTTCGATCGAGCCGGAGACGGAAGCGAACGGCGTTTCGGACAATGCGATCCAATTAGCTCTGACGGATCACGCGGATTCCCCGTTTGAGAGTGTCGCGCATCACGAAGTGCAGCGACGCGTCGGCGAAGAATTACGGAAGGTCCCGGAGCCGTACCGGACGACGCTGATTTTACGCGACCTGGAAGAGATGTCATACGAAGAGATCGCCGAGGTGCTCGAGGTTTCGCTCGGCACGGTGAAGTCGAGGCTGACGCGAGGCCGTGATGCACTGCGGCAAAGACTGGCACCATATGTACGTGAAGTAGGAAATGAACTGGGGTTGACCGCTCCGAAGGAACAGGGATCGCGGTCACGGATAGCTGGAGGGGGTAGAAGGGTCGAGGTGACGCGATGAAGGGCACGAAAAGGATCATGGGAATGCAGTGCCCCCAGGCGAAGCGGTTATTCTCGCCATACTTGGACGGAGCAGTGACAGGCACGGAAATGCTTGCGCTGCAGAATCATTTTGGGCAATGCCCGGCGTGCCACGGTGAGTATCAGGCGCTGCGGCGCACGCAGCAGTTGTTGACGAATTCGCCGCGGCCGAAAGTTCCCGCGGATCTTGGACTGAAGTTGCGCCTGGCGATTTCTCGCGAGGCGGCATACGCGCGGGGAGGCCGGTTTGAAGGTCTCATGGTGCGACTGGAGAATGCACTCCACGCATTCATGGTTCCGGCAGCTGCCGGCTTTGTCAGCGCAGTCATTCTTTTCGGGATCGCGATGGTGTACTTCGTGGTGCCGTCGTCACTGCGTGCGGATAACGATGTACCGCTGGTGATGGTTAACACGGGGCCGGAGTTGCAGCCCAGCACTTTCGGTTTGTCGATGGACACCATCGACGACGATTCGCTGGTGATTGAAGCCTACGTCGATTCAAACGGACGCGTGCAGGATTACCGGATCCTTTCGGATTCGAACGATTCGCAAGAAGTGCTGCCCAAGGTGAAGCAGATGCTGATCTTCACGACGTTCCGTCCGGCGCTGTCGATGGGGCGTCCGACGCCGAGCCGTGCGGTGTTGTCGTTCTCGAAGATTAGTGTGAAGGGGTAAGGCAGTTCTCAGTTCTCAGTCAAAAAAGCTAGGGCGGAACATTCGTTCCGCCCTTTTTATTTTCGTTATTCATTTACAGCGTTACTGACAGGAATCGCTCACCTTGTGGATCTTGGTGGCCTTCAGGTGTCCGTGCTCGGCTTTGGGTTTGGTCGCGCCACTGTCGCTGGCCATGTCCTTCGCATCTTCTTTCATGTTGTGCGCCTTTTCGTTGGAAACCACGCCGCGCAGGTCGACGGTCTGGTTCACGTGAGACGCGAGGTCGACCGCGTTGTTCTCGTGGATTTCCCAGGTGCTGCCGTCGGTGGCTGTCAGAAGATACTCATTGCCACTGCCGGACTTGGTGAGACATCCGGTGACGCTTCTGACTTCGCCCTTTGACTTGTTGCTCGTGTCGTCTTGCGCGAGCGCCCACGCCGACGTTAGACCTAACACCACCACACACAACAACAAACGAGTCCATTTATTTCTCATTGATTTCCTCCTGTGCGCCCACAGCAGAGGTGGGCTTTGCGTGCATACGAATCCGCAGATAAGTTGCAGTTTGAGGAGGTGGAGTTGCCGACATAACGCCTCGGCGCGAAAGACATTCACCCTAGACGGCACGGAGGCGCACAGAGAAAAATCAACGGAGTTGGGCTTGCCAGTTGAGGACCAGGTCGAGCGAACCGGAGGACTGGTCGGAAGTGGAGAGGGCGACCAACGTCTGTTTGCCGGCCCCGTTTTTCAGGGCCGCCTGAGTAGGGTGGGAGTGCCGATTCTGTCAGGATGGCGAAACACTCACCGAATGTTAGCGTTGGGACGATTGTGAGCGAGATCACCGGTACAGGGCTCGCCTGAGCAGGCTTACACGATGCACCCGATACCAATCATCATATTGTTAATGCAGACATCTCCGCATTTTGGTATGATGTGCCCGCCATTAAGACATAACTTGAAGGAAACAAGCCATTTACAGACCTGGTGTTTTGGTTTGTTACTTGCACAGATGTGTGAGGGCGGAGTGTTGATCTGTGCTCGCCCAATGTGTCCAGGAGTGCTCTCTCAACCGGCTCTTACGGATTGTTTAGCTGTTGTGATGGCCCAAGTTCTTGCAGAGTTCAGGAGAAAATGAATATGAAAAATGGCGTGCGAATCTTCAGAAGTTTGGGATTTGTATTCGCGCTAATCAGCGTAGTGGCCTTCGGCGCAGTCCTTGCGCTAAGCCAAGCAATTGACGGAAACATAGTTGGCACCGTAACAGATGCCAGCGGCGCGGCGGTAGTGGGCGCGGAGGTGACGGCAACGAACGTTGGCACGAACGTTACTGTCACCAACAAGAGTGGGAATTCTGGCGAATACCGGTTTGAACACTTACTTGCCGGAACCTACCGGATCAACGTAAAGATGACGGGGTTCAAGACGGTCTCCGAGAACGTGATTGTGGAATTAAACAAGACCGGGACGAGGAACATCTCGTTGAGTCCGGGTGCCGCGAGCGAGACCGTCGAAGTATCAGGCGTTCCGCCGGTCATAGACACCACCACCTCGCAACTGCAGAACACCTTCGACAATAAGATGGTTTCCGATGCGCCGATGGCAGCCACCGGAAGCGGAGTGATCAATCTTTCGCTGCTCGATGCGGGCGTTGCGTCCAGCGGCGGAATTGGCTTGGGAACTGGACCGTCGGTCTCCGGACAGCGGCCCCGCAACAACAACTATACGATTGAAGGCGTCGACAATAACAACAAGGGAGTGACGGGTCCGTTGCTTCAGCCTCCGAATGACGCCGTGGACCAGTTTACCGTGTTACAGAATCAGTTTTCGGCTGAGTTCGGCCACTCATCGGGCGGACAGTTCAACCAGACGATCAAGGGTGGAACGAATGCCTTTCACGGTCGCGTGTATGAGTACTTCCAGAATCGCAATCTAAATGCGATCGACTCGCAGTTGGCTCTGTCCGAGGCCAGCAACAATCTGCCGATCATCAATACGCCTTACGATAACAATCGGTTCGGCGGGCAGATCGGTGGCCCGATCATTAAGGACAAGCTGTTCTTTTTTACGAACTGGGAGTACAACCCGATCAAGAACTACAGCTTTTCCACGGGCTGCGTTCCGACCGCAGCGGGCTATGCGGCTCTCGCAGCGGATGCGAGCGTAAATCAAACATTGGTCGCGCCGTTCCGGCAGTATGCTGGAACCGCCAATGGCCCAGCTTCCGCCAGCGACTTGAATTGCGCGTCGAGCACCTCAGTTGGTAGCTCGACTGTTGAAATCGGTGACAAAGGATATGGGGCCGGGTATTACAACAATTGGCTCACCGGTACCACGTCGATGGACTGGAACATCTCAGACAAAGATCAGGTCCGCGGCCGTTATATGTACTCCAAGAACACGCAGATCGACGTCGCAGGACAGATCCCCACGTTCTGGACGCCCCTTCCTCAGCGGTTCCACATTTTCACCTTCAGTGAGTACCACAATTTCTCTCCGAACCTAACCAATGAAGTTCGCGTGGGATTCAATCGCTTCACGCAGACCTTCACAGACGGAAACTTCTCTTTCCCCGGGACGGATCAGTTCCCGAACCTGATTGTGGGCTTCTTCGAGGGCAATGGCGTACAAATCGGTCCTGACCCCAATGCTCCGCAGTTCGCAGTCCAGAACTTTTACCAGTTCAATGACAATCTGAGCTGGATCAAAGGGAACCACAACTTGAAGTTTGGGTTCCAGTACGGGGAGTACATCTCGCCCCAGGGATTCACGCAGCGCAAGCGCGGTGACTACGACTACACGAGCTTCGATGGGTACTTCACTGATCAGGTGCCGGACTACCTCGCCGAACGGTCGATGGGGAACGTCACCTATTATGGCAACCAGAATTCGATCGCTTGGTACGCCAATGATGATTGGAAGATCAAGAAGAACCTGTCCATCAACCTTGGCCTACGCTACGAGTTCACGCAGGTACCGCTTTCGGAACGGCAGTGGCAACCGCAGAATGCTATTTCCAATGTGCCCGGATTGGTCACTTTCGGAGCACCAAAGGCGCAAACGAAGAATTTCCTGCCTCGCATTGGGTTCGCCTACTCGCCAGGAACGAGCGGAACGACGTCAATCCGTGGCGGGTTCGCCATGGCGGTGGACCAGCTGTACGATAACCTCGGTTTGCTCTCCGCGCCGCCCCAGGTACAACAGACCTGCGACGCGTTCTCAGGTGCTACGGAAGCTTCGCCAGGATCACTCTGCGCCTGGAACGATCCCGGCACAAACGGAACCGGCTTCCTGGCGGGTGGGGGCATTCCGACGATCAATACAATTCCCGCGATTACGGACCCGGCCGAGGCTCGAGCAGCAACTTCTGGGTACATACCAGACCAGAAATTGCCGTATTCCGAAAGTTGGAATTTGGGAGTACAGCACATCTTCGCTAACAAGTACACGGTCGAAGTCCGTTACGTTGGGACACGGGGAATTCACCTGCCCGTGCAGCAACGAATCAATCGGCAGGCAAAGACATCTCCAAGTCTATTCCTTCCGATGTATTTCACCGCACCCGACCAGGCGACGCTTGATGGCTTGACGACCACCTATGCGGACGTCAATGCGAACCCGAGCATTGTCCCCGCGTGGGATGCTGCGGGATTCAATGGCAACAACGTGGTTGGTTTCATGCCCTACGGTTTCTCGAGGTATCACGGTCTGCAGACGCAGGTCTCGCGGCAATTCAGCAACGGCCTGCAATTCCAGGCGGCGTGGACCTGGAGCCATAACATGGATAACTCGACGGCGGATGTGTTCTCGACGTACATCACTCCCCGCCGTCCGCAGGACTTCCAGTGCTTTGCGTGCGACTTGAGCGATTCAGCTCTGGACCGCCGGCATCGCATCACCCTTCAGGCAACTTATGACCTACCTTTCCTGAAGCACAGTGACAACTGGATGAAGAAGAATATTCTGGGTAACTGGCAATTAACTCCGGTTTACACCTTCCAGTCGCCAGAGTATGCAACGGTGCAGAGTGGTGTTGACGCCAACGGCAATGGGGACTCAGCGGGTGACCGAACCTTCATTAACCGTGCCGGCACACCAGGTACAGGTTCGAACTCGACGGCGCTCACCAATACCGCGGGAGACATCGTAGCCTACGTGGCAGATAATCCGAATGCCTACTATGTCACGGCTGGGAAGTTCACTCGACCGGACTCGCGGCGCAATACGTTGGCCATGCCGCGAATCAGCAACTTTGACTTCTCGATTCTCAAGAGAGTCAATTTCACGGAGCACACGTCGTTTGAGTTCTCTGCCTCGGCGCTGAACATTCTCAATCACGCCCAGTACATCCCAGGGTTTATCAGCGATGTTGCCCCGCTGGGTTATACCGGCAGCAACGTTCTGGCTATGTTGGAGCCCAACACGGAGACCTTCAACCAACCCAAGGCGGTGTTCAGCAACCATCCGCGGAATCTGATTCTGATCGCGAAGTTCAACTTCTAGAACCGGATTCTGTTCGATTCTGGGGAGCCTTCGGGCTCCCCGATTTTTTTTAGGTGCTTGCCCTGAGTCGGGCTATGCACGAGGACAGCCGAGGCGGCTGTCACTATGTACACTACCGCCCGTTTGACCCTCTGCCCTTCACCCCTTAAACTTATTAGTGTTCTCCGCCTGTCTTCACTGCTGGCCGGGCGTGCGGCCATTCTGCGGGAGGGATTCCTGAGTCGTTTTCTCAGTATTGGACTTCGAATATTTCTGATCGCGGCTTTGGCAGGGCTGCTCGCAGTTGTCTGCCTGGCTCAAAGCGACACCCCGAACCCGGCCGAAAGCAAGGCTCAGAACCAAGTTCCACCACAGACTCAGCCCCAAGCTCCAGCCCAGAGTCAGCCCCAGGCGCCGCCACCGAGTCAGCCTCAGGCGCCGGCTCAGAAACCCCAAGCTCTGCCCCGGAGTCAGGGCCAGACTCCAATCACCCTCGATACGAGCGAAACGCTGTTCGTCGTGCTTACGGCGATGAACTCTTGCGGATATGACGTCGACTTGAATATTTCTGACGCGCAGCGGCTCAACGTGCGGGCCGAGGTGCAGAGGAATCTTCGCAACTCCGAGGAGGCGCAGGCGTCGCTGACTACCATGTGCGACTGGTATCTAGCGCACAAGGGGAAAGATCCGCAGCACGATCTGTCGCAGTTCGTTTCGCTGGCGCTTTATCTGCAGGGACCTCCGCATTTTCTGCCGCGGGTGAAGGAGGACGACATGCCTCCGGATGCGGTGCCCATTGCCGCGTTTGGGGCGCTGCTTGAGCGCTTCTACGACAAAGCGTCACTGCACTCGATTTGGGAAGCGCACCGGGCGAGCTATGCAGCCTTGGTGGCGCGCTATCACGTGCCGCTGCAGAAGATGGTCTTCGATACAGACATCTATTTGAAGCTGCAATCCGGCGGATACCTGGGAAGGACGTTCACTGTTCTGCTCGATTCCATGGGCGATCCGAATGAAGCGAACGCGCGCAACTACGGAACCGACTACTACGTCGTCGTATTCCCCTCGCCAGACCCGTCCACAGTGGACCCGCTGAAGATGCCGCAGATCCGGCATACGTACCTGCATTACCTGCTCGATCCGATGGCGGAAAAGCACTTCACCGCGATCAAGCGGCTGGAGCCGTTGCTGCAGTCGGTCAAGCGGGCGCCTCTGGATGAGAACTTCAAAACGGACATTTCGCTACTGGTCACCGAGTGCCTGGTGCGTGCGATTGAGATCCGAACCTCAGGCACGAAGCAGACCGCCGAAGCGATGCGGCTGCAGGCTGTGGATGATGCGGATAAGCAGGGGTACATCCTGACCAAATATTTCTACAACGCGATCGTGGCATTCGAGAAGGATCCGGCGGGGCTGCGGACAGCGTATTCCGACATCTTGTATGCCATCGATATCAAGCAGCAGCAAAAAGAGGCGAGTGAGGTGCGGTTTGCGCGCAATACCGCGCCCGAACTCGTGCAACTGTCGCGACTGGAGGACCGGCGGGTGCTGGTGACGGCCGAAAAACGGCTGGCAGCTGGCGATCCCAAGGGGGCGCAGGAACTTGCGCAGCAGGCTCTGGATAAGAAGATTGGGGACGAAGGACGAGCGCTCTTTATCCTGGCTCAGGTCGCGGTGGCGAATAAGAATCCGGACGGGGCGGCGGCGAATTTCCATAAGGCCATTGAGGCGACTAAGGATCCGAAGGTCGTGGCTTGGTCGCACGTGTATCTCGGGCGGATGCTAGATATGAAGGATCCGCCGGAGCGGGAGGCTGCTTTGAACGAATATCGAGCGGCGCTGAGTGCAGGAGCAGAGCTACCGGAGGCGAAGGCTGCCGCCGAGCGCGGGCTGCAGGCGGCGTACGAACCTCCGGCCAGGGTGAAGCCGCAGGACACGGCGAAATAGCGCTGCGTGGGCAAGATGCCCGCGCGATCACCGGGTTTGCGCGACTACAGAAGGGCGCTACTGGGGAAAATCAAAATCCCCACTCTAATCCCACCAAAGAACGGCGGGACTAGAATAGGGCACCCGGCCGGCGAGACGCGGGCGCTACGACAGAGCGACGCTGCTCGAGAAAGTCAAAATCCCCACCGCGTCCCGCCAAAGAACGGCGGGACAAGGATGGTGTACCCGACGCATATTTGGTGGCGACCCTGGCGCTACGAGGCAGAACTACCGCTGGGATAGAATGCACGTTGCAGGATTCCAATGAAAATGAAGGACGTTTGGGTCGAGGAGAACGCATGAAGCGCATAGCGATCATCTTGGTGGTACTCGGAATCTGCGTTTGGAGTTGGGGACAGGATAAACCGGCTGCGCAGAATCCTCCCGCCGGGCAGGCGGCCGGACAAGGGGCAAGCCAGACAGCAGCTCCACAGGGAAAGCGTCCGCCGAAAATTAACAGCCAGGAAGAATATGCGGCGTACCAGGCAGCGGTTAAAGTAGCTGACCCTGCGGAATGCGAGAAGGCGGCAAATGACTTTGCCGCGAAATATCCCGCAAGCGAGGTGCGTACAATTGTTTACAAGGCGGCAATGCTGCGTTATCAGCAGGCCAACAATGAGGCCAAGGCGGTTGAGATAGCAAAGAAAGTTCTGGCGATCGATCCCGACGATCCTGAAGCGCTGGTAGCCGTCGCCCTGGCAGACGTCGACCAGACCAAAGACGACAGTCTGGACAAGGATGAGCGTCTAGCAGCAGCCAAGAAAGGTGCCGAACGCAGCCTGGTGACGGTGGAAACAGACGTACCAACGACCGGATATCCGGAGGAACAACTGAAGAACTATAAGAACTTCATCCGGTCGCAGGCCTATTTTGTCATCGGGATGGCTGCCTACAAGGCCAGCCACTGGCCGGAAGCGGAGGCGAATCTGAGGAAATCGATCGACGCGCTTCCACAGTCGCCGGACGTAGTCACGATATATCATCTGGCGCTTTCGCTCGACTTCCAGAACAAGATTCCAGAGGCATTGAAGGCAGTGCAGCAGGCAGTGGACCTGACGAAGGATACTCCCGATTCGCCTGCTGGAAAGGCAGCGCGGCAGGAGCAGGATCGGCTGATGAAGTATTCGACCACTGGCACTTCCGGGCAAGCTGGGACACCTCCGAAGAACTAGCCCGCCCAGGGACGTTCGCGCGAGACGTTCGAAGCAAGACGTTGCAAGCAACGTCTCTATCTATGAAGGAACGCGAAATCACGGCGCTGGAGGAAGGGCTCGGCTACCATTTCCGGCGGCGGGCGATGATCGAGCAGGCGGTCACGCACAGTTCGCAGGCGCGCGAAATCGAGGCGCAGCATGCCGGCGAAAGTAAGTACAAGGTCAGTGACAACGAGCAATTGGAATTTTTGGGAGATGCCGTGCTGGCCCTGGTGACCAGTGAAGAATTGTTTCAGCGCTTCCCCCATTTTCGGGAAGGGGAACTCTCGAAGCTGCGGGCACACCTGGTGAGTGAGCGGCATTTGATTCAGGTGGCGCAGCAACTGGAGTTGGGTCACTATCTGCGCCTGGGGCGTGGCGAGGAAAAGAGCGGTGGACGGGGCAAAACGGCCCTGCTGGTGGATGCATTGGAGGCCATTCTGGCGGCGATTTATCTCGATGGCGGGCTGGAAGTGGCACGCGAGTTTGTTCTCCGCAATGTGATTGCGCCTGAGTTGGAGCGGATGGAACGCGGCGGCGGAAGCCTGCCCATTACGGATTTCAAATCGGCGCTGCAGGAGGCGGTGCAGAGCCTTGGGCTGCCGCAGCCAGCGTATGTGCTGGTCGAGGAAGCGGGGCCGGAACACAGCAAGACGTTTACCGTAGAGGCCCGCCTGAATTCCCGCGACCGCAGTCCGGAATTTGTTGGACGCGCGCAAGGCTCGACCAAGAAAACTGCTGAACAAGACGCCGCGCGGCAATTGCTGACCTACCTGGCATCACGGCCTAAGGATACGGACGGGAAGACGGCACGGTCCCCGCTGGCGGTGGATAAGTAGGATTCATGGATTCTTTAAACCAGCCTACCGTTTCTCAGCCCGAGCCCGCGGCCTTGCCGAGCCCGGTGGAGCCGCCTGTCGAAGTCGCCGCTTCGAGCGAGCCTACGGTGGATCGTTCGCCTACATCGCAACCGGCACCAGTTCCCGCTCGCAAGGTCGCCAGCAGCTTTGGCTCAGACTTGATCGGTTCGCTGCAGTCGCTGATGGGGACGGTGGTGATTGCGATTTTTGTAATCACCTTCATCACGCAGGCATTCCAGATCCCCTCGGAATCGATGGAGAATACGTTGCTGGTCGGCGATTACCTGCTGGTCAACAAGCTTTGCTACGGCGGGTCTGGATTCGGCGATCACCTGATGCCATATCAGAGGATCGCGCGCGGGGATATCATCGTGTTCCATTATCCGGTGGACCCGCAGCAGCATTTTGTTAAGCGAGTCATCGGGATCCCCGGCGACCGGCTCCGCATGGTCAACAAAAAGGTGTTGATCAACGGCAAGCCCATCGACGAGCCGTACGTACATTTTCTGGAACCCGCCAACAATCTTTACCGGGACGACTTCCCCAGAACCGATATTCCTGCGGCGAATATGGAAGGCTCATGGTGGCTGCAAATGCGGAAACTGGTGGAAGACGGGGAACTGATCATTCCGCAGGGGCACTATTTCGTGATGGGCGATAACCGCGATGACAGCCAGGACAGCCGCTACTGGGGCTTCGTTCCGCAGGGGAACATCATCGGAAGACCTCTGGTAATCTACTGGTCGGTGCAGGACTGGGACCGGAATCCGTCATCAAGTTTGGGCGGGCGGATCTATCATCTGGCATACGCGGTCACGCACCTGTTTCAGATCACGCGATGGAACCGGACTCTGCGGCTGGTACACTGATGGATCGGGTCCTCAGGGGCTAAAGCCCGTTGTGAGGTGTGACTGACGCGGCCCCTTCGACAAGCTCAGGGCAAGCCTGAAGGGCTGCTCTTCCACGAGACCCAAAGGAACACTCGAGTACACGAAAGCGACCGTGGTGAAGAAAGAAGAAAAGCTGGCAAAGGCAGAAAAGAACGGCGAAGAAGAGAAGCCGAAAGAGACTACGGTTGAGTTTCTTTCGTCGCTGGCGGCGGTGCTGGTGACCGGGCTTTTCATCATTACGTTTGTCGTGCAGGCGTTTGAGATTCCATCGAGTTCGATGGAGAATACGCTGCTGATCGGCGACCACGTATTCGTCAATCGAGTCCAGTTTGCGCCCAAGAGCGGGTGGGTTGGGCCGCTACTTCCCTACCGCGATGTGCACTTTCGCGACATCGTGGTGTTCTTGTCGCCCCAGACTCCGGGACTCTATGTTGTGAAGCGGATCATCGGCTTACCGGGAGACAAGATCCACCTGCGGAACGGTGTGGTGTATCGCAACGGCCAACCGCTCGATGAAGTCAAGTATCTCGACACTGACAGAGACAATCCGGCCGATGTTTACCGCAACAATTTTCCGGCGATTCCCGCGGGCGATGATCCGAATGTGTGGACGAACTGGGCGATCGATATGCCAACATACATTCAGGGCGATGACATCGTGGTTCCGCCCAACCATTACTTCGCCATGGGCGATCATCGTGGCGTCAGTCTGGACAGCCGCTATTGGGGATTTATTCCCAAGGAAAATGTCATCGGGCGGCCGATGTTTATTTACTGGTCGTTTGAAACTCCCGATAACCAGTACCTCAAGACTGAATGGACCGATCGGGTTAAGTTTCTCCTCGGTAAAGTAGTTCTTCACTTCTTTGACGAGACACGCTGGAAGCGGACGCTGAAAGTCGTCCAATGAACCGCTCGGATCCTCGGTGAGAGCGCGGTGAACATCTTCTCCTCCAAGCGCCGTTGGGCTGCGGCGGCAGCATTGGTGCTGCTGGCGCTGTTCCTCGTGCGGCCGGGCGCATCCCGCCTGAAATCCAGGATCATTACGTCTCTCAGCGCGGCCGTAGGCCGTCCGGTCGATCTCGGGTCGGTTCACATACGGCTGCTGCCTCAACCGGGTTTTGATTTGGAGAATCTGGTGGTGTATGACGATCCTGCGTTCGGCTCCGAACCCATCCTGCGGGCAAGCGCGGTAACGGCGGACCTTCGGCTGCGTTCGCTGCTGCGCGGAAGGCTGGAAGTATCGAAGCTGGACCTCACCGAGCCGAGTCTCAACCTCGCGCACCACGAGGGCGGCGGATGGAACCTTCAGAGCCTGCTGGAGCGCGCGGCACGCACGCCCCTGGCGCCTACCGGAAAAATGACGTCGGAGCCGAGGCCGAGTTTCCCTTACATCCAGGGAACATCGGGGCGGATCAATTTCAAGAATGGCCCGGAGAAAAAACCCTACGCGCTGACCAATGCGGATTTTTCGTTGTGGCAGGAGTCGGAAGATACCTGGGGTGTCCGGCTTAAGGCTCTGCCGTTCCGCAGCGACATGAATTTGAATGACACGGGACAGCTTGAGCTCAGCGGCACCTGGCAACGCGCTGGGACTTTTCGCGACACTCCTGTGCAGTTCAACGTCGAGTGGGCCAGGGCGCAGTTGGGGCAGATGACGCAATTCTTTACGGGCAACGACCGGGGCTGGCGGGGGGACATTCGATTTGACGCCGCGGTCACGGGAACGCCGGCGCTGCTGAAAATATCGAGCACAGTTTCTGCGGATGATTTCCGCCGCTACGACATCACGAGCGGGACCTCGCTGCGCCTGGCCGGACGCTGCGACGCGGAGTACAGCGCGCAGGAGCATGAGTTTCGCCGGATCGCCTGCATGGCTCCTGTGGGAGCGGGACTGCTGACCATCACAGGAAACGCGGGCACTCCCGGCAGGCATAAGTATCACCTGACTGTGAGCGCGCAAGATCTGCCCGCAAGCGCGATCGGCGCACTCGCGCGGCGGGCGAAGAAAGATCTGCCTGAGGATTTGCTACTGGAGGGAACGCTGGGAGGCAAGCTCACCGTTTCGGAGAACGCCGCCACCGGTGTCCAGTCTCATATAGAAGCTCATGGCGAGATTGCAGGGTTGCGACTGAGTTCTACATCCGAGAAGGTTGAGCTGGGTCCGGTTACGATTCCGATCATTCTGACGGCCTCGACGGCCAGCATTTCAAAAGACCGGTTAAGGACGCAATCAGCGCGACACGCGCAATTCGAGTTGGGGCCGTTCGCACTCGATCGTGCGCGCGCGGGAGGCGTGGCCGTTCGCGGATTGCTTGACCGCTCCGGATACAGCTTCACCATTCTTGGCGATGCCGAAGTGGGCAGGACTTTACGTGTGGCCCGAGTGTTTGGGCTTCACACGTTAAACTCGGCGGCCGAAGGCTCAGCACAATTGAACCTGCAAATTGCAGGATCGTGGATGGGCCTGGGCGGAACGGCTGCTTTCGCGGGACCGCAAGTCACTGGATCAGCAAAATTAAGGAACGTTCGCTTCGGCCTTCGCGGTGCGGGAGAACCGGTGGAGATCTCGTCGGCCGAAATGCAACTCTCGCCGGATGTAGTGCGCGTTGGGAAGCTAAGTCTGAAGGCTGCGGGGACCGTTTGGAAAGGATCCCTGGAAATGCCGCGCGGCTGCGGAAGTCCGGAGAAGTGTCAGGTTCGTTTCCAGCTCAATACGGACGAGATCTCGCTGAACGAAGCCAACGAGTGGGCGAATCCCAGCCCGAAAAGCCGACCCTGGTACCGCTTGGGAACGGCACGGCCTACGCCGTCGCTGCTGGCCCACGTGCGAGCATCCGGGCGCCTAACAGCCGACCGCTTTGTGCTGCGCGGCGTCACGGCCTCCAAAGTGTCGGCGAATGTCAGTCTCGATGCAGGAAAGCTGGAGGCTACGTCGGTGGAGGCAGACCTGCTTGGCGGCAAGCATCGCGGGAACTGGCTGGCGGACTTCGGAGTGAAACCTGCTGCTTGCAGCGGGAGCGGCAGCCTGACGGCAATTTCCCTCGGTAACATTTCCAGGTTGATGAAGGATGAGTGGGTTGAGGGGAGCGCCGGCGCGAGCTACGAGATTCAAGGGCCGTGTGCCGCTGATTTCTGGCAATCGTCCGAGGGGACGCTGCAGGTTGATGTAGCAGATGGAAGCCTGCCCCACGTGCTATTAAGAGACAGTGCCAAGACGTTGAAGATCCGGAAGTTCACGGCAGAGGCGCAATTGCATGCCGGCACGATCGAAGTCAGCGAAGGCGAACTGGAGTCGCCGGAAGGAACCTACGAGGTTAGCGGCACTGCCACATTGAATAGAGAAATTGATTTCAAGATGGCGCGAGTTCCAGCGGGATCAGGAGTCAGTTCCTATACGATTACCGGGACTCTTGCTGATCCACGCGTTACACATATCAACTCTACCGAACAGGCGCGGCTGAAGCCTCAACCGTAACAGCGGCACTCCGAAAGATAAGGAAGAATTTTGTGGAGACAGCCGCCTTCGGCTGTCCGGCCGCGCAAGCGGCCGTCTTGCTTCTTGCACGGAAATTCAGTGCTCAGACAGCGGACATAATCGAGTAGGGGAAGGAACCGCTTTCATGGCGGCTGCGCAGGCAAAAGTAGTCGCCCTTGGGGCGACGGACAGCCGAAGGCGGTTGTCCTCACACAAGCTAGCGATCATATATCCCGGCCCGCGCAGAACTTTCCCCGGCAGTTTGCCCGTCATTTTTCCCTGCTCGATCACAGACGTTCCGTTGACCAACACGTAATCCATTCCTTCCGAAAGCTGGTTGGGGCTGTCGAAGG
>WNGO01001651.1_pt1 | contig 19080 bp, 22 predicted proteins | sample 5400511 | NCBI WGS metagenome assembly WNGO01 (sample SAMN13153380, study PRJNA577476) | soil metagenome | isolation source: 20 cm soil or saprolite under Garry oak tree replicate 2 | place: USA:California | collected 2016-06-15 | reverse complement strand
CGCCGGAGCGAAACCGCCTTCGTCACCGACCGCAGTCGAAAGTCCGCGCTCATGCAGAACCCGCTTCAGCTCGTGAAAAACTTCGGCTCCGTAGCGCAAAGCTTCCGGAAAATTCGGCGCGCCTTTTGGCATAATCATAAACTCCTGGAAATCGATCGGCGCATCGGAATGCGCGCCGCCGTTCAAAATGTTCATCATCGGAACGGGCAAAACACGCGCGTTTGGACCACCCAAATAACGAAAGAGCGGAATTTTGGCGGCCATCGCCGCTGCGTGTGCGGTCGCGAGTGAAACGCCAAGAAGCGCGTTAGCGCCCAGATTTCTTTTATTTCGCGAACCATCGAGCGCGATCAGTTTGTCGTCGATCTTCGTCTGTTCGCGGGCGTCCCAGCCTTTCAAGGCCGATGCGATCGGGCCGTTTACGTTGGCGACAGCTCGCAAGACGCCTTTGCCACCGTACCGCGTCTTGTCGCCATCACGCAATTCCCACGCTTCGTGCTCACCGGTGCTTGCGCCACTGGGGACCCCTGCGCGACCTAGCGCGCCGCCCTCAAGATAGACCTCGGCTTCAATGGTCGGGTTGCCACGCGAATCCAGAATCTCGCGTGCCATGATTTCCGTGATGCTGGTCTCCATTTGCGCGCGGTATCATGCGCGACACGAGCGCAGTGTCCAACAGATGTTGCGCATGTCGGCCGTCGATAAACAAAGCTTCCGCCAGGCATGCTTGGCCGTTTATCTAATAAATACTCCCGATCTGACTTCGGTGTAGTCGCTTGGCTCTGCCGGGGCGTTAGTAAGGGCGCAGCGACTGAGCGCCGTGACTACACAAACCATTTATGACATACCCGCCCGTCAGAGCTGTTCAAAGAAGCTAATAGACGGACTCGTTAGTTTTTCTTGCGTATTTGAATTATCTGCACAGGGCGAGGGAAGCGTGATTTTTGCGCGCATCTCAAACGGAGCGCTGATGCAGGAATCAGCAGATTCCCGCTGGCAATCTCAATGGCCAGAGATACGCTGCGGCCTGATGATTGTTCGGGGACGGGCTATCTTGCTGCTGGTGCCGGTTATCGCCGGCGCCTTAGTTGGCGCCCAGCCGGCGAAGCTTGCGCCCGACCAAATGGCGAAAGCTGCGCGCACCGATACGATCACGATACCAACGCCGGGAGAACTTTTTGCCGCCCTGCAAAAACCGAGCAAACCAAATTGGACCGGGGCCTATCGCGGACCGATTCCCACGACCTATAAAAGTCGCGCTCAAATCGCACTCAACCTGGGAGGGTTGATCGCAGACGGATTCATCGCCGTTGCAGCGCAGGACAGCCAGCAGGTGAAGAACATTGGCTCAGATGTGATCAAGATGGCCAAGGCGCTGGGAGTAAGCCAAAACGTGCTTAGCCGCGGCAATAGCATCAATGATTTTGCCGAAACCAATCAGTGGGGTTCGCTCCAGGAGGAGCTTGAGGCGACACAGAACGAGGTGAAAAACTCGATGCAATCGCATAGCGATCAAGACCTCGTCATCCTGGTGAGTATCGGCGGCTGGATCCGCGGCACCCAAGTGGTCAGCGGATCGGTGGCGGCGAACTATGACGAGCGGAGCGCAAAGGTGTTGCGACAGCCGGCGCTGGTTAATTTCATTCACGCGAAACTCAATGATGTGTCGCCCCAACTCCGCGATGATCCGCTAGTGAAGAATGTCAGCGATCAACTCACGACCCTTGAGAAGCTCGTTGCCTTCCCACCCGGCAAAGTGCCGAGCATTGAGGAGGTCAGAAAGGTAAACGGCGTCGTAACCGAATTGATGCGCGAAATTCAAACCAAAACCGATGCGAGATGAAACGCGCGTTTGCCATCGCGTTTTTCATCCTTGCTGGGGCAGGTTTCGCCTTCGCTGAAACGGATGCCGAAATTGATGCGCGCCGGAATGCGCTCGATGTGGCCGGCGCATTTACAAACGATGGCTTCAACCTTCGCGATGGCCATTGGTGTGGCACGCTTAAACCAGCTGACCGATCCTTAATCGCAGTCAATCTTTTCGCGGGAAATCAATATTGGTTTTCCGTTGGCACGACCGATCCGGCGAAGAAGATCGCGGTTAATGTTTATGATGAATCGGGCAGACTCCTGACCGTTGAACATTACGATGGAGGAGATCGAGCTGCCGCCGGATATTCGCCGTCCGATAGTGGTCAGTATTTTGTTTCCATTGACCTGCTGGATGGTAACGCAAGCAGTTTTTGCCTGATCTATTCTTATAAGTAAGTTCCAAGTGAGGAACAGGATAAGCTATGGGAGTCCTCCGTATGAGAGCATTGCGCCCGGTGTCGTATGGCATCGTGCTGATCGCGCCCGGGCTAATTGCAGCCTGCGCGAACTCCACTACATCGCTTGCCGTTAACAGCGGCAAATACTACGCGGTAAGCGCAGCACGAGCCGCATTCTATCGTTACGGGCCACAACAAGGAAATGGACCCGATCAGAAGCTTCCCCACGACACCCTGGTTACCCTGATTCAACCAACATTCGGTTATTGCAAGGTGCAGCTAATGAGCGGGGAGCAAGGTTATGTCGCCAGCGAAGACATTCATCCCGCCTCGGCGCAACTGGTTGCCGCCGCTACAACCAAACCGTCCGTCACCCCAACTAACCGCGCTTCAAGGTCCCGCCTCAATCCAAACGACCCGCGTTTGACAACGCCCCCCGAGCCGCTACCCCTTGATCTGCCAGAACCAACTCCGATTCCGGAAACGCAATCCTCGCCGCACTAAAGAAAGCGGACTCATTTCATCCCGCGCTCGACAATCCCAAACCGGTGCCGCTTTAATACGCGCCGGATCGTCATGAGATCGGTGCAGGTTTTCTATGAAGGGCGAGTGCAAGGCGTCGGCTTTCGTTACTCCATTAGGCAGATCGCGAAAGGCTTCAGCGTTACCGGTTGGGTTCGCAACCTCGACGACGGCCGCGTTGAAATGCAAGTGAGCGCGGAGCCGGAGGAGTTGCGCGCGTTTCTCGATGCGGTCCACGCGAGCGAGCTGCGGCCTCTGATCAAAAAAGAAAGCGAAATCGATTTGGCAGTGCCGCCCAGCACGCGCGGTTTTGAGATTCGGGCATGACGCACACCGCCATACACATCTCACGCGTCACCAAAGTGTATCGAACGCCTTTTCGCCGCCAGGCTACGGTCGCCCTGCGCGATTTGAACCTGGAGATCGCGCCAGGGGAAGTTTATGGCCTGCTCGGCCCCAACGGTTCCGGAAAAAGTACGACACTGAAAATCATTCTCGGTCTGATCTCGCCGACCCGCGGAAGCGTCACCATTTTTGGGCGAGATAACTCGGTCGTCGCCGCACGCCGCGAAATCGGATTTCTTCCTGAGAACGCTTATTTCCACAAATTTCTCACAGGCGCAGAAACATTGCGATTCCACGCAAAGCTCAGTGGATTGAGCAAAAGCAAAACGACGGCCCGTATTAACGAATTGCTCGCCGCAGTTGGACTGACAGATGCGGGGGACGCCCGGCTCAGCACTTACTCCAAAGGGATGCTCCAGCGCATTGGTCTCGCCCAAGCCCTCATTCACGATCCCAAACTCCTTGTGCTCGACGAACCAACCGCGGGCGTTGATCCCGCCGGATCGCGCGACATTCAAGAGCTGATCGCATCACTGAAAAATCGCGGCACCACTGTTTTGCTCTCCTCCCACCTCCTCACTCAGGTCCAGGAGGTCTGTGATCGCGTTGGTATTTTGCACCGCGGCCGCTTAATGAGAGAAGGACAGCTGCAAAGTCTGCTTGGTATTGAGAATCAAACAGAACTCATCCTCGAGAACGCATCGCCTGACCTGTTGGATGGGTTGGAACAGCAGATCGCATCAACAAGCGCGCGATTGATCGTGCGACGTAAACCGCAGGCTTCGCTCGAGCAGCTGTTTCTGAAAGTGACGGAATCGACCGAAGAATGATCACTTCGTTGCGCCGTATCCGAGCCATCGCCGGCACGACATTGATCGAACTGGCCCGTCTCCGCGTATTCTATGTCTTGGTGCTTTTCGCTCTTGTCCTTATCGTCAGCTCCACCTTCCTTGCTCGAATTTCATTTCAACAAGAGCTGCAAGTCACCAAAGACATTTCCCTCGGCGCAATCAATTTTTTTCTGAGTTTACTCGCAATTGTGGCAACAGCTCAGTTGCTACCGCGCGATATTGAGGACCGGGTTGTTTACAGTGTCCTCGCAAAACCGGTACCACGGTTCGAGTATATTCTGGGAAAATTTCTCGGTGTGGTCGGGCTTCTGGCTATTTCGCTAGCCGCCATGAGCGTGCTTTGTCTCGTCGTGCTCCATCTGCGCGAACAATCAGCTTTACACGAGGTGAATCGGCAGATCGAGCAATTGGCGCCCGACCAGCTCTCGTCAACCGTACGGGCGATTCACACCGGGGGCGTTAATCGCGATTTAATCGCCGCCCTCGTGCTTGTTCTCGCCAAATCCGCCATCCTCGCCGCAACCACTCTGTGCATTTCCGCTTTCGCAACCTCAAACATTTTTACTATCACGGCCATGGCGATGGTTTATCTCATTGGCCATCTCGAATCGATCGCGCGTGAGTATTGGCTGCAGGAGCATGTTGCTGGTTGGCCTAAGCGAACTTTCCTCGCATTGAGCGACTGCTCGTGCTCAGCGCCTTTTATATTGTCAGCTACATCTTGCTCGCACCTGCCATCTTTTATCAACGGGAGTTATGAAGGCGGTCGCTGCGTTTATTCTGGTCGCCGCGGGACTGGCGCCCCTGAAGTGGAAATTCGAGAGAAGTATCGATGCCAATCACCTCTCTTCTGATGTCCTGCATCATGCCATTGATTTGCGCGAACGCGTTGGCCAAACGGCGTTCATCGCTATCCTCGGTGGTTTTCGCTCTGTGGTCGCGGACTTACTCTTTATCGATGGGTACTTCGCGTGGGAACGGGTGGATTGGTCCCACCTCCTCCTACGTTTGCGGCAGGTCACGATGCTGCAGCCGCATGTCACGATGTTTTGGGATGTGGCGGGGTGGCACATGGCGTGGAACGCGAGCACTGCGGCCTTGAACGACACCTCCTTGTCGGTGGCCGCACGGAGGCGTTTACAACGCGAATATATCGAACTGGGAAGAGATTTTCTGGAGCGCGGCGTCGCCAACAATCCGAAAAACCCGAAGCTTTACGAAGCGCTGGCACGTTTGTACCGCGACAAGTTGAATGATCATGCGCGGGCATCGGAGAATTTTCTGAAAGCATCGCGGCTGCCCGGCTGCGCCGCCTATGACGAACGTTCCGCCGCCTACGAACTCTCCTATTGCGAAGGACGGGAGCGCGAAGCTTATGATTATCTGCGCGCTTTGTACGATCGCGGCGAGAAGGAGCGGCTTCCGACATTGATCGCGCGACTCCGCCATTTGGAAGAGAAGCTGAATATTTCGCCGACCACCAGGATTCCCTCAAAGTAAACGGATGCGATTTGCGGTTCTCAGCGACATCCACGGCAATCTGGAAGCGCTCCAAGCCGTGCTCGTGGATGCTCGCCAGCATCATTGCACCCATTTCGTCTGCCTTGGTGACATTGTCGGTTACAATGCCGATCCCAGCGCTTGTCTCCGGATTGTGCGTGAACTCGATTGCCCAACAGTAAAGGGAAATCACGATGAACAGGCCTCATTGAGCGACTCGTCAGTCGATTTCAATGAAATGGCGGAGCAGGCGATCATGTGGACACGTGCGCAACTGAGTGAAGAGGACCGGACGTGGTTGAGCCGTCTGCCCTTGCAACAATTGGTGCACGATTTCACCATCGTCCACGCCACCCTCGATATGCCCGCAGACTGGGGCTATGTCTTCACGAGAGCTGAAGCAATGGCTAGTTTCGCTTATCAACAAACTACTCTCTGCTTCTTCGGCCATACCCATGTTCAGGGCGCGTTTGTCCGAAATACCGAGGTAACGCCCACTCTGCGTGATAAAATCCGGATCGACTTGGGCAAACAATACTTCGTCAATGCTGGCAGTGTCGGTCAGCCACGAGACGGAGACTGGCGCGCCGCCTATTGCATTTATTTCCCAGACGACAATTTAGTCGAACAACGCCGTGTGGCCTACGAGATTGACCGTACCCGCAAAAAAGTTCTGACCGCTGGACTGCCCCGTTTGCTTGCCGACCGGCTCGTTCTCGGCCGCTGATTTTCCCGCTATGCCAGTCAAGATTCTGATTATTAAGCCAAGCTCACTGGGCGATATCGTCCATACCTTGCCGGCCGTGGCGGCCATTCGCGATGCCCAGCCCGATGCCGAGATTACCTGGGTTATTAATTCGGAGTGGGCCACGCTCCTGCGCGGTAATCCCGATGTCGATCATCTACACATTTTTCCCCGAAGCGAGTTTCGCGGATTTGGCACGCCAGTGCAGCTACTGCCCTGGATTCGGGAAACGCGTCGATTGCAGCCCGATGCGGCGATCGATTTTCAAGGATTACTTCGAAGTGCACTCATCGCTAAGGTAAGCCGGGCTGAAAGGACTTATGGAATGAGTGATGGCCGTGAAGGCTCGCGCTTATTTTACGACAAGATCGCGCCGGTTGATCGCAATGAGCATGCCGTTGATCGATATCTGAAATTGGCGAAGGCATTCGGTGCCGGTTCGAATCAGTCCCTCCGGTTTCCAATTCCGTCAGGCGATGCCCTCCCGCGCTTCGACCCGTTCCCTGGTTTCGTTGTTCTGCACCCGCATGCCCGGGGCCGCCGCAAATCGATTTCGCCCGTGATAATCCAGGAGTTTTGTCGCGCGCTCGCGCCGACTCGCGTTGTTGTTGTCGGAAAATCGCATCGGAAATTCTCGCCACCGGAGAACTGCGTCGAGCTTACGAATCAGACAACACTTTTGCAGCTCATTTGGCTGCTGCGCCATGCCTCCTTTGTCATCAGCGTCGATAGCGGACCGATGCATATCGCCGCCGCCCTTACAACGAATCTCATATCCATTCATACCTGGACCGATCCACGACGTGTCGGCCCCTACAATGCGGCCGCCTTTATTTGGAAGAATGGAACGGTAATGCGCGTATCCGATATGGATTCGGCAGATGCCTTGCGCAAGGGCCGGCCGTTTCGCCGCCAAGATGTGCCGGCAGCGGCGGATATCGCATTGAAAGTGCTTGCCCAACAGCCCGTAGTCTAGCCCTGTCCGCGCGTCCGCAGAATGAGCTCCGCAATAGCGAGATCGTTTGGGAATGTAATCTTCGGGTTGTAATCTTCCGCCTCAACGATAATCGCATGCCTCCCGGCGTGTTGGACCGCGGAAACCTCATCCGTGATCGCAAGGGAATCTTTAGCAATCCGATCATAGGCTTCCACCAGCAGGTCGCGGGAGAAAATCTGCGGTGTCTGCATCGCAAACACATTCTCCCGATCGATCGAGCCGATAACACGCTGGTTGCGGTCGGCGATTTTCAACGTTTCTCCGATGGGCGCGGCCAGGCCAGCAGCCCCGTGTTCCACCGCGGCCGCGAAGACTCGCTCAATTTCTTTTGCAGTAATCAGCGGCCGCGCCGCGTCATGGACCGCAATGAAATCCGCATTTGAAACCGCATCCAGACCGGCGCGCACGGAATCCTGTCGCCGGTCGCCTCCGGCGATGATGGCCCGGACCTTCCGAATCTGGCCGGTCGATGCGCGTATTGAGTCAATTCTGTTTGCGCGTCCAACGATGATGATTTCATCCACACATTTGGTGCGCTCGAATGCCCCGATCGAATGTTCGATCACCGGGCGACGTGCCAGAAGCGCGAAAAGTTTATCGAAACCGGCGCGCGTGCTGCTGCCGGCGGCGACGATGATCGCGCTCAGCATGGCTCACGACCCGAGCTGCCGCTGCACTTCCGCGCTCAGGGTTTTGCCATCGGCGCGCCCGGCAACTTTCTGTTGCAGTGCTTTCATCACCACACCCATCTGTGCTCGTGATGTTGCGCCTGTTTCCGCGATCGTTTCCGCGACGATACGTTTCAACTCTTCTCCACTCATCGCCTGCGGCAAATAACTGTTCAGCACTGCAATCTCGGCTCGTTCCTTTTCTGCGAGCTCGTTCCGTCCGCCTTTCTCGAAGCTCTCGATCGAATCCTGCCGCTGTTTCACCTGCTTGCGAACGACTGCTATCGCCTCTGAGTCCTCGAGCTCGCCCTCAGCCCCGGCTTTATCAATCGCGGCGTTTTTGAGCGCCGCCTTCAGCATTCGCAAGACACCGAGGCGTGCGCTGTCCTTAGCTCGCATTGCCGCGATCAGATCCTCGTCAATTCGTTTTTGCAACGCCATAGCGCGAGGCTAGGCAACGTGAAGCCGTCGCGCAACTTTCCTAAATCACCCGGAGCCGATCGGCGCATTTAAATGCCGAGGCGACGCCACTCACAGAGACTACTTCGGTGCCTTTGCGAATGCGTTGCAGCAAGGAGGCAAGAACACCGCCCGGTCCCAACTCGACAAATAAATCGCAGCCGCGATCGAGCATTCCTTCCATGCAATCGGCCCAGCGTACCGTCCCGGTAACCTGATCTTGCAGTGTTCGCCGAATTTCCTCCGGTGTTTTCACTTCCTCGCCCGTGACATTGCTAAAGACGGCGAACTGTGGCGCCTGAATTTCAGCCGACTGCAAAATTGCACCGAGCTTTTGATAGGCGCTGTCCATTAAACGGGAATGATACGCGCCCGCCACGTTTAACATGGTCGCGCGGCGAACCCCATATTCCCTGGCCACGCCGATGGCGGCCTCGACTTTGGCCAGCTCCCCTGAAATAACGATCTGCCCGGGGGAGTTAATATTGGCAATATCAACATCCTCATCGGCGGCCAGTAAACGGACGGAATTTTCATCCGCCCCGATCATTGCTGCCATTCCACCGACTGTCGCTGCGCAAGCTTCATCCATCAATTCACCCCGGTGCTGCACCAGCTTAAGTCCGGTTTCGAAGTCCAAGCTGCCAGCTGCGGCGTGTGCGGTCATTTCACCGAGCGATAAGCCCGCCGCTGCTTCGATCGGAAAATCGCCCGTCAGCTCCCGCAAAATCGCCAGACACATTAATCCATGAAGAAAAAGCGCGGGCTGACAATTTGAGGTTTTCGTCAATTCATCGAGCGGGCCACTCCACATCACCACGGTTAAACCGCGACCGAGAAGCACATCGGCCCGGACGCCCATTTCCGCGGCGATGGAATATTGATCGACCAGATCTTTTCCCATCCCCACGGTCTGCGCTCCCTGTCCCGCAAAAAGCAGTCCGATCTTCCGCATTGGCCACTCAGCATCTCGATTCTGCCGCAGGAATCAAACAGCAGGCCGTCGAAGCTGGCTCGCACTAGGTCGGGTTAACGCCGGTACTCAACAACAACTTCTTCGGCTGATTGGTTCGGCATCGCACGCAATTATGAAATGGGCGGCGCTTTTGCCCTTGCGCCTGCTCGCCTACTCGCGAGCATAAACCCAGCTCTCTTTATGGTTTTTACGACACGCGAAATTGAATCGCCTGATCCGGTTACGCGTATCGTGGCCGCGGACGCCGCCTCGCACCCCGATGCCAGCGATATCGGCGAGAAAATGGTACTCAACATGGGACCGTCCCATCCGGCGACGCACGGAGTGTTGCGCCTTGTGCTCGAGCTCGATGGGGAGATCATCACCAAAGCAACACCGGATGTCGGCTTCCTTCACCGCGGCGATGAGAAAATCGCCGAGGCGATGCAATACAACCAGTTCGTTCCTTACACTGACCGGCTCGATTATCTCGCCCCGTTGGCCAACAACGTGGCCTATGCGCTGGCCGTTGAAAAGTTAATGGGCTGGGAAATTCCACCTCGAGGCAAAGCCATCCGGGTCATTTGTTGCGAACTGGCGCGGATCTCGGCCCATCTAATGGGCTTCGGTGCGATGGCGCTCGACCTTGGGGCGATGACGGTATTTCTCTACACTTTTGAGCAACGCGAAAAGATTTACGATCTCTGTGAACTTCTCACCGGAGCCCGTTTCACAACCTCCTACACGCGAATTGGTGGCCAGATTCGCGATCTCCCGGCGAATTTTATTCCACAGCTCAATGCCTTTCTCGAGGCCTTTACGCCGCGGCTGGAGGAGTGCGATCGCCTCCTCACGCGCAATCGCATTTTTGTGGATCGAACGAAAGACATCGGTGTCATTCCGCGTGATCGTGCCATCGCTTACGCCCTCTCTGGTCCAAACCTTCGCGGCAGCGGCGTCGAGCACGATCTGCGGCGCAAACATCCCTATCTCGATTACGATCAGTACGACTTTGAGGTCGTCGTCGGAACGGCCGGTGATTGCTACGATCGGTATCTCGTCCGCATCGAGGAGATGCGGCAAAGTGCAAAAATCTTGCGTCAGGTAATCGACAAGCTTCCCAACGGCCCGATCAATGTCGCTGATTGGAAGAACATGTTGCCGCCGAAGGCGCGGGTGATGACAAAAATGGAGGAGCTCATTCACCATTTCATCGTTGTAACGGAAGGATTGAGAGCGCCGCCCGGCGAAATCTATTTCGGCGCGGAAAATCCAAAGGGCGAACTCGGTTTTTACATTAACAGCCGGGGAGGCGGGGTACCGCACCGGTTAAAAATTCGTGCGCCCTCTTTTGTCAACCTAAGCATTTTACCGGAGCTGCTGCCGGGCTGCATGATGAGTGATGTCGTCGCGGTTCTCGGTAGTCTGGATTTCGTAATGGGAGAATGTGATAGATGAAAATGCTTGAGCGCGCCGGCGGACTCTTTCTCGGGCTAATGATATTAGTGATGGCGATTCCCGGCTGCGATCGAAATCCACTAAGCGGATCGAAACTGACCCTGAGCAATTACAATCAGATCACCACCGGAATGACCAAAGCGCAGGTCGAGAAAATTCTTGGACCGCCGACATCAACCGAAACAAAAGATATGCTCATCTTCAAAAAGGCGACCTGGCGTTATGAGGATGGAAAAAAATTCGCCATGATCACGTTTAAGAACGACGAGGTTGACGGAAAAGAGACGAACCTTGGCGCCCAATAGCATGAAGCAGGTGCAAATCATCTCCGCTCTGATCGGCCTGCTGTTGTTCGCCTGCTCCAATCAGCGACTCACCCAGGCAAACGTCGATCAGGTCACCGAGGGCATGAGTAAGAAACAGGTTGAGTCCATTCTTGGCCCGCCCACGAACGTTGACACGAAGGACTTTCTGCTGCTGAAACGAACCACTTACGCTTACCACCAGTCCAACGGCTCAGTCACGGTGTTATTCAAAGACGACAAAGTGGTGGCCAAATCGAACACGCTGCAAAAATAGCCTAATCGATTTGTGAATCCGACAGCGATGAAAATCCCTCCGGAACTCGAACGGAAAATGGATGCCGCGATCGGCCATTATCCTGCGGATCGGAAACGCAGCGCCGCGCTTCCATTACTGCACCTCTGGCAGGAACACTTCGGATTCATCAACGATGACGCCGGCTATGCCATTTCCGCCAAACTCGATTTGCAACCGATTAACATTCTGGAACTGGTCACATTTTATCCCATGCTGCGACAGCAGCCGACTGGGAAAACGCACATCCGGGTGTGCCGGACTTTGAGCTGTGGCATGGCCGGAAGTTACCGGGTTATGGAAAATCTCTGCGCGAGGGCCGGAATTAAACGAGACAAGCATTCAGAGGGAATGCACGACCCCGTGTCGGTTAGCCCAGATCGAAATTTCAGCATTGAGTTCGTCGAATGCCTCGCCAGTTGCGGTACTGCGCCCGTTTGCATGGTCAATGACGAGCTGCACGAGAACGTATTGCCGGAAAATGCCGAGCAGATTCTGTCCCAACGACCATCCGGCGGTCTCAAGGCGCAATCAGTCCATCCACTCGAACATCGACTGGTTTTCAAAAATATCGGTCGCACTGAATGGACCACTGACATCGACTGCTATCTCCGCGATGGCGGTTACGAGCAATTGCGTAAGGCCGTCACGATGTCGCGCGAGCAAATCGTAAACGAGGTCAAAACTTCCGGTTTGCGCGGGCGCGGCGGAGCCGGTTTTCCGTGCGGAGTCAAATGGAGCTTCATCAAGCCGGACGAGAAGAAGCCGGTCTATCTGATTTGCAACGCCGATGAATCGGAACCAGGCACGTTCAAGGATCGCTATATCATTCATCAGGATCCGCATCAGTTACTCGAAGGTATTCTGATCTCGTGTTTCGCCCTTAATGCTCAAATGGCCTACATTTATATACGGGGCGAATTTCCTGAAGGCGCCAAAATCCTCGATCGAGCGATCGAAGAAGCTCGCGCGAAAAACTTTCTCGGCCGAAATATCCTCGGAACGGATTTTAGTGTTGAGGTTTATACTTATCGTGGCGCCGGCGCCTACATTTGCGGCGAAGAGACGGGGCTAATCGAGTCACTCGAAGGCAAACGCGCTTATCCTCGGATCAAGCCGCCTTATTTTCCCGCCGTGCTCGGTCTCTATATGTGCCCGACGATTGTGAACAATGTCGAGACGCTTTGCCACGTAAAGCACATCATCGCCATGGAGGCGGAGAATACGCGAAGCTCGGCCGACCTAACAACACCGGGACCCGCGTCGTCTGCGTGAGCGGTGACGTCGTGCGGCCGGGTTATTTTGAAATTGAAGTCGGCGCCGTCACCATGGGTCAGCTGATCTACGACATGGCCGGGGGAATGAAATTCGGACGGCAACTCAAAGCCGTCATTCCCGGCGGGAGTTCCGCCAAGGTGTTGCGCGCCGATGAGCGATTCAAATTAAAGCTGAAACTGACCGATGGCTCGATGGCTGAGCGGGAAATCTTCCTTGATCAGATCCCGATGGATTTCGATTCCCTTGCCGCGGCCGGCTCCATGGCCGGCTCTGGTGGGGTCGTCGTGCTGGACGATTCCCGCGACATGGTTTGGGCGCTAAATAACATTAACGAGTTTTATGCTCACGAATCATGCGGCCAGTGCACTCCCTGCCGCGAGGGTTCGCTTTGGATGCAAAAAATTACCGATCGCATGTTGCGGGGAGGAGGTGTGGTGCAGGATCCAGCGACGTTGAAATCGATCGGCGATAACATCGCCGGACGCACCATTTGTGCTTTCGGCGAAGCTTGCGCCTGGCCTACGCAAAGCTTTGTCGAAAAATTCCCCGAGGATTTTGCGGCCCATGCCCAGAAATCCGCTCCGCCACCCTTGCCGCCGGAATTGACTCCGGAGGAATTGATCCTCGAAACCAAAATTCCGGTCACTCCGCTTGCGCATGATCCCGGTTGGGAAAAAGCCGGCCGCGCCGGAATGAGATGAATTTGGAAACCAGGAAGCCAGGAATGGAATTAGGCAACAAGGAACTTAGCGAACAAATTATCGGCGCGGGAATTCGCGTGCATAAGGAGCTCGGGCCGGGGTTCCTTGAATCAATTTATGAAGAAGCGCTCGCAATCGAACTGCGGCTGCTTCGGCTGCAATTTGAGCGGCAAAAACCAGTTCCCGTTTTCTATCGTGGACACGCGGTCGGGGAACACCGCCTCGATTTGCTCGTTGAGGGCGCCGTCGTGGTTGAATTGAAAGCGGTAACTGAATTCGAGCCAATTCACTTTGCAATTGTCCGCTCCTATCTCAAGGCACTTGGACTTAGTGACGCATTGCTCCTGAATTTTGCTGGTGCGCGGCTAGCGATAAAGAGAGTTGGGCGCGAATACAGCCCGAGTCCCCCAGAAGAAATCATTTTGTAGTTCCTGGTTTCCTAGCTTCCAGATTCCTATGCCTAACGAAACTCCGCTCGTCAACGTCCAGATTGACGGCTTGTGGCATCAGTTTCCCAAAGGAACTCGCGTGATCGAAGCCTGCGCACAGGTGGGGGCTTACATTCCACATTATTGCTACCATCCCAAACTAAGCTCACCCGGAAATTGCCGGATGTGCCTGATCGAAATGGGCATGCCCAGGATGGGACCCGATCGCAAACCGGAACTGGGCGCGGATGCCAAGCCAATCATCAATTGGATGCCGCGTCCCCAAATCTCTTGCGCGCAAGACGTCACCGAAGGCATGGGCATTCGCACCAATTCGCCGCTGGCAGAGGAATGTCGTCGCGGGGTGATGGAGTTTTTGCTGATCAACCATCCCCTCGACTGTCCGATCTGCGATCAGGCTGGGGAATGTCTATTGCAGGAATTTAGCGTTGAATATGGTCGGGCGGATTCACGTTTTCTGGAACACAAAGTCAAAAAGCCGAAACGCGTGGAGATCGGGCCGCGCATCACGCTCGATGACGAACGCTGCATTCTCTGCTCGCGTTGCATTCGTTTTTGTCAAGAAATTGCGAAGGATGACGTGCTCGGTTTTGCCGATCGCGGCAGTCACACCATTCTCACCACCCATCCGGGCAAACGGTTGGAAAACAATTATTCGCTGAACACCGTTGATATTTGCCCAGTCGGCGCGCTCACATCCTCGCATTTCCGGTTCGAAATGCGGGTTTGGTTTTTGAAGGAGACAAAAAGCGTCTGCACCAGCTGCGCGACCGGTTGCAACATGATCATTGGCTCGCGCGAGGATATCATTTATCGGCAAACACCACGCGAAAACGCTGCCGTCAACTCAGTTTGGATGTGCGATTACGGCCGTTTGAATTTTGAATACCTCACTTCGACCGATCGTTTGCTGGAACCGGCAATTTTCGCCGGCAACAAGTTACAATCCGCCGACTGGAAAAAGGCGATCGAATATGCGGCGCTCCAGCTGAAGCATTTCAACGGTTGGGATATGGCCATTGTTGCATCGGCTCGTATGACAAACGAAGAGCTGTGGCTCACCTCGCAACTGGCGCGGCAATTGAACGTTTCCCTTATCGATGTGGTGCCCCATCACGATGCAGGCGACGACATCTTGTTAAGCCAGGACCGCAATCCGAATATCAATGGAGCAAAGATAGTTCTCGGACTAGCCGCGGAACCCGGCGCACGATTGAAACAGATCGCCGAAAGTGTCGCAGGCGGCCGAATCAAAGCGCTGATTGTTTTGGGCGAAGATCCAACCCAATTCGGAATTACGGTGGATCAATTGAAGCAATTGCCCTCATTCATCATGATGGGCATTTTGCACAACGCCGCCACGCCTCATACGACGGCGCTGTTTCCATCAGCAGCTTACGCGGAAAAGCGCGGCTCGATAATCAACGGCCGCGGTCGTCTCCAACGATTGAATCGCGCGGTCCGCCCGCCGGGCGAGGCCCGGGACGATTGGGAAATTTTGCGCGATCTCAGCCAAGCCATCACTGGCAGTAACGGGATTTACACTATTGAAGATGTTTTTAAGCAAATGGCGGACTCGGTTCCGCAGCTCAACGGATTGAGTCTGAGTAAAATCGGCGATCTTGGCCTGAAGCTGATAGCGACGCCCCAAGGCACGACGACTCCGGTGCCGCCAGGCGAGCCAGTCGATGAAAAAGTTTTTGAACGAGAAATGGCACGGGCCCCGAAATAACAGGCGCTCTCATGCTGAGCGAAGCGAAACATCTCGCGAAGGCTTTTGCTGGGCCTGAAGATCGAGAGGACTTTGCTGTGTTCGCGATTAGGCCGCGACAAAGCTCCCGCCGTTGAAATGGGTCCGGTCACGTTTCTCATTTTTACTTCCCTGCTGAAAATCGTCGCGATCGTTTTTCTCGTTATTTTGCCAATGGTTTCGTACGCGGTTTATGCCGAGCGACGCGTCAGTGCGTTAATACAGGATCGGCTCGGCCCCAATCGGGTCGGTCCGGCCGGCCTATTCCAGCCCATTGCTGACGCTGCCAAGTTTCTGCTCAAAGAGGATCTGACGCCGGCCCACGTGAATCGATTTTATTACTGGCTGGCGCCCTGCCTAGCCATGGTGCCTGCGATTACGACCATCGCGGTCGTGCCATTTGGCAGCACGCTCTTTGGAATCCCGATGGTGATCGCTGATATCAATGTCGGGGTTTTGTTCGTTTTCGCGATCGCGTCGCTTGGTGTCTATGGAATCGTTATCGCCGGTTGGGCATCGAACTCGAAATATCCGTTTCTGGGCGGAGTGCGGTCGAGTTCGCAGATGATTTCCTACGAATTATCGCTCGGCCTGGCCGTAATTCCCATTTTCCTGCTCGTTGGTAATCTCCGTCTCACCGGAGTCGTCCAGTATCAAATCGATCACGGCTGGATGCTTTTTCCATTCGCAGGGGATTGGCTCAACCCAGTGAAATGGCTTTTGGCTCTCCCGCTCTGGATCTCGTTCATCGTTTTTACGATCGCGATTTTCGCCGAAACAAATCGGTTACCATTCGATTTGCCGGAAGCGGAAACCGAACTCGTGGGCGGTTACCACACCGAATACAGCTCGATGAAATTCGCCCTCTTTTTTTTGGGCGAATATGCCGCGATGATCACCGGCTCCGCCATCATCGTGACGCTCTTTCTCGGTGGCTGGCACTTCCCAGGCATACCCGACGGATCACACGGCTGGATTTTTGGGTTGATTAACATCGCTGTTTTCTTCGCCAAAGTCGCAGCCCTCCTTTTTGTCTTTATTTGGGTGCGCTTCACCCTGCCACGCTTTCGATTTGATCAACTGATGCGCTTGGGATGGGTTTTCTTTTTTGAGATCGCACTCGTAAACATCTTTTTGATGGCGGGAATTATCAGCTTGCCCAACGCTTAGAATGAATCAGGAACGCGAAAACAGACCAAACGAACGGCAACCGTTTTCTTGTTCTGAATGGTCCTCTTTTCGTGTCTTATTGATTTTTGACCTGCCATGGCCATTGCTGTCCCACGACCAAAACTGAGTTGGTCCGAGCGTCTTTACCTGCCCGCGATCGTCAGCGGCATGGCTATTACTCTCAACCATTTCAAAAACATGCTCCTCGGTCGCACCAAAGTGACAGTGCAATACCCGGAACAGACCCTGGATTCTCAGATGCCAGACTACTACCGCGGCGCGCCCGCGCTGGTGCGGGACGAGGATGGCAGGGTCCGCTGCGTCGCTTGTCAATTATGCGAGTTCATCTGTCCACCGCGCGCGATCAAGATTGCGCCCGGTGAAATTTCATCGAATGATCGTTTCGCTAAGGTTGAGAAATTTCCGCGCGAATTCGATATCGACATGATCCGCTGCATCTTCTGCGGCATGTGCGAGGAAGTTTGCCCGGAGCAGGCAATTTTTTTGCGCAAAGATTACGCGATTACCGGCCTTACCCGCGCCGAAATGGTGCACAACAAGGAGAAGCTGCTCGAGATCGGGGGCGTCATGCACGGAGTGGTGCTGAAGTGGAACGAAAAGAAATGATGGACGACCGCGGATTGACGCTAACGAGTTCCGGATCGGCTATCCGCCAGCACGGCTTCATTTCAATCGACGATCCGAAATCCGAAATCCGAAATTCGTAATGTCTTCTCTGCTCTTTTGGACCTTCGCCATTGTCATGATCGGCTTTGGCGGAGCCGTCATCATTAATCGAAACCCCATAGCGAGCGCGCTTAGTCTAGTCGTTTCTTTTCTGGGACTCTCGGTCCTATTTGTATCGCTGAACGCATTTTTTATCGGCGTCATTCAAGTCCTCGTTTACGCCGGCGCAGTCATGGTGCTGTTCCTGTTCATCATCATGCTGCTCGATTTGCGGGCAGAAAAAATCCGCAAAATCAATTGGTTAACGTTCGGTGGTGGCGTGCTCGTTTCGCTCTCTTTGCTGGTCCAAATTCTTGCCGTCATTGGCGGCACGAAAATGGCGAAGCAGCCATTCCCGCCGCTCGCCTCGCCGCGAACGGACGATGTCCGTAGCGTGGGCTTGCTCCTGTTCGAAAATTACAATCTTCCCTTTCAGATCATCGCGGTGCTGGTCCTGGTCGCCACGATCGGGGTGATTGTGTTGAGCAAGCGCGAACTGCGATGATCACGCTGGGCGATTATTTGATCGTCAGCGGGATATTGTTCGTGATCGGTTTCGCCGGCGTGCTCCTGCGCCGCAACATCATTATTATTTTCATGGCGCTCGAGTTGATGCTGAATGCCGCCAATCTTTCGCTTGTTGCTTTCTCCCGCTTTCGCCTTGGGCCAGATGGTCTGCCCAATTACAACGCCCAGGTCCTCGTCTTTTTCATTATCACCGTTGCTGCGGCCGAAGTCGCCGTCGGCCTGGCCATCATCGTGGCGCTGTTTCGCGTCCGACGCACTACTCACGTCGAAGACATCAACACCCTGAAGTTCTAGCCGCGATGGCCAGCGCTCTACCCTGGTACGCTTTATTTACGCCGCTCCTGGCCAGCGCCATCATCGTGCTTTTCACCCAGCGTGCACGCGCTCTGAGCGCGCTCATTTCTGTTCTCGCCGTCATCGTCAGTTTCGCTTGCGCTTGCTTCATTTTTGCCCGCGCCGAAATCAAAGCCGCCCAAATTCCTTGGATCGATTTTCCAGGCATGTTGCACGTTTCAATTGGCTTCACTCTTGACCAATTGAGCAAAACAATGCTCGTGCTCGTCACCGGCGTCGGCGGTCTGATCCATATTTATTCGCTCGGCTACATGCGGGATGATGCCGGCAAATCGCGTTATTTCGCCGCCCTTTCTTTCTTCATGTTCTCGATGTTGGGCATCGTGCTCGCGAACAATTTCGTTATGCTGTTCGTCTTCTGGGAGCTGGTCGGCCTCAGTTCCTATTTGCTCATTGGCCACTGGTTCGAGCGCGATACCGCGGCCGATGCGGCTAAAAAAGCTTTCATCACCAATCGCATCGGCGATTTCGGTTTCATGCTCGGCATTCTCATGGTCTGGGGCGCGACTGGCTCCGTCCTTTTCGACGACATCGTTCCGCAACTCTGGCGTGTCACCAGCAATCCGACATTTCTGACCATTACCGTGCTCCTGATTTTTTGCGGTGCCGTGGGCAAGTCCGCGCAATTTCCGCTGCACGTTTGGCTGCCCGACGCCATGGAAGGACCGACTCCGATCTCTGCTCTCATCCATGCCGCCACGATGGTGGCGGCCGGAGTCTACATGCTGGTGCGTGTCGGTTTCCTCGTGCAAGCGTC
>WNGO01000854.1_pt1 | contig 19080 bp, 16 predicted proteins | sample 5400511 | NCBI WGS metagenome assembly WNGO01 (sample SAMN13153380, study PRJNA577476) | soil metagenome | isolation source: 20 cm soil or saprolite under Garry oak tree replicate 2 | place: USA:California | collected 2016-06-15 | reverse complement strand
CACCCGACCGCACCGCCGCTCGATCGCACCGCGGCGCGGCTCGTGCTGGGGCTGCCCCGGGATGCCTTCGTGATCGGCTGGGTCGGGCGCTTGACCTCCGAGAAAGGCCCGGACGTGCTGCTCGATGCAGCGCGGTGCGTCTCGGACCTGCCGCTCGTCGTATCCGTGGTGGGGAACGGCGCTGAACGAAGCGCGCTTCAAGCCCGGGCGCGCAGCCTGAGGCTCGACAAGGTCTTCTGGCACGGCACGTTGGGCGACGCGGCCCGGCTGTTCCCGGCGTTCGACATCTTCGTTCTCAGCTCGCGCACCGAGGGTACGCCCATCGTGCTGTTCGAGGCGATGGCGAGCGATGTGCCGGTGGTGGCGACACTGGTCGGCGGCGTACCGGACATTCTGTCGGCGGCCGAGGCGGCGCTCGTCTCCCCGAACGACCCCGTGGCGCTCGCCGCGGAGGTGCGCGCCATATATCGTGACCCGGCGCCGGCGCGGGAACGCGCCCGGCGCGCGCGGGCACGACTGGAGCGCGATTTCAGCCTCGGCCCGTGGCTGGCGCGCTATGAGCGCATCTACGACCAGGTAGCCCGAGCGGCGCCGGCCGCGCTGGTGGGATGAGCAGCGCGTCCACCGTCTCGCTCGTCGTCGGGCTGGGAGCGTTTTCGTACAGCTACGTCGGCTACCCCGTCCTGCTCAAGCTGCTGGGGCTCGGCCGCGGGCGCCGGAGGGCGCCGCCGCCGTTGGGGGAGTGGCCCTCCATCAGCATTACGATCCCAGTGCACAACGAAGCCGAGGTGATCGCCGGCACGCTGGAGCGGCTCCTCGAGCTCGACTATCCAGTGGAGCGACGCCAGATCCTCGTCGTCTCGGACGCGTCGAGCGATGGCACCGATGTCATCGTGTCCGGGTTCGCTCAACGGGGGGTGGAGCTGTTGCGCCTCCCGGAGCGGCGCGGCAAGAGCGCCGCCGAGAACGCGGCTCGCGGGCAGCTGCGCGGCGACATTATCATCAACACCGACGCCTCGGTGCGCATCGATCGACGGGCCCTCAAGCTGCTCGTCGCCGAGTTTGCGGATCCCACCGTCGGAGTGGCCTCCGGCCGGGATGTGAGCGTGGCGCACGTGGACGCGCATGCGAACGCCGGGGAATCGGCGTACATCGGTTACGAGATGTGGGTGCGGGACTTGGAAACCCGCGTGGCCGGCATCGTGGGAGCGTCGGGGTGCCTCTACGCCATCCGGGCCGAGCTCCACCGCGAAGCCGTGCCTGGAGATCTGAGCCGGGACTTCGGGGCGGCGCTGTTTGCCCGGCGCCGCGGCTTGCGCGCGGTGTCCGTGCCCGACGCGCTGTGCTTCGTGCCCCGCAGCGCCTCGCTCCGCCAAGAGTATCGCCGTAAGGTGCGCACGATGGCGCGGGGCCTACGCACCTTGTGGGCCCTACGGACGCTGCTCAATCCGCTGCGGTACGGCCTGTTCGCCTGGATGCTGGGCAGTCACAAGTTGTGTCGCTGGCTCGTGCCCTGGGCCGCGCTCCTGACGGTGGGCGCTGTGGGCGTGCTCGCGCCGGACGCGTCGTGGGCGCGCGCCGTGCTGGGCGCCGCGGTCGGCGTCCTGGCGCTCGCGGCCGTGGGGTGGTGGTGGCCCGAGGGGGGAGGACGCCGCGTGCCTCGCGTCTTCGCCCTACCGGCCTACGCTGTGTCCGGCAATGTGGCCGCGCTGCATGCCTGGCTCGTCGCCATGAGTGGCGTGGGAACAGCGGTGTGGGAACCCACACGCCGACGGGGGCCTGCAGAAACGGCCAGACTGCTGTAGGAGGTAGTCTTACCAGCCGCCGCGGCGGAGCACGATCACCGGAACCGTCCGCAGCATGATCCACAGATCTTCGAATGCCGATTGACGCCGAATGTACTCGAGATCGTAGGCGAGCTTGCGCCGCACGTCCTCGACCGACTGGTCGTATCCCTGGTTTACCTGCGCCCAGCCCGTGATACCCGGGCGCACCCGTTGACGGCGCTGGTATCCCTCGATCTGTTCGCGCAGGTAGACGAAGATGGCGGGCTGCTCGGGCCGCGGGCCGACGATATTCATGTCGCCCCGCAGCACGTTGAAGAGCTGGGGCAGCTCGTCGAGCCGGAGCTTCCGCAGCACGCGGCCGATCGGGGTCACCCGCGCGTCGTCCGGCTGGGCCCAGACCTGGGGGTCGCGCTGTGCCGAGGCGACGTGCATCGTGCGGAACTTATACATCGTGAACGGATGACCGCCCTGGTCGAGCCGGCGGCGCGTGTTGCCGCCGGCGCGCGACAGAGCGCGCCGGTCCAGGCCGATGCGGGTCTGTCGGAACAGCACCGGGCCGCGCGAGGTGAGCCTGATGAGCACGGCGATGAGCAGCAGTAGCGGTGACGCCACGACCAGCGCGACTGCGGCCACCACGGTGTTGAGCTGCCGCCGCAACCGGCGTTCGCGGTCGCGAGGGCGGCGCGGCACCAAGTGGACCATGTCGATGCTCGGCCGAGCCGTTTCGATTTCGAGATCGAGAGACGTCGCCATGGCCGCTGCGTGAGGCAAGCGGTGTGCGCGGGCCGTGTCGGGATCAATCTTGTGTAAACCGTTGGGGGTCCACCGGTTGGAACGACGGCGTGGAACGTACCGTGGCGCGGTCATGTCGCGCTCGTTCGGCGCGTGTGGGATCGCCGCGACGCCCCGGCGCATGCTCAGACGGTCGCCGGGGGTAGCTCGAGCTCGAACGAGAACCGCGTGCCCCAGTGCGGTCGCGTTTCAATGCGCAGCGTCGAGCCCATTGCGTGGACGAGCTTGCGACAGATTGCGAGCCCGAGGCCCGCGCTGGAGAAATAGTAGCGCGGCCCTCCGGCTGGCTTGCGGAACGGCTGGTACAGGGTCGGCAGCACCGCGGCATCGATGCCCTCGCCCGAGTCACGGACCGAGAACTCGAGGCGGGTCGCGCCCAGCGGCCGAGCGGCGATCTCGACGAAGCCGGCCTCGGTGAACTTCACGGCATTGGTGGCGAGGTTGAGCAGCACCCGCCCCACCGCGCGCGCGTGGCCGATACGGCGCTCTGGGACCGGATGGACCAGCTGGACCTCGAGCCGCTTCTCTTCGGCGAGCGGCAGCACCATCCCGCGCACCGAGTTGAGGATTTCGACGGTGGAGAAGGGCAGGGGCCCGCGCTCGAGCAGCCGGTCGCCCCCGCGGGCGAGCTCGAGGACGTCGCTCGCGGTGGCGCACAGACCGAGCGCTGCACTATAAATGAGCCCCAGCTGGCGCCGCTGGCTGTCGGTCACCGGACCGTTCTCCGCGTTCTGCAGGGATTCCGCCAGGAACAGGATCGCGGTGAGGGGGGAGCGCAGGTCGTGCGCCATCTCGACCACGAGCTCCTGGCCATTCGGCCCACCCAGGCACTCCGCCAAGTCCTGCGGCTCGGGCGCGACCTCGGGAACCGCAACGGTCGCCGGCGCCTGCCACTCGAGCCGTTCGGCGGTGCTCGTCTTCATGCGTGTGCTCCCTTGAGACTTACGGGGTTAGCTCGCTGCCGTCTCCCACCGATAGGCTTGGCTCGGGCACGGACGGCTCGCGCTCGATCACCCAGCCGGTGCTGGGACTGCGCTGCAGGCCGTGGCGCTCCATCAAGCGGTACAAGGTCGTGCGGTCCACGCCGGCGATACGCGCCGCCTTGGACATGTTTCCGCCCGCCCGGTTCACGAGCCAGGTGAGATACTGCCGCTCGAACTGGGCGATGACGCGATCGCGGGCGGCGTGGTAGCTCTCCTCCAGGAGGGTGGAGATCAGCGAGGCGGGGTTCGCCGTGGCCGGCGACTCAGCTTCGCCCGTGAGCTGCAGATCCTCAGGCCGGATTTCGGTGCCCGGTTCCACGATCACCGCGACGTGCTCGATGGCGTTCTGCAACTCGCGCACGTTGCCGCGCCAAGTGTGACCGCACAGGGCCCGGATCGCCGCGTCGCTGAGCTTCGGGAACGGCGCGCCCTTGCTGCGGTGCCGGATCCAGTACGTGGAGAGGAAGTACTCCGCGAGCAGGGGGATGTCCTCCGGCCGGTCGCGCAGCGGGGGCACCTGGATCGGGACCACGCGGAGGCGGTAGTACAGGTCCTCCCGCAGGGTGCCCGCCTTGACGGCCGCCTCGGGGTCGCTGTTGGTGGCGGCGATGAAGCGCACGTTCACGACGGCGTCGTTCGTCTCGCTCCCCACCCGCCGCACCACCCCGTCCTGAATGACGCGCAGCAGCTTGGCCTGGATCGGCTTCGACATCTCGATCAGCTCGTCCAGGAACAGCGTGCCGCCGTGCGCCGCTTCCAGCAGCCCGGGCTTGTCGCGCACCGCGCCCGTGAACGCGCCTTTGCGGTGACCGAACATCTCCGACTCGAGCAGCCCTTCGGGGAGGGCGGCGCAGTTGATCGCCACGAACGGCCGGCTCGAACGCCGACTGTGGTGGTGAATGAATTGCGCGATCATCTCCTTGCCGCTGCCGCTCTCACCGGTGATGAAGACGGAAGCGTCGGTCGGCGCCACCTTGCGGGCCAGCTCGATCGCCCGGCGGAACGCCGGCGCCGTGCCCAGCAGCGTGATCTTGTCGCTGTGCGCGTGCCGCCGCTCCAGGTCCTCCTGCTGCTCCCGCGTCTCGCGGGCGACGGCCAGCGTGTGCACCGCCCGGCCGATCAGGACCTGGAGGTGGGAGGCGGAAAACGGCTTCGGCAGGTAATCGAACGCGCCTTGCCGCAGCGCCTCGACGCTCGACTCCACGCTCGGGTTCCCCGTCATGACGATCACGATGGTGTCGTGATTGGTCGTGAGCGCCGTGCGGAGCAGCGTCAGGCCGTCGACCTGCGACATGTACAGGTCGGCGAGCACGATATCGAACCCGCGGCGCTTCAAGAGGTCCAGCGCCTCCTGGCCGCGGCTGCAGACCGTCACGTCATACCCTTCGTGGCGCAGCACCGTCGCGCAGCTCTCGCGCAGCGTGTGCTCATCGTCCACCACGAGGATGCGAATCCGCGCCTTCGCATCGGCCCCGATCGCCAGGAGGGACGTGACGTCCTTCGCCTCGTCACGCGCCCCGGGCCGGGAGACGCCGTTCTGTGCAAGTGGCATGGACATCGGGTTCATTCCAGCTCAGGTTGACCCCCCCTTACGCAGGGTTCGGGCCAAGCTGTCGCGACGTCGCAGCGTGTAGGATTCTCAAGCGATTCCGGCACGAACGCCGTGTCACGCGCGGGCGCGTCGAACACCGGCCGCACCAACCTGCATCCACATCTACTCCTTCGCTGCACCGATTTGCGGCATGACCCGAACGTGTGTGGCGCGAGGGCGGCGCCGTGCGCGGTATCGGACTTGCTGTCGTTCGCGGTGCGACGGTGGTGCGGCACGGCGCCGCGCGACCGAATCTGACCGATTCTTCAGGGAACGTCTCGATGACGCTTGGCAACCTGCCAGCCCCACTCGCTCCACCCGCGGTCGCTGCTCCCGCGCTGCCGCAGCGCGGCCTTTCCCCCTACGAGGGGGGGGGCGGCGCCGAGGGCGGACTCGACTGGCGCCGGATCCTGAGTGCGCTGCTGCGCTTCAAATGGCTGATCGCCACGTTTACCCTCGTCGGCACGGTCGCCGGTGTGGGCGCCACCCGCTTCATCAAACCGGTGTATGCCGCCCAGGCCAAGATCTGGATCGATGTGGAAGGACGGCGCAGTCCGGACCGCAACCTCGCGCCGATTCGCCCCGGGCAGTTGCTCGACGCGGAATCGTGGGTGGACCTCCTGCGGTCCTACGTGGTGCTCGACCAGGTCGTGCACGACCAGCGGCTGTTTGTGGGGAGCGCTGCGCGCGCGGACACTCAAGCGATCGATCAGATCCGCGTCGCCGATCAATACCAACCCGGCGCGTACCGGCTGAGTGTGGATCGGTCGGGGCGGGTCTATACACTCACCACGGCGGACGGCGTCGAGCTGGAGCGCGGCAATTTTGGGGACTCCGTCGGGACCCGGTACGGGCTGCGGTGGGCGCCCGACGCGAGCACGGTGCCCCCCGGGCACACGGTCGAGTTCACGCTGACCACGCTGCGGGATGCCGCCACGAGCCTGGCGGACGCGCTGGATCCGTCGATGGACCCCGATGGCAACTTCCTGCGCATCGAGCTGCGCGGACCGGATCCCGTGCGCATCACCACCCTCGTCAATGCCGTGTCGCAGCGCTACGTCACCGTGTACGCCGACTTGAAGCGCCAGAAGCTCATCGAGCTCACGAAGATCCTCGGGGAACAGCTGCAGCACTCTCAGGACAATCTCCACAGCGCCGAGGCCGCGCTGCAGCGCTTCCGGGAGGAGACGATCACCTTGCCCGGAGAGCGCCCGGTCACGGGGATCGCGTCGGTAGCGGGGGCCGCCCCTGCCGGGACCGCGCCCGGGACCGCAGCGGCGGGAGCCAGGGATCCGTTGTTCGGCAACTTCTTCGAGATGCAGATCTCACGGGAACAAGCGCGACGGGACCGTGACGCGCTGGAGCGGCTCCTGGCGCAGGCGGGCGACTCGGGACTCTCGGTTGAGGCGCTCTCGGTGGTCGGGTTGGTCCAGCAGAACCCCGAGCTGTCACAGGCGCTCACGGAACTGACGAACAAGCAGGCCGAGCTGCGCTCGTTGCGCTACAAGTACACCGATGAGTACCTGCCGGTGCAGCGCCTCATCGGGGAGATCCGGACGCTCCAGCGCCAGACGATCCCGGGCCTCGCGCGGACGCTGGCGGGTCAGCTGGGGGCCAAGGAGTCGGAGCTCGGTCGTCGCGTCGATGCCGATTCGCGCACGCTGCGGCAGATTCCGGCCCGGACGATCGAGGAGGCGCGGCTGCGCCGCGACGCGGCGTTGGCGGAAAACCTCTACGCTAGCCTGCAGGGGAAGTACGATGAGGCGCGGCTCGCCGAAGCGAGCTCGCTGTCGGACGTCCGCGTGCTCGATAACGCTGTGGTGCCGCGGCGGCCCGTGAAGAACACGGCGCCGCGGGTCGTCCTGCTCGCGTTCTTCGGGAGCTTTGGGCTGGCGGTTGTGGGGGCGGTCTTGATCGACCGGATCGATCCGCGGGTGCGCTACCCCGATCAGGTGTCACGCGAGATGGGGCTCACCATCCTGGGCGCGGTGCCACACATTCGACCCGGGGCCCGGCCGGAGCGCAGCGGGCGGCGCGTCCGGCCGCCGGAAGACGTAGCGGTCGTGGTCGAGGCGCTGCGCGGCGTGTGCCTCAACCTGGTGTACGCCCACGGCGCGGTGGCGCCGCTGGTCGTCACGATTACGAGTCCCGGGGCAGGCGACGGCAAGTCGTTCCTGGCCGCCAATCTCGGGCATACGTTCGCCGAGGCCGGTCACCGCACCCTGCTGATCGACGGGGACCTGCGGCGCGGCGTACTGCACCGCCGGCTCGGGGCCCGGCGTCGCCCCGGCGTCAGCGATTTCCTGCGCGGCGAGGTCCCGCTCGAGGCGATCGTCCAGACGACGCCGTATCCATCGTTCTCACTGATCGGCTGCGGGACGCGTGCCTATAACGCGCCGGAGCTGTTGGGCTCGCAGACGATGTCGCAGCTCCTCACCACGCTGCGCCCCAACTACGACGTCATCCTGGTCGACAGCCCGCCGCTCAGCGCCGGGGTTGACCCGCTGATCCTGGGCACGCTCACGGGACATCTCGCCGTGGTGCTGCGAACCGGCTTCAGTCACCGCGACATGGCATCGGCCAAGCTCGAGGTCCTGCAGCGGCTGCCCGTGCGCCTGCTCGGCGCGATTCTCAACGCGGTGCCCGCGGGCGACGCGTATCGCTATTACTCCTATTATCTGCCGGGCTACGAGGCGGTGGATGAGGAGGCCGAGCAGGCGAGCGGCGGGAAGGGTCAGCCGTTCGTGATCTAGGGGGTGGGCGTGCTGCTGGCGCCGTCGTCGAAGCGCCGCAGCCAACTGCCCCCCTCTGCCCGCCCGGTCCGCAGGGCGGTGGACGCACGCACCAGCAAATCGACGGGTTCGATCGGGGCGTAGCCGACGTTGGCGACGGCTTCGTACCCGCAGCGTACGCGCATCGGGGGCGGCGGCGGCGCGGCGGGGTCGGCGGCCGTGGCGGGCACGCCCCCGGCGCTCGCCTGCACGGTGCTCGCGAGGCGCTCGGCCAGGCGGCGCGCTCCGGCCGCGTCCGTTCCGGGGGCGAGCACCGCGAATTCGGTGGGGCTGAGCCGCCCGACCACGTCCGACAGCCGCGCCGACGACTTCAGCGCATGGACGCAGCGTACCACGATGTGCCCGGCGCCCTCACTCGGCGGCGTCGTGGCGTCGACGTCGAGCGCGATCACGACGCAGGCCAACGCGCCGTGCTCCCGGAACGCCTGGGAGCCGAGTTCGCGGGCCCGGCGCGCCAGACCCTGGCGGTTGTAAAGTCCCGTGATCGGGTCCAACAGGCCTTCGGCCCGCGCGCGATCCGCGTCGAGTTTGGCCCGGACGTACGCGCCGATCTTGAGCAGGATTTCGTCGGCTTCGTGCGGGGGGGCGATGCACTCCCAGGCGCCGGCGCGCAGCGCCGCGGTGCGCTGGTCGCGCGACGCGTGCTCGCGGAACGCGAGCAGCAACGGCGTGCTGCTCGAGACCCGCGGATCGGCGCGCAGCAGGCGGCACAGCTCGACGCCGGCCATATCGGGCAGCTCGGCGTCCACGATGATGACGTCGGGCTCGGTGCCGCGGGCGCGCTCCAACGCGTACCGCCCCGAGGGCTCCCGCAGCACTGCGTACCCGGCCGGCTCGAGCAGATTCCTCAGCCAGTTCGTGTCGTCCGGGTGATCACCAGCGAGAAGCACCAGGGGCAAGCCTGCCCGTGGCGTTGGGTCACTCATGCGGTTCCCCCACATCGGTTTGCGCAAGGGATTGCCGACGTTCCCCTCTGCAAACCCGGGGCCGCGAGCGTTTGGCGCGGCGTGCCGGGACCATGGGCGTGCAATGCGACGAGTCCGCGCGCCGGAAGTGCCGCGTGGGCGCAACGTGCCGTCGGCAGTGCCGCACGGCGGCGCGGCCAGGGTGTGCCAGCTAACACATTGCGGCGTCGAGCGCTGTCCGATGGCACGCTGGTGGACCTCACGGCTCGGGCCTCAAACTTGAAGCGGGTTTCGCGCATGAGCGCCGCTTCCGGCCGAGCAAAGTGAGACTCGAGGATCCCACGTGTTGTGCAAACCGTGCGAAGGTCGTACTCCGGGCGGGTCAATGACGCGGCGACCCCGGTCCGCTTCCTGCGTGAGCCGGTGCGAGCAATGCGGTGTGACGATCATCCCGCTGATGGGCGTCCGGCTTGGCGTCGGAGCCGCCACGCTCGCTCAGCTCGCTCGGTTCGGTCTGGCCGTCACAGGAGAAGCCTTGCTGGAACCCAAGCGCGGGAGCACTTGAGCGATGTGTGGTATTGTCGGCTACGTCGGACCTAAGAACGCCGTTCCGGTGTTGCTGGACGGGTTGACGCGTCTGGAGTATCGCGGCTACGACTCTGCGGGTGTGGCCGTGCTGAACGGCCACGGCCTGGAGATGCGCAAACTCGCAGGTCGCGTCCAGGGGTTGCGGGATCTGCTGGGGCGCTCGCCGGTGCATGGCAGCTGCGGCATCGGCCACACGCGCTGGGCGACGCACGGGGCGCCGAACGACTGCAACGCCCACCCGCACGTCGACTGCAGCGGCGCGCTGGCGCTCGTGCACAACGGGATCATCGAGAACGCCGACCTGTTGCGCGCGCGGCTGACGCAGGAGGGGCATCGCTTCGCGACCGAGACCGACACGGAGACGCTCGCGCATTTGATCGAGGATTCGCCGGGCGCGACGCTCGAGGAGCGGGTCATCGCCGCCCTAGCGCACGTCGAAGGCACGTACGGCGTGGCGGTGATCGCGGAGACCGAACCCGGAAAGATCGTCGTCGCGCGGCGCGGCTCGCCGGTGCTGTTGGGGGTCGGCGACGGTGAGTTCCTCGTCGCCTCGGACGCGAGCGCGGTATTGGCGCACACCCGCTCCGTCGTCTACCTGAACGACGGTGACGTGGCGGTCGTGACGCCGGACGGCTACCGCGTGCTCGACCGCGAGGCGCGGGAGCAGGACCGCGCCGTGGACGACATCGAGTGGGATCTCGAAGCGCTCGCCCTCGGCGGGTACCCGCACTTCATGCTCAAGGAGATTTGCGAGCAGGCCGAGTCGGTGCGCAGCACGTTGCGCGGACGCCTGCTGTTCAGCGAGGGCAGCGCGCGGCTGAACGGGCTCAACCTCACGCCGGCCCAGTGCGCGCGCATTCGCCGCATCGTGATCGTGGCGTGCGGCACTTCGTGGCACTCCGGTCTCGTGGGCCGGCACGTCATCGAGGAGCTCGCCGGCATTCCGGTCTCGGTCGAGTATGCCTCCGAGTTCCGATACCGGCGGCTGTTGCGCGTGCCGGGCACGCTGACGATCGCCATCTCGCAGTCGGGCGAGACGGCCGATACGCTCGAAGCGCTGCGCGTGGCGAAGGGAGCGGGCTCGACGGTCGTCGGGATCGTGAACGTGGTCGGCTCGACCATCGCGCGCGAGTCCGACGGCGGCATCTACCTGCACGCCGGGCCCGAGATCGGCGTGGCGTCCACCAAGGCGTTCACATCGCAGCTCGTGGCGTTAATGCTGCTCGGGCTGTACCTGGGCCGGCAACGCGGCCTGGCGGCGGAAGCGGGGCGGCGGGTGGTGGAGCAGCTCGCGGGCCTCCCTGATCTCGTGGCGCGCGCGCTCGCGCTGGAGGACGAAGTGGCGCGGCTCGCCGAGCGCTACGCCGACTCGACCAACGCCCTCTACCTCGGTCGCGGGGTCAACTTCCCCGTGGCCCTCGAAGGCGCGCTCAAGCTCAAGGAGATCTCCTATATCCACGCGGAGGGGTATCCGGCGGCGGAAATGAAGCACGGCCCGATCGCCCTGATCGACGCGAACATGCCGGTGGTGTTCCTCGCGCCCAAGGACGACGTGTACGCCAAGGTCGTGTCGAACATGCAGGAAGTGCGGGCGCGCGGTGGTCGCATCATCGTAATCACGAGCGAGGGAAACGGGGATCTGCGGCACCTGGTGGACCATCAGCTGTGCGTGCCCGCCGCGGCGCCGCTGCTCTCGCCGCTCTTGACCGTTATCCCGCTTCAGCTGTTGGCCTATCACATCGCCGTGCGGCGGGGGTGCGACGTAGATCGCCCCCGCAACCTGGCGAAGAGCGTGACGGTGGAATGATGATCCAACGTTTGGTCGTGCGCCTCGCGGCGCTGGTGCTGCTCGCGGGCCCGCTGGCGGCCCAGCATGCCAAGTCGAGCCCGGGAGGCGGATTCCTGGTCGGTGACCAGATCCTTCTCCAGGTGGATGGGGACACGCTGTTCACCAAGATGTTCACCGTGGGGCAGGGGCCCGCCCTGATGCTGCCCATGATCGGGGCGATTCCGCTCGCTGGCGTGCAGCGCGCCGAGGTCGAGACGTACCTCACCCAGCAGCTGGGGCGGTACTTGAAGAACCCGACCGTGCACGCCAAGGCTCTGGTGCGGCTCTCGATTCTCGGGGAGGTGGAGCACCCGGGCTTCTACGCCGTGCCGGGGGATGTCGTCATCGGGGACGCGCTCATGGTGGCGGGCGGCCCGACGCGCGAGGCCAAGGTCGGCGACTGGCGCATCGAGCGGAACGGCGACCGGGTCTGGGTGGGCGATCCGCTGCGCCAGGCGATCGCCCAAAACATGACGGTCGATCAGATGAACCTGCACACCGGCGACCAGATCTTCGTGCCGCGGGACCGACACGACCCGGAAGGGACCTGGCGGATCATCGGCATCCTGGTGACGATCCCGGCCGCGATCTACGGCATCACCCGGCTGACCCATTGACGCCGATGCGCATCCTCTCCGTGGTCGGGGCCCGCCCCAACTTCATGAAGCTGGCGCCGGTGGATCGCGAACTCGCCCGCCGCCGCGATGTCGAGCACGTCATCGTGCACACCGGCCAACACTACGATCCCGAAATGTCGGACCTGTTTTTCGAGGAGCTGTGGATTCCCGCGCCCGACTACCACCTTGGCGTCGGGTCCGGCTCGCATGCGCAGCAGACGGCGGCCGTGATGCAGCGGCTGGAGCCGATTCTCACCGAGCTCCGCCCCGACCTCGTGCTGGTGTACGGCGACGTGAATTCCACGCTCGCCGCGGCGCTGGTCGCCGCCAAGCTCGGCCGGCGTGTGGGGCACGTGGAGGCGGGGCTGCGCAGCGGCGACTGGACGATGCCGGAGGAGATCAACCGCGTCGTGACCGACCGGCTGGCGGACCTGCTCTTGACCCCGTCCCGCGACGCGGGCGACAACCTGGTCGCCGAAGGGATCGCCGTCGATCGCATCCAGTTCGTCGGCAACGTCATGATCGACTCGTTGTGCTGGGCCCTGCCGCAAGCGGCGAAGCGCGACGTCGCGGCGCGATATCAGGTCCGGGGCATCGACTACGCGGTGGTGACGCTGCACCGCCCGGCGAACGTCGACGACCCCCTGGTGCTACGCGAGCTGCTCGAGGCACTCGACCAGATGGGCCGCATGATGACGGTGCTGTTCCCCGTCCACCCGCGCACGCGCGAGCGCATCCAGACGCTCGGGTTTCGCCCGGACCCGAGCGGCCACCTGCGCCTGCTCGAACCGCTCGGCTACCTGGACATGCTCGGGCTGGTCGCGGCCTCGCAACTGGTCATCACCGACTCGGGGGGCCTGCAAGAGGAGACGACGTTCCTGGGCGTGCCGTGTGTGACGGTACGGCCCAACACGGAGCGCCCGGTCACCTGTACGCACGGGACCAACCGCCTCGTGGCGCCGCGGCGGGAGGTGCTGCTCGGCGCGGTGGAGCGGGCGGTGGCGCGCCGCTCTCCCGCACGGCCGTTGATCGAGCGCTGGGACGGCCATGCGGCCGAACGGATCGTGCGCGTGCTGTGCGAGGGTGAGCTCGACGCGGCGGCCCCGCCGCCGCATGCGCCGCGGCGGGCGCGCGTCCTGCCCCAGCCGCTCGCGGCGGGCTGAGGCTGTGGTGCGAGATATGCGATGCTGACGGACAGTGCGGGCTCCACGAGCGGCGGTCGGAAGCGCGCGGCGAGCGCCCGCTGGGGGAGACCCGCTGCAGGCTGATGCGCCGGTCGCACTGACCGGGCAGAAGGTTTCGTAACCCAAGGAGGTAAACCGCTGAAGGAAATCCAAATGCCCGCGGGGAGTGGACCGCACGCCACTCCCCGCGGCGTCCTCCCTTCCCCACGCTGCGGCGCATCACCCACACCCGTTTCCTGCGTGCAGCGACTACCCTATGAGCGCGTCGTGGCATCCCACTTGCTTCTTCGACGAGTCGGCATCCGACGGGCGAGGGCGGTGGCAAGACGGGGGAGATCGGACCGACGAGTTGACCATGCGAGGATTGCGTCCCTCCTACGCAGCGCGGAGTGGGGACCCCCATGGTGGCCCGACTCCCCACGCCCTCTTTCGGTGCGTCGGGGAGTCATCTGTCGCCCCAATATGCTGCGCTGACGCTTCAGGGCGCGGCGACATAACTTTCCAACACCTTTCCTGGCTATAGCATACGCCGCCTCTCGGTGGGCGGTTTTTTGGCACTAGCCTTGCTGTTGCGCCGCGGCAACATTCCAATTCAAAGGATCCGCCGCCATGGCTGCAAAAGGGAAAGACCCCCAAGCTCCCTCGCTCGATCCGCAAGCCCAGTCAGAGTCCACGGCGGCGCTGCTGCGCGAGCTGGTGGCGCACCTCCGCCAGAATCGGACGCAGCTGCGCGAAGAGTGGGCACGCCGTATCACCCGAGCGCAGCTCCTCACGGCCATGACGGAGGAGGAGATCTTCGCCGAAGCGACCTCGGTGTACGACAACTACGTGGAAGCGCTCGAGACGGGGACGTTCGAAGCATTGCAGGCGTACGCCCGCAACCTGTCGGAGCGCATCATCCCGCGCGGCGTCGAGACGCACGAGGTGGTCGGCATCGTGCTGCTGTTGCGCGACGTGCTGGCGCGCTCGCTGTTCGGCAAGTATCACGAGGACTTCGACAAGCTGAATCGGATTCTCGATGCGTACGAGCCCGCGGCCAACCGCGTCGCGAATACGGTGGCGGTGGGCTTCGTGCAAGAGCGCGAGCGCATCATCCGCCAGCAGCAGGAGGCGATCCGCGAGCTGTCCACGCCGGTGTTGCAGGTGCGCGAACGGCTGCTCATTCTCCCCATCATCGGTGTGATCGACCCGCAGCGGGCGCGGCAGCTGACGGAACAGCTGCTGCGCGCGATTCGGACCAACCGCGCCAAGGTGGTCGTGATCGACATCACCGGTGTGGCGGCCATGGACTCGAACGTCGCGAACCACCTGGTGCAGACCGTCGAGGCGTCGCGCCTGCTGGGCGCCACGGTGATCGTCACGGGCCTCTCGCCCGAGATCGCGCAGACGCTGGTGACGATCGGCGTCGACCTGAGCGAAATGGCCACGGTCGGCGATCTGCAGGGCGGCATCGAGGAGGCGGAGCGGCTGCTCGGCTACAAGGTGGTCCCGCTGGAAGAACCGGTCCCGAAGGCGTGAGGTCGCACCCTACTGCGTAGACGGAGGCCGTGGTGGAAGTTCCGATCCTGAAGCAGGGGCTCTATCTCATCGCGTCCATCCAGTCGGCGCTCACCGACGCCGATCTATCGGCGTTACGCGAGGCCCTGATCGAGCGCGTCGGGAAGTATCGCGCCCGCGGTGTGATCGTCGACGTGACGGCGCTCGACGTCATGGACTCCTTCGCCGTCCGCACGCTGCGGGACATCGCGCACATGGCGCGGCTGCGCGGGGCCGAAACGGTGATCGTCGGCATCCAGCCCGAGGTCGCCTTCGCGATGGTGCAGCTCGGCCTGACGCTCAAGGGCATCTCGACCGCGCTCGACCTCGAAGAGGGGCTCGCCTTTTTGGATCGGCAGGGCCGGGAGCGCCTCGACAAACAAGGACGGGGCACCCGTGGCTGAAGAGCTGCTGGTCCCGATCACGTCCGACGTCGACGTCGTGAGCGCCCGGCAGAAAGGGCGGGAGCTCGCGGCCGAGGCGGGGTTTTCGAGCGGTGACCAGACCGTCATCGCGGCCGCCATCTCCGAGATCGCCCGCAACATCCTCATGTACGCCAAGCGCGGAGAGATCACGCTCCGCACCGTGATGAACGGCGACATGGATGGTCTGATCGTCGTGGCGCGCGACCAAGGACCCGGGATTCCCGACGTCACGCGCGCCCTGCAGGACGGGTACTCGACGTCGGGCGGGCTGGGGCTCGGGCTCCCGGGGGCGCGGCGCTTGATGGACGACTTCGATGTCGTCTCCAGTCCCGGGAAGGGAACCACCGTGACGATGAAGAAATGGCGCCGGCGGCATGCGTGACGCGTCGCTGCGCGCCCCCCCCATGATCGACTGGGGGGTGGCGGCGCAGGCGCTCGCCGGCGAGATGGAATCGGGTGATCTCCATCTGGTCAAGCGGGTGGGGCGCGGCACGCTGGTCGCCGCCGTGGACGGGCTGGGGCACGGCAGGGAGGCCGCGGCCGCCGCGCGTACCGCGGTGGCGGCGCTCGACCGGTACGCGGAGGAGTCCCTGGTGCCGCTGGTGCGCCGCTGTCACGAGGCGCTCGCCGGCTCGCGCGGCGTCGTGATGAGCCTGGCCTACGTCGGCGACGTCCAACCGTCGCTCACCTGGCTGGGCGTGGGAAACGTCGAAGGGGTGGTGCTGTACGCGGCGCCGAAGGCGCGGCCCGCGCGCGCCTCGCTCGTGACGCGGGGCGGTATCGTCGGCGGCGCCGAGCTCCCGCAGCTGCGGGCCGACATGGTGCCGGTCGCGCCGGGGGATCTCCTCATCTTTGCCACCGACGGCATCCGCGAGGGATTCGCCGAGGGCCTCCCGACCGACGCAACCCCCCAACAACTCGCCGACCAGATCCTCGCCCGGTCTGGCAAGGGCACGGATGATGCGCTCGTCCTGGTCGCGCGCTACGCGGGGGCGGGGCGAGGCAGGGGATGAACAGAGTGGCAGCGAGCGGGTCCCCCGCGACCCCACCACCCGCCGCACCGCGCAAAGAGGAGCTGCAGGCGCTGCGGATTCTCGCGGTGGGCGCCGAGGGCGCTGGGAGCGGCGGCCTGCTCCACGGCATCCGCCAGTGGGTCGGTGAGGGCGGCGTCGAACTCGAGGCCGCGCCGGACCTGCCGCGGGCGGTGCGGCAGCTCGGCACCGGGCGGTGGCACGTCGTGGTCGCCGTACTGGGCGACCATGCGGACGACGATCTCGCCTGGTGGGTGGATACCCTGCGCGGCGCGACCGCCGCGCCGCGCCTGATCGCGGTCGCGCACGGCCCGTCGATGGGCCTGGTGCTGCGCGCCGAGAAACTGGGCGTGCTCGACGTGCTGTCGCTGCCGGTGCGGCGCGAAGACTTTCTGCGCGCGCTGCGCCGCGCGCGTCCCGTCACCGAAGCCGCGGTCACGCTGCCCGTCGTCGAGGCCCACGCCGTCGGAGATTACGCGCTGGTGGGCCAGAGCCCGGCGATGCTCGACGTGTACCGACTGATCGCCCGGGTTGCCCCGAGCACCGCGACCGTGCTCGTGCAAGGCGAGTCGGGCACCGGCAAGGAAGTGGTCGCCCGCGCGATCCACATCAACGGGCCGGTGTCGTCCGGGCCGTTCGTCGCCGTCAACTGCGCCGCCATCCCCGAGAACCTGCTCGAAAGCGAGCTGTTCGGCCACGAGAAGGGCGCGTTCACCGGGGCGGTGATGCGTAAGATCGGCCGGTTCGAGCAGGCGGGTAGCGGCACGTTGTTCCTCGACGAGATCGCCGACATGAGTCTGGCGCTGCAGGCCAAGATCCTGCGGGCGGTCCAGGAGCGGGAGATCGAGCGCGTGGGCGGCACGGACACGATTCCCGTCGACGTCCGGCTGATCGCGGCGACCAACCGCGACTTGAAAGACGCGATCAAGCAGGGGCGGTTTCGCGAGGACCTGTACTATCGGTTGGCCGTCGTCCTGATCCGCCTGCCGCGTCTGGGGGAGCGCGGGGACGACCTGCTGCTGCTCACCGCCTACTTCGTGCGCCAGTTCGCGGAGCGATACAGGAAGCAGATCCACGCGATCTCGGATCGGGCGCTGGAGCTGCTGCGTAACCACGCCTGGATCGGGAACGTGCGCGAGCTGCGCAATGTCATCGAGCGGGCGGTGATCGTGGCCACGGACGACGTGCTGGGGGCCGAACACCTCCCCGAGGAGTTCCGCGGCGAGGAGGCGACGCTCCCTGACCGGCCCGAGGGGGCGCTGCTCACGCTGGCGGAAGTCGAGGCGCGCCACATCACCCGCGTGCTCACGCACACCAACCACCAGATCGGCGCCGCGGCGGAGATCCTCGGGATCCACCGCAATACGTTGACGCGAAAGATGAAGGAGTACGGCCTGTGACGCCGCCGCTGCCTCCAGTGCGCGTCGAGAAGGCCCTCGCGCTGCTGCCCGACATCGAAGCGCTAGGGCCCTTGCGGGCCCTGCTCGTCTCGATCTCGCGGCCGGACGAGCGCGCGTTGTGGTCGAGCTCCGGTCCGTATCTCACCCTCGGGAAGCGCGGCGTGCAGCCGGAGGAGCTGCGGCGTCGCATGCCGCAGTCGTTCCACGTGATCACCGAGCACCTCCAGACGCTGTACCGGGCATACGTCGAGGCCCTCGAATGCCAGCAGCGCGGGGATGGGGCCGGGGCGGTCGCGGCACTGGTGCGCGCCGGCCGCAGCGAAGAGCCGGTCGGCCGGCTCAGTCAGGCCCGCGCCTGGTACGACGTCGCACTGCGCGTCTCCCAGGCGCTGCAGGACCGTCGCCCCGAGGTGGAGTCGCTGAGCTCGCTCGGGGAGTTGTTCCTGCGGGTGGGTCAATACGCGGAGGGAGCCCGTCACTTCCAGCGGGCGCTGGCGATCGCGGAAGCCGAGTTCGATCAGACGGGCGCGATCGCGGCGTGCGGGGGGTTGGGGGACGCGGCCCTCGCCCAGAGCCAATGGACGGGCGCCCAGGCGTGGTACGCCCGCGGGCTGCGGCTCGCGACGGCTGGGGGCGACCAGCGGCAGATCGGCCGGCTCGAACGCCAGCTCGGCGTGCTGGCGCGCCATCAAGGCGACCCCACCGGTGCGGGCGAGCACCTGCGCCGGGCCCGCGAGTGCTTCGAGTCCGTCGACGCCGCGGAGGAAATGGCCGGGCTCCTGAACACGCAGGGGCAGCTGGAAGCGCAGCTGGGCCGTCCCCAGGCGGCGTCGGCAGCGTACCGGGAGGCGCTCGCGTGGGTGCAACGCGCCCCGCGCGACGCCGGACTCGAGGTCACAATTCGCTTGAACCTCGCCGAGCTGCACCTGGAGGCGGGGCGGTTCCTGGACGGTGAGGAGGAGATGCGTCGCGCCGAGCAGGTGGCGATCGCGGGCAACCTCACCAGCCGGCTGGCCCAGATCTACACGCTGATGGGGAAGTTGCGGGGCCGGCAGCTGGACGAAACGGGGTTCGTCTTCTTCGAGCAGGCGATCGAGCTGAGTCGCATGCTCGAGCCCTCTCCCACAACCGAAGCCCAGGTGTACGTCGAATACGGCTTGTTCCGCGAGCGCCTGGGCCAGCGCGAAGAGGCACGCGCGTACCTGGAGCGGGCCCGGGAACTCTATGGCAGCGTCGGCGACGCGGCCGACCGCCGACGGGTGGAGGCGGAGCTGGAGAAAATGACGGCGTAACGCGCTACGTCAGCCCGAGGCGCTTCTCGATGTGTCCTTTGACCGCGGGCGTGATGATGCCGCGCTGCAGCGCGTCGCTGAGCGCCTGGGCGACGGCGCCGCGGTCGGCGTCCAGCTTCTGCTCCCGCAGCTCCCGGATCGCCCGGGCGAGCCGTTGATCGTACTCGCTCGTCTTGAGCTGTCCCGCGTCCATCTCCTGTTTCAGCGCGTCCAGCTGCTTGATGAAGCGCTCCAGCGAAACCGGTGCCATCGGATCACTCCTTGGATGTGGTGACGGCCGCCGCGAGCCGACGCACCTCGGCGTGGCGGAAGCACTTCACGAGATGATC
>WNGO01002273.1_pt1 | contig 19092 bp, 13 predicted proteins | sample 5400511 | NCBI WGS metagenome assembly WNGO01 (sample SAMN13153380, study PRJNA577476) | soil metagenome | isolation source: 20 cm soil or saprolite under Garry oak tree replicate 2 | place: USA:California | collected 2016-06-15 | reverse complement strand
ACTCCCATCAACTACTTCTCCCTGCCGTTTGGGATGCCGAGTCCGGACGGTAAGGTCGTGATCTTCAACTCGAACATGAATGGGTCGGGCCGCTACGACCTGTTCGTCGCCGAAATGCCGCTGCGCTGAGCAACGCGGTCAACCGGTTGCACCAGGGGGCCCGGGAAGAACACCACCCGGGCCCTCACCTTTTGTCCCCGGCCCTCAGGTTGCCGGACAGCGATTCTGCTGGCACTATTCCCGACGCTGGCCCACGTCCGGCGGGGTCCCACTTGGGGGAGATCAGATGGTCTGGTCAAGGAGCGCAGCGAGTGCCCTGGTCGTGGTTGCCCTCGCCTGGGCAACGGGCGCGGCTCAGGGTCTCCGCCCGCAGTTCGGCGTCGGGATGGGCCTGACCGTTCCCGTGGGCGATTACCACGCGACGGCGCGGGGGCACGGGTTCAGTACCGCGTGGCAAGGACTGGCGCTGATGGTGCTCAAGCCGCCCAGCCTGCCCGTCGGGTTGCGCGTCGACGCCAGCTACAGCGCCAACAGCGCGAACGAGCAACTCAAAGGCGACCTCACGTCGGCCGTTGGCCAGCCGAGCGACGAGAAGACGACGCTCCTGGGCGCGAGCCTCAACGTGACGTACCCGGCTTCGTCGGCTGCGCGTGTGAAACCGTTTGTGATCGGCGGGATCGGACTGTACCACACGACCATCTCCACCACCATCGGCACCTCGACCACGCAAGAATCCGCCACGAAGCTCGCTTGGAACCTGGGCGGAGGCGTCGTCTATGGTGTGGGAGGAGTCGTGCTGTTCCTCGAAGCGCGCTACGTGAACGTCGCGGCGGTCTCGGGCTTTCCCAGAGTCACGTTCCTCCCGCTCACCGCCGGCGTTCGCTTCGGGGGGCGATAGCCTGCGATTTTCACGATCCGGCCCGCGCTTGTAGCTGATATCGCAGCCCGGTGAACAGTCCGGCGACGCCGACGTAGTACGTCCCCGGCGTGAGCGAGCGTGTCAGGCGCGAGCAGAAATTGAGGTGTTGCGGGTCGATGTAGTCGGTGCTCGTGATGAGGTCGCCCCCCGCGTCGAAGATGCCGATCGCCGTGGCTTCCTCCAGCGCGAAGCCACACGCTGCCACCCAGCCCGACGTCTCGAACGTATACGTCCCCGACGCCGGAATCCTGACGCGGTACACGTCGATCGCAGTCGAGTCCTCGATGACGCCGCGGGCGTAACCACCGATGGCCAGGCCGTTCGCGCTCGCGATCGTGTGATTGGGCCGGACCTCCGCCGGGAGCCCGATCGTGAAGGAAGCCGGGTATGGGCCGGCGTTCAAGACGGTAATGACCGTCGGAGCCGCGTGGCCGCCGAGGGCACCCCACAACCTGCCGGGAACGCCGAGCCGCTGGTCGCCACTCTCGTCGGTGGCGCCGTAGAGGAAGTACCTGCCGTCCTCCACCCCACTCAACGCGAACGCCCCTCCCGTCCCGGTGCCGACCGTCTGCACGAGCGCGCCGGTGGTCGCCGAGTAGAGCAGCGCAAACAGCTGGGTCGGGGGGCCGTGCCTTTGCGTCAAGCTGTTGTAGGCGTTGACCAACCCCGCGCCGTACGGCGTGGCCGGCCCGACGGCAAAGCTCGTGAGGCGCGTCCGCAGCGCGCCGGCGGTGAGCGACGGCGTCTGCGCGAGGAGTAGGGCGGCCACGCCGGCCACGTGCGGGCTCGCCATGGACGTGCCCTCGGCGAACGCGTAGTCCGGCTGGCCGGTGGCAAAATTCCAGATGGCGGACGTCACGCCGTCCGTCGCGTCTCCGAGATCGAAGTTCCCCCCCGGTGCGCGGATCCCCACGTATGAGCCGAAGCTCGAATAAGCGGCGGGGGCCGCGTCGGGCCCTACCGCCGCGACCGCCAGGACTTCGGGATAAGCGGCCGGGTAGTGCAGCGCGGACGTACCCTCGTTTCCCGCCGCGGCCACGACCAGCGCTCCCGCGCTCGTCGCGCTGACGATCGCGCTGTGCATCATCGGGTCGTCGTCAGGGCCCCCGAGGCTCAGGTTGATGATCTTCGCCGCGCTGCTCGCCTGCACCGTGCCGCCCGCCCCGTCGTCCGCCGGCAGGCCGGCGGCGTACAGGATGCCCTGCGCGATATCGTAGGTCTCTCCGAATCCGCCCACGCCCAGCGCGCGCACCGGCCGGATTCGTACCGTCCAGTTCACGCCGGTCACGCCGATGCCGTCGTTGCCGACGGCCCCCATCGTGCCCGCGACGTGCACCCCGTGCGCACCGAGCTCATCCGGACCGTAACAGGTCTCCGTCGGATCGAGACTGTACGACGCCGGGATCGTCGGGTCGGTATCGTACCCGGTGCCGTCGTCGGCATTCGTGATCGTGCCGCCGGCGCAGAGCGGCAGCGTATCGGCATCGGTCACGAAGTCGTATCCATCGGACGTCAGGTTCGGCGCGAGTGCCGGATGGTCGAAGCGGGTCCCGTCGTCGACCAGCGCGACGAGCACGGACGCACCCCCCGTCGTGATGGACCAAGCGCGCGGCAGGTCGATCAAACCGTAGTGCCAGGACTGGAACGGGTAGAACGGATCGTTGGGCGTCTTCCGTTGCGGCACACCTGCAGCCGGGCTTGTCCCGGCTCGAGCATAGGCGGTGTGATCGAGCCAGATCAGCCGACTGCGCGTGACCGTTGCGATGGCCGGGTCCCGGCGCAACGCCGCCACGACGGCGTCCCGCCGGGTGGTGTCGGCCACTCGAAGCTTCGCGGCGAGGATCGCCGGCGACACACCGGTGACCGCCACGCCCACCGGCACGATGGCAGCCAGGCGCGACCGGATCGCCGCGCCGAACACCCTGGCGCTCGAGGGCCTCGCCAGGGCGGCGGACCCCACGCGGGGCGCACCGAGCGCACCGTGCCGGAACGTGACGATCAGCCCGTTGGGCGTCGCCGCGGGCCGCGACCCCCGCCCGAGCTGTACTCGCAGGGCCTTCCGCATCCTCGGCGTGAACGAGGTGATGCTCGGGAGAGCGGGCAGTGCTGCCAGGACTGTCCCGCCTACCTCGGGACGAGCCGCGACGACGGATGCGACACGGGGCGGCACGGGGACCGCCGACGCCGCCGTGATGACGCCGTTGATCGTCCCGTCGTGGGGGATCCATCCCGTGAGCGCCGGCTCGCTGCTGCAGCCGGCGAGCGTCAGCGCGAGGGCGGCGACGACCGCCAGGGGGACAGTGGGGCGGCGGAACATGAGGGGAATCTGGCACGAATTCGTGCGCCGCACTACTCCACGCCGGAGGGCACGCGACGGGCCGGCAGGAATCGATCGGTAATGTCGCGAGCCGCAGGCGAGCGACGGCGGCAAAGATTCCCCGGGACTGAAAGAGCCGCACCATCGGGTGCGGCTCTTACAGGCCCGGCAGGAATCGAACCTGCAACCCCCGGTTTTGGAGACCGGTGCTCTACCAATTGAGCTACGGACCTCTGAATACTAGACGCACAGACGCAGCAGACGCGCAGAAGAGACCCCCCGGAGTGAACGGAGGCTCCTTCACTCTCCTCTGTTCACCACTGTGCGTCTGTGCGTCTCCATCTGTTCACTGACATCGAGCCTAACAGGGGTGGCTGACGGGAATTGAACCCGCAACCTCTGGAGCCACAGTCCAGCGCTCTAACCGATTGAGCTACAGCCACCACGCGCGGTGGCAAATCTAATGGGTCGAGCTGGGGACTAGAAGCGGCCCGCCGAGCGCACCGGAGGATCGGGGCGCGCGCACTTCCGCCGCCCGCTCTGCGTGCGCGCGCCGGAAGAGGGAGGCAAACGCCGCGGCGTAGGGCTCGCGGAGCATGGTGTCGTTGTCGCAGCCGGGCGGCCCGAAATGCTCCTCGGCGCGCTCGGCTACCGATCGCCACTGGGGCGCGGCGGCGGGTAGCCATTCCCTGCTCGGCGTGAACACGATCAGCCGACCCGCGAAATGGCGGGGTGTATAGCGGCGCAGCGCCGCGATGGTGGCGCGCTCCACCTTGGCGCGTCGCGCCAGCACGGGATCGAGCGCCGTCGCCTGCTCGGCCTCACGCCGCTCCAGGCGCCGGCGCACTCGCTCGGCGATGTAGCGGCCGAGCTCCCGCGAGGGAAGCGACCAGAGCGCGCGGGCGTGCACGCCGACACGGCTCATCTGCTGGCGCAGGCGCCACCCGAGCTGCGCTGGCACCCGGTACCAGCTCGGATCAGGGCTGCCGAACAGCGCCACGAAGCCCACGTTCGCGCCGCGTTGCAGCAGCTGGCGCCCGAGCTCGAACGCCACCGTGCCGCCCGCGCAGAAGCCGGCGATGATGTACGAGTCGCTCGGTTGGAACGCTCCGATCTGGTCCGCGAAGTAGGCGGCGAGGTCCTCCACGCGCGTGAGCGGCTCGCTCCCGCCATCGAGTCCGGGCGGCTCGAGCCCGAAGAACGGCTGGTCCTCGCCCAGGTGCTGCGCCAGGGCGCGGTAGCAGAACACGTCGCCGTTGTGCCCCGGCACGGCGAACACGGGTACGCGTGTCCCGCCTTGCTCGAGCGGCACAATCGCGCGCTGCTGGCGAGCGAGCGCCTCGCCCGAGCGCAGGAAGTCCACGATCTCGCGCTTGTGTTGCTGCAGCCGATCGCGCAGCTCGGGCGTCAGCGCGCCGGCCGGACCGCGGCAGCGCAGGCGGTCGCCATCGGCCCAGACGCGGATCTCGCGTTGGCGCAGCTCGGCGAGCAAGGCAGGCACCATCATAGCTCGATCTCCTCCCGCTTGGCGAAGCCCCCGGCGGGGGTCAGCCGCCGCGCCGCCCACACCAGCGCGTCCACGGCCTGGGCCAGCGCGGCCACGGTCGGCCGCTCGAACAGCACGCGCAGCGGCAGATCGACGCCCGACGCCGCCCGCAGCTGGGACATGAGTCGCGCCGCCATGAGCGAATGGCCGCCAAGATCGAAGAAGCTGTCGCCCACGCCGAAATCGGCGCGCTCCAGGACGTGGCGGAACACTCCCATCACCAACTCCTCGGTCGGCGAGCGCGGCGCCGCTTGGTCGACGCGCGGCGCTCCCGCTCCCCCGCGCGGTTTCGGCAGCGCCTTGCGGTCGAGCTTGCCGTTGGGTGAACGCGGCAGCGCATCCAGCCGGACGAACTCGGATGGCACCATGTACTCGGGGCTCGTGGCGCGAATGAGCGCGCGCAAGTCAGCCACCAGGTCGGCGGGCGCACGCTCGGCGGCGTAGTATGCGACCAGGCGCCTCTCCCCCAGGGCGTCCTCGCGCACGACCACCACGACCTCGCGAACCGCCGGATGCCGCGCGATCCCCGCCTCGATCTCTCCCAGCTCGATCCGGAAGCCCCGCACCTTCACCTGGTGATCGATCCGCCTCAGCCACTCGAGGCACCCATCGGGAAGCCACCGGACCAGATCGCCGGTGCGATACAGGCGCGCGTTCGGAGCGAACGGGTTCGGCACGAAGCGTTCCCGTGTCAGATCCTCGCGCTGCAGGTAACCGCGCGCGAGGCCGTCGCCCCCGATGTACAACTCACCCACCACGCCGGGGGGCAGGAGCTGCCCATGGGCATCCAGCACGTATACCTGCGTATTGGCGATCGGCCGGCCGATGGACGGTGGACCGTCGGCGGACGCGACTCTGTGGATGGTCGACCAGACCGTGGTCTCCGTCGGGCCATACATGTTCCACAGCTCCGCGGAGCGGGCGAGCAGCGCCTGCGCCAGATCGCGTGGCAGCGTCTCGCCGCCGCAGAGCGCTCTCAGGTCGGGCGAGCCGCTCCAGCCGGCGTTCACGAGCGCCCGCCACGTCGCCGGCGTCGCCTGCATCACGGTGCAGGCGGAGTCGCGCATCCGCTCCATCAGGCGTTCGGGGTCGACCGCGTCGTCGTGAGTGGCGATCACGACCGTCCCGCCGCTCACCAGTGGCAGGTACAGCTCGAGACCGGCGATGTCGAACGACAGGGTCGTCACCGCCAGCAACGTATCGGTCGCCGTAAAGCCGGGCGCGCGCTGCATCGAGCACAGAAAGTTCACGAGCGCGGTGTGGGCGATCTCCACGCCCTTCGGTTTCCCGGTCGAGCCGGACGTGTACAGCACGTATGCGAGCTGCCCCGGCTTCGGATCAGTCCCCCTCGGCGGATCGACGCGGCGGCGGGCAATCTCATCCCAATCGCGGTCGAGGCGGACGATCGCGCACGGCTGGCGCGGTAACGTGCGGTCGAGCTCACGATGGGTGACGAGCACCCGCATCGCGCTGTCCTCCACCATCCCGGCCAGGCGTTCCGGCGGGAAGGAAGGATCGAGCGGCACGTAGGCAGCTCCCGCCTTGAGAATCCCGAGCAACGCCACCACCATCTCCGGCGACCGCTCGACGAGCAGTCCGACGAGCGCCCCGGGTCCGACGTCCAGCCCGCTCAGGTGGTGCGCGAGCTGGTTGGCGCGGCGGTCGAGCTCACCGTAGGTCAGGGGCTGTCGCTCGAACACGATGGCGACTTGATCGGGAGCGCGCTCGGCCACCTCTTGTATGAGCTGATGCACACCGCGGTCGCGCGCGGCAAACGTCACGGCCGTGTCGTTCCACTCCACGAGCAGCTGCCGACGCTCGCCGTCGGTGAGCAGCGGCAGCGCGGCGACGCGCTGGTCCGGATCACGCACGATCCCGTCAAGCAGGGTGCCGTAATGCCCGCACAGCCCCCGGATCGTCTTGGCGTCGAAGAGATCGGTGCTGTACTCGATCAACCCGTCCAGCCCGTCCTCCGTCTCGGAGAGGAGCAGCGTCAAGTCGAACTTGGACGTCCCAGTTCCCAGCTGCCGGTTACCAGACACCTGCGATACCTGCGACACCCCGTCGGCGTTGTGGAGCACGAACATCACCTGGAACAGCGGTGTCCGGCTCGGGTCACGCTCCGGCGCCAATTCGACGACCAGGCGCTCGAAGGGAAGGTCCGCATGCGCGAAGGCACCCAGGGCCCGCTCTCGCACTTGCCGCAGCAGCGAGCGGAAGCTCGGCTGCTCAGTGAACCGTGAGCGCAATACCACCGTATTGAGGAAGCAGCCGACCAGGCGTTCCGTTTCGGTCTGCGTGCGGCCGGCGATCGGGGTTCCCACGAGGATGTCGTCCTGGCCGGTATAGCGATGCAGCAAGGCGGCAAAGCTGGCCTCGAGGATCATGAAGAGGGTGGCCTGCTCCTCGCGCCCCAACGCCTTCAGCCGGTCCAGCAACTGCGTCGGTACGGAGAAGATCTCCGTCGCGCCACGAAAGCTCTGGACCGCCGGCCGCGGCTTGTCGGTGACCAGGTCGAGAACGGGTGCGGCCCCCGCCAGCTCCTCCCTCCAATAGGCGATCTCCTTCCGCAGGACGTCGCCCTGTAACCACTCCCGCTGCCAGGAAGCGAAGTCGGCGTATTGAATCGGCAGCTCCGCCAAGGGCGACGGCCGGCCGTGCGCAAACGCCTCATACAGCTGGGTTATCTCCTGGTGGATCAGCTCCATCGACCATTCGTCCGCGACGATGTGGTGAATGGTCAGCAGCAGCTTGTGCTCGTCATGCGACATGTGCGCCATGGTCGCGCGTAGCAGCGGTGCGTGCGACAAGTCGAAGGGCTTACGCGCCTCCTGCCGCACCACGCGGATCCATTCACGTTCCCGCTCGGCGTCCGCCAAGGCGCTCAGGTCCACCTCGGACGGTGCCAGCTCGATCGTCGGCGCAACGATCTGCAGCGGTTGCCCATGCTTCTGAGAAATGGCGGTCCGCAACACTTCGTGCCGGCGCACCAGCTCCTGCAGCGCGCGCCGCATGGCCGGCGCGTCGTACGTCCCGCCAATGGGGATCACATCGACGATGTTGTAGACGGGGCTGCCGGGCGCCAGCTGGTCGAGGAACCAGAGCTGTTCCTGGGCGAAGGACAGAGGCGACGGCCCACCCTGCGTGCGTCGCTCGATCCGCTGGACGCTCCCGCTCGAGCCGTTGGGGTGAGCCAGGATCCCCGCCAGACTGCGGACGGTGGGGTACTCGAACAGTGTGCGGGTCTGGACTTCCACCTCGAAGACATCGCGGATGCGCGACGCGGCCTTGATCGCAAGCAACGAATGGCCGCCCAAATCGAAGAAATCGTCGTCGAGGCCGATGTTCTCCACCTTCAGCAGATCGGTCCAAATGGCGGTGAGCGCCTGCTCGGTCTCCGTGAGTGGCCGGACGACGTCACGAGCGGGTGCGACGCTCTCGACAGCCGGCGCCGGAAGCGCCTGGCGATCGACCTTGCCGTTCGACGTCAAAGGAAGTTTTTCCATGAGGACGAACGCCGACGGGATCATGTACTGCGGCAACCGGGCCTTGAGGTGTTTGCGCAGGGTGATCGGCGTCAGGATCTCGCCGTCCGGAGATAGCGGCGCGGGGATGAACGCATCGGCAGGCTGCTGCGGGACGAGGCGGGGCCCCTCCCCCGCCGGCGCCTGCCGAATGGCGTACACGTAGCAGAGGTCGGTCCTCCGCAGCAACGGATCCTGTTCGACGAGCGTCTCGAAGCCGTGCTGGTCCAGCAGCGCGCGGATCGGCTCCAGATTTTCCCGCTGATCCACTTCGATCACCAGTTGCCGAATCTTGGGCCAGTCGTCCGGACGGACTCCCCGTAACACGTCCAGCTCACTCTTCTCCACGTTGATCTTGAGCAGATCGATCCGATCGATACCCTGCTCCGCGATGACGCTCGACAGCGTGCGCAGCCGAGCGGAAACGGTCTTGGCCCGCAGCCGGGCATCGATCACGTCACCGATTTCCGCGGCCAACTGGTCGTCGTGGCCCGACTCGGCCTGCTGGTTGAACACGTAGTTCTTGACCACTTCGCGCTCCGTCGCCGCATCCGCGTAGAACCCCGACAACAGCGACAGTCCCTCGAAGAATGTCAGGTCGGCGGACCGATTTTCGTGGGAGAGGCCCGCCGGCACGCAGTGCACGGTCGCGCCCCACGCCTCGGCGTTCGCCTTGAGGCACGCGAACGCAGCGGGGTTCGGCTCGAACGATACGATTCTCAAGTCCCGGGCCAGCCGGCTGGCGAACACGGTAAACAGCCCGATATTGGCGCCCGCATCCACGATGCAGTCGCCGTCGTGTATCGTGATGCCGTGCCGGAGATACGCCTGCAGGACGAAGATCTCGTTGTAGATGTAGTCGGTCTCGTTCTTGTTCAGATGGGCGACCGGTGAGCCATCCGGCAGTACATAGACCGTCTTGCATCCCCACAGCGCCTGATTCGCTCGTTTCGGCACGACGTACGCGACCAGCTGCTTGCCGCCGGATTCATCTTCCCACGCCCGCACCACGGCCTCGCGCACGCCACGCTGCTCGCGCAGCGTGGTCTCGATTTCGCCCAGCTCGATCCGGTAGCCGTGCAGCTTGACCTGGTCGTCGAGCCGCCCGCAAAACTCGATATTTCCGTCGGGCAGGTAACGCGCCCGATCGCCGGTGCGATAGACGCGTCCCCCCTTCGCCCGGCTGAACGGATCGGGAAGGAATCGCTCGGCGGTCAGATCGGTGCGGTTGAGGTAGCCTCGTCCTACGGCGGTGCCCCCGATGTACAGCTCGCCCTGCTCGCCGGCAGCCACGGGCTGCCCGTGCTCGTCGAGCACGTACACGCGCGCATTGGGCAGCGGTCGCCCCAGCGGCAGCGTGCCGGTGGGCGTACTCGGCGATTCCGAGCCGACCTGATAGGTCAGTACGCCGACCGTGGTTTCCGTGGGGCCATAGTGGTTGTGAATTTCGCAACCCGGCGCCAGCGCGCGGAGGCGGTCAATCCAGTCGGCCCGGGAGGGCTCGCCGCCGAGGATCAGCCGAGCTCGGGGCATGACGCGTTCCGGATGTTGGCCGGTCTGCAGGGCCGCAAGGTGGGATGGGACGATCTTCAGGACATCGATCCCCTCGCGGTCGAAGTATTCGGCGAGCCTCGCCTGGTTCTCGGCTCGCTCCTGCGAGATCACGTGCAGGCAGCCACCCGTGGCAAGCGCCGGAAACACCACCGTGTTGCCGAGGTCCGCGGCGATGGTCGACACCGTCGCGTGATTCATACCGGGCGCGAGTCGCAACCGCTCCACGATGCCGAGCACGTAGCTCACGATGCTGCGATGCTCGATGCAAACACCCTTGGGGCGGCCCGTGGAGCCACTGGTGTAAATCACATAGGCGAGGTTTCCCGGCTCCACGCCCGCGTGCTGGGGCGTCGCCTCGTTCGCAAGCGTCCAATCGAACGAGTCCAGACGGACGACCGGCGCGGCGATGACCGGGAGACTGGCTTGGAGACTGGTTTGGGTGAGCAACGCCGCGATGCCGGCGTCGGCGAGCATGAAGGCGATCCGCTCCCGCGGATACCCCGGATCGACGGGCACGTAGGCGGCTCCGGCCTTCAGGATGGCCAGAATTCCCACGATCATCTCGAGCGAGCGCTCGACGAACAACCCGACCCGCGCCTCCGGCCCGACGCCCAGCCCTCTGAGGTGATCCGCGAGACGCTGAGCGCGGTAGTCGAGCTCGCCATAGGTCAATCGCTGCCGCTCAAACACCACGGCTGGCTGATTGGGAGTTCGGCCGACCTGTGCTGCGATCAAATCGTGCAAGCAAACGTTCAGAGGGCGCAAGCAATCAACTCCTTCATGATTTCGTTCGTGCCCGCGTAGATGCGCTGCACGCGGCTGTCGGTCCACATGCGGGCGATCGGATACTCGGTCATATACCCGTACCCGCCGTGCAGCTGCACACACTCGTCGACGATCCGGCACTGGGAGTCGGTGAGCCAGTACTTCGCCATGGCAGCGGTGATATCGTCGAGGCGGCCCGCCATGAAACGCTCGATACAGTTGTCCAGGAAGACGCGGCCGATATGCGCCGCCGTCTTGCACTCCGCCAAGGTGAAGCGCGTGTTCTGAAAATCGATCAGCGGCTTGCCGAACGCCGTGCGCTCTTTCACGTAGGCGGTGGTGATGGCCACCGCGTGCTCCGCCATGGCGACCGCGCTCACGCCGACCGTGAGCCGCTCATAGGGGAGCCGGTCCATCATCTGGAAGAACCCCTTGCCCTCGGCGGGCCCGAGCAGATTCACCGTCGGGACCCGCACGTCGTCGAAGAACAGCTCGCAGGTGTCCTGCGCGTGCATACCGACCTTCTCGAGCGAGCGGCCCACCCGATATCCGGCAAGCCCCTTCGTTTCGATCATGATGAGCGAAATGCCCTTCACGCCGGCCACTTTCGCGTCCGTCTTTGCGGCGAGGCAGACGAGGCTCGCGTGCCCCCCGTTCGTGATGAACGTCTTGGAGCCGTTGATCACATAGTGGTCGCCGTCGCGGCGAGCCATGGTCTGGATGCCCTGCAAGTCGGACCCGGCGCCGGGCTCGCTCATCGCGATGGCGCCCACCAGGTCCCCGCGCGCCATCCGGGGGAGCCAGTCACGCTTCTGCGCCTCGCTGCCGTACGCGAGGATGTAGTGCGCCACGATGCTCTGGATGCTGGAGCCGAAGTGGACGCCCGCGTGGACGAGCTCTTCCAAGACGACCGCCTCGTGTGCGAAACTGCCTCCGCCACCGCCGTACTCCTCGGGCACGTCCGTGAGCAGGATGCCGGTCCGGCCTGCCGCGGTCCACGCTTCGGCATCTGGCCGCTGCTGCTCGCGCCACCGGGCTTGCTGTGGCGCGAATTCCTTCTGGATGAATTGTCGAACCGTCGTGCGGAACATCCGCACGTCGTCATTCAGCCACGGGGAGTCGTAACAGCCGGCGGACATTACCGTGCCTCCCCGACCGCGAGCAGGTCGGTGGGTTCGAGGAAGTCGACGGCGGAGCTCCGGCGCTCCGCGACGACGGCCGCGACAAATCCGAGAGCCGGCGCGAAGCTCTCCATGTGCCAGCGGCGGTGGTCCTCGGGGGCGCCCTCGACGCGGAGGACCCGCGCCGGCTCACCCGGCGCGAGGGGCGGCGAGGTCGTCCGCGTCACCCATGACCCGGACGGCCTCGACGTCGATGCCGACCTCGCATCCGTGCGAAAACGCGTACACGGCGAGGTCATCACAATGCGACACGTTGAAGCGCAGGTCGGAAGCCGCGAACCGGGGCGCGAGCGCGGGTTTGCCGTGCGCCCCGTAGACCAGCTCGACCGCTTCAGCCCGGACGTCCAATCGCGCCCCGAGCAACTGTCGCAGGCGCGCGCGCGCCACAACGAAGCGGCGGCGGTCGCGATCGAACGCCAGCCGACTGGCTCGCTGCCGCTCGGCGTCCGAGAGGAACGCGGTCGCGGCGCGGGCGGCAGCGGGCTCCACGGCCAGTCCAGTCGCCACGATCTCGACGGGCGACCCAACCGGGAACCCATGCGACACATCCGACACCACGGACCCGAACGCCGGCACCATCCGAGACGCAACCTCATGGGTTGGTGAACCAACACGGGGGGTCGTCACCCCCATGGGGTTGGGGTAACGCAGGTCTCGGGCCACGCGTCGGCCTATTGCGGCTGGCTACCCTTGTGGCGCGTGCGCCTCGGTTTGAGGCGTAGACGCTCTGGTCGGGTGCGGTTCGTGCCTCAGAATGGAGCGGGCTGGAACGTCGAACGCGTCAGGTGCCAGGCCAAAAGCGGGCGGCGAGGTCCGTCGTACGGGCATCCCCTGGGAGGGCCGTCCCGTCGAGCGACGCGAGCGGCACCACGCCCCGCGCCGCGTTCGTGAGGAACAGGCTTTTCCCAGCGAGCGCGTCCTCCGCGTACCGCCCCTGCCCCACCCCCCGCGCGAGCTCGAGCACGCGCGCCCGCCCGATCCCGGGCAGGATCCCGAGATCGAGGGCCGGCGTGCACAGCCTGTCGCCGTCCCACCAGAACACGGTCCACACCGTCCCCTCGGCTACCCACCCCTCAGGCGTGAGGAGCAGTGCGTCGTCTGCCTCCGCCACATCGGCTTCGGTTGCCGCCTCGTCGAAGCGATCCCGCTCGGTCGTCTTGTGGGGATAGGGCTCGTGCGGCTGGGACGCCGTGATCACGGCCGGCGGCTCGAGCGTGGGCAGCTCGCGCACCGTCACGCTCGCCCGGCCGTCGCGGACCTCGACCCGGAGGACCGCGTCGCCCGTACCGGCGAACGGCCTCACCAGCGCGGCGACATCCTGGGAAGACTTCGGCAGGCCGAGCTCGCCGAGCGAGCGACCGAGACGGGCCAGATGCCGCTCGAGGAACGGGATACGCCCGTCGCGCACGCGCATGGTTTCGATGAGACCGTAGCCCTTCACGGCTCGTCGCCGGTCTTTACCGGCAGCTCGACGCGCTCGCTCCACTCGGTAAACGACCCATCGTACACCCGCACCCGCGGATAGCCGAGCAGGTCGTGCAGCGCGAAATACACATGGCTCGACTCGAGGCCGCCGTTGCAGTAGGCGAGGATCGTCTTGTCGGGCGTGATCCCCTGCGCCGTGTAGCTCGCCCGCAGCTCGTCCAGCGGCTTCCACACCGTGGCGAAGTCCACCTTGGTCAGGTCGCCCTGCCAGAAACGATTGACCGCCCGGGGGATGTGCCCGCGCCGCAGCTGTGCACCGGCACGGCCCGCGTATTGGTCTGGATTGCGCGCATCGACGATGACGACGTCGCGCGCGCTCAAGGCGGCCCTTACGTCGTCGAGCGTCGCCCGGTCGGGCGTGAACCCGGCGGGCGCGAACGCCGTGGGGTCGACGGCGGGGTAGCGCCGCGAGACGGCGCGGTTCTCGATGGTCCACTTGCCGAACCCGCCGTCCAAGAGAGAGATCGACGGGTGTCCCAGACCTTGCAGGATCCACGCGACGTACGTCGCGTCGATGTCGCGGGTCTCTCCAGCGCTGTAAATCACCACCGGGCGATCCAGACCGACACCGAGCCTGGAAAAGAGCGCCGCGTAGGACGCCAACCCGAGGATCTTGTTGGGGACACCGCGGTCGGCGGCGCGCAGCTCCTCGACGTTCAGATAGACCGCCCGCGGAATGTGCCCCTCGAGGTAGAGGGTATAGTCGTTGCGCGCGTCGATCACCGTGACGTTGGAATCGCGCCGGGCGAAGAGCGCGGCGAGCTCGCCCGTCGCGATCAGTCGCGGCGACGGTCCCAGCAGTGCGAGCCAGATGAGCAGCATGGTCAGGGCTCCAGTCCCATGAGTTCCCTCTCGACCTCCAGGTATACCCGATTCGCGTTACGGCGCTCGCGCGACCGCAGTGACACCGGCCGCCCTTCGTCGGCGGGCGGAAGCGAGTCGAGCGCGCGGTTGAGCGAGCGGTTCCGCTCGACGGCTGCGCGCATGGCGGCCCGGAGCCGCAGCATGTAGTCGCGCGTCCGGCCGATCAGCACCTGAGGGTCGGCCGCAATGGCTCCATGGCCGGGCACCGCAATCCGCGGCGCGAGCGCCGCGAGCGTATCGAGCGCCGCCAGGAGGCCCTTCCCACTGCCATCCACCACCATCGTCACGCCGTCCTCGATGAGCAAATCTCCTGCGAAGAGCACCCGTTCGAGCGGCAGCCACACGATCAGGTCTGCCGCGGTGTGCGCGCCCCCGGGCCCGCGCCACGGGTGCGCGATCACGATCGTCTGCCCTCCGAGCCGCAGCGTATCGGCCGTCACGACCGCTCGGTCGGGCGCGTCGGCGTAGGCGAAGCCCACCATCTGCTCTTTGCCGACCACAAGCGTCCACGCAGTGATGATCGGGATGATGGTGAGTGAGGACCAGCCACCGGATTGGCTCGCGCGTAACCGAGCGGATGACGCGCACCAACCGTTCCCCCTGCGCGGGGCTCGCGAGCGCATCGATCACCACCACGCCGTCCCCGGTCACGATGAAGCCGGCGTTGGGGCGCCCTTCCGAACCGCGACCTGTGTCACCGATCGCTACATACACACCCGAAGCGAGTGCCCTGACGGGAAGACGGTCCGGAAGAGGGCTCCTGGAGAGGTGATGGGCGCAACTCGAAGTCACAACGAGCGTCACGGAAAGACGTAGCAGAAAGACGTCACGAAGAGGCGTCGCGAGAAACCGTGGGCGGGTGCCTCTCAACGTCTTCACGCGACGCCCCTTCGTGACGTTCCTACGTGACGACGCTACGCGACGAATCGGATTTCGACCGACTGCGTGAACGACCCACCCTTGTTGTCCCGCCACGTAATGCGCAGTTCAGCCTCGCGATCCGTGACGAGGGAGAACTCGACGAACGGGTCACGGCTGATGCCGGAGGTCCACACGAAGTGTGCCGCCTCGCGGTCGCCGTACGTCACACTCACGTCGTTGATGAAATGGGCGGGAATCGGGTTGCCCTGGGCGTCGCGGAACAACCCGGTGGCCATCGGGTGCTCGACCAGCGCCCGGACGTCGATCACATCTCCACGGCGGATACTGGTGGGAACCAGAATCCTGGCGGCGCCGAGGTCGAGCGGGCGGGCCATCTCAGCCGCACCCGTTGACGGTGACGCGCACGTCGGCCGCGGCGCCCCAGAGCGCGCCGTCCGATGTTTCGACGACCGCTCGGATGGGCGACGTCATCCGCATCTTGATGCGCGTGCTCACGAACGCCTGGCCGATCTGGGGCGTGAGCCGGAACTCGGCGAGGTGGATATCGGGGTTGTTGTCCACCAACACGTGGACCGCTTTCACGTAGCGGTCGGCGGCCATCGGCAGGTCGGACTCGATCATCACCGGTACGACGCGCCCGTCGGCCGCCACCGTGGGCACGTCCAGCTGAACGTGGCCGTCCTGCACCGGCCGGTCGCCGAACAGCTGTTTCAAGACTTGCTGCACCTTCCACGGGACGTCGTCGGACGGGCGCGGCCGTCCGAGAGCGGCGAGGCGACGCACGGCGAGCGCGAGGAACGCGAGACCAGACGCGTGGAGGAACGAGCGGCGCGAGAACCCCGACATACCGGGTCAACAATAGGAAGGCCGGACCCCCCCGGCAAGTTTGCCTATTGCGACGCGGTTTCACATTTTGTGACGCCCGTGCTTCCCAAAGGACTCCATGCGACTGCTTGCCGCGGTTCCACGCGACGCCTCCCCGCGACGTCTCTTCGTGACGCCTTTCGTCGTGACGGTTCTCGTAAGTTGCTCCCACGCCCCGCCAGAGGGCTTCGCTCCCGACCCCGGCTTGGTGGCGCAAATCAGAGACATCCGGATCGTCACGGGCTACGCCCGCGCCTGCCCCGGCGGCGTGATCCCGGCGAGCTACGAAGCCGTCCTGGCCAGCGGCGAGCGGGTGTCGTTCTCGCGGTCGTACGACAAGAAGCATCCGCCCCGTCTGCACGTGGTGTTCCTGGACCGCGAGAGTCCCGACGCCGTGTCGCAGGAGGACGGTGATTGGGTGACGGAGCGCGACCCCCTCGCCACGGTGTCGACCGGTTTCCGGCTCACGGCGACGTTGCGGGCGAATTCCCGGATCACGAACACCGTCGTCGTTCCACCCGACTACCGGTGCATGCCGCATACGTTCGCGTTCTCGGGTGAGCCTGGGGGTCCCGGTGAGGCAGGGGAGCCCGGCCCGGATGCGACGGTGCGGCTCGCCGTGCTGCGCTCGCCGTTCTACGACAAGCTGTTCGTGGCGGGCATCCAGGTCGGGCTCGCGCCGCCGTTCTACGTGCTGCAGGACGCCGGCGCCGTGCCGCCCGCCGACTGGCTCGTGATCGAGGCCCGGGGCGGCCGCGGGGGCTCGGGCGTCGCGGGCACCAGAGGCGCCGACGGCTCCGCGGGCGCCGCAGGCTGCCCGGCGCAGGCCGGGGCGCCCGGCGGGAACGGCGGCAACGGCGGATCGGGTGGACCCGGGGGACGCGGCGGCCGGATCAACGTGATCGTGCCGCTCGACAACCCGTTCCTCGCGGGAATCGTGGCCGGCCGGAGCCCGGGAGGAGCCGGCGGCCCGGGCGGGCCGGGGGGAGCGGGCGGGAAGGGCGGCAAGGGGGGCCAGGGGGGGACGGATGCGAGCAACCGGCGCTGCCCCGATGCGGTGGACGGGGCGCCCGGACAGGCCGGCAGCGCCGGCCCGACCGGCAGTCAGGGATCGCCGGGACCGCGGTCCATCGTGGTCACCGCTCCGGCGAGAGAGATTTTCGGGGTGCAGGTGCCGCCCGAGCTGGGATCTCTGCTCGAGCGGCTGCAGCGGAGACCCTGAACAGTCGCAAGTCGTAAGGCGCAAGCCGCAAGACTCGCGTACAGCTTACGGCTTACCGCTTACGGCTGTTTTCTATCGGACCACCAGATGCGAATACTGCAGGAAGTTCTCGACGACGAGCTCGAATTCATCGCCCTCCGAGATCGCGGGGAGCGGTGTGGTCCAGGACGCTCTCCCGGCGACCGGGTCCGCCACCAGCGTCACGTTCCCCGCCCCGCTCAGAAAGTCAGCCGGGATGGTGAAGTCCACGGTGCTGTTCGTGGTCACCGTGCCGAGGCGGACCCACATCGTGCCGCGGACGACGTAGATTCTCACGTCCGACCAGTTACTGTTGGTGACGCGCAGCGCGACCGGGAGTTGCGGCTCGGGTGCCGGAGCGGGTGCCGTCGCCGCAGCGGCAGGCCGAGGGCGGGCGCATCCGGTGATCGCGAGCGGATGGCCAGCGCACCAGGCGATCGCTAAGAGTCGCAGGAGCAGGATCGGGGACTGCGTCATCGGGTCGCTCGCGTCGCTTTCCAGCCCGTAACATACCGCACCGCACGAGATCTGGCGAAGGAATCGTCATGTCCGGGTCGTACGACATCATCATCGTCGGGGCCGGCCACAACGGCCTCGTCACCGCCGCCTATCTCGCTCGTGCGGGGAAGCGCGTGCTGGTGCTCGAGCGCCGCCACGTCGTGGGAGGCGCGTGCGTGACCGAGGAGCTGTGGCCGGGCTTCAAGGTGTCTACCGCCGCCTACGTGAACAGCCTGCTGCGACCGGAGATCATCCGCGATCTGGAGCTCCCCCGCCACGGATTCGAGCTCTTGCCGCGCAGTCCCTCCTCGTTCACGCCGTTCCCCGACGGACGGTTCCTGCTGATGGGGCCCGACAAAGAGCTCACGCGACAGCAAGTCGCCAAGTTCTCCGAGCGAGATGCCGAGGCGCTGCCTCGCTACGAAGCGATGCTCGAGCGGGTGGCGGATTTCATCGAGCCCACCCTGCTCCAGACACCGCCCAATCCCTGGTCATTCCGGCCGACCAACCTCGTGCAGCTGGCGGGGCTCGGGTGGCGCTTTCTGAAGCTGGGGCGGGAGGGCCCGGCAGCGCTCGAGATCCTGACGGGCGCCGCGCGCCCGATTCTCGATCGCTGGTTCGAGTCGGAGCAGCTGAAGATCGCCCTCGCCACGGACGCGATCATCGGCGCGATGGCGTCGCCCACGGTGCCGGGCACCGCGTACGTGCTGTTCCACCACGTGATGGGGGAGTGCAACGGCGTGCGGGGTATGTGGGGCTACGTGCGCGGCGGGATGGGCGGTATCACACAGGCGCTCGCGTCCGCGGCGCGCGCGCACGGGGCCGAGGTACGCGTGAACAGCCCGGTGGCGAAGATCGTCACCCGCCGGGGTCGGGTGAAAGGCGTGGCGCTCGAGGACGGGACCGAGTTTCAGGCCCGGAAGGTCGTCTCGAACGCCGACGCGCACGTCACGTTCCTCCAGCTACTCGAGGAGCGGGAGCTGGAGCCCGAGTTCGTCGCCGCGGTCAAGCAGATCGACTACGCGAGCGCCTCGCTCAAGATCAACGTCGCGCTGTCGGAGCTCCCGGACTTCACCGCCGTGCGAGCGAGCGGCCTCCCGCCGAACGGACACCTGCGCGGCACGATCCACGTCGCGCCCACCCTCGACTACATCGAACGGGCCTACGACGACGCCAAGTACGGACGCCCCTCGGCGGATCCGATTCTCGAGTGCACCATTCCGTCCGTGGTGGACACGACCGTCGCGCCCCCCGGCAAGCACGTGATGTCGTTTTTCGTGCAGTACGCACCGTACCAGCTGCGGAATGCGAGCTGGGACCAGGTCAAGCATGAGTTCGCCGATCGCTGCTTCGACATCCTCGACGAATACGCGCCGAACTTCAAGCGCTCCGTGATCGATCGGCAGGTGCTCTCGCCGCTCGATCTGGAGCGCCGCTTCGGTCTCACGGGCGG